>PPFU01022056.1_pt1 | contig 11016 bp, 11 predicted proteins | sample 1535991 | NCBI WGS metagenome assembly PPFU01 (sample SAMN04901290, study PRJNA319586) | Hypolithon metagenome, whole genome shotgun sequencing project. | isolation source: Antarctic Hypolithon | place: Antarctica: Miers Valley | collected 2014 | reverse complement strand
AGCAGGCACCGGCCGTTTTTTTTTAACCAAAAGCCCCGCCGCGAGCCTCGCCCTCACTCCGCTTCGCAGCATAGCCTCCACCCGTCCCCCATGAATCAGCGCCTCATCTCCGAGATCGGTCGCAGCCAGCGCCTCGCCGTCCTGAACGCCCTCAAGCGCACCCAGGGCCTTTGCGTGCGCGACCTCGCCGGCCGGCTCGGCCTCAGCTACATGGGCGCGAAGCAGCATTGCCTCGACCTCGCCGACGAGGGCTACCTCGACACTTGGCGGAAGCCTGTCCCGCGCGGCCGCCCGCGCATGCTCTACCGGCTCACGCATCGCGCGCATGAGCTTTTCCCGCAGGAGAGCAATCCGATGACCATCGCCCTGCTCGAATCGGCGACCACCCTCTTCGGCCCCACCGCCGCGGAGAAGCTGCTCTTCCTCACCTTCCAGCGGAAAGGCGAAAGCTATCGGGCGAAACTGCGCGGCGAGACCCTCGCCCAGCGCGCCAAATGGCTTGCTCGTCTCCGCGATGCCGATGGCTGCATGGCCGACTTCTGCAATGAAGACGGCGTCCGCATCATCGAGCACCACTCGCCGATGCTCGATGTCCTGCGCGCCTTCCCGCTCGTCGGACGACTCGAGTCCGACATGATCGCCCGCGTCCTCGAGGCGCCCGTGCGCCGCGAGGAAGAGTCGGTCTCCGGGCTCTACCGATGCACGTTTCTGATCGGGTGACTCAGCGCCGCAGCCGGTAGTCGAAGCTATCGACGATCGCCAGCCAGCTTGCCTCGATGATGTTATCCGAGACACCGACCGTGCCCCACGTCTCCTCGCCGTCACGCGAGACGATGAGCACGCGCGTGCGCGCGGCGGTGCCGGCGCGGCTGTTCACGATGCGGACTTTGTAATCCTCGAGCTGGATCGCATCGATGGCCGGGTAGAAAGAGCGGAGCGCTTTTCTCAAAGCAGCATCGAGCGCGTGGACGGGACCGTCGCCTTCATCGACGACGTATTCATGCACGCCGTTGACCTCGATTTTCACCGTCGCCTCGCACGTCTTGCAGGCGCGCGACCCGTCGCGAAAAGTCGTGTGATATTCCAGCAGCGTGAAGAGCGGCCGATGCTGCCCGAGCGCTTTGCGGATGAGCAAATCGAACGATGCCTCCGCCGCTTCGAATTCATACCCGAGGCTCTCGAGCCGCTTCACCTCGCGCAGGATCGCGCCCACCTCCGGCGCGCCTTTTTCGAGCTGAAAGCCGAGGTCGCGCGCCTTGAGCAGCACGTTGCTCTGCCCCGACAGCTCGGAGATGAGGATGTGCTGGTGATTACCCACCGTGCCCGGCTCGATGTGCTCGTAGGAGCGCGCGAGTTTTTGCACGGCGTTCACGTGGATGCCGCCCTTGTGGGCAAAGGCCGACGCGCCGACGTAGGGCGCGCGCGTGTTGTGCGCCGTGTTCGCCAGCTCATCGACGAAGAGCGAAAGGTCGCGCAGTTGCGTGATGTCCGGCACGACCTCGCGCCCCATCTTGAGCTGCAGGCAGGGCATCAGGGTCGTCATGTTGCAGTTCCCCGTGCGCTCGCCGTAGCCGTTGATCGTCCCCTGCACCTGCACCGCGCCCGCGCGCACGGCGGCGAGCGCGTTCGCCACGCCGACCCCGCAGTCATCGTGTGTGTGAATCCCCACCGGCATCCCGAGCGCCGCGATCACTTCGCCGGTGATGCGCTCGATCTCGTCCGGCATCGTCCCGCCGTTCGTGTCGCAGAGCACCGGCAGATCGACGCCCGCCTCCCGCGCCGCGCGCAGCGTGCCGAGCGCATGTTCCGCGTCGTCCTTGTAGCCGTCGAAGAAATGCTCGGCGTCATAGATCACCTCGCGCCCGTGCTTTTTGAAAAAGGCGATCGTCTCCGCGATCATCGCGCGGTTTTCCTCGGGCGTGACGTTCAGCACCTCCGTCACATGGAGCAGCCAGCTTTTCCCCACGAGCGTGACGACCGGCGTCTCCGCCTCCAGCAGCGTGCGCACCTGCGGATCGTCCTCGACCGCGACGCCCGCGCGCCGCGTGCTGCCGAAGGCCGCGATCTTCGCATTTCGCCACGTCCGCTTCCGCGCCTCCGCGAAAAACGCGAAATCCTTCGGATTCGAACCCGGCCAGCCGCCCTCGATGTAATGCACGCCGAAGTGATCGAGTCGCTCCGCCACGCGAATCTTGTCGAGCACCGAGAAGGAGATGCCCTCGCCCTGCGTGCCGTCGCGCAGTGTCGTGTCGTAGATCGTGACCGCGTTATTCATAAATGGGCGCAAGCTATACGCCGCGGAGAGAGCACCGGCAAGGCGGCCAGATCAATACACGTCCCGCTTATACCGCTTCGACTTCTTCATTTCCTCCACGTAAGCCGCCGCATCCTCCGACGACTTCCCGCCTTCCGTCGCGACGATTTCCAGCAACACTGCATCGACATCCTTCGCCATCCGTTTCGCATCGCCGCAGACGTAAAAATGCGCTCCTTCCTCCAGCCAGCGCCACACCTCCGCCGCGTTTTCCCGCAGCCTATGCTGCACGTAAATCTTGTGCTCCTGATCGCGTGAAAAAGCCGTGTCGAGCCGCGTGAGGACGCCTTCTTTCTGGAAAGCGTCGAACTCCTCGCGATACAGAAAATCACTCCCCGCCCGCTGCTCGCCAAAGAACAGCCATGTCTTCCCCGTCGCTCCCGTTGCCTGCCGATCCTGCAAATAAGCGCGGAACGGCGCCACGCCAGTTCCCGGTCCGACCATGATGATGGGGATCGCCCCATCCTCCGGCAGGCGGAACCCTTTCGCGACATGGATGAAGACTGGCGTCGTCTCCCCCTCCGCCACGCGCTCCGCGAGATAAGTCGAGGCAACACCCTTTCGCGCGCGCCCATGACTCTCGTAGCGCACGGTGGCGATGGTCAGGTGGATCGACTCCGGATTCGCCCGCTGACTCGACGCGATCGAGTACAGCCGTGGCTGGAGTTTACGCAAAAGTTTCGCGAACTCCTCCGGCGTGAATTTCACCGATTGATGCGCGAGCAGGAAGTCGATGGTTTCCATGCCCCAGAGATACTCCTCGAGATCGCCCTTGCGGATAGGGTCGAACAATTCCGTCAGCAGCGACGTCGCGTCCCCGCCGCGCTCCGCCAGCGCCTGGATGAATTGCTTCGACGGGTGGGTGATTTGAAAATCGCGCAGCAGCGCCTCGCGCAGCGGCTTCGGCTGGCCGTCGGTCCCCGGCACCATCTCGTCGCCGTTCGCGCCGAGCGCGCGGATTATTTCATTAGCCAGCTCCGGGCAGTTCGTCGCATGCACCGCGAGCGAGTCGCCGCATTCATAGGCGATGGCCGAGCCGGCGAGCGACAATTCGAAATGCCGTGTCTCCTTTTCGGAAGCTTCGGAAGTGAGCCGCCGATTGACGAGCAACGGCGCGGGGAAGGGGTTTTTACGGGAGTAGATGGTTTGCATAAAATCTCGGCGCGCGGAGCCGCCCGTTTCCGGGAGCCGCGGGACCTACGGTTTCTGATTCAACTCCGCCAGGACCTCCGGATCGCGCACGTCGGCCCACGCACCCTGCAATTCGATCGCCCGCACCGTCGCGCCGCTTTGGGCCAGCGTGCGGATGGCGTCGGTGAGTTCATACTCGCCGCGCGGGGAGCGCTCCAGCTGTGCTGTGTGTTCGAAGATGCTCCGGCGGAAAGCATAGACGCCCGCGTTATACCATGGGCTTGTCGGCTCGCCCGGTTTTGGCTTTTCCCGGAGATCGGTGAGGCGAAAATCGTCGTCGATAAACACTGCCCCGCCTTTGCTCACGTCTTCGTTACGCTTGACGCTCACGAGCGCTTCGTCGGCGCCGGGCGCGGCGAGGCGCGTATAGTTTTCGGCATCGATTAGGATGTCGCCGTAGCTGAGAATGAAGGGATCGCCCCCGCAAAAATCCCGCGCAAGCTCGACCACGCGTCCCGTGCCGTCCTGCACGACCTGCGTCTCGTAGGAAATGCGCACACCGTGGGAGGAGCCGTCGCCGAAATGTCCCCGCACGACGTCCGCGCGATAGCCGACGATGATCAGGATGTCGGTGACGCCCGCGGCGCGCAGCCCGTCGATGATGTGCTCGAGGATCGGACGCCCGCGCACCGGGATCATCGGTTTCGGCAGGTCATCCGTTAGCTCGCGCATCCGGGTGCCACGCCCCGCAGCTAGTAGAACTGCTTTCGTTATCTCGCTCATCGGCGCGCCTCCTTGACGAACTCGCCGATCTTCTCAATCGCAACTTTGATCTCCTCCAGGCCGGTCGCGTAGCTGCACCTGACAAAACCCTCACCACTCGGCCCGAACGCCGTCCCCGGCACGACCGCGACTTTCTTCTCGCGCAGCAGTCCCATCGAGAACTCGTGGCTCGTCATGCCGGTCGCAACGATGCTCGGGAAGACGTAGAACGCCCCGTGGGGCTTGAAGCAGTCGAGGCCGAGGTCGTTGAGCCCTGCCACGATATAGTTCCGCCGCGCCTCGTATTCCTTCCGCATGTGCTCGACCTCGCGCGCGCCGCTCTGGAGCGCCTCGAGCGCCGCGTCCTGCGCGGTGATGCCGGCGCAGAGGATGCCGTATTGGTGGATCTTCATCATCGCCTCGGTCAATGGCGCGGGCGCGCACGCATAGCCGACGCGGAAGCCCGTCATTGCGAAGGCCTTTGAAAAACCGTGGAGAAAAATCGTCCGCTCCCGCATCCCCGGCAGCGCCGCGATGGAGTGGTGTTCGCTCCCGTCGTAGATCAACTCGCTGTAGATTTCGTCCGTCAGCACTACGAGATCGTGCTTGATGCAGAGCGCAGCAATTTTCTCCAGCTCCTCGCGCGTCTGCGTCGCCCCCGTCGGATTCGTCGGGAAATTGAGCATCAACACTTTCGAGCGGGGCGTGATCTTCAGCGCGAGCGCCTCGGCCCGGAGCTGGAAATGGTCGGCCCCGCAGGTCGCCACCGCCATCGGCACCCCGCGCGCCAGGACGATACTCGGGCTATACGAGACATAACACGGCTCGTGATAGATCACCTCGTCCCCCGGATTCAGCAGCGCGCGCAACGCGAGATCGATTGCCTCCGACACGCCAACCGTGACGATGACCTCCGTGAGGCCGTCATAATGAACGTGGAACTTCTTCTCGACGTAGTTTGCGATTTCCTCCCGCAGCTTGGGGAGCCCGAGATTCGACGTATAGCCCGTGCGCCCCTGCTCCAGCGAGTAGATCGCCGCCTCGCGGATGTGCCACGGCGTGTCGAAATCCGGCTCGCCGATGCCGAGCGAGATGACGTCGTCCATCGTCTGGACGATCTCGAAAAAGTCGCGAATCCCCGACCGCGGAATCCCGCGGACATGGTCGGCAATGTGGGTGTCTAGACTCATGGATTCTGGAGGCGGTGGGCGAGGTCGGGCGGGAGCGTGTCGGCGAGCTTGGGATGAGCTTCGACCAGCCGCATGATGTCGAGCAGGTCTTTCTGCCGCTTGCTCGGCCGCCGCTCGGGGTTTTGCCACGCGCGCACCTTGCCGCGCAAGGTGTCCGCGACGCTCGCGACGCGCATGAGAATCCCGTGGACATCCGCCGGCCCGGAGCGCTCGGGAAAGTCGTAGTAGAAAGGGTCAGTCGTGATCTGCACGCTCACGCGCGACCGCCCAGTGAGATTCACCGACCACTCGAAGCGTTTTGTTTTAAATCCCACCGCCTCCAGCGCCTCGACAGCAGTCTCGACCGATTCGATTGCAAGGACGAGATCGACATCGGCGGTCGCCATCGGCTCCGCCGCCCAGTGGTTCACCGCCAGGCCGCCGATCATGCACCACGGTATCTCCCTGGCCTCGAGGGTCTCAACGAGCCGCAGCACATCGCCGCCACCACCGGCGGTCTGCCAGTCGTAAAACTGCCGCGCCGTCACGGGGCGACGGAGAGGCGCTGGGCGCGCGGCTCGCGGTGGAGCATCGCGCCGTTCTCTTTGTAGGCTTTGAGCCGGAAATGCGTGGCGGTGGAAAGGACGCCTTTAATCGTGCTGAGTTTCTCCGAGATGAAGATGGCGATCTCCTGCAGGCTGCTCCCGACCGCGATGACGAGCAGGTCGTAGCCGCCGCTCATGAGATAACAACTCTGCACCTGCTCAAACTTCGCGATGCGCGCCGCGAGCCGGTCGAAACCGCCGCCGCGCTCCGGCGTGATCTTGACCTCGATGACCGCCGTGACCGCGCCGGCATCGACCTTTTGTGCATCGACCAGCGCCTGATAGCCGATGATGATGCCCTCGCGTTCCAGCGCGTCGATGCGCCCGGCGACTTCCGTTTCCGAGCAGGCGAGTTCTTTAGCCAGATCTTCGAGCGAAGCCCGGGCGTTGGTTTTGAGGAGGCCGATGAGTTGGTCCATGTGTATCAGAAAGCAATTTGAACGTAGGCAGAGGGCGTAATGGTTTCCACGACGGCGGCGATTCGCGGAAACATCGGACGAAGCAGCGGTAGACGATTTGTGGGAAGCTCCAAAATGGCCAGTCTGCGTCCCTTTAGGTTCTGTTGATACCGTAGATTCTTGTCGCCCGTGATTAAGAGATCGAAGGCGCCTTCCAGCGCTGCGAGCAGCGTTCCGTTGCCGACCCCCTCCAACCCAATCTCTCGCACTGTGGAGACCGTGTGTGTGGGCAAGTTAAGCTTCAACTCTCTGGGCAAATTCTCGTCCAACACGATGTTCATCAGGTGTTCCTCCCGCTAACCGCAAAAAAGCTTCCGCGTCTTCGCGTTTTACGGAAGGAAATTGGTCGAGGAATTCTTCAATCGAAAAGCCGTCGATCAAGTAATCGAGCAGCGTCTGCGCGGGCACGCGGGTCTTTTCGAAGACCAGAGTTCCACCCATCAATTCGACATCTGAATGAACCGGACTGTGATCCAACGTAATCATAGCGAAAAACTAGCTCTTGCGACTCAGTCATCAATCCCCAAACGACACATCCACCGCACGCGCCGCCTGCACAACTTGATTGTCCGGTGCGATGAGGCGGAGGCGGTTCACGGCGTCCTCGATGGGGACGCTGCGCACTTCGTAGTTTTGGTAGCTCACCATGTGGCCGAACTTTCCGCGCTGAATCAACTCCACCGCCTTGACTCCGAAGCGCGTGCCGAGGATGCGATCCAGCGTGGTCGGCGCGCCGCCGCGCTGGAGGTGGCCGAGCACGCAGGTGCGTGTCTCTTTGCCCGTCCGGGTGGCGACCTCGTGCGCGACGATTTCGCCGATGCCGCCCATGCGATACTCGCCGCTCGCCGTCGCCTGCATCTTCTTGCGGCCCTGCACCGGGCGCGCGCCCTCGGCCACGACGATGAGCGTGCTCAGACAGCCGTCGTCTTCACGCTCGCGCACGCACTGCGCGACCTTTTCATAATCGAACGGAATCTCCGGGATCAAAATGACGTCGCCCCCGCCCGCGAGCCCGCCGTAGAGCGCGATCCAGCCGGCGTGGCGGCCCATCACCTCGATGACCATCACGCGCTTGTGGCTCGAGGCCGTGGTGTGGAGCCGGTCGAGCGCGTCGGCCACGCACGCGACCGCGGAGTCGAAGCCGAAGGTCATCGCCGTCGCCTCCAGGTCGTTGTCGATGGTTTTCGGCACGCCGATGATCGGCACGCCTGCCTGCGAGAGCTGCAGCGCAGTCGTCATCGAGCCGTCGCCGCCGATGGCGATGAGTGCCTCAATTTGCAGCTCGGCGAGCACTCTTTTTGCCTGGTCGAGCACATGCGCGGGCACGCGCATCCCGCCGCCGTCGCCCGCCTTGGCGACGAAATGCCCCTTGTTCGTCGTCCCGAGAATCGTCCCGCCGAGATGCATGATTCCCGCCGTCACCTTGCGGTCGAGCACCATGTAATCCCCGCCCGACGGCAGGAGCCCCTCGAACCCGTCCTTGAACCCGATCGTCTCCCAGCCTTGCGTGGAGGCCGCGCGCACGATCCCGCGAAGCACGGCGTTCAGGCCGGGGCAGTCGCCGCCGCTGGTGAGGACTCCGATGCGTTTTTTCATGAAAAAGGGGAGCTGAGGGTGCTAGCGGGGCGCGGAGGCCGGGCGGCCCGCCGCGACCCAGCGCTCGTGTTGCTCCCATCCGCGCGCAAGCAATTTGCCCGCCACCTCGAAGCGATCCGTCGCCCCGAGCACGACGACGATAAGCCGGCGCGGAGTGATTTCCACCGCATCGCCGACCTGCCGCGACTCGGGGGGACGCGCCGCGGAGATGGCGAGGCACTCGCCCGCGCGGCGCGAGGTGCCGGTCTTGATGCCTTCGATGCCGTTCACGCCGATCAGCTCGTTGGTGTTGCGGAGCAGGTATGCCCCCGATTCGCCGGACGCGCGCTGGAAGGTGATTTTGCGCTCCTTTTGCGAGACGTAGAAACGAAACGCCGCGCTCGCCATCGCATTCCGGCAGAGCAGCGCCATGCCGCCGGCGGTCGAGACCGGCAGTTTTTTCTCGAGCGAATCGAGCCCGTGCGGATTCAGGAAAACGGTTTCCTTCATCCCGAGGCGGCGCGCGAGAGCGTTCATCTGCACGACGAAGCGCACCATCGGCGGCATCGCCGCCCCGCCGGGCAGCGTGCGCCCGACATGCTCCGCCAGAGCGTAGGCGGCGATGTTATCCGACTGCAAAAGCATCGCGTAGAGCAGGTCGCGCAGCGAAGCCGTGTCGCCCGGCTGCCAGCCGACTGAATTCGCGCTCTCGAAGGCGAGCGCCGCAGGCGGGATGACCGCGCGCTGGCTGAGATCGGCCTTGTTCAGCTCCGACCAATCGAGCACGACCATCGCCGTGGCGACCTTCGTGAGGCTGGCGACCTGGAGCTTCGTGTCCGCATTCGCGGCATCGAGCACATGGCCGGTGGCCGCGTCCATTACTATATGAGCGGCGGCGGACTGGGCCGAGGCGCGGGGCGCGAGCGGCAGGAGGGTAAAACCAGCGAGGAGAGCAAGGATGAGATTTTTCACGGGAAAAAGGGCGGCCAATCTAGCGAGCGCCCCGGTGATGGCAAACAGCCTTTTCACCCGCGAGCCGGAGAAGACCTTTGCCTGCCGGGAGCCGGTGCGACAACCTTTCCCCCAATCCTGTCAAAAGAGAGGTGAACGGCACTTCCAAGAGCCCGCGCGCCCCGTTTGACACCCCGCCGCCCCGCTCCTAGGCTCCGCCCCTCCCTCCCGGCATGGACGCTGTATCGCTTGTTCCGAAACAATCCCCCGGCAAGACCTTTGTCGCCGCCATCAGCGTGCTCGGGATCGTCGCCCTCGCGCAGCTCGTCGCCATCGGCTGGGCATTCATGCAGCGGCTCCACGACGCCCCGCAGACCGTGCGCGCACCCGCCGCCAGCATCGTCGTCGCCACCCCGGCCCCCGAGATTGAGCCCGCGCTCGATACCCGCGACACGTTCGCCCCGGCCGAGATCGATTTTTCCCCGCTGCCAAAGCCCACCCCCATCCCGCGCTCCCTCGTCCTGCGCGACCCGCCGATGGTCGAGCCGACCGCCGCCGCCCGCCTCCGCGAGACACTCGACCAGGCGCGTGCGTTGCGAGAAAGAGGCGACACCAGCACGGCTCTCGTCCGCCTGCGCGAGGCTGCCCGGCTGACACCTGGGAGCCCCGTCGTCATCTCCGAGATGGCGCTCACGTATGAAAAGATGGGGCTCGAGGACAAAGCGGCCGAGCAGTGGCGGGCGATCTACGAGATGGGGGAAAAAGCCGGTATTTACTACGCCGCCGCCGAGGGGAAGCTCGCCGCCGCCGCCCCCGCCGCGACCCCCGCGCCGCCGCCGGTCAATCCCTCCGAAGCCATCCAGCCCGGCTCTGTCCTCGGGATCGTGAGCGTCGATCGCAAGGAAATCCCCGACGAGAGCGTCCAGCGCCGTTTCGATCTCACCATCCCGCTGCGCGCCCGCCAGAATCCCGCCGTCGATGTGCGCGAAGTCGTCATCCAAGTCTATTTTTACGACAAGCTCGAGGATGGCAGCATCGTCCAGACCGACGCTGACGTGAGCTCCCACTGGACGACCCTCCCCGCCGATTGGTCCAGTGACGACATCGAGGTGCTTCAGGTCGCCTACACCCGGCCCCGGCCTGACGCCGCCACCGTGCGCGCCGGCGAGACCCGGCAGTTCCACGGCTACGTCCTGCGCGCATATTACAAAGGCGAATTGCAGGACATGCGCGCCGAGCCCGTCACCCTGCTCAAGCAGTTCCCCCCGCCCCTCACCCTCCAGGAAGAATGAACATCCTTCTCGTCGATTCCGACCCGGCCGTCATCCAGGCCCTCCTCCCCGCGCTCAAAGCCCTGCCCGGCCACGAGATCCGCATCGCCACCCACGGCGACAAAGCCCTCGAGCACGCCACCGAGATGGGCGGCGTCCATTGCCTCATCACCGAGGTCGTTCTCGATCCGATGAACGGCTTCACCCTGCGCAACAAGCTCCAGAACCGCTACCCCGGCCTGCGCCCGATCTTCATGTCCGCCTACGACATGAGCGGGTGGAAAGAGCATCTCTTGGGAGCGATCACGGTGTCGAAGCCGCTGAAGACCAGTGAGATGCTCGTCGCCGTCGCCCGCGTCGCCCGGCAGATCGAGCGCGGGGTCACGCAGTTGGTCGCGGTGAAAAAAGCCGAGCCAGAGCCCAGCGCAACCGTCGAGGCCGTGCCCGGCCCCGAGCCCGCGAGAGACGAGCCCAAGCGGGAGCCTGAAGCATTTGCCGCCGAGTCCTCTTCCACCGAGACCGCTCTCGACGAACCCGAGACCGCTTCCGACAAACCCGACAGCGCCCCCGGCGAACCCGAGACCGCCCCCAGCGAACCCGAGACCGCTCCCGGAAAACCCGAGACGGAGCCGGTGAAAGTTGAGCCCGATCTCCCGGCATCCGGGCCACAGCCTGGCAAAGCCGAGCCTGAACGTCCGGTAGCGGAACCAGAGCCCCCGACTCCGCCGGAGCCGGCCGCCGCTCCCTTACCCGCGCCGCGCGTCGCCACACCGGTCCCCC
>PPFU01013441.1_pt1 | contig 11019 bp, 9 predicted proteins | sample 1535991 | NCBI WGS metagenome assembly PPFU01 (sample SAMN04901290, study PRJNA319586) | Hypolithon metagenome, whole genome shotgun sequencing project. | isolation source: Antarctic Hypolithon | place: Antarctica: Miers Valley | collected 2014 | reverse complement strand
GCGTCGATCCGAAATCCGGAGACGCCCAGTTCCAGCCAGAAGCCCATAATGCGTTCGATCTCTTCGCGCACCGCCGGGTTGGCGATGTTGAGATCAGGCTGGTGTTTATAGAACCGGTGGAAAAAGTACGCCTTGGCCACACGGTCGTACGTCCAGGTCGATTCCTGTACGCCTGGGAAGATGATCCCTTCCTCCGCATTTTCAGGCTTCTCGTCCCGCCACAGGTAAAAGTCGCGGTAGGGCGAGTCCGGGTCGCGGCGGGCAGCCTGAAACCACGGATGTTGATCTGAGGTGTGGTTGACGACGAGGTCGATGATGATGCGCAGGCCGCACTCGCGTGCCCTGAGGGCAAACTCGGTAAAATCGCCCAGCGTGCCCAGCCGCGGATCCACACCGTAGTAATCAGAGACGTCGTAGCCGTTGTCGCGGTTGGGCGACGGGTAGAACGGCAGCAACCAGATGCACGTGGCGCCGAGCGCGGCGATGTGGTCGAGCTTTTCTGTCAGCCCGTGAAAGTCCCCTACGCCATCACCGTTACCATCGCGGTACGTCTCAACGTCGAGGCAGTAAATGACGGCATCCTGGTACCAGCGGTCGCGAGGGTTCACAGTATCGGGTGTTGAAAAAGTGGGGCGTGCGTCACGATGCCTCCTCTACTGGTGTTCCACCCGGCAAAGCCAGTGCTGTGCAGAGATGCCTGTTCCGTTGCAAACACGCGCTTCCCCTGCCGGTATCTGCTACCTGTTCTATGCGCGCCCCCAGGTCTGCTCTCACCCACACCCCCAGCCATGAAAAAGTTCGTCGCCGCCTCCAGCGTATTTCTGCTCTTCCTGTTTTCGGGAGGGCTGTGGGTAGGCCTGGCCCAGTTTATCCCCGCCGGCCTGCCGCGCACCATCGTTTCTATTGCGTTCGCGGTTCTCTTTGCCGGCGTCTTCGTGTGGCTGCTGATCCAGCGCGTGCAGGCGATTCTCAGGGGCACCCCGCATCTGGTGCGGCACATGCTGGTGGCGGCGGCCGAACTCGCCCTGCTGCTGTTGGCCTTTGCGTCGGTGTATCAGACGTTTGGACTGATAGACAACACGCAGGAGGGCGCGCCGGTCGTACACTCGTTCACGTCGAGCCTGTACTACTCAGTCGTCACGTTTACGACGCTGGGCTACGGCGATTTTTATCCGGTGGGGCCGGGGCGCGTGCTGGCGTGCATCGAATCGCTCACGGGCTACCTCATCCTCGGCGTGCTGGCCTCGACGGCATCATCGGTGCTGTCGCCCGGTAGCAAGGCAGGCTTCAAGCGCGAGGACAACGATTAGCGCGGCTGCTTTTACCGCGCGTCCGCCTCTGCCCCATCGTCGATGCCGTTCCAGAAGGCAATCTCGCGTTGCACGCCTACATCGGGGTCGGCAATGAATGCGTGCTTTGACGGATACGTGCGGAGGCGTCCGGCGCGCATGAAGGCTATACGGTCGCCCACGATGAGGGCCTCTTTCAGGTCGTGTGTGACGAAAACCGCCGTGGTGCCGCGCGCGTGTGCCAGCCGGGTAAACAGCGCCTGCATGGCCGCGCGGATGTCTACGTCGAGGTTGCCGAAGGGCTCGTCGAGCAGCAAAAGCGCCGGGTCGATGACGAGCGCGCGTCCGAAAGCCACCCGCTGCCGCTGACCGCCCGATAGCTGCGTCGGCTTTTTGCGCAGCTGATCCGCCAGTTCGAGTTGCTCGGCCATCTCGCGCACGCGCCGGTCGATCTCGGCCGTCTCCATGTGCCGCAGGCGCAGCCCGAAGGCCACGTTTTCGTACACGTCGAGGTGTGGAAACAGGAGCGGCTCCTGGTAGAGATAGACGGCGCCGCGCTTCTGCGGCGGCACGCCGCCCAGCAGCCGCCCGTCCAGCGAGATCGCGCCGGCATCTTCGACTTCGAGCCCGGCGATAATCTTGAGCAGCGTCGTCTTGCCGCAGCCCGACCGCCCGAGCACGCTCAGCGTCTCCCCGCGCGGCACCGACAGGCTCACCCCTTGCAGCACTTTTTCGGCGCCGAAGCTTTTCTCCAGCGCCTGTACGTCGAGAAACATGTGGCCTCACCCTTCTATGCGAAAAACGAACCGTTTGTTGGCCCACAGCAGCAGCGCCGGTGGCAGCACCAGCAGCAGGCTCGCCAGCGCGGCATAATAGGGGTTCGCCTCGCCCACGTACTCGAACACCTTGATGGGCAGCGTCTGTACCTTCCCCGCGCCCACCAGCAGCGTCAGCCCGTACTGAAACCACGAGATGAGGAACGTTTGGAAAAAGCACACCAGCAGCATCCCCTTCGCCACGGGAAGCAGCACGCGGCGGAGGGCCTGTCGGCGCGTGCCGCCGAGGGTGTAGACGAGCCCCTCGAGCGCGCGGATCTCGGCATTCCAGAAGGCGCTGAAAAAGACGATGGCGAATCCGTAGGCGAATATGGTCTGGCTCACGACGACGCCCGCGAACGTGCCCACCAGCGCCGTTTTGATGAACAAATACATCAGGCACACGCCCAGAATCACGGGCGACATCACGAAAGGCACGTAGGCCAGAAAAAGCAGTGTATGGCGGTGCGGGCTGTACGCGATGTGCTTGCCCGTCACAAAGCCCGCCAGCGTAGAGAGCAGCGCCACGGCGACGGACACACCGACGGATTGAAGCATGCTCGCGCCCAGCGGTCCCCCCAGCATTTCGGCCCATCGGTCGGCGCTGAGGCTGCCAGGAAGCAGGTCTGGCGCAGGCCACGCTTCGGCCAGCGAGAGCAGCAGCAGAAAGGCGAAGGGAAACAGGATCGCCGCGCCCAGCGCGACGGCCGCCAGCACGCGCCCGGCGGCGGGTACAGGAGAAGCGCGCCCGAACTCAGCCTGCATAGCTGCGCCGCCTCCACCGGAACGCCAGCACCAGCAGCGCCAACACGAAAAGGGTGTACACTACCGCGACAACAAACGCCTCGGGCTTTTGCGACAGGTCGAACATGCTGAACTTGCGCATCACGAGCACCGAGATCATCTGCGGCGACTGCCGGTCGAGCAATAGCGGGATCTCGTAGGAGCTGAGCACGGCGATAAAGAGCAGCGTCAGGTTGGTCATCGACCGCCCCAGCAATACCGGTACGGTCAGCCGCCGGAGCACGTCCCACGGCGACGCGCCGAGGGTGTGGGCCAGCCCACCCAGCGCCGCCACCTTCTCGGTGTCGTAGACGTTGAGAAAGAGGAGCACGAAAAAAGGCACCGCCAGCGCCGTATGCGCCAGGATGATGCCTATGCCCAACCCGTCCTGCACCAGCTCGGGAAATGACGCGGTGGAGAGCAGCCCCGCCGCGCTCGTAAACCGAGACACATAACCCGCACCCGCGAGCAGTTGAAACACGAGGAACGCTGCCACCGTGCCCGGCACCGCGAGCGGCAAATAGATGAGGTACGCCAGCGGGCCGCGCACGAGATACCGCCGCAGGTAGAGCGCGATACTCAGCGCCAGTATGGTAGTGAGCGCGAGCGTCGCCGCGGCGATGTACACGCTCCACGCAAACGAGCCGGCCAGCTCCGACCCCTCGCCGAGCCCTTGCCAGTGGCGCAGGGTAAAACCATCGCTGAGCAGCCCCACGACACCTGTGCTGTACAACAACGCGTAGCCAAAGCCGAACGCGATGGGCGCGACAGACACCAGCACGAACAGCACCAGCCCCGCCTGCCCCGCCCTGTCGGCACGCGTGATGGCATCAGCGCGCGATGACGTGCGTGCGGAAATCGTCATAGAGCCGGATCATGTACTCGGGGGCAGGTTCCTGGAGTGCCAGCGGCGCGATCACCTCGCGGCGCGGCGCGAACCGACGCCCCGGCACGTTCTGAAAGCGTTCAGGCCACGCACCCGGCAGCCTGCCGATGTCGAGGATGGTGCCGTCGCCCCAGACGGATGGGTCGAGCTTGCGCAGCTGCGCGGCGGGCGACTGCAGAAAGTTGATCGTGACGAGCGCACCGGCCTTGTCGGGTGCCCGCGCCGGGATGCCGAGGTAGTGCGAGTTCTGGACCGAGCCAAAGTCGGGCACGTAGGCGCGGGCGGTTTCGGGAAAAAGGCCCTGCAACACCTTGTTGTCCACCTCGCCGTCGTTGTTGCTCATCGTGAAGTCGATCTCGCCGCTGGCAAAAAGCTGGTGCATCTGCGCCACCGAGGTGGGAAACGTGTTGCCGCTCTTCCAGAAATACGCCTTGATGCGGTTGAGGTATTGCCACAACGCTGCTGACGCCTCAGCGTAGCGCGCCTCGTCGAACGGGCCGTTGAGCGACTCCCTGTCCCCGGCGAATTCCATCAGCAGCGCCTTGAGAAAAGTCATTCCCGTAAACGCGTTGTCAAACGTGAAGCGGCCCGGATGTGCTTTCACCCACGCCTCCAGCTCAGCCGTCGTGCGCGGTGGCTGGGATACGCGCGTCGTGTCGTAGATGAGCGCCATCTGCACATTGCCCCACGGCGCCTCGTAGCCTTCGATAGGCTGCTGAAAGTCGATGCCGATAAAGGGGTTGGCGTAGTCCACGTAACGGGCACTGGGCAGGGACTCGGCAAAAGGACCGTAGAGCGCGTCGATCTGGCGCAACTGGTAGAATGTCTCCCCGTTGATCCAGACAAGGTCGTACTGGCTCGCGCGCGCGCCGGCTTCCATCTCACCCATGAGGGCCGAGACGATGACGCTGCCCTGCCCGCCGCTGATGTTCAGCGTGACGCCGAAGCTGTCGCGCAGTGCTGGTATGACGAAGTCCTGAAAGTAGCGGTTGATGTACGGGTCGCCCTGCCACATCATCAGGTTGACCTGCTGCCCGCGCGCTTCCGCTACGATCTCAGACCACGGCCGGTCGAGCTGGAACGCTTCGCCGCTTTTCTGCTCTCCGCAGCCCAGCGCCCCGGCTGCGAACAGCCCCAGCACAATCAGATTCGGCAGGCGCATGGGCATCAGGATAAAGCGGGCAGGCCGCGTGGCAGGTGGCGGGCTGCGAAAGCTGTGGAGCGTGGCACTCAGAACAGGTAGCGGACGCCAAACTGAAACTGGCGTGGCGGCGCGGCATTGCGGCGCACCAGCACCCCCGAAGAGGCCGGCCCGGCCTGAATCTGGTTGCTCTGCGTGGCATTGTTGGAGTAGCCACTCAGGTTCTCCGTGTTGAACACGTTGAACACGTCGGCCCGCAACTCTACCGTGCTCCCGCCCACGCGCAGGTGGTACTGCGCGCCCACGTCGAACGTGTTCGACCACGGCAGCCGATCCGAGTTGCGTGTCTCGCCCGGCGACCGGTCCGAGTTGCCCACGTACGCGTCTCCGAAAGACTGCCCGTCGCCGTTGAGGTCGGTGGTGCCGTAGATAGCGGCATCCGGGATGCGGTTGATGGGCTGCCCACTCTGCAGCAGGGTGGCTAGGCTGAGGGTGACATCCTGAACGGGGTAATAGTACAGGATGCCGCTGAGCACGTGCGTGCGGTCGTTGATGCTCGGCCCCCACTCGGCCTCGAAGTTGTTGGCATCCATCGCGCGGAAGTTGATGTCCTCCGTGTTGTTGCGCAGGCGCGAGAGCGTGTACGACAGGCGGTAGGCGAAGTCGTCGCCGCGGACGCGGTCTTTGAGCAGGTTGACGCTCGCCGCGTAGTACCGGCTCTCCCCCGCCGATTCGCTCATCACGATGTTGAGCGCGCCGCCGGTGGGCGGCTGCGTGGGCCGCGTGGCGTTGGCCTGTGCGGGCGTGCGCACCGCCACGTTTCCCGGCTGCACCGCGTAAGGCGCGGGCGCGTTCAGGTTGCGCAGCCTGAACAGGTTGAACGAGCGTGTGTGGACGAGATCGACGTAAAAGAGCCGGTTGCCCTCGATCTGCCGCTGGAAGCCCAGCGAAAACTGGTGCGTGTACGGGTTCTGGTAGCCGCTCGGGTTGAGAATGCGGCGCTCGAACGAGGTCACGCCTTCCCGCATGTTCTGCACATCTTCCGGCGTGGGGCCGCCGAGATACGGCACGTCCTGAAAATCGACGCCCATGTTGCCGTCGAACGTGATGCGGTCGAGGTCAGTGTGGGCAGGCAGGATGCCTTTGTCTACCAGCTGCTGAAGCTGCTGCCGGTAGCCTGCCGAGGTCGAGTTCTGCTGCAGCGCGTCTGAGTAGAGGGCGTAGAGCACCTTATCGTAGACGATGCCATAGCCGCCCCGGACTACGGTGCGGGCGTCGAGGCCGTAGTTGAAGGCAAAACGCGGGGCAATGTTGTTGTAGTCGCCCGTGTCGCTGCCGCCTTTCGAGAGGTTGTCGTAGTCGTAGCGCAGCCCGAGCGTGAGCGTGAGCCGGGACGACGGCGTGAACTGATCCTCGACGTAAACCCCGTACTGGTTCTGCCGGGCACCGAAGCTGGAAGGCCGCAACTCGACGTTATAATTGAGCACCGACACGTCCTGCGGCAGGTCTTCGATCCCCAGACTCGTACCTGTTTGACCCCGCAGCGCGTCAAGCTGCGCTTGGGTGAGTTGCACCCTGTAGTTGCCCAGCGGGTTGCCGCCGCCGGTAAGCTGAAAATCGGACGTGAGCACATCCGCACCCACTTTGAACTGGTGGATGCCTGTGCGGTAGGTAAGCTTCTGCTGCACCTGGAAGCTGTTTTCCACGTCATCGAAAAAGTAGCCCGGGTGTCCGAGAATGGCTACGGTGTTCTCCTGCGGATCGAGCACGACCACCTGCGCCCGGTCGCGGGTGCGGGCGCGGCCGTAGTTCCACCGGAAGCGCGCGTACTGGACGTTGCTCTCATAGACGAAAGGCCCGCCCAGATAGGTATTCTGGCTCGCCACGATCACCGCGTTGCGATCCTGCGTGCTCGCTGCCGAGGGAAACTGCACGCCGCCCTCGAGCCCACCGCCCTGGCGCTCGATCCCGGTGATGCCGACGTGCGCGCGCAGCGAAGAGCGAAACCGCCGCGACCACCTGTGGTCGATTTTGCCCGAGAGGTAGCTAAACTGGTTCTGCCCCGCCACCACGTCGTTAATGCCGAGTTGCGGAACGGTCAGGCGGTTGTCTTTAAAGTCGAACGTCTGCTCGACATTGACAAAGAAAAACGTCTGGTCGCGCACGATAGGGCCGCCGATGGCGAAGCCGCCCTGCTGCCGCATAAAGCCGTCTTTGACCTGATTGCCTGAAAGGTCGCGCTGGGCGTACGGCGACGACGCGTCGATCACCGGGCCCGGACGCGTCAGGTAGAAGGCCTCGCCTGAGTAGCTGTTGCCGCCCGATTTCGTCGTGATGTTGAACACGCCGTTGCCCGTGCGCCCGAACTCGGTCGAGTAGTTGTTCGTCAGCACCGTCACGTTTTGCACGAAGCCGATGGGGATGGTGAATTTCTGGCCTCCGAGGAAATTCTCGGTGTTGTCCAGCCCGTCGATGAGATAGCCCGCGTACAAGCTGTTGGCCCCGTTGATAGACACGTTGGGCGCTTCCGGGAAAAAGCCCGTCGCCTGCGTCACGTTGGGTAGGCGGTAGAGCGCGCGCGTCACGTCGCGCCCCTCGATAGGTAGCGATGCCACTTCGCGCGCCGAAAGCGTAGACGATACCTCCGCGTTGGTGCCGTTGAGTTCGGCAAAGCTCGTCTGGCCGGTCACCTCGATGCCGTCGAGATCGATTAACGACACCGGCACAACCAGCACGGTTACCGACCGTGTAAAGTTGGCCCGGAGCGTCAGGTCGCTCACCTGCTGCGCATAGAACGCCCCGGTTTCGGGGACGAAGATGGTGTAGGCACCCGCCGTCGAGAGGCCGTCAAACCGGATGCGGCCCGTGGCATCGGTCGTGCCCGCCATCTGGTAGCCGATGCTCTCGTTTGCCAGCGTGACGGTGTGGGCAACGAGGGGCGCACGCGTGTTGAGATTCAGCAGGGTGACGTCGAGTGCGGACTGTGCGGCAGCAAGAGGAGCCAGCAGCGGGAATGCCAACAAAGCGAGGAGGCGAAGCATAAACGATAGAGCGGGTGAGGACGTGTCCCGAGGGGGATGGCAAAGCAGCGCGGATGATAGGCGGTGCTTGCCCGTTGAACAGGCCAGAACGTATCCATTTGATGCGCGCGACCTCTCACCGGAGTATCACAAAATGCCAGATTCTGGCTGTAAACAGCTTTTTCGCATTCAGAACGTGACGATGCCCACCCGCCCCTCGCGGCCTACCACGACAGCCTTCCTCTTGCCCGCCGCTGTCGCCCCCCAGAACACCACGTCGCTCAGGTGCTGCCATGCGCCGCCGTGCCGCTGCACGTCGAGCCCCCCGGGACCCACGGCCACGAACGCCTCGCCACCACGCCCGTAGGAAACCGCGGCGAGGCCGTAAACCTGTTCTATCGTCGTCGCGCCGTCGCGCTGCCACGACTGCCCTGCATCGTCCGAGCGTAACAGGGTGATGCCGTCTATTGCACCGAGCAGGCCAGCACGGAGGCCATTTTCTCCTACAGCCAACGTCGCCAGTCCCCGCCCCCCATCGTCCGAGCCAATGGGCGCTTCCACTACCTGCCACGTGCTACCCCGGTCAGGGGTGAAAAACACGCGGTCAGGCCCATCGCCGCCATTGGTGACGATCCACGCATTGTCGCCCCGCGCCATTGCGCATGTGCCCGACGAGGCGTATCCACCTTCTCCGGGCCTGGCCTCTGGCACCTGCCCCGGCGGCACCGCCGTCCACGTCACGCCGCCATCGCGCGTCTCGATAAGCGGGAGGCGCGTGCCGACAGCATCAGAAAACGCGAATCCGTGCCGGGTATCGAAAAAAGCCATGCAGTCATAAAACGCTTCGGCCTCCCGGTTTGTCCACCGCAGCGTCCAGCTTGCGCCGCCGTCACTGGTGGTGTAAACGCGCGAGGCCTCCCCGTTTCCGATGCTCAGCAGCACGGCGCGGCGGGCAGAGAACGCTTGCACGTCACGAAACTGGAGCGTGTCGGCCCCGGCGACGGTGCCCATCGTCCACGTCTTCCCACCATCGGAGGACCGCCCCCAGGTGCCCATCGTTCCCGCCGTCCAGAGCGTGCCATCAGGAGCGTGGCTGACGCTGACGAGCAAGGCCTCGGTATCTGTCTCGACGATTTCGACGGTTACCGGTGCGGCAGGGTCGGGAACGGGGCGTGGCGATGTGCAGGCTGCAACGAGCGGCAGTAGAAAAAGAAAGCGGTGCATGGGTGTGGCGTCTGGAAAGGCGGAAGATAGCAAGTGGGTGCCGAGCCGTGATGCTTGCGTCCCTCCGGGTCTCCCGCGCCGCGGCTAAAACTTTGCACCCGCTTCTGGACACGCTTCGATGCATCAACAGTATTTGACGCGGAACCGCGCTACAACGTCCCACAGGTCGGGCGTCAGGTGTTGTTGTACCGCTGCGGCAATCGAGGCTGGAACGCCTCCATAAAAAGCCTCCGCGATGCCGCCCGCAATGCAAGCGAGCGTGTCGCTGTCTCCGCCGAGCGATACCGCGTTGCGAACGGCGTCTTCGTAGGAATCCGAGTCGAGAAAAGCGATGATGGCTTCGGGCACGGTTCCCTGACTCGAGACGTCGAAGGTGTAGGTAGGCCGAATGCTGTCTACCGTCCTGTCGAGGGCATAGCCAAAGCGCGTGCTTATCTGCCTGCAGTTTGACCACATTCATAACACCTCGGGCAAACCTAGCTTATCCCCTGGGCTGGCGATACTGGATAGTCTTGGTGCCTTGCGTGAGGGCGGAAGGCTGTTCTTTGATCACGCCGCGCAGCACCAGCGCCAGCGCTACGCCTGCGAAAAAGCCGCCGATATGTGCACCGTAGGCCACGCCACCCATGGTTTCTTCCGTCGCCATGATGGCCCCCCAGCCGTTGAAAAACTGGAAGGCAATCCAAAGCCCGATGGCGACGACGGCGGGCACGCTCACCACGAAATACAGCAGCAGCGCCCGTACCTTGTTACGGGGAAAAAGCACCAGGTACGCCCCCAGTACCCCTGAGATGGCACCCGAAGCGCCGAGATTGGGAACGAGGCTACTCGGGTCGAGGGCGATCTGCGCGATCGTGGCGGCGAGGCCGCTGGCGAGATAGAACAGGGCAAAAGGCAGCGCGCCAAAGCGGTGCTCTACGTTGTCCCCGAAAATCCAGAGATAGAGCAGATTGCCGAACAAGTGAGCAAAACCGCCGTGCATGAACATGGACGACAAGATCGTCAGGTAGATGGGCACAGGGCCGGGCTCCTGCGGGATCGTGATCGTCTCACCCCCGAGCTCGACGGTAGTCGGCCCCACCAGATCCTGGCCAGTCACAATCTCCTGCGGGATAACGCTGTAGCCGTACATGAAAGACTCATTCGAGCCTGCGCCCTGGAAGACGAAAAACACGATCAGGTTGAGCGCAATGAAAACGAGCGTAACGTAGCCCGGCCGTGGCAGCGCGCGGTCGTCGTCGGCGAGGGGGAAGAGCATTGAGATGTACCTTTGTGAAACGCTAAAATCCTGCTCCAGACGATTCTGCACAAGTGCCGCCCTCTCACCATCCGACAACGTTGCGATGAACGTCACCTTGCTTGGTCTCGGCCTGATCGGCGGATCGCTGGCGCGGGCGTGGCGCGCAGGCCCGCTCCCGCTCACCCTCACCGGCCATGACCGCCCCGAGGTGCTCGCGCAGGCGCTGGAAGCCGGCGTGATCGACCGGGCGGCAGACACGCCCGAAAGCGCTGTTTCCGGGGCCGACATCGTCGTGATGGCCCTGCCCCTCCCTGCCCTCCTCGATGCCATTCCACGCATTGCGCCGCACCTCTCGCCCCATGCGCTCGTCACCGACGTAGGCTCGGTAAAAGCAGTTGTGCAGGATGCCGCACAGGTGCTGCGGCCGGGCGCGTTTGTGGGCGGACATCCCATGGCTGGAGCCGAAAAAGGCGGCTTTGCCCATTCCGATGCCTTTCTGTTCGAGAACGCCGTGTATGTCCTCTGCCCCCCGCCGGGCATGCCGACAGCGGTGTTTACGCACCAGTACGCCACGCTCGTCGCCCTCGTCGAGGCTACCGGGGCACGGGTGATGGTGCTCGA
>PPFU01000631.1_pt1 | contig 11021 bp, 10 predicted proteins | sample 1535991 | NCBI WGS metagenome assembly PPFU01 (sample SAMN04901290, study PRJNA319586) | Hypolithon metagenome, whole genome shotgun sequencing project. | isolation source: Antarctic Hypolithon | place: Antarctica: Miers Valley | collected 2014 | reverse complement strand
ATGATTTGTTCTCTGACGTGCCTAAAAGCCACTTAAAACACCCCTCCCACAACACTTAGATGCGCCCGGGGCGTTCGGAGGCTTGTCAGTCAGCAGCCCAAGCGCTTGCTGAGCGGATTAGTTTTTTAATTGCCTCAGCTATTTTGGTGAGTGTTTTGGGGACGGTGGTTTATTTATGGGTGCGCGATCGCAACTCGCAACCCCCCCTTTTAGAAATCACCTCAACTATAGAAACGCGCCAGGGTAAGTACTACGTCCCCTTTACTGTTGTTAACACCGGAGATGAAACAGCCGCAGCGGTTCAAGTGATTGCTGAGCTGCGGATAAATGGTGTGGTAGTTGAATGGAGGGAACAGACCATAGATTTTCTCTCTAGCCAAGAAGAGAAGGAAGGAGCCTTTATTTTTATGCGTGAGCCACGCTCAAACGAGCTGACTGTGAGAACAGCGAGCTATCAGGTGCCATAGATGAGACCGACCATAATGTCCTCTATAAATCACAGTGTTTTCACACGCAGATTCTTGAGAATTCTCAGCACGGAATAGAGCTGATTTTCTGACTGTTCAAACAGAGAGAAATCGCTTGAGAGCGCATAAATTGGCTGAGGCTGTTTGCTGAGCTTGACAAACAGAAAGCTGTCGCCGTTGCTGGCCATTCCAAAAAGAGGGCGGTTATTCTGACTATCTCTTTGTGGCCTACCCATGAGGTAGGCAAGCGTTTGCGGAATGGCCATCCAAAAAGAAAACTTTGCCTGCTCTGATTCAATCAATGCCAGCCAAATACTCTCTTCCAACACAAGCGCGTCGATTCTTCCTCAAAAAATAGTGTTGTTGTCTTCTGCTGAAATTTCTACCGGGGCTTCACCGCGAATTTTGAAAGGGGGGTCGCAGAAGCCGCTGAGGGATAGCAGAGGTGAGATAAGTAGGAGATTGACGGTGCTTTCGGAAAGAGGTTCTTCGGCGCTGTTGTAAAGGTAGCTGGCTTTTATGCGATCGCACGATGCCTCTTCGCCAGCCGTCAGCGCAGGCAAATTGTCTCGCCCCTCTGCAAAAAAGCTTGGCTGAGTGCTGCGACTTAAGCCAAAGAGAGCTTCAGCCTGACTAATCGATCTGACAGCTTCGGTGACGGCTAAGATTGCCATAGAAAACACAAAAGGAATCAGCCTCTAGCTTAGCTTCAATCGTTTAGCATCGCGTCTAAGGTTAACGGGTCAAAGACTTCCTTCGCCCACCTCGCCACCGGCAAGTTAGCCCCCGTTAGCCCACGGACAATCCTTTCTTCTCTAGCAGAGGGCTCACCCTCCCCAGCCGTAAAAACCACAAAAAGCGGATGGGGCGTTTCTGTTCCTTCTGCCAGTAGATGCTTGTGTTTTCTAGGCATTAGCCATTCAACGCCCTGCCCAAGCTCTATTTGCGTTTGTCGCCAGCGGCTGAGCAAATTAGAAAAGTCCTCTCCGGGCCGCTGAATAAACAGCACAATTTCGATGCCGGTTTTAATCTTCCATTCTGGGTCGCACATCATCAGGACGACATCGCAAGGCAACTGACGAATGCGATAGCTCGTATCGATAATGCCGCCCGTTTCAACAACTTCTCGGCTGCGGACGTTGGGCAGCGGAATGGCTACCATGCTTTCTTCAGGTCGGCGGACGCTGGGCAGCGCTTCAAAGTACGGACGATGCTGCATCAAAATTGAAAGAATACCGTCGTAGTGACAGCAGCTTGCCAGCAGCTCTTCGTAAGCAATGCGCTGTACCTGCTCTAATTCGCTGGTTTCGCTGGTTGGGTTTGATGCGCTTGCTATCGGTGATGCCAACTGTAGATTTCCACGGTTTAATGGGGGTCAACGGTGCTAGTTTGCCCAGGTGCGTCAGATAGCTGTGGTTTCAAAGGGGTTGGGGCGCGATCGCATCACTTCGCCTAACTCAACCCGGCTCCCATTGACAAAATCCCAGCCAGAGCGCGCCCTTTTGCCTGCTGGTTTCACCTCATGCAGCAGCAAATGACCGCTGCCTGTTTGAATCACAGGGCCATAGTTTTTTAGGAGGGCGATGACGGTGCCGGCTGGGGTTTGCGCGATCGCCCCAGCACCAGTTGCCTCAACACCAGCGGCCTCATAAAGTGGCCGAACAGCCGCAATGTCTGGCGGTAACTTACTCCAGTAGGCTTGGCCAAGCGGCACAGTAGCAATCACTTTTAAGGTCTCTTCAGCTCGAAAGTGGGTGCTGCAGTTAGGGTAAAATCCCCGCACCTGATCGTGCAGTGCCTTAGCGCTTTTACCCCAGTCGAGCAGATAGTCTTCCTTGCGGATGAGGGGCGCGTAAGTAGCACGGGCATCATCCTGCTCTCTCGGGCGGATCATTTGATGCTGGAGATTTTGCAGGGTAGTGGGGATCAGCGTCGCGCTGAGTTGAGAAAGCTTTTCGGCGACTTCCCAGGCGTTATCTAACAGGCCGATAGGAATGGTTTCTTCTACCAGCATAGGGCCAGTATCCATGCCTGCATCCATCAGCATGGTGGTCACGCCGGTTTCATACTCGCCTTTGTACAGACACCATTGAATAGGCGCAGCCCCACGATATTCTGGCAAGATTGAGCCGTGGGCGTTTACACAGCCTAGCCTTGGCATGTCTAGTATTTCCTGTGAGAGGATTTGGCCGTAGGCAATCACGACAAAAGCATCCGCTTCTAAGGCCTTGAGCTTGCCCAAGGTGTCGGTGTCTTTTTTAATGCGCGCAGGCTGCAAAATGGGGCAGGTTGGGGCATCGGCTTGAGCTGCTGCTTTAACGGGAGAAGGCGTCACCTGCCGGCCTCGGCCCCGGCGCTTATCGGGCTGTGTAACGATAGCGAGCACTTCAAAGTCCGGATGGGCAATCAGTCGCTTCAGGCTGGGTACGGCAAACTGGGGCGTACCGAAGAAGACAATTTTCATTTTCGGGTATTTACTGACGAGTATCTACTAAAATTTCGATGCGGCGGTTGCGCTGGCGTCCAGTGTCACTGTCGTTGCTATCAACGGGCTGCGATCGCCCATTGCCTACGGTGACCCAGCGGTAAGTGGCAGGGAGGGAAGCGCGTAAGTAGTCGCCAAGAGCGGTGGCCTGGGCAAGCGTATATTCTCGGCTGCTGGCCGCCTCTGCCTGATCGTCGCTGTAGCTACGAATTAAAACGGTTGCCTGAGGATAGTTCACTAGCTGGTCGAGCACCTGATGGAGTAAGGCGGTATCTTTGATTTCGCTCTGTCCGGGGCTAAATAAGGCATCGCTGGGCAAGGTGATTTTGAGCTTGGCAACTTCTAGCAGCTTGTCGTTTGGGTTCGCGGGCGTTGGTGTGTATTCTTCTGGCTTAGAAGGTTCTGTAGATCGCACGGACGGATCAATCGTTGCTCTAAGCAAATTTACGCGGCTCTCCACAGAGGCTCCCTGATAAGGTGGTTTGCCTAGCCTTTTTTCCAGCGTTTGCGTTCGCCTGTCAAGGGTCAAAATTTCTGTCTCAATTGAGTTGAGTTCATCAATTAACGGCTGTCGTTCAATCGGCGGTAGGCTGACGGGCGCTAGCACTGGCCCCGTTTCAGGCAAAGGAATCGCGTCGATCCGAATTTCAGTGGTAGGGCTGCGCCATAGCTGCGGGAAATGCCAGAGCCGACTGGCAAATCGGCTGGACTTGCGCAGCATGGTTTCTTGCAAGGGGGGACGGGTGAAGCTACCAGGCAGGACTTGGGCGACTAAAATGCCGAGTAGCCACGCGCCTGTGAGGGTGCCGCTGATGGCTAATGTATGGGCGATCGCACTATAAGGCTGCTTCTCCCACCAGGGTTTTGGCCGGGGCACAACCGGCTGAGCCGGAGCAGGTACAAATATCGTGCTCCCGTCAGTCGGATTAATGACATACTGTCCGCCTGCTGATGGATCTGGCGGTATTTCTGAAGGTGAAGACGGTTTTTCTGACTGAGGTTTTAGAGATCGCCAAAGCAGACCTCGCCTGTTTCGCTCAGCATTCGGCTCAGAGAAATTTCGCGCCTGTGGAGAATGCTGCACAGCAGGCTGTAATGAGTCCTGCGAAGCGGTTGGGCGCTGAGAAGCCGAGGGCAGCGGCAGTGGATACTGAGCTAAATAAGCCTCATCTTCAGCCCGACTGATTGCGTCGTAGGCGCTCAATTCTCGGCTAATGGCCGTTCGAGCCGAAAAAAAACCAGCGTCATTTGCTGTCGATGCTGACGTTTGAGCAGGTCTCGAATCTGGCTCTGGTTCAAGCTTTTGATCGCGATGGGTATCCGCCGTTGAACTAGAGACTTCACGATCATCAGCGTCTTTTGGTTCCGGCTCGTTTGCCACAGGCTCGTTTGCCACAAAGTAAGCTTCCCGTTAATCGTTCCAGCGCCTGAGCTGCTTATAGCTTCGGCACTATTCGTAAAAGCTCCAACCCCACCAGGGGCTAACTTCTACAACGCCGCGTTCTGTAAACACCACTCGGTAGTCTACGGCTGGAGTTTCCTCTGGCGCAGATTCTAACAGATTTGGTAGCGGTGTATCATTTACTGCCTTTGCCGCATTTTTGCTAACGGCCTCATAGCCCACGACCGTGCCGTCTCCTTTAACCCTGACGCGGTAGATAGCCGCGTCTTCACCGACTCTGGGCTGCTCACGCCTTTTAACGATTGTGCTCTTGAGCTGATTGTTGAGAGTTTCAACGTCCGCTAGCGTATCTACGGTTGCCGGTAGCTGATCTGAGAAGGTGACGCGGGTGCCATTAGCTGCAATCGGCTCTGCTTTTGAAGACTCTACGGGCGTTTTATTGGTAGCTTCTGTACTGGCCTTCGTATCGGTTTCTTCAGCGGAGGTTTCTTCAGCGGAGGTTTCTTCAGCGGGGAGTGCGGCAACGGCGGTGCTAGGGTCTACCCCGACGCCATCGGGGCTGAAGGTGACGGCATATTGAGCGATCGCATCCTTCTCCAGCCCTTCGGCGGCGGCATTAGCTTTGGCCAAACGAGGCAGCGGCGTTTTATCCACATCTCGCAGGGCCGCGTCATTGTCAAACTGGTAGCCCACCACGTCGCCATCTTCATTCACGGCAACCTGATAGGCCAGCTTGTCAGCGAACGTAGCGTCTGGGCCAGTAGCTTTATCTATTTTTAGCTGTAGGTCAGATTGGAGCGTAGCCAGTGTGTTTTCGTCGGTGATTCTAGGCGCTTTTTCCCACAGGGCGCTATCGGCATTAGCCGCTGCAATTCCGTCGACTGGCGGCGTAGAGCCGTCTCCAGCAGGCAGTTGTGGACTATTGGCCGCTGCTGCTTGAACGGTTGTAGCCTCTCCTGTGGCGCTTTTTGGCGCTGGCGTAGTTCGCATAGGGGGCAGCGGCAGTATGCTGATCGCCATCGTAGCTGCGACCAGGCTGCCGAAGCCTAGAAGGGCGGGCAGGGCGTGATCGCTTAAGGGTTCATCAATCCGCACAAACCGGCGGGGCAAAGGCGCTAGAGCGGCCTCTAGCTCTGGCAGCGTCTGGCTATCGTCAAGAAACTGATCGACCGCCTCGGTGAGGTCATAAAGCTGCACGTCTGAAAGCTTGATGTCAATAGCGCGACCGTCGCTAGCGTCACCTAAGTCAGCAATCTCGGGCTGTATGACCAGATGGTGGTAAGGGCCATCGCCCGGATTGATATGCACCAGTAGAGGCCCGCCTTCAGCGACCTGCGGGTGAGTAAAGCCGCTGAGAACTTCTTGGCTGTACTGGCTGACCGCACGGACTAGCGCCGCAAAAAAACTATAGCTACCGTTGAGCGACTTCTCTAAGCCGCTAATCCGACATTCCGCGTTCACCAGCAGCGACATCACCTCTTCACGACCCGGCTCTGGGTCAATGCTCAGCCCGTCTAAAATCAGGCTACAGTTGGGTAGCTGATACTGTCTGCGAATCGTCATGACACTTCTCCATCAAAAAGGCTTATCCAAAGGCGATCCGCACCATTGGTACCCGTGCAAAATAACAGCTTAGTTAGCAGCTCAATCGCCAGCTCATCCAGCTTTTCATCAGTACTGTAAGCAATCACCCCAGCCCGCTTGGCGTTCATCCGGGCGCGAAAATGAGAGCGAAAGCGCGACAGGTAGTCCGACAGCCTGAAATGATGGTCATAGGACATGCCCTGATCGCTGAGCTGCTGATAGCCCAGCAAAAGCTGACGAATCAGCACCGTTAGCCGACGCGCCAAAAAGCAGGTAATTAAGACCAGCGCCTTGCCCTCGTCTTGAGACATAGGCTGTCGCTGGCTAAACCGGCGTAGCGGATTGCTGCTGCGCAACAGCCATAGATTAACCCTGCCGCGAATCACCTCTTCTAGCCCTAGCTCTTTGGCTGAGGCCAGCATCGCTTCAGCGCCGCCCAAGTCTAGCGCCTCAATGGCCAGCAGCAGCAGGTCAATTTGTGTTTTGGCCCGTCTAGAACACTCGCTGGGAATACCCTCCGGCGTGGGAAGCTGGTTAATTAGCTGGATATTGGCTTGGGCAGGGGGAGGACTCTGTACTTGCATACGTTTGGCGACTATTCACTCAGAGGTTTTATCAAAACATATTTATGGACAATTGAGGTATCACTGATTCATTAGATTCGATATCTCGTCCCTTTTAGAAGTTGCCCGAAACCTGGATACGATATAACAATAACTCTTGATGTCAGTGGGAAAGACACACTAAAAAAAGCGATAAAGGTAAAAGGTGCTAAAGGTATAGCGAACAAGCAGGACATCCGTTTCAATGCCTGCCGCTGCTTTAATTATGCCACCTTGCTCATTTGCACTAGGTCAATGAGTCCTTTTCTACCCCTTTCAGCAAAAACCGTTCAGCTTAACAAATATTTAAACAAGTGCATCTGCTGGTATTAATAAATACCGGAAAATGACCCGAAAATCAAGCTATGCGTTGTTTATTTCAGTAAAATACACAGATAGAGTTTACACACCCATATGTTGCTCACTGATGCGTTGTGTTTTGAGTGTTAATGCTGAGTCAGGGCTTCAAGCATTAAACTACTCCTCAATATCTGAGATCAGCCACCGATCGCCTTCTCGAACGAGCTTGTAGTTAAAGGTAACCGTATCGTCTGTGTAGGAGAACTGATCGCTGCGCTCGCCATTTTCGTATACGGCTGCTGACTCAACGACTTGCGCCTGCACGCTCAGGTTTTTAGCATCGGTGGCATCTTCTGGCTCTACCGACACGATTTCCACAGGCTTGTGAGTGTAGTCAATGTACCAGCCTTCCTGCTTTGCCGACTCCACGTCGCTTTGCGTTGCGATCAGCGGCCCATCGGTTAAAACAGCGCTCAGGCCACCGGTGTTATGATCCTCGGCGTAGGCTGCTTTTTTGGTTGCTAGCCACTGGTTAAGCGTGGCTTCGGCAATTCCCTGGGCGTCGTCTGCGGGCACGGAGGTAGCCGTTGACTGGGGTTCGTCAATCTCAATTAGCGGTTTATTAATGGTGAGATCGAGCTGGTCACCTTCTAGCTTTAAGCTGCGATCGCCCCCGCCCCCAATCAGGCTAAGCACGCTTCTTGCCAGCAGTAAGCCCAACAGTAAAAAAGCCAGCCCCCCCAAAATAACGAGAGCTAGCCGGCCCCACTTAGGTGAGCTGCGATGGCTGCGACGTTCTCTCAAAGATGCCCTGCTGGCACGTCCGCTGCGTCCAGGTGGAATCGGCTCTAATTCACCACCAGCCATACGTCCATCCGCGGAGCCAGCGAGCTGCCCCCTAGGAGAGAGCTGAGAAATTCTTTCAGCAATGCTAGATGCGCCAGCAATTCCGGCTGCGCCTATAGCGCTAGCAATTCCAGCTGTCCCAAAGCGATTGCCGGGTCTAGCTGGAATGGACTGGCCACCGTAGTCGGTATTTTGTAAGCCGCTCTGTAAGCCGCTCTGTGGGGCGGTCTGTGGGGCAGTAGTAGCGCCAAAAGGATTGCTGGCCGTCGCAAATTCTGAATCTTGCAGAGCGGTTCCAGCGCCCTGCCTCATTGCCAGACTAGCTGCGCCTTGCGTAGCCCAGCTAGTCTGCTGGTTGTTCCGCTCGTTGGCTAGCGGTAAGTTCTCCAGATAGCTCTGCACGGTGCTGTCGGCAAAGTAGTCCTTAAGCGTAGCTTGCTGTTGATCAAGGTCACGAAAGAAGGGGAAAACCTCCTGCTGAAGCCAGTTCTCTGCATACAGGCAAAGCCCAGGTAGCAGGTCGGGGGAGCCCTGAGAATGCTCGCGGATAAAGGCTAGTGGCTCATGTTCCTGAGAAAGTTCCAGAGCGCGGCTGGCTTCTTCGGTTTGGCCTAGCAGCACAGCGCATACGGACTGCTCCAAATGCACATCCTGGCGACCGCTAAGGCGCAGCAGCATTTGCTTGGCCCGACGAATGAGACTCGGCTGGTGCTGCGCAAATCCCCGAGCAAGCAGCGCATACACCGCCAGGTAAGTGCCTACTGCTGAGGGTCTTTGCGCCTCGGCTTCAAATACTTCCTGCTGCTCGGAGGCGGTAAGGTAGCCCCGCAACTGCTGGACAAACCTAAGAAAATCATCAACCCCGAGGCCCGAAAGATCGTCCTCTGCCCCATCAATGCCGCCCCGGTCTTGCAACATGCCTTTTAGCAGCGTTATTCCTTCTTGTCGAAACTGATTTTGCTCTAACGGGCGGGCGATCAGTTCCAGGCAGCGATAGGGCCGCAGCTTGTACAAGTCGGCTTGAATCTCAGCGCGCAGCACTGGGAATAAGTCTTCTTTGAGCAGCAGCTCTCGGCCCGTTTCCAGCGACTCGGCGGCGTGCTCGTAGTGGTTTTGCTGCCATTCTTCGCGGCCTAGCTCCAGGCAGGCTACGGCCAGGGTTAAAATAATGTCGGGCAGCGCGGGCTGCTCTTTGAGCTGCTGGCCTTCAGGCGTATGCACATCGCGCTTTAGATAGGGACGCCCTAGCCTGAGCACCAGCTCATACTCGCCCAGCTCTAGCAAAATCAGCAGTGCGCCCACTAGCTGATGATTCTCAATTTCGATGGTGGGGACGCTGCTCTCCAAATCCGCAGGCATTTCGTCAGCAGCCGTATCACCCGTATTGCTTCTAGAGGCGGCTAAAAATTCCTGGTCGTATTCGGCTCGACGAATGCTGTCGCCCAATACCTCATAGGCTTTGTCAATGAGCTGACGGCGGGCGTCAATGGCTAGCTCTGAATATTCGCGTCGGGGTACTTGCAGCGTGCGATCGCGATGCGACTGCTTTAGCTGCTCAGCGGTTGCCTGAGTCGGCAATCCCAGAATTCGATAGTAGTCCAGCGGAATTCGCACTCTTTGTATCCCCAGCCATTAAGCCAATCTTTTACTCTAAACTATCGAAGCCACCCGTCTTTTGTCCGTCTTTAGGGGGAGGTCTTCATTGATTCAAATTGATTCGAAACCGATTCAAACCTTGATCAAACAACAAACCCGCCTACGATTATCTATCAATCACTGTTTATTGATCATTAAATATAGCTTTGGCATAGCTTTAAGCGCTATAAGTTATTTGTCAAGTGGCCTTTCGGCTGGCGGCAGTGTTCAGCTAGCGGCAGTGTCAGATACACATGTCAAGAATTCATATGAGCGGCGAGCTTAAACTGAATTTTTTTAGGGCTCATTTCCGATAGTCTAAAGTTCTATGAACGCGTAACTCGTTTGCTTGTTTGACAATTTGAGCGAATAATCAGTAACTGAATATATCTTTAGCTTTCAAGCGCTGCTATAAGGACACACGGATACAAAACCTATGGTTCAGGAAAGACCGCTGCCGACATTTCAAGCGTCTGAGTCTCAGGTGACCCGAGACGAGGGGCTTCGTATCTACGAAGATATGTTATTAGGTCGCTACTTTGAAGATAAATGCGCTGAGCTTTACCAGCGGGGAAAGGTCAAAGGGTTCGTACATTTGTACAACGGTCAGGAGGCGGTTTGTTCGGGGGTCGTCAAGGCGATGCGCTCTGATGACTACGTGTGCAGTACCTACCGCGATCACGTTCATGCCCTCAGCGCTGGCGTGAGCGCTCGGGCGGTGATGGCTGAGCTTTTTGGTAAGGAAACGGGCTGTAGCAAGGGCCGAGGCGGCTCTATGCATATGTTTTCTAAGAAGCACAATATGCTGGGGGGCTTTGCCTTTATCGGGGAGGGCATTCCGGTGGCGTTAGGGGCTGCTTTTCAAAGTCGCTATCGGCGTGAGGCGATGGGCGATGGGACGGCTGATCAGGTGACGGCGGCGTTTTTTGGTGATGGTACGACGAATAACGGCCAGTTTTTTGAGTGCTTGAACATGGCGGCGCTATGGAAGCTGCCGATTCTATTTGTGGTGGAAAATAATAAGTGGGCGATTGGCATGGCCCATGAACGGGCGGCTTCTCAGCCGGAGATTTATAAGAAGGCTGGCGTTTTTGGGATGCCGGGTTATGAGGTTGATGGGATGGATGTGCTGGCCGTGCGGGCGGCTGCAACTACTGCGATAGAACGGGCTCGGGCTGGGGAGGGGCCGACGCTTTTGGAGTGCTTGACCTACCGGTATCGGGGGCATTCGGTGGCAGACCCGGATGAGCTGCGGCCGGTGGATGAGAAGAAGTTTTGGCGCGATCGCGATCCCATTAAGCGGTTCGAGGCTTATTTGCTGGAGCAGGATCTTGCTAGCGAGACTGAGCTGAAGGCGGTGCGTGACAAAATTACGGAGGTGGTGGAAGACTCTCTGACGTTTGCTGAAGAAAGTCCGGAGCCTAATCCGGCTGATCTTTATAAATATATATTTGCTGAAGATTGACTTTTTTTTGATCTTGTCCTGGGGTGGTGGGCAGATGAGTTTTTGGATTTTAAGTTTTTAAGGCTGGCGAGGGTTTGCCCACCCTACGGATTTTCGCTCCCTTTCTCCCTAATCTTTTTCAAATGGCACAAACTTTCCTGTTCGACGCCCTTCGTGAAGCTATCGACGAAGAAATGGCCCGCGATCAAACCGTGATGGTGATGGGTGAAGATGTCGGCCAATATGGCGGCTCTTT
>PPFU01005964.1_pt1 | contig 11032 bp, 15 predicted proteins | sample 1535991 | NCBI WGS metagenome assembly PPFU01 (sample SAMN04901290, study PRJNA319586) | Hypolithon metagenome, whole genome shotgun sequencing project. | isolation source: Antarctic Hypolithon | place: Antarctica: Miers Valley | collected 2014 | reverse complement strand
ACGCAAAAGCGTTGCTATGAAAGGATTTCAGGCTTAGAGGCCAAAATTTCTCTAACTCTATATAAGGGCCATCTTGGGTAAATGCGTCTGTAGATGCCACTGCGATCGCTAAATAGCCTTCCATCCGTCGGGGAATGTGTCTACCGAACATAGATCAGGTTCTTCGAGTAGCTTTTTAAGCAGATTTCCTCGGTTGAGGGGGCTTAACTGACTAGCTGCGATCGCAAAGGCACGGTGGCCGATTGATTTAAACAGGTCAATCAAAAAATTGATGCTTTCACCGCCCGGATCTGGTGGGTCTGTAGCGATCGCTTCTAACAGCTCAGTATGCTCTAAGGCTTGCTGCTGCTCACTCTCAGGCATTTTTAGAAATATTCCATTCGCTTTATTAGTTTCTATAAGCGTTTGGAATATTTTTTTAAGGTACTGCCAGCCCCCTGCAAACTGCTGAGCGAGCTTGGATATCTGGCCCTGTGCAATGCCTAGCAACTGGCTGATTTCTGCCTGTGTGGGCAAGCTGCCCAGTTTAGAGAGTGCCTTTGAGATTAGATGCCACTGCTGTTCTGCTGGCGTACCGGCTTCAATACAGATATCTCGTGCCCTTACCTGCTCAGTGCCTAGCTCAGCCGGTAGAGGATGGTTTGAGGCTATGTAATAAGTAAGCTGCTGCTCTGGCCGGTGCTGCGCTCTCAGTCTCCCTGCTGCTTGGATAAATTCAGCGTCAATGGCTTCGGTGCAGAACGCCCGCCATTTTGGATCGTCCTTCCCTGTGGGGCGATCGCCAGTGAGCGCAATATAGTCAGCTTCGAGTGCTGCCAGATTGGGGCAAGGTGTGCCAATAGTCAACAGCGCCGGGGAGTTCTGAAATTCATTAGAGCCGCGATTATCTCTGAACCAATAGTGCTTAGAGTCAGCGCTTTTGTAGTCGATAATGCCCGCGCCGGGGTGCTGCTGCTGTACATGAGTTGTCAACGCTGTAATGGTGGCCTTTATGCTCTCGCTGCTGCGCTGCCTTCCAAACTTTCCACGGTCTGCAATTTGGATTACTCGCAGGTTATCGGGCTTTTTAGCTTCGGTTCCCTTCTGCCGAATGACGTAAAGCTCTTCCTCGGGAATGCCTAGCATTTTTGCCAAGCGATCACGGGTGAGGGTAGCGTCTAAATAGAGGTTGAACTTAGCAGCCTTGGCAATGTCTTGATAGCGAGTGACCGGGTACGACACCGTGAGCCGTCCGTTCTGCATTCTGAAGCTGTGCCCATGCTCACGGCCAAGGGCACTTAAGAAATGACTGAGCCACCGCTTTTGAACTTCGCTGCCTAAGCTCTTATGCTTTTCTGCTCGCTTCTGTGTGTTGTCATCACGGGCCGCTTCTACCTCTGTTTCTCTCGTACCCTCAGTAAACTCTAAAGCCTTCTGTAGGTCGCTCAGCTCAGTCTCTAGCGCCCTGATTTTGCTGGGGATGTTTTCAGCATCATTGAGCTGTGCCGACGTAGGGGCATTGCCGAATAGCTCAGCATCCCGGTAGGCTGCGATCACCTGTCCCGCCTTATTTAGCTGAGACTGTAGCACCTGAGCTTTTAGCTGTCGTCGTTCGATTTTTCCTTTAATGGCTGCGATCGCCTTCGTGAGTTCTGCCGTATCCGCCTTGGTCACGGCTTCGAGGAATGCAGCATCCTGCAAGCCTTGGTAATAGCTTTCTACACTGGCTTGCAAGCCATCAATGACCGATTGCTCAATCTGGGGGAGTGCTTCAGCTAGCGCTTTATCATTCCAGCCGTAGCGCCCTGGCCCTTCAGCATTCATCAAGCCTCTGACGCTGCTTAGTACGGGGGTGAGCTGCTGATACAGTTCAGGCTCATCAAGGGCGATCGCGCCGATGGCTTGCTCAACATCTGACTGGCCGATCTCCATCTCATCGCGGTATTGAACCAGCTCGCCTGCTTCCTCCCATACAAGGCCGGTTTCCTTGTACTCGAAAGAGCTGGGGCTGTTGAGTGACTGTGGGTGTGCTGTGATCTGACTGTGGCTGAGTGCTACCCGCCGATCATTCTTGAACCATCCGGGGGCCAATTTGCAAAAGTCCTGTTTAGGGCATCCCATACAAATCGGGTTGCTCTCACCCTCTACGTTAATGCCCAGCGCTGCAAACTTGTGGAATAGCTCAGGCTGTACGCAGTTTCCATCAATATCAGCCTGCTCGCCTGCTTTGGGGTGACGAACAACCGCCTTACCCATCGGGGTAAACTGCTTGGTATCGCGGAACATGCCCCCGTTACGAACTGGCAATGGTGTGTAGTTTTTCTCAATGCCGATTGTGCTGGGCTTACGGCTCTCCTTTGTGAGATAGAAAAGTCTTTCTACGCCAAGCTGCTCGGCTTTTGCCTCTCCAACGAAAGTAGACTTACCCGCCCCTGTACCAGAGATATCAAGAATGTGCTTATAGTCTTCGCTAATGGCTTGCTCTATAGCCGCCTGCCTACCGTTCGGCTCGAATTCATGAACATCAGACTCGGGTGCAGATGGCTCGCGCTTGGCTATCTTTTCAAGCTGCTTACGTGCCTTACGAGCGGTGTAGCCAAAGAAAGAAAGCACGTCCTGTACATCGCTCTCCTTGCCTTCAGCCTCGATACAGCGTTCCTGCTCGGCATCCGCCGCGCTGGTGTCTAGCTCCTTTATCGGTGTCGTAGGATTTGGTCTTGAACCTACGACACTGTTTTTAACTGGTCGCCTCCATCCTTCATGCTTTGCCAGATAGAACAGTGAACCTACGCCTGCTGTGCCGCTTGTGCGGAGTAACGATGCTAGCCACTCCTCAAAAGGTCGCCCCCATAGCCCGCGCCCGCCGTCCCAAGCGATCGCCATCTGCTCACCAACCGTACCCAGTTCGTTACACAAGCCCGCGATCGCGGTACTCAGCTCGCCGTATCGACCCTCGTTGGGCGTGTATGGACGTAGGCTATCAAGTGCGCTTTGCACTAGCTCTATCTGGGCGTCCTCACCATGCTCTGCGACCCACAGAGCCGCTTTTGCTGCTCGTGCCGCCCGTTGCGCCTGTAGCTGCTTTTCTTCAGCCTCATGCCACGCCAAGGCATCAGCGACGAATGAGGGGGCTAGTGTTGCTGATTCGTTAACAAGATAAGCTGTTCGGCCTAATCCACCAAAGAAAAACCGTGAGGCATCCTTGCAAGCTGGATCAGCAGTGCCTAGCAGGTGGATGAGGTAGCGGTTGCAAATCCGTACATCTTGCCAGCCTTCTACAGCTTCAGTGAGTCGAAAGACTAACCGAAACTTATTAAGCTCTGGTGTGCTGCTGCTGGATTCAATGAGTAGTCCAGCATGGGCCGTTATGAATGGGTCAGCTAGTGCCTGCTCAATGGTGAGCCCACCGTCAATGTCAGCACCAAGGACTTCAGCACGGGTAACGTTTGCTTGCCAGCGCTTACCGTTCCCTCCGAGCAATCCGGGCATCCATGGGTAACCCTGGCTGATGTGCCCAGCTAATGAAGCCATTATGTGAGCTTCACTCTGAAAAGCGCCGCTGTAGCTCAGCTTTTGCGGATCGCACTTGCCAACGATTTTCCTATTAACGCCGATGGTAAAGGTTGAAGGAGTGTTCATTACACCACCTCCTTAGAAAGCTGAGACTCAAAAACAGTCACGAGGCTTTCAACCTCCCAATCCTCAAGCCCTCTCAAATCAATGGCGAGCTCATCACCGACGGCATACACCCTGGGCAATCTTGGCTTACGATTAGGCGCTGTCTTCTGATAGGTGCCGTTACGCTTAGCCTTACGCTTAGCCTTCTGTCTAGCCTTGCGACTCAGCCGCTCAGTGTTAAGACTATCTACGCTATGATGATTTTTAGGGCTTCCTGGCGCTACCTTTGAATTCTCTGAATCGCCTACCCCGCCGCTATTCTGGGGTTGTCCTGACAACACTTTTAGGCTATGATTAGAGAAATCGCGTATACGCTTGTCTGAATTATTTGCTAAAGTCAATTTGTGTACAGCCTTAAAGCTGCCTCACAATCCTCTCTCTGTATCGCTGTTGCTTCCCGCTAAGAAAATTACAGTTTAGAGATTGGGTTTACAACTTAAAGCGGTCTGAGTCTTATGATTCAGGCCGCTTTTTCCGTATCTGCGTTTGCAAGCTGTTCGAGCTTGTGTGCGTAGTCAATAATCGCCTGCTGAGCAATCTGCCGATAAGTAAGCCCTGGCCGCTGCGCATCTATTAGTGCGTCTCCCACCACGAGGGGTAGACGAACACAAAACGCTACTGATTTACCATTTCTCTGCATTGCTTGGGCTCTCGGACTAACCGATCAGAAACTACTGTGAATTATAGCATTGTACATAGTCTGTTCAATGTGCATGGAATGGTGATCGCTCTTGATGGTTGAAAACCACGTAAAAACGTGACCTACTCATTTGTCCCAAGGGAAAAACTTGTTAAGAATAACCACACAAACGCCTGTTCACACGTGTGACGTAGGCTTTTTCTCTTTCACTTTGAATCGGATAAATTGAGGCGATCGCAATGATAGAAAAACACCATCTTTCAGTTATTTGTGTAAGGTGTTTGGCATTTATGCTTACACAGTTTCTATCGCCAACTGCCAAACATTACGCCACTTTCAACCGGTCATTTTTGCGATCGCTCAACACAATCAGCTCGCTCACCGGCGCGTCAAAAATCATTGCCTGATTCCATCCGCTACATTGGCGTATCTTGGCCGTATCGCCCGCTATAGACAGCACAACCCATTCAGCTAAGCTAGTGCCCCAACGACAGCGAGAACCGACCTGTAAGCCTGCTGTGAATGGGATGGGAGGCATCGGCACAACTGGCTCATCTTTGAAGAAATCAGCCTTAGAGCGCTCGATAGTCAGCATCCCAGGGATTAAGGCCGGGGGGCCGTTAAGGGCAACGTTCACCACGCCAGCACCTACGGCATTGGGATGCATCAAAGTGACGTGGCTAGAGTCGCCGCCGATGATCATATAGATTTGGCCGTCATGCCGTGCGTACATTGGATCACTCATTCGTTTTGCCTGAGTTTATATAGGCGTCTATTTCTTCTGGGGTGGCTTGCCTTGGCCTGCCGTTGTCGTCAATCATCCAGCATTGGCGCTGTTCGTCGTAGTAGGGATTAGGGGTATCAGTCATTGTCTGAATCCTCTGATTTGGGTTGTGTGCGATCGCCGCCTCTGGTTTCGCCGAGGGGTTTGGCATCAAAGGGAATTTCACCCATCGTCTGCCCGTGGCTGAAAAGCAAATTCTCTAAATAGCGATTGGCGCTCATATTGCTTTTAGCCGCCACATTCGCAAGGGCCTCAATAACCCGCTCATCTATTTTGTAGCTTCGTCTAATTCGTGGCATTGCAGTCATCGCGGAAACCATAGGGCAATCTTACTCCTAAACGTTTTTCTTACACATATATAGTAGCAGCGACACAGCATCAGAGTTAATACACTTTGCTTATGCAAAACCGCTGAACCTATAAGCACAATGTATTCAAAGTTATATCAATGTGAATTAACTCTGCGCTATAGTGGTTCCAACGGCAAAACGAAGCCACCCACTTCAAAAGGAACTACACCATGAACCTCTCACCCGTTTTCACTTTCGCAGCTCGCGCAGAGAGCGCCTACAGCGCCGCTCAAGACTGGATTCGCAACGATGCGCCTGTACTTGAGCAACGCCTTAAGCGGTTCGCCTTGGTAGCTGCTATCAACGTTCTAGAATTCACGCTCATCGTTATTGACTGGCTTTCTAATCAGCTAGAAAAAGCACCCGAGTATCAGCTAAAGGCGCGACTAACTTATGTGCTGGCAAAGCGCTTTGTGATTCGCCAGGGCATCAAGGCAGCTCGTTTTAATGGGCGCTACGGCATCACGGCCAAAGCTTCTAAAGTTTGGAGCCGCAAAGGTGAAATTGCAACCAAGACACTCGATAAAGTCTTTTGCCTCAACTAGGCTCTACCCCGAGTGAAAAGCGAGTAAGCCGATAAAACGAGTGCTAAGCGAGCTAATCGCGTGGCCCTCTTATGTACAAACACTTTCAGGAAATCTAATGCAAACTCTAGAAAAGCCTAAAACTCTCAAATCTGAGGGTATCCCAACAGCCAAAAGCCTAGCAGTCATGGACTTAGGCAATGGTCAAGTAAAGGCGCTAATCCGTGCCCATGGCTCTACCAAGTTCGAGCGGGTGAGCTTCCCTAGCTATGTAGCCGAAACTCAAGAATCCCACAGCGACTGCTTGAAGATTTACGGCGCGGGCTCCTTCAAAAACTATTTAGTAGGTGCGCTGGCTGCTGAAGTGCCGATGAGTCACACGGGCAAATCTGAGGATGGCAAAGCGACTAACGCAAAAATCTTGGCAGTTCACGCGCTGCGATTGGCGTTTGGCAACGTGACTAACATTCACGCCGATGTCATTTTCACTACGCCTTCAAACAAATCCTACAAGTCCCATGTGACTAGCCAGCTCGAAGGAGTTCACAACGTAGGGACGCCTGCTGATGCAGATGCTCCCGGCTCTGAAGCAGTTACGCAAACGATTGTTATTCACAAAGTGATCGCCATGCTCGAAGGCTATCAGGCTTACAAGTCGCTCAATCTCAAAGCTGACTCATGGTTGATTGATGTCGGCAATAGAACAATCATTTGCTCTAAGATTTCTGCTGAAACAGGCCGTCCTCTGAAGCGTCAATACTTTGGCGGTTGCGGTGTTCGTGGCTTAGCAGAGAATCTTTCCCAGCGTGAAGGCTTAGCCGACTACATGAAAGAGCACACGCCTGAAAGGGTGATTGACTTCTTGTTCTCTGATGGGTGCCAAGCTGAAGCGATCGCTCCTGACTTAAACAAGTGCATCGCCGCCGCTCTCAACTTTGTAGACAATGCGCCCCGGTTCGTTGTTGGTGGCGGGGCTGTTGTCCCTGGCATGGCTGAAGCGTTGAACGCCAAGGTCGCCAAAGATGCCCAATGGATCAATATCAAGGCTTTGGCCGCTGCTGCTGAGGAGATTATCTAATGGCCTCTATCAGTATTCAGGGCCGTGTAGATGGCGAGCTGTGGGAGGCACTGAAGCAGCCGGGGGAAACAAACACTCTGTTACTTCAGCGCCTTACATCCCACTACGCTGCCACTACAACAGACGAACTCAGCACCATAGCACCAACGCCCGCCGCTGCCGTCGCTGTTCTTCTGCACTCCCACAACCTGCTCAGTCAGCTTATGCAGAATGCAGCGATCGCACTGCCAGAAAAGCCCAGCGAATCGGCTACAGCGGCGGCATCTACCACAGCAGAGCCCAGCTCACCTACCTGCTACGACGACGACTATTAATTACTGCATTAACAGCAGTAAGCCCTAACAGCAAAGCCGTAATTCATCGAAGGAATCTTAAATGCAAAGCAACCGCCCCAAAACAAAGCTCTCAGAGCATCTACAGAATGCAGCGATCTGCGTGATTATCTCCCTCGCTGGTATCGGGCTCTCTCACGTCCTAGCTGATGGCCTGGTTGTCATTAACGACCACATCGAACAATCACAGCAACGCTAGAAACCACTTCGCGAAAAGTAGAAAACCCTCGCATTAGGAACTTAATCATGAGCGCAGGCGAAATCAGACGGGAACTAGATCAGCTACTCCAAATCCCCAACGCATCCCCTGAAGACTATCAGCGCCTTAGCCAAGCATGGGAAGCCATCAAGCCCGATACTTTAGCCGCCTATCACTCTGTCATTGAAGACAGGCTTACAGAGCTTAGTTATCAAGTCTCATAGCCTGTTTCAGCCCCCACACAGGAACCCCGAACGATGGCCCACACCGCACCAAAGACTCACAAATCCTTCACCGCATTTTGCAACCAGAAATCATCCGAAGTCCTATGGGCTGAGGACAACATCACAATGCTCCGACGCCCGAACTCTACCCAGCAGTGGGACTGGAACGGCACCCATTGGGTACTGGCAGGCTTCTCATAGCAAAAGCGGGCAAGTGCTCCAACACCGCCCGCCAACATTCCACCGCCTAATACAACAACGAATCAAACAACGGAATCCCGACATTATGACTTATTCAACTTCCCCGCGCCGCCTCATCTGCCAACGCCAGGAGAACGGCATCGCCGCAATCGACATTGATACTCATCAGCAAGCTACTGTCCTGGACTTCTGCGAGTCAGGCCGCTTTGTATGTGATCTAATCGGCCTTGATAATTCCCTTGCAGCCAAGTACAGCGCAGGCCATGCGATCGCTGTTGGCATGAGCTTTGAGAAGTGGGCGGCATGGCTGGCGCTCTACCAGATAGGAGACGGCTCTTACGTCTGGCTCAGCCTCTGCAAAGCGGGCGAAAAAGAAGACTGTATCAGCGCCCTTTGCCTGACGTCTGGTCGAGAGGCGATCGCGCCGGTAGACGAAAAGCCCTACATGGCTGGCGACTGCATTGGATTCGACGCTCTCCGCTTTGAGGATGACTTCGGCATTGTGTGCCGCATGAGCTTTGAGAACTGGGCCGCATGGCTTGAGCAGTTTGAAGTTTGCGATCTGGACTACGAAACCGCCGAGATGCTTTGCAACTAAACCTTACTGCATTCATTTAATCAAATACTCATGGGCGATCGCACTGGTCGCCCTCACACAATGCCATTACCAAATCTCAAAGACCGCAAGCCTACCCCCATCAAGCGCAAGAACAACAGCGTCATATTTTGGCTCAAATCCACATCTACCAAGAATAGAATTGCCAGCGGTCTAAGCGCCCTGGCCGCGCTCACTTTGCTTTTGGTGCTAGGGCGGCTAATGAGCAATCCTTCCCAGCAATTAGCCGATGCGCCAAAGTCTGAATTGGAAATGAGGTCGCAATTCTCAGACATTAAAAGCCCGCTGGCCTTCACCGGCTTAGAAGATGGTGAACTTGCCCAGCTACCTATCCCTGAGCAAGTCGATGTCCTCTACAAAGGTCTATCGCAGTTTGATGAATGGTTAGCCCGCAAAGCTGACAGCTCAGTATACGCCCTCATCACGCACGAATCGGCACGGTTAAAGTCTGCTGCTGAGGAGGAGGTGAGAGACGGCAAAATCGACACCAACGATAAGACGGGTGCTTTTCAGGTCAATGAATGTCTGGCTACTATCCCCCCGGTTTACTGCGTCCTACTGCGCTACTCAGGCGACGGCATTAAAGAGATGTCTGAAGCCTCTGAAGCTGATGACGTTTACGGATACATGCACGGCTACATCAGAACCCGCGCCGCGCTGCTGGCCCTCTCTATTGATGAGATTAAAGTTCCAGATTCCAAGCCGGTCATCGGTGGTCTTATCAACTATCGAATGGTGATGGAAAAGCTCATCGAAATCACGCCCCCAGGTCAACGACTACCGACCGATGCTATCCAAGCGCCCATAGGCGATCGCTCACCCGGTGCTGCATTCCAAGACAAGTACCCCAACGATAAGGAGGTTAGAAACTGATGTATTTAGAACCCGGTCAACAGAAACTCACTACTCGCCTTTGTGCTGGACTAGCTGCCACCCTATTTCTAGGCGCTGGCTATCTGGCGATCGCAAATCCTCAGAGAGTCACGCAGGCCGATATTGAACTGGCGCATAAGTCAGGGCAAGAGGGTGTTGCCTTCGAGGGCATCAAGCCACAGAACCAGACCGTAGCCGCCGCGCTCATCCTGGTTGCTATGGCTAGTGCTTTGGGAGTCGTAGCTTACCAGCTAGCCGACGGAACGCCGAAAACTCTAGCGCCCTCTGTAGTGGTAGAAGCTGCTCGCCCTACCGCGCCAAACTTAACCGACATTGAAGACGAAAAAGCATGGGCTGAATTACGGGACAACGTGACACAGCTATGCCAACAAGTCCCCTGGCTTCAGCAGCTTATGAGGGCTGAGAGCATTGTTCTAATCGGTGATAGTGGCTCGGGCAAAAGCTCAGTTGCCCAGGCGATCGCCATTCTGCGCTCTATCCTTTTTGGCTGGAGCTGCGATATCTACGACCCTGACGCCGACAACAACCTTGCTCGTAATACTTGGATTCATGGCGACGTGGTTGGAGTACGCAAGCGGGCTGAAACGCTGCTTTCTCAAAAAGACTTTGCTGGCCAGCTAGCAGCCGCGCTGCCTGAGTCGATGGCAGCGCGCGCAGATGGTGAAGGGCACACAATTATCTTTGATGAGATCAGCGGCTGGGATGACTATGGCGTCCCGGTGAGTGAGCTAAACGGCATCTACTCAGCAGCGGTGCGAGAGATCAGGCGTAAGAATATCCACCCTATGTTCATCCTTCACGGCTCAGAAAAGGGTATGGCCGGTGGTGACGATATTAAGTCAGGTTTGGTCGCTAAGGTGCTGCAAAAGTCCTTTGTGATTACCTTGCAACCCGAGGCCGATAAGTGGGGCCAAACCGTATTCAAAGGAAAGGCATCGCTCAAGCCTAAAGGTGACACCTACACCGTTAACGGCAAGTACAAGAACATCTCTATCCCTCCCCAGCTCGCGCCGCTGCGTTTGGTAGCTGAGCTATTGGGTGAGGCGTTTGATGAGTTTGGCTTCGGTGTTCGTGGGTTTGAAGCAGATGGCGATCGCAAGGAGGCTGAAGCCTTTCAGCGTGAATTGGCTGAAATGTGGATGGACAAAGATAAGGCGATCGCCCGCCTGCGTAAAAGCTTCGACACTCCCATGATGCGATCGGCAATGGCCCGATACAACGGTGAGCAAGTTGAGCCGGTAGCACCTGGTTTTGATGTCGATAGCCATCCTGAAGGTGACTTTATCAAAGAGCTTGCGGCATACCTACAAAATCCTGCTACTTCAACCAAGGCAGACGAACAGGGGTATTACTCCGTTCGTGATATCTGGAGGAACAAAGTAAAGGATTCTAACCGCTTTCAATCGGTCGATGAGTTCAAAGAGTTCTTGAGAGCTATCGACTCAGAGGGGGCTGGCAAATACCGGACTGAGAGGCCGGAAGGGTGGAGGCCGATTTAAGGGGTATTCCTGCCCAAAAGTGGCGAGTGGCGGG
>PPFU01004755.1_pt1 | contig 11038 bp, 13 predicted proteins | sample 1535991 | NCBI WGS metagenome assembly PPFU01 (sample SAMN04901290, study PRJNA319586) | Hypolithon metagenome, whole genome shotgun sequencing project. | isolation source: Antarctic Hypolithon | place: Antarctica: Miers Valley | collected 2014 | reverse complement strand
GGCCGTAGACCCGGATCTCGAAGGACTCGGCGTCGATGGTGACGTAGGCCTCCTCGGCGGCACCGGGCATACGCTTGTAGGCCGACACCAAGGCGTTGGCCAAGGCGTCGAGCAAGGTGTCGACGGTGATGCCCTTGTCGATGGCAAGGGCCTGGAGGGCTTCCATCATCTCGAAGCTGGAGCTCATCGGGAGTTGCCTTTCCGCTGCTTTCCTCTGCTGGGGCTGGGCCGGGGCCCTGAGGAACCCCAGTCGAACACGGTGCGTGCGGAGCTGATCTCGTGGTGGCTCAAGCGGCGCAGCCCCCCCTCGGTCTCCACGGTGACGCTGTCGTCGTCGGCCGTCACCAGCACGCCCTCGACCCGGCGGTCGCCTTCCACCTCGGCGCCGGTCTTGATCCGGATCTTGGTCCCGATGGCGGCGCTGAAGTGATCGGGCCGGCGTAAGGGCCGCTCCAGGCCGGGGCTGGAGACCTCCAGGGTGTAGCGACCGGGGACAGGCTCGACGTCGTCGAGGGCCGAGGAGAGCTCGCGGGTCACGTCGGCCAGAAGGTCGAGGTCGACCCCCCCGGGGCGATCGACCAGGACCCGCAGGGTGGCGCCAGCCTGCTCGACGTCGTAGAGGCGGATGTCACGGCGATCGAGGAGAGGCGCCACGAGCTGTTCGACCTTGTCGAGCATCGTCACCACTGGCTTCCTCCCTTCGTCTGTCGGTCACCTCGGGACTACGTCTTCACCACCAACACTCCACCACCAACATTCCATCGCCAACAAGAAAGGCGTGGGCAAAGCCCACGCCGGACCGGTCCGCAGACCGCTGGTACCTCAAGAGCAGGCTTGAGTATAGCCAGGCCGGGGCAGCCTGGCGCCTGCTGTGAGTCAGTAGGATCGTCCGACCACGGCGACGAGGTCGGCCTCGTCGTCGGTGGCGGGCAGGCCGCCGTCTGGACGCTGCAGACAGCGCACCGTCACCCCCCGCCCGGCCAGGCGGTTCTCTCCGTCCTCGCCCACCGTGGCCCAGGGCAAACGGGCCCAACCCGTCTGCGCTGCCTCTATGGCGGCGTCGAGGGTCTCGACCTCGACCGTGTTGGCCTCCCGACGCTGCCGGGCGTCGACGAGCAGGGCCCGCTGAGCCTCGTTGAGGGCGGCGACCACCCGATCCGGGGCCTCAGCCACGGCGACGGACTGCTTGGTCCCCTCGATGCGGTGCACCAGGGTGACCCGGCCTTCGGCCAGGTCGCGAGGGCCGACCTCCACCCGCACGGGTACGCCCTTGAGCTCCCAGTCGACGCTGCGACGGCCGAAGGCCACGTCGGTGCGGTCGTCGACGCTGGCCCGCACGCCGGCGGCGGTCAACGCCCGGGCCAGGGAAGCCGCCACGTCCCCCGCCCCGGCCTCGTCGCGCACGACCAGGATCACCACCTGGGTGGCGGCCAACGCCGGCGGGACCCGCAGGCCGGCGTCGTCGCCATGGGCCATGATCAGGCCCCCGACCATGCGGGTGGAGACCCCCCAGGAGGTCTGCCACACGTGGGTGCGGCCCCCATGCTCGTCGGAGTAGGTGATGTCGAAGGCCTTGGCAAAGTTTTGCCCCAGCTCGTGGCTGGTCCCCATCTGCAGGGCCTTGCCGTCACCCATCATGGCCTCGCAGGTGAGGGTGTTGACCGCCCCGGCGAAGCGTTCGCGAGCGGTCTTGCGCCCGGTGAGCACGGGGATGGCCAGCACCTCGACCATGAATTCCTCGTAGACCTCCACCAGGATGCGTTCGGCGTAGGCGGCCGCGTCTTGTCGGGTGGCGTGGGCGGTGTGGCCTTCCTGCCAGAGGAACTCGCTGGTCCGCAGGAACAGCCGAGGCCGCAGCTCCCAGCGCACCACGTTGGCCCACTGGTTGATGAGCAGGGGTAGGTCGCGGTAGCTCTGGATCCACTTGGCGAAGAAGCTGTTGATCACCGTCTCGCTGGTGGGGCGGACCACCACCGGCTCCTCGAGCTCCTTGCCCCCGCCGTGGGTTACCACCGCCAGCTCGGGGCTGAAGCCCTCCACATGCTCCGCCTCCCGGCGCAGGTAGCTCTCGGGGATGAAGAGGGGGAAGTAGGCGTTCTGTGCGCCGGCGTCTTTGATGCGCCGGTCGAGCTCGGCCTGCATGCGCTCCCACAGGGCGTAGGCGTAGGGCCGGATGACCATGGTCCCCCGCACCGGCCCGTTGTCGGCCAGCTCGGCCTTGGCCACCACGTCCTGGTACCACCGGGGAAAGTCCTGCCCTTGGGGGGTCAACACGGGAGCTTTGGCCACGCCGGGAGGCTACCGGACCCCCTTTCCCCGCTCCCTCCGCACGCACTCCCCCTCCCCTCCTGAGACCTCAGGTGGCGCCAATCGACACGGTTCCGGTGGAGCCAGAACTGGTAAGGGGCCCGGGCCGTGGCAGCAGATCCCCTCCGGGGGGTGGCCGCCGGCCACGCTCCAGCAAGCCGATTGGCCGCCGGCCACGGACGCCGCCGAAGGCGGCCCAGCGGGCGAAGCCCGCCAAAAGGTGTTCAGTGCTCCGGTCGCCGGGCTTTGCCCGGTGGCGGAGCTCAACCAAGCTCGCCGAGCAACCTCCGGTTGCGAAGGCGATTAGGGCAAGCGGGAGAACCAGGCCAGGGAGGTACCCGCCGCCAGCAGGGCAAAGGCGAAGCCAGCACCGGTAAACCAGCTTGCGATCTCACGCTGCTCTGTCTCGAAGCCGATCGAGCTGCCGATGTTCTGGTACACGGACGTGAGCTCCTCGGTGGTGGCCGCCTCGAAGGAGGAGCCTCCGGTGGCTTCGGCCAGGCTGGCTAGCGCCCCCTCGTCGACGGCTACGGGGATGGTCTGGCCCTGGTAGGTGATGGTGCCGTCGGGAGTGCCGAAGGCGATGGTGGTCACCGGCACCTCCGCCTGGCGGGCGGCTTCGATGGCGAGCTCGTTGGGGGTCCCCACCTGGGTCTCGCCGTCGGACAGCAACAGGATGTGGGCGGGAACGGGCTGGCCGTCGACAGCCTCGGGCACCGACTCGATGGCGTCGAGGGAGGTGAGCACGGCATCGCCGATGGCGGTGGACTCGGCCAGCTCCAGGCGGGAGATGGCGTCAGTGACCTGTGTCCGGTCGGTGGTGGGCGGTACCAGCAACCGGGCGGAGCCGGCGAAGGCCACCAGTCCGAGGTTGATGGGATCAGGCAGGACCTCGGCGAAGGCGGTCGCCGCCTCCTTGGCCGACGCCAGCCGGGAGGGGCTGACGTCGGTGGCATCCATGGAGATGGACACGTCGATGGCCAGGATGATGGTGGCCCGCTCTCGAGGCACGAGCTCGGCCCGGGCGGGACGGGCCAGCGAGATCACCATCCCCACCAGCGAAGCCACCAGCAGAGCTGCAGGGACGTGACGCCGCCACCCGGGCCGCTTGGGCGCGACGGAGCTGAGCAGGGCCAGGTTGGTAAAGCGCACGGCGTAGCGCTGGCGGCCCCGCACCTGGACCACGACATAGGCCACCGCCACCAGCGCGACGACGATCAGCAACAGCAGCCGGTCGGCGGCCAGGAAGCTCATGGCCGGGCCCGACCTTCCCCGATGCCAGCGCCGATGCGGGCGTCGATGCCAGCGCCGGCGGGCGCACCACGACGTCGCTGCCGGCGGCGGCCGACGAAGGCCACCAGGTCGGCCAACCAGTCCCGGTCGGTCCGCAGCACCAGGTGGTCGGCTCCGGCCGCCCGAAGGGATGCCGCCGTCTCCCGGCGCTGGCGCGCCGCGGCCTCGACATAGCGCTCCCGCAGCCGGCGGTCACCGGTCTGGACCTGTAGGTGCCCCCCCGTCTCGGGGTCGACGAGCGTCACCACGCCGACGTCGGGCAGCTCGAGTTCCCGGGGATCGAGCACCTCGATGGCGACGACATCGTGACGCCCGGCCAGCGCCCGCAACGGCCGCTCCCAGCTGGGAGGCGTGCGCGATGAATCCACATCCTCCGAGCTCGGCGGCTTCGCCGCCGAGAGAAAACTCTGCGCCTCCTGCTCACGCCGGCTTCGCCAGCGGGCCGTTCGGGCCACGGGTGCGCCTGACGGCGCACCCTCTTGCACGCCCACGAAGTCGCTCACCACGACCACCAGGCCCCGGCGGCGGGCCACCCGACGGCACGCCTCGAGGGCGGCGGCCAGGTCGGTGGCACCCCCACCGTCGGCCCGGGGCAGGGCGACCACCCGGTGCAACAGCGCCAGCAGGTGGTCGCGACCGGGCCGGGCGGGGATGGTGACCAATCCCTGGCGATGGACCATGACGGCACCAAAGCGGTTACCAACCCGGGCGGTGAGGTGCCCGACGGCGGCCACGGCGGCGACGGCCAGGTCACGCTTCTCACACGACGCCGTGCCGAAATCGAGGCTGGCGGAGAGGTCGGCCAGCACCCAGGTCTCCAGCTCACGGTCGGCGATGGGGCTGCGCACGTGGGCTTCGCCCGTGCGGGCGGTGACGTTCCAGTCCATCAGGCGAACGTCGTCGCCCGGTTGGTAGGCCCGGGTCTCCCCCGCCTCGGTTCCGGGGCCGGGCAGCAGGCCCTGGTAGTCGCCCTGGAGGATGCCGTCGAGGCGTCGGGTGACGGTGAGCTCGAGACGGCGCAGCAACTGCTCGGTTCCGACACGCCCCCCACCAGGGTCCGGCGCACCCCGGACCGGAATCACGATGAGGCGACGGCGTCGGACCGCCGGGCCTCGACAAGGGGCGCCGTCACGACCGAGAGCACCCGGGCCAAGACGGCATCGGCCTCGACACCCTCGGCCAACGCCTCGTAGGACAACACCAGCCGGTGGCGCAGCACGTCGAAGGCCACGTCGAAGATGTCCTGGGGCACGGCGTAGTCGCGGCCTCGCAGCAGAGCCAGCGCCCGGCCGGCGGCGACCAGTCCAAGGCTCCCTCGGGGACTGGCTCCGTAGGCGATGTAGGGGACGAGCTCCCCCAGCCCGTGGTCGCCGGGTGACCGGGTGGCCAGCACCAGGCGCACGGCGTAGTCGGTGACACCAGCGTCGACGAACACCGCATCGGCCGCCTCCTGCAGGCGGATGAGGTCACCGATGTCGATGACCTGGCCGGCCGCCGGCGGGCGCACGCCCATGCGTCGCACCACCTCGGTCTCTTCGGAATACGTCGGATAGCTCACCAGCAACTTCATCAAGAACCGGTCACGTTGAGCCTCGGGCAGCGGATACACGCCCTCGCTCTCGATGGGGTTCTGGGTGGCGAGCACGAGGAAGGGCAGGGGCACTCTATGGGTGACCCCGCCGATGCTCACCTGGTGCTCGGCCATGACCTCCAAAAGCGCCGACTGCACCTTGGCCGGGGCCCGGTTGATCTCGTCGGCCAGCACGAAGTTGGCGAAGATGGGACCCAGCTCCACGTCGAAGCGCTCGGCACCGGCCCGGTAGATCCGGGTGCCGACGATGTCGGAGGGGATGAGGTCGGGGGTGAACTGCAGGCGTACGAAGCTCCCGCCCATGGTGGTGGCCACTGTCTCGATGGTCAGCGTCTTGGCCAGGCCGGGCACCCCTTCGATCAGGCAGTGGCCTCGAGCCAACAAGCCGACCAACAGGCGCTCGAGCAGCCGGTCCTGGCCGACGATGACCTTCTTGGCCTCGAAGAGCACCCGCTCCAACAAGGCGGCCTCCTCGGTGGCGGGGGCGACACGGACGGCGGGAGGGGAATCGCTCACCCCGGCCACGCTACTGGGGGGCCACCGGGCCAAGGTTGTCAGGCCGGCAGCAGGAGAGCCCGGATGGCGAGACCCATGAGGAACAGGCCACCGAGGCCATAGAGCAAGAAGCGGTGGCCCTCGAGCTGCGCCCGGTAGGAGTAGATGATCCCCACGGTGATGATGGCCACGAAGCCGTAGAACATGTGGAACTGATCAGCCTCACGACCCTCGGCGGCGATCATGGCCACCCCGAGCACGACCTGCACGAAGATGGCCACCTCGGCGACGGCGGTGAACCACCACAGCGCCCGGGTGCGCAGCCGCAGCACCCAGTGCGCGGCCAAGGCCCAGGAGCCGGCGATGGCGTTGCCGACGATGACCACCCACGCCCCCACCACGTGGAGGTCCAAGAGGTTCAGGTAGCTCAGCTTGCCAGCCCGCCGAACAGCGTCGGCTCCAGAATATCGACGGGAACCGAAGCGCCCCGGCGGATGAACCACTCGACGCCAAAGGCGGCGGCGAAGGCCTCGTCGGACAGCGCCAGGAAGAACGACTGCTCGCTGATCTGGCTGGCGTGGACGCGCATCGCGGCCCTCTTGACCCCCAGCCACGGCGAGACGTCGACTGCGGTGGTCAGGAGCTCCTCGGCCACGCCGAGATCCATCTCGTCGACGTCGGGGGCACCGGCGATGGTCGGGTCGGCGGCGGCCAGGCGCCGGAGATGGTCGCGGTTGACCGTCGCTTCGTAGACCCGCTCGGTGCCCGCCAACTCCGCCGCCCGTACCCCGACCCGGTGCACCTGGATGTGGTCGGGGTGCCCGTAGGTGCCGTGGTCGTCGTAGATCGTCACCACGTCGGCGGACTCCTCGGACAGGATGGCCGCGAGGCGCTTTGCGGCCGCCTCCACGTCGGCCTGCCAGAAGCTGTCCTGCGCCTCGTTGGACTCCATGTCGACCATGCCCGAGTCGCCATAGCCGAGGAACTCGACCCGGCTGACCCCGAGGAGCGAGGCGGAGGCGTGGGTCTCGACCAACCTCCGGTCGGCCAACCGCTCACCCGGCTCGAGGAACCCGTCGGGAACCTCGCCTTGTTCTCCTCCGGTGGCCACCACGAGCACCACCCGGTGACCAGCAGCGGCGGCGGACGCCATAACCCCGGCGGTGGCGATGGCCTCGTCGTCGGGGTGTGCGTGGAAGCAGACCAGGGTGGCCACGACCACGATGATGCCACCGGCTCCGGGGCTGGGTTGAACTGCCGAGGAAAGGGTATAATGCGGACGCGGCGGAACGTCAAGGTGGATCGCGAGCCGATCCACAGAGGAGGTTGCACGATCATGGGCATTGGAGTCAGCGTCTTCCTACTCGCCGTCGGGGCGATCCTCGCCTTTGCCGTAGACCTGACCGTCTCGGGTCTCGACCTCGACACCGTCGGGATCATCCTCATGATCGTCGGCGCCATCGGACTGCTCATCTCGACGCTGTTCCTCAGCAGCTTCTCGCCCTACGGCGGCCGGCGATCGGATCGGGACACCGTGGTGCGCGAGGAGCGCTTCTAGCCGAGGCACAACCGAGGTAGTGGAGCGCTGATCGGTGTTACATCCGCTCCAGCAGCTGGGACTTCTCTGCCTCGAACTCCGCCCGGGTGAGCACTCCCCGACGACAGAGTTCGTCGAGGCGCTCGAGCTGCTCTACTAATGAGAGGCCGCCCGCAGTGCGGTTGCGGCCTGAGTACATCCGCTGCTGGTTGTCCTCGATCTGGCGGTAGATCTCGTTCTGGACGAGCGACGGGCGGGGGATGTCACTGAAGGCCTGACGACCTCGTTCCCCGCCTGACTCGATGACAAGATCGCCGCAGCGAAGCATCCGCTCCAGCATCGACTGGCGAAAGAACACCGTGTTCACCCGCTCCAAGGGAATCTCGATCCCCTCCTTGGCCACGATCCCCTTGCGGTGGATGAGACGGTCGCTGGTCACCACGAAGTTGGTGCTCGCCCAGCGGGCGTAGCGCAAGGCGAATCGGACCAGGGCCGCCAGTGTGGCGACCGCTGCCACCACCTGCAGCCACTCGGGCCAGCCGGCGGCGCTGAGGACAAAGAGCAGGCCGAGGGCGGCAACGAGCACGAGGGCGGGCCGGGCGAAGTACGACCAGTGAGGGCGCAGGTCGAGGACCTTCGTCTCGCCTTCGTTGAGCAGCCTCGACGGGAAGGCCATCCCGTCGATGGTAGTCAGGCCCACCCACCCCTCAGCGGTAGCTACGACGCCGGAAGACCCGGTCGCTCGCCACCAGGCGATCGAGGAAGAGCAGCCCGTCGAGGTGGTCGAGCTCGTGTTGAGCGGCACGGGCTTCGAAGGCGTCGAACTCCACCTCCCGCTCCTGGCCCTCGGGCGTCATCCCACGTACCACCACCACCGACGCCCGGGCGACGTCACCGGTGAGATCGGGCACGCTCATGCACCCCTCCCGACCGACCTCAGGCCGCACCGCCTCCTCCCTCTCCACCACCATGGGGTTCAACAGCACCACCTCGCCGTGACACGAACGGGCCTTGGGATGACCGCTGACGTCGAGGCAGAACGCGCGCAGCGAGACCCCGATCTGGGGAGCGGCCACGCCGACGCTGTGAGCCGATGCCCGCATGGTGTCGACGAGGTCGGTGGCCAGGCCCCGGGCCACGTCGTCGATCTCGCCCACCTGCTGGCAAGGTCGGCCGAGGACGGGGTGGGGCAGGAGCAGAACGGGTCGAATCAACGCCGGGTTACAAGATGTCGGCGTCGTCGGGCCGGAGGTGGACCTCGACCCCGAGGGTTCCGGCCAGCGTGCGTAGCTCGTCCGCCAGTGCCTCGCCGTCGGTGGACGAGGGAAGGGTAATCCGCAGCAAGAGCACGTAGGCCGGCTGTGGCGGACCTCCCACGATCCGAGTGCTCAGGTCGACCACGTTGGCGTCCCGCTCGGCGAGCAGGTTGGTGACCCGGTGCACGATGCCCGGCCGGTCGGCGCCGTGTACGGAGACCGACCAGGTGGAGCATGCATCCGACCCATCAACGACATCGTCTTGGCCGGCGGCGTCCGCGGCGGGGGTATCGACCACCGGCCGCACGGCCACGCTGAGCCCGAGGTCGTAGACCCCCGCGGCCAGATCGGCCTCCAGCGCGGTCGCCGACTGTTCATCGGGGATCTCCACCACCAGCATCATGGCGAAGTGTCCGCCGAGGATGGTCATGGCGCTGTCCTCAAGGTTGCCGCCATGATCGATGAGCACGCCGGTGACGGCGGCCACCATGCCGGGGCGGTCGACACCAAGGGCGGTCACGGCGACGCGGGCCATCGATGGAGCGCGGGCCTCAGGCCCAGCCCAGCTCGTCGAGGCGCTGGTCGTCGATCCCGAAGTGGTGGGCCACCTCGTGGATCACCGTCACCCGCACCTCCTCGACCACCTCGGCCTCGCTATCGCATCGTCGGCAGATGGAGCGACGATAGACGCTGATCCGATCGGGCATGGCCAGACCCCCGTACGCCTCGCGCTCGGTGAGCGGGACCCCTTCGTAGAGCCCGAGCACGCCCATCGGCGACGCCTCCCGTACCTGGACCACGACGTTGTCCATCAACCGGCCCAGCTTCTCGGGGATCTCGTCGAGGGCGTCGGCCACCAGCTCCTCGAAACGGTCCAGCGGAACGTCGATCACGGCGGCGAAGGTACCGCCCGCGGTGGCCCCCCCGGGGGGTAGGGCCGAGGCGAGAGGACCGGAGCCACGGCCGCCATCATGGCAGGCTGGCGTCATGGAGATCTTCGGACCCGAGCTGGCGCTGGTCGCCGTGCTCCTCGTCGTCAACGCTGCTTTCGCCGGCAGCGAGATCGCCCTGGTATCGCTCCGGGAAGGCCAACTGCGACGACTCGGTGCCTCCGGCGCTCGCGGTGAGGTGCTCGCCCGCTTGGCCCGGGACCCGAACCAGTTCCTGTCCACCATCCAGATCTTCATCACCCTGGGCGGGTTCCTGGCCTCGGCGGCGGCCGCCGCCGCCTTCGCCGAGCCGCTGCAAGAGCCACTGTCGTTCCTTGGCGCCGCCGCCGAGCCTGCCGCCGTCATCGTGGTCACGCTGGTGCTCACCTACTTCAACCTCGTCCTCGGCGAGCTCGCTCCCAAGCGGGTGGCCCTGCAGCGCTCAGAGCGGTGGGCGCTGCGGGTGGCCCGGCCACTGGCGGCGCTGTCGGTGGTCTCCCGCCCGGCGGTGTGGCTGCTCAGCCGCTCGACCGATCTGGTCGTGCGGGCGACGGGGGGAGACCCCGACGCCCAGCGAGAAGAGATCACCGAGGAGGAGATCCGCGACATGGTGGCCACCCAAGCCGCCTTCAGCCCCGACCAGCGGGGCCTCCTCGAAGGCGTGTTCGAGCTCGAAGAGCGAACCCTGCGCCAAGTGCTCGTCCCCCGCCTCGACGTCGTGTCGTTTCATGAGAACCAGCCCGCACCCGAGGTCCTCGACGAGATGGTGCGCACCGGCCACTCCCGGGCTCCGGTCCATGAGGGCGACCTCGACCGCGTCGTCGGCGTCGTGCACCTGCGTGATCTGGTGGGCTCCGATGCGCCCGTCGGCACGGTGGCCCGGCCTGCCCTCGTCCTACCCGAGACGGCGAGGGTGCTCGACTCCCTGCGCCGGCTCCAGGCCGACCGCCAGCAGATCGCCGTGGTCGTCAGCGAGCATGGCGGCGTCGAGGGCCTCGTCACCATGGAAGACCTCGTAGAGGAGATCGTCGGGGAGATCTACGATGAGTTCGACCGCGACCTGGCCACCGCCCACCACAACGAACGGGGCGAACTGGTCCTGCCGGGTTCCTTCCCCGTTCACGACCTGACCGACCTCGACGTCGATCTTCCCGAAGGTGACTACGCCACCGTGGCCGGCTTGGTGCTCGCCCATCTCGGTCACCTCCCTGAAGTGGGCGAGGTGTTGGAGGTCGGGGGCTGGCGCATCGAGGTGGTGGAGATGAATCGTCGAGCCATCGCCCAGGTCCGTCTACAGGCGCTCGCGTAGCAGGTCTCCACACCTCCTGCACTAGGAACTTTTCCTCTCTAGCAGGTTCACTAGTAGCAAAATGGCTCTAGCGCCCTAGCACTATCAAGCACTTCGACTTTCTCCCTAAGATGCGCGGTCAACAATGTCCGACGAACCTGGGAGGCAACCCTTGGTGCTCTGGTGGATAGGCAACCTGCTCTTGTTGGCCGTAGTGATCCCGGTGGTGTTGTTGTTGCTCAACCGGGTGGTCCGACCGGCAAGGGAGATCAAGGACTACGCCGACGACGTGCTCGATCACGGCGTGAAGCTCACCGGCACGCTCGATTGTGTCCCGGTGCT
>PPFU01009480.1_pt1 | contig 11039 bp, 8 predicted proteins | sample 1535991 | NCBI WGS metagenome assembly PPFU01 (sample SAMN04901290, study PRJNA319586) | Hypolithon metagenome, whole genome shotgun sequencing project. | isolation source: Antarctic Hypolithon | place: Antarctica: Miers Valley | collected 2014 | reverse complement strand
TGATGCCCATCATGTGGATGGCGAAGATCACGAAGGCGACGTTGCTGCCGCCCTGCAGCGACAGCGGCGGGTACAGCGTCCAGCCGCCGGCGGGGCCGCCACCGGGCAGGAACAGCGTCATCAGCAGCAGCGTGAACGCGAACGGCAGGATCCAGAACGACCAGTTGTTCATGCGCGGCAGCGCCATGTCCGGCGCGCCGATCTGCAGCGGGATCATCCAGTTGGCCAGGCCGACGAACGCCGGCATCACGCCGCCGAAGATCATCACCAGCGCGTGCATGGTGGTCATCTGGTTGAAGAACTCGGGCCGCACGTGCTGCAGGCCGGGCACCGCCAGTTCGGTGCGGATCACTACCGACATCGCGGCGCCGATGATGAACATCACGAAGCTGAAAAGCAGGTAGAGCGTGCCGATGTCCTTGTGGTTGGTCGAGAACAGCCAGCGGTCGATGAAGCCCTGCTGGTGGCCGTGCTCGTCCGTGGAGTGGTCGGCGGTGGGAGAATGCGTGGCCATCGTGTGCCTGCCTTGGAAGGTGGTGAGCGCGATCAGCCGGCCGTAGCGGCGGCGGTCGTCGTCTGGACGGTGGTGTCGACGGCAGCGCCCGCGGGCGCGACCCCGGTCGCGGGCGCAGCGGAGTCAGCGGTGTCGGCGGGCGGGGCCTGGCGCACCTTTTCGGCGGCCAGCCACTGCGCGTACTCCGCCGGCGGCAGCGCGCGCACCACGATCGGCATGAAGCCATGGTCCTTCCCGCAGAGCTCGGCGCACTGGCCGCGGTAGACGCCGGGTTCGCGGATCTCGGTCCAGGCCTCGTTGATGATCCCGGGGATCGCGTCCTGCTTCCAGCCCAGCGCCGGCACCCACCACGCGTGGATGACGTCGTCGGCGGTCACCACGAAGCGGATCTTGGTATCGGTCGGCAGCACCAGGTAGTTGTCGACGTCGAGCAGGTAGTTCGGGTTGGTCTCTGCGGTCGGCCGCTTCCCGCTCTGGCGCATGTTGTCGCTGTCACGGTCCAGCCGGCTGGTCATCTCGACGCCCTCGCCGAGGTACTCGTACTTCCACAGCCACTGGTAGCCGGTGATCTTCACCGTCATCTCGGAGTCGCGGGTGTCGTACATCGCGATCAGCTTCGCGGTCGCGGGCCACGCCATCACCACCAGGATGATCACCGGCACCACGGTCCAGATGATCTCGGCAGTGGTGTTGTGGCTGAACTGCGCCGCCACCGCGCCTTTGGACTTGCGGAACTTGAACATCGCATAGCCCATCGCGCCGAACACCAGCACGCCGATCACCACGCAGACCCACAGCGCGAACATGTGCGCCTCGTACGCGTTCTGCGAGGTCGCGGTAACGCCACGGCCCATGTTGAGCTGCCAGGGCTTCGGGTCCGCGGACTGTGCCCAAGCCGGGATCGCCATCGCCGCTGCCGCCAGTCCCGCCACGCACCGCTTCAATCCCACGCCATTCATCAGGTCGCGCCTCGCAAGTCGAACTGGGAAGCTGGCGCGGCGCTCATGCGCCCCGCCCGCTGCAGGCGGCGATCAGCTCGTCGAGACATTCGGCGAGCTGTCGCCGTTCACCGGGGCCAAGGAAGGATCCGACCACACAGCGCTTGCCACTCGAAGACAGCTCGATCCGCTCGCCGTCCCCGTACAACCGCAGGCGTACCCAATACGGATGCGCCGTGAAAGCCACCGCCTCCTCCTGGAAGCGGCGGACCGAGACCGCCTGCGGGCCGACCTCGATCCATTCATCCCGCTCGCCCAGCCGCCACATCCAGCGCAGCGCGGCCGCGACGATCACCGTGTCCAGCAGTGCGAACGCGGGCGCGTACGCATTGCCGACCATCCACGCCATCCCCGCCACCACCCACATCGCGCCGCACAGCACCGCGAACAGGATCATGCACTGCCGCGCCGTCAGCGCCCGCGGCGGCCGCAGGTGCAGGCGCGCACCGGGGCCGGACTGCGCTGGCGGAGAGGATTCGATCATGCCGGTCGCCACACCCTGCCGGCCGCGGATGAGGGCGCGATTTTAGCCCCGCGCGGCCGCCAGCGGCAAGCCGAGACCGGTGCCGGACCGCGCGCGGGAGCAGGTAAAATCACGGCTTCGCCGGCGGTCGTCGCCGGTCTTCGCGAGCCCGCATGCCTGCCATCGCCCCCCCTGCCCCGGGCGCCCCGCCCGCCGGCCACGCGCCTGCCGTGGGCCTGTCCGCCGAGCTGCCGGCGCCGCCATCGCCCCTGCGCGCCGCCGTCACCGCCGCCTGGGCGCGCGACGAGGCCGCGCACGTCGGCGAGCTGCTGGCACAGGCGCGGCAACCCGACGCCGACCGCCGTGCGATCCAGTCGACCGCCGCCGACCTTGTCGCCCGCGTGCGCACCCGCGCCCGCGACCAAGGCGCGATCGAGGCCTTCATGCGCCAGTACGACCTCGGCAGCGAGGAGGGCGTGCTGCTGATGTGCGTGGCCGAGGCGCTGCTGCGGATCCCCGACCAGGAGACCGCGGACACGCTGATCCGCGACAAGCTGGGCGAGGCCGACTGGAAACGGCACATGGGCCAGTCCGATTCGGTGCTGGTCAACGCCTCCACCTGGGGCCTGATGCTGACCGGGCACCTCGTCGACCTGGCCGACGACACCCGCCGCGACGCCCACAATGCGTTCAGGCGCCTGGTCGGACGCGTCGGTGAGCCGGTGATCCGGCTGGCGGTGCGCCAGGCGATGCGCATCATGGGCCACCAGTTCGTGATGGGGCGCGACATTGGCGAGGCGCTGTCGCGCAGCCACAAGGGCGACAACGCCCGCTACCGCTACTCCTTCGACATGCTCGGCGAGGGCGCGATCACCGACCGTGACGCGCTGCGCTACCTCGAGGCCTACCGCCGCGCAATCGACGCCATGGGCGACGACGCGAAGCGCCGCCGCGGGCAGGACGATGTGTTCGGCACGCCGTCGATCTCGGTCAAGCTGTCGGCGCTGCACCCGCGCTACGAGCACGCCAAGCGCGCCCGCGTGCTCGCGGAGCTGGTGCCGCGGGTGCTGGCGCTGGCGCGGCAGGCGCACGCGCGCGGCATCGGCTTCACCGTCGACGCCGAGGAGTCGGAGCGGCTGGAGCTGTCGCTGGACGTGATCGCGGCGGTCTACGGCGACGACTCGCTGGCCGGCTGGGAAGGCTTCGGACTGGCCGTGCAGGCCTACCAGAAGCGCGCGCCGGCGGTGATCGACTTCATCGCCGACCTCGCCCGCCGCCACGGCAGGCGCATTCCGATGCGGCTGGTCAAGGGCGCGTACTGGGACTCGGAGGTCAAGCGCGCCCAGGTCGACGGCCAGGCGGGGTACCCGGTGTTCACCCGCAAGCCCAATACCGACGTGTCGTACCTGGCGTGCGCGCGACGGATGCTGGACGCGTCGGACGCGCTCTACCCGATGTTCGCGACCCACAACGCCCACACCATCGCCGCGATCCACCGCCTCGCCGCGGGCCGCGACTTCGAGTTCCAGAAGCTGCACGGCATGGGCGACGACCTCTACGCCGAGGTGATCCCGGCCGACCGCCTGGGTGTGCCGTGCCGCGTCTACGCGCCGGTCGGCTCGCACGAGGACCTGCTGCCGTACCTGGTGCGCCGGCTGCTCGAGAATGGCGCCAACTCCAGCTTCGTCAACCGCATCACCGACCCGGACGTGGCCATCGACGACCTCGTGCGCGACCCGGTCGACGTGGTCGCCGCGTTCGACGCCATCCCGCACCCGCGCATCCCGCTGCCGGTCGACCTCTTCCGCGGCCACGCCGCACTGCACGGCGACGGCGCGCACGCCACGCACGCAAGGAACAACTCCATGGGTCCCAACCTCGCCAACGACGACCACCTGCGCGCATTGGCCGCGGCCATCGCCGACGTCGCCACCGACTGGCGCGCCGCGCCGCTGGTGCCCGGCGCGCGCGTCGACGGCGCCAGCATCACCGTGACCAACCCCGCCGACCGCCGCCAGCGCATCGGGCAGTGGCATGCCGCCGATGCGGCCACGGTGGACCGCGCGCTGGCCAACGCGGTCGATGCGCAGCCAGCGTGGGACGCGATCCCGGCCGCCGCGCGCGCCGCGATCCTGGAGCACGCCGCCGAGCTGATGGAGCAGCGCATGCCGCAGTTCATCGCGCTGTGTACCCGCGAGGCCGGCAAGACGGTGCCGGACGGCGTCGCCGAGGTGCGCGAGGCGGTCGACTTCCTGCGCTACTACGCCGGCGAGGCGCGGCGCGTGTTCGCGCCCGAGGCGCTGCCCGGACCCACCGGCGAGTCCAACACGCTGCGCCTCGAGGGCCGCGGCGTGTTCGTGTGCATCAGCCCGTGGAACTTCCCGCTGGCGATCTTCACCGGCCAGGTCGCCGCGGCGCTGGCAGCGGGCAATGCGGTCATCGCGAAGCCCGCCGAACAGACCACCCTGATCGGCTTTGCGGCGGTCAACCTGCTGCACGAGGCCGGCGTGCCCGAGGCGGTGCTGCAGTTCGTGCCCGGCGACGGCGCCGTGGTCGGCGCAGCGCTGACCGCCGACCCGCGCGTCGCCGGCGTCGCCTTCACCGGCTCGACCGACACCGCGCGCCACATCAACCGCGCGATGGCCGCGCGCGACGCCGCGATCGGCGTGTTGATCGCGGAGACGGGCGGCCAGAACGTGCTGATCGCGGATTCCTCGGCGCTGCCCGAGCAGCTGGTCAAGGACGCGCTGGCGTCGGCGTTCACGTCGGCCGGGCAGCGCTGCTCGGCGGTGCGCGTGCTGCTGGTGCAGGACGACATCGCCGACAAGGTGGTCGGCATGCTGGCCGGCGCGATGGCCGAGCTGCGCGTCGGCGACCCGGCGCTGCTGTCCACCGACGTCGGCCCGGTGATCGACGGCGACGCGCTGTCGCTGCTGGAGGCACACGCGGCGCGCATGGACGCCACCGCGCGCCCGATCGCGACCGCGCCGGTCGATGACGCCGTCGCCCACGGCAGCTTCTTCGCACCGCGCGCCTGGGAGCTCGACGCGCTGTCGCAGCTCACCGCCGAGAACTTCGGCCCCGCGCTGCACGTGGTGCGCTGGAAGGCCGGGCAGCTGGACGCGGTGATCGACGCGGTCAACGCCACCGACTTCGGCCTGACCCTGGGCGTGCACTCGCGCATCGACGAGACCGTCGACCGCATCGTCGCGCGCGCCCGCGTCGGCAACGTCTACGTCAACCGCAACCAGATCGGCGCCGTGGTCGGGGTGCAGCCGTTCGGCGGCCAGGGGCTGTCCGGCACCGGGCCCAAGGCCGGCGGGCCACACTACCTGCCGCGGTTCGCGACCGAGAAGACGGTCACCGTCAACACCACCGCGGCCGGCGGCAACGCCTCGCTGCTGACCCTGGGCGAGTGACGGTCGCCGGCCGCGGCGCACGGGGCATCGTGCCGTCACAGATGGTGCCGCCAGCACGCGGTGACTGCAGCGCACGGGGTGGGGCCCGGGGCAACAAAAAGCCCCGCGTCGGCGGGGCTTTTTGTTGATCGGCGCAAACAGCAGGCCGGTCGCGCGCGGCGCCTAGAACCGGAACTGGGTCGAGATGCCGAACAGGTTGGCGTTGCCCTCGAACGGACCGGCGATCCGGCTGCCGCCGGTGGTGAAGTCGATCTTCGGGTCACGCGGCTCGATGCGGGTGTAGGCCAGGTTGACATCCAGCGCATCGCTGAGCGCCCAGGTCGCGCCGACCGAATAGAACAGGCGGTTGGCATCGGGCAGGCGCGGGGTGCGGGTCTCGAGGTTGGTCGGGCTTTCGTCGTAGCCGACGCCGGTGCGCAGCGTCAGGCGGTCGTTGGCGCGGTACTCGGCGCCCAGCGAGGCGAAGTACGCGTCCTTCCAGTCGAAGGGCTCGACCGCGTCCGGATCCGGGTTCTGGAACTGGATGCGGACCTCGCGCAGCGACGACCAGTTGGTCTCGGAGTAGGTCGCCGACAGCGACAGCGCCTCGTTGACCTGCCAGGTCGCGCCGACCGACAGGATCGACGGCGTGGTCAGGTCGGCCAGCACGGCGCCGTCCTTGAACAGCGGCGCGGTGTTGGGATTCACTCCGAGCACGGTGGCGACGCTGCCGGGCACGGTCCAGTCGGCGGTGCCACTGAGCTCGTAGTCGATCTCGGAGCGGTAGCTGATGCCGAACGCCAGGCTGTCGGTCGGGCGGAAGTGCGCACCGACCAGCCAGCCGAAGCCGTTGTCGTTGCCCGTCACCTCGACCAGGCCGTCGGCGCCCTGCGGCTGCGCGAACGGCAGCGGTGCCGGGAACAGCAGCCCGCCGAAGTCGACGCCGCGCGACAGGGTGACGTCGGCGCGCGAGGCGATGGCGCCGATGCCGACCGAGAAGCGGTCGGTGATGTCGAGCGCGGCCGAGAACGTGAGGTCGATGACCTCGACCTCGGACGTCTGCGCGGCGTAGCGGCCGACCCAGCCGGCGTCGTACTCGGTCTTCAGGCCGAACGGGGCGCTGACCATCGCGCCGACCGCGAGGCCGTTGTCGAACCTGTGCACCATCGACAGTGCCGGCACCGGGGTCACGTCGCCGGCGTTGCCGCCGTTGCTGCCGGTCAGCGGACGGCCGAACGCGTCGGTCCCGCTGCCCTCGAACGAATAATTGAGGTCGATCACGGTCACGTCGGCCTGCACCGTGGTGCCCTCGAACTGCGTCATCACCGCCGGGTTGTTGGTCACGACCGAGCTGTCGCCGGTCTTGGCGGCAGTGCCGGCAAACGACGTGCCTTGCGACTTGACGCTGTTCTCCTTGAGCTGGAAGCCGGCGGCGTGCGCGGGGACGGCGGCGAGCGCGGCGACCACGCCCAGCGCGAGGATGGACAGCGGGGTGGCGCGTGCGACGTTGAGCATTGCGGGGGATTCTCCGGGCGGATCGATGGTGACGTGGGGACGCGTCTTGCGGGTGGACCTCTGCGCCACCCGCTGCCTGCACGGATGGACTCCGGGGCGCCGACGCGGCGCGCACTATACCGCGGCGCATGCAGCGCGTCGGTGCGCCGCGTCACCACGCTGAACGCGTATCGTGAACGGGCCTCGCACCGGACGCCCGCATGTTCCTGTCGATCCCCACCCACCAGCGCCCCGGCATCCGCTGGGCCACCCCGCTGCTGTTCGCGACGCTATGGCTGGTGTACCTGTGGGCGAGCACGCGGCCCGACGACCTGCAGCGCGAGCTGATGCGCGACTGGGGCGCGCTCAGCGGCGGCCTGGCGCCGGCCGACCTGCTGCATTCCTGGTCGGACGGCGGGCGCTGGCTGCGGCTGCTGAGCGCGCTGTTCCTGCACGCTGACTGGGCGCACCTGCTCGGCAACCTGGTGTTCCTGCTGATCTTCGGGCTGCCCGCGGAGCGCAGCATGGGGCCGTGGCGGTTCCTGCTGCTGTTCCTGCTCGGTGGCGCGTTCGCCAACCTGGTGGCGGTGCTGGCGATCGGCGCGCCCGACAGGCTGGTGATCGGGGCCAGCGGCGCGGTGTCGGCGGTGATCGGTGCGTACCTGGCGCTGTTCCCGCGCGCGCGCCTCGGTGTCGTCTTGCCACTGGGGCTGTTCCTGGAATTCGTGCGCGCGCCGGCGTCGCTGCTGATCGGCATCTGGGCGCTGCTGCAGGTGGTGTTCGCGTATATCGGCCCGGCGTTCGGCGCGGTGGCATGGTCGGCGCACATCGCCGGGTTCCTGGTCGGGGTCGCGTTCGCGTGGGCGTCGCGGCCGTGGATCGCACGGCGCCTGCGGCGCCAGCAGGGCTACTGAGGGCGCACGCGCGCTCCTATACTCCGGCGATGGCCAGACCGCTGTTCAAGGTGACTTTCGCCAGCCTCGGCAAGGTGTACGAGCTGTACGCGCGGCGCGTGGCCAGCGGCGAGCTGTGGGGGTTCGTGGAAGTGTCGGAGCTCGAGTTCGACGTGCGCGACGGGGTCGTCGTCGATCCCACCGAGGACCAGCTGCGCGCGGAGTTCGCCAACACCCGCGCACTGCACCTGCCGGTGTCGTCGGTGCTGCGGGTCGAGGAGGTGCTGCAGAAGGGCCCGTCCGCGGTCCGCGACGCGACTTCCGGCGACACCGTCGTCACCGCGTTCCCGCTGCCGCTGAAACCGCGCTGACACGCGACCCAGGGCGTCGTCGATGGACAGCATCGCCTACCACCTGCAGGAACTCGCCGCCGCGCGCGACCCCGCGGACCCGCGCCACTGCCTGCCCGGGCTGCTGCCGCACGAGCGCGACGTGCTCGACATCGGCTGCGGGATCGGGCAGCTGTTCGTGGCCAGCGGGCGCGGCGGTCGCGACCGCGCCGGTGGATACCGCGACGCACGGCGTGCACAGCGTCGGCATCGACATCGACCAGGCCGCGCTCGCATACGGCGCGGCGCGGTTCGACGGCGTCCGGCTGCTGCGCGCCAGCGCCACCGCGCTGCCGGTCGCGGATGCCGGTTTCGACGTCGTCGTGTCGCGGGTCAGCCTGCCCTACACCGACCTGCCGCGCGCGCTCGACGAGATCGCGCGCGTGCTGCGGCCGCGCGGCCGCCTCTGGCTGACGCTGCACCCGGTCGCCCGCACGCGCACCGAACTGCGGCGGGCGCTCGCGCTGCGGCAGCCGCGCGACGTGGTGTTCCGCCTGTACGTGCTGCTCAACGGCCTGTTGCTGCACGCCGGCGGGCGCAGCGCCGCGTTCCCGGGCAACGGCCGCCACGAATCATTCCAGACCGTCGCCGGCATGCGCCGGCTGCTCGGTGACCGCGCGCCGCGGCGGCTGACGCTGGCGGCGCGGCAACCCGGTGACGCGGCGCTCAGTCGCCGTCGTCGCCGCCGACCGGATCCGCCGTTGGCTCCGGCGTCACTGGCGTCACTGGCGTCACTGGCGGTGCAGCGGGGGTCGCTGGGGTCGCGTCAGTCGCGGTTGCCGGAACCGGCACAGGAGCAGCAGCAGCAGCAGGCGCAGGCGCGGCGCGCGGCACGGCGCCGGTGCCGGGCTGCTTCAGTTCGCGCAGCGCGGCGGCGATCGGGGCATCGCCCTCGAGCACGTCACCGGCGTTGGCGCCCGCGGTCTCGTCGTCACCGGCCAGGTGCCCGGGCAGCATCGCTTCGGTGTAGCCCGCGCGCGCGCCGCCGTTCTCTCCCTCTGGCAGCAGCACCACGTCGGGGGTGATGCCGCTGGCCTGGATCGAGCGCCCGCTCGGCGTGTAGTAGCGCGCGGTGGTCAGCTTGACCGAGTCGCCATTGTCGAGCGGGAGCAGCGTCTGCACCGAGCCCTTGCCGAAGCTGCGGCTGCCGATGATGCGCGCACGGCCGTTGTCACGCAGCGCGCCGGCCAGCACTTCCGATGCGCTGGCGGACCCGGCGTCGATGATCACCATCACCGGCGCGCCGTCCAGGCGGTCCCCCGGCGTCGCCGAGAACGCCGCGTCGCTGATGCCGATGCGGCCGCGCGTGCTGACGATGCCGCCGCTGTCGAGCAGGTCGTCGGCGATCTGCACCGCCGACGTCAGCAGGCCGCCGGGATTGCTGCGCAGGTCCATCACCAGCCCGCGCAGCGTACCTCCGGCCTCGTCCTCCAGCCGCTGCAGGTGGCGCTGGAAGTCGGCCGCGGTATCGGCCTGGAACGCGCTGATGCGCACGTAGCCGTAGCCCGGCTCGAGCATCCGCGCGCGCACGCTGGCGACGCGGATGGTCTCGCGCACGATCGTGAGCTCCAGCGGCTGCGTTTCGCCCTGGCGCAGCACGGTGACGCGCACCGACGTGCCCGGCGTGCCGCGCAGCGGCCCGATGCCGTCGTGGCTGGCGGGTGTCAACGCCGCACCGTCGACGGCGCTGATGACGTCGCCGGAGCGCAGCCCGGCGCGCGCGGCGGGGGTCTCGTCGATCGCCGCGATCACGCGCACGCTGCCCTCGGGCAGCTGCATCACCTCGACGCCGATGCCGACGTAGGCGCCGCTGGTGCCTTCGTCGAAAGCCTCCGCGGCGCGGCGCTCCAGGTAGGCGCTGTGCGGGTCGAGATCCAGCAGCAGGCCGCGGATCGCCGATTGCATCAGCGCGCGGTCGTCGACCGGGTCGACGTACGCCTCCTTGACCGCGTTGTAGACGGCGACGTAGCGGCGGATCTCCGCCAGCGGCACGCGACTGGCGGCGCTTTCGCTGGCGTCCGGGTCATCGGCGCCGGTGGCCGCATCGATGTCGACGTCCTGTGCCGCCGCGGGAGCGGCCATGGGCGCGGGAACCGGTGCAGGTGCGGGTGCGGCCGCCGGTGCGGGAGGCGCCGGCGGGGACTGCGGTTCCGCCGGAGCGGGCGCGGCGGGTGGCGCGGGCGCGTCGACAGGCGGCGCCTGCGCGTGGCCGCTCGCCGGCAGGCCCAGCAGGGTGGCGATGGCGAACGACAGCAGGCACACGCGCATGGAGCGACTCCGGGAAGGGCGACACGGGGGGGACCGCGATGCCGCCAGCGGTGGTGGGCAGTATGCGTGGGGCGCGAAAACTTTCGTGAAGCGGACGGCAACGCGGGTCCCCCCCGCCGTGCCCGCTTGCCAGCAACACGGGCACGCGCACGGCGCACCGCTCAGCGTCGCTGCAGCCAGGTCGTCGGATCCACCGGCTGGCCGTTGCGGCGCAGTTCGAAGTACAGCCCCGGCCGGCCCTGTCCGCCCGAGTTGCCGACGCTGGCCACCGCATCGCCGCGACGCACGCTGTCGCCGGCATCCTTCAACAGCGCGTCGTTGTGGGCGTACAGGCTCATGTAGCCGTTGCCGTGGTCGACGATCAGGATCAGCCCGTAGCCGGTCATCCATTCCGAGAACACCACCGTGCCGTCGGCGACCGCCTGCACCGGCGCGCCGGGCGCGGCACCGATCAGCACACCGGAGCTGCTGCGGCCGTCCGGCAGCTTGCCGCCGAAGCGCGCCAGCAGCGTGCCCGACAGCGGCCAGCCGAGGCCGCCGACCTGCACCGGCGCGGTGCGCGCCACCGCGACCGGTGGCGCGCGCGGCGTGCGCGGCGGACTCGCGGCGGTCGGCGGCGACG
>PPFU01001692.1_pt1 | contig 11039 bp, 7 predicted proteins | sample 1535991 | NCBI WGS metagenome assembly PPFU01 (sample SAMN04901290, study PRJNA319586) | Hypolithon metagenome, whole genome shotgun sequencing project. | isolation source: Antarctic Hypolithon | place: Antarctica: Miers Valley | collected 2014 | reverse complement strand
GGCCAGTACCTCGACATCCTCGGCACCGCCCGAGGCGACACCGACCCCGTGGCCGCCCGCCGCATCGCCCGCTACAAGTCGGGGAAGTACACCATCGAACGTCCGCTGCACATCGGCGCCGCCATTGCGGGCCGATACCCGCAGTTGCAGGGGCAGCTGTCAGCGTACGGCGATCCGCTGGGCGAGGCCTTCCAGCTCCGGGACGACATCCTCGGCGCGTTCGGCGAATCCACGATGACCGGAAAGCCGGTGGGCGACGACCTCCGGGAGGGCAAGCCGACACCGTTGTTGGCCTCGGCCAGCCGCGAGGCCCAGGGCGCCCAGCTCGACGTGCTCGACCGCATCGGTCGGCCCAACCTGTCCGATGCGGAGGTCAGCGACATCCAGGACGTGCTCCGCGACACGGGCGCGGTGGACGTCATCGAGGCCGACATCGCCCGCCTCACCGAGAGCGCGCTGGCGGCCATCGCCGTGGCCGACATCACCGAAGAGGCCCGTACCGCGCTCGTCGACCTGGCGCACTTCGTCGCCTGGCGCGAGTCATGAGCACGTGCCGACGGCGCCGGCCCGCATGAACGTCGTCGTCATCGGGGCCGGTCTGGGTGGGTTGAGCGCAGCTGCGCACCTGCGCGGTCGGGGTCACGACGTGGTGGTGCTCGAGCGCGAGGACGGCCCCGGAGGCCGGAACGGCCTGCTGGAGGTCGGCGGCTACCGCTTCGACACCGGCCCCACCGTGTTCACCATGCCCGAGCTCCTGCGCAGTGCCTTCGATGCCCTCGGCGAGGAGATGGACGACTTCGTCACGCTCAAACCAGTCGATCCCATGTACCGCGCCACCTACCACGACGGCACGGAACTTCGGGTCTGGCACGGCCGGGAGCGCATGACGCAGGAGATCCGGGAGGTGTGCGGTCCGGAGGCCGCCCGCCAGTTCGGACGCTTCTCCGACTGGCTGCGCGAGCTCTACGAGCTCGAGCACGAACACTTCATCGACGCCAACTTCGATTCGCCGCTCGATCTGGCGTGGCCCATCGGCCCGGCGTTGCGGCTGGTGAAGATGGGCGGGTTCGGGAACCTCGGGAAGCGGGTGGCCTCGTACTTCGACGACCACCGCCTCCAGAAGATCTTCAGCTTCCAGTCGATGTACGCCGGTCTCGCTCCCTACGAGGCGCTGGCGCTGTACTGCGTGATCACCTACATGGACTCGATCCAGGGCGTGTACTTCCCCGAAGGGGGCATGCACGCCGTGCCGCTGGGTCTGGCCCGGGCGCTGGAGAAGTCCGGTGTCGAGTTCCGCTACGGCATCGAGGTCGAGCGGATCCTGCTGGCCGAGGGCACCAGCGGCCGGGTGCGCGGGGTGCGCCTCGCCGGCGGCGAGGTCGTCGAGGCCGACGTCGTGGTCTGCAACCCCGACCTCCCAGTCGCCTACCGCACGCTCCTGCCCGGGCTGAAGCAACCGTTCGCCGTGCGCCACGGCCACTACTCCCCCAGCTGCGCCCTGTGGCACGTCGGCGTGAAGGGCGACCTCCCTGCGGGTGTCGCGCACCACAACATCCACTTCGGCGAGCGGTGGGACGAATCGTTCCGTGACCTGCTCCACGGCGGCACGCTCATGGGCGACCCATCGATCCTCGTCACGATCCACAGCCTCGACGAGCCGTCGCTGGTCCCCGACCGCGGCGACGGCGCCGACCGCCACTCGCTCTACGTCCTCGAGCCCACGCCCAACCTCGACGGCACGATCGACTGGACCACCGAACGCGACCGGTTGCACGACTCCCTGCAACGACGGGTGGCCGCCCTCGGCTATCCCATGGACATCGAGGTCGAGGCGTTCGTCGACCCCTCGGACTGGGAGCGCCAGGGGATGGAGCGCGGCACACCTTTCGCCCTCTCCCACAAGTTCCGCCAGACCGGACCGTTCCGTCCCAACAACGTGACCAAGCACGCGCCGGGGCTCGTCTTCGTCGGATCGGGCACGCTGCCCGGCGTGGGGGTCCCGATGGTGCTGGTGTCCGGCCGCCTCGCCGCTGAGCGGGTCGACCAGCTCGCAACGGGTGGCGCGTGAGCACGATCACGCTCGAGGAGAGCTACGAGTACTGCCGGCAGCTCAACAAGCGCAACGGCACCACCTACTACTGGGCCACCACGGTCCTGCCCCGGGTCAAGCGCCACCACGTGCACGCCCTGTACGGGTTCTGCCGGTACGCCGACGACATCGTCGACGAGCTGGGGGCGACGCCGACGGATGTGCGAGCCAAGGCTCTCGCCGACTTCGGGGACCGGTTCTTCGAGGACCTCGCCGCCGGCGACAGCGACGACATCGTCCTCAAGGCGATGGTCCACACCGTCCACGCCTTCCGCATCGACCCCGACTGCGTGCGCCGCTTCCTCGCATCGATGACCATGGACCTCACCATCGAGTCGTACGACACCTACGACGACCTCGTCGGCTACATGGACGGGTCGGCTGCGGTCATCGGCGAGATGATGCTCCCGATCCTCGAGCCGGTCAGTCCTGCGGCGATCGAACCGGCCCGCGAGTTGGGCAACGCCTTCCAGCTGACCAACTTCCTGCGCGACATCGACGAGGACCTCGACCGCCACCGCGTCTACATCCCCCAGGAGGACATCCGCCGCTTCGGCGCCGAAGCGGCGTTCACGACGCGGACCGCGACGCCAGAGTTCTGCGCGCTGATGCGCTTCGAGATCGACCGCACCCGCGATCTGTACCGACGGGCCGATGCCGGTGTCGACCTGCTCCCCGGTCGATCCCGTCGCTGCGTGCACGCCGCCCGGGTTCTGTATTCGGAGATCCTCGACGAGATCGAGGCCATCGACCTCGACGTGTTCTCCGCCCGAGCCCGCGTCCCGACCCGCCGCAAGCTGGCGATCGCCGGGCGCTTCCTCATCCTCCCCGGATGACACCTCCCACCACCCGTTCTCGTCACCAGATCGGGTGGCTGAGGGACCGCTTGGGTGACAAGAACGGGGTTGGGGGGTGGGTGGCGGTGATCGTGCCGTTCGTGGTGATGGCGCTGGCCCAGATCGCGATCCCGCTGATCCGCGACGATGCCACCGTCGAGTGGGTGTCGACGCTGGTCGTGATGGCGTTCGCCGCCACGACGTTCGTGCTGGCGGCCAGCCATCAGGGACTCGGCCGGGCCGCGACCGCCGCGGCGTTCGTGGTGGCGGCGACCCTCGCCGTCGAGCGCGTCGGCAGCACCACGGGATTCCCCTTCGGCGCCTACGACTACACGGGTGCGCTACAACCTACGGTCGCCGACGTCCCGGTCATCGTGCCGCTGGCGTGGTTCGCCATGGGGATCCCCGCCCTCGAGGTGGGGCACCGGATCACCCGGTCCCGGCCGGGAGCAGTCGCCCTCGGCGCCTGCGCACTGACGGCATGGGACCTCTTCCTCGATCCCCAGATGGTGGACAACGGCTACTGGGACTGGGCCGTCGACGGGAGGTACCACGGCATCCCGCTGTCGAACTACGCGGGCTGGCTCGGCGTGAGCGCAGTGGTGCTCACCGTGCTGGACCGCATCCGGCCGGCGGACCTCGGTCCGGACCTCGGTGCCGTGGCGCTCTACTCGTGGTGGGCGGTCATGAACACCATCGGGTTCCTCGTGTTCTTCGGGGAGCCCCTGGTCGGTTTCGTCGGCGGTGTCGGCATGGGCGCCGTCACTGTCCTCGCGTGGCGGGGACGGGACCGAGCCGGTGGCTGAGGTCGTCGTCGTCGGCGCCGGCGTGGGTGGCCTGGCGGCAGCGATCCGTCTCGGCGCCGCCGGCCACGACGTGAAGGTGCTCGAGCGGAACGACGAGGTCGGCGGCAAGCTCGCCGAGCACACCGCGGCCGGGTTCACGTGGGAGACGGGGCCATCACTGCTCACCCTGCCGGCCGTCTTCGACGAACTGGCCCGGGCGGGGGGTAGTCGTCTCGAAGACCACGTCCAGCTCACCAGGCTCGATCCCGTCTGCCGCTACCGCTTCGCCGACGGAACCGGGTTCGACCACCGTGCCCTCCTCGACGACGCCGCCGCCGAGGCCGAAGCGCTCGCCACCGGCGCCGGTGCGGAGTGGCGCTCGTTCATGGACCACGCCGCATCGGTGTGGGAGGTGGCCGAGCGCACCTTCTTCGCCGGGCCGATGGCGTCGCCGCTCCGCCTCCTCCGGCGGATGGGCTCGCCCCGGGACCTCCTGGCCATCGACCCGCTGCGTTCCCTCCATTCCAGGGCAGAGGCCAGCTTCGCCGATCGCCGTCTGGTGCAGTACGTGGACCGGTACGCCACCTACTCCGGGTCGTCTCCCTTCGAGGCGCCGGCCACCCTGTCGTGCATCCCCCACCTCGAACAGGTCCTGGGTGCCTGGTACGTACGGGGTGGGCTGGTTCGCCTGGCCGAAGCCCTCGGACGGATGGCGACGGACGTCGGCGTGGTGCTGCGGACGGGATGTGAGGTGACGTCGGTGACCACGGACGGGCGTGACGCCACCGGCGTGCGGTTGGCCGGCGGCGAACGGATCGCGGCCGATGCCGTGGTGGCGGGGGCCGACGCCCTCCACCTCTACCGCGACCTGCTCCCCCACCGCCGGGCGAGGCGACGGGCAGAGGCCGCGCCACGGTCGTCGTCCGGGTTCGTGCTCCTGCTCGGCGTCGAGGGGGCGACGGACGATCTCGCCCACCACAACGTGTCGTTCTCGGCCGACTACGGCGACGAGTTCAGCGCTCTCTTCGACCGTCACGAGCCGGCGGCAGACCCGACGGTCTACGTGGCGGCGTCCTCGGTCACCGATCCCGCCCAGGCCCCGCCGGGACACGAGAACTGGTTCGTCCTCGTCAACGCCCCCTCGTTCTCCACGGAATGGGCGTCGGATGGCGACGCCCATTCCGTCGAGAACGGCTATGCGGGGTACGGCGATCACGTGCTGGAGGTCATGGCGTCGCGGGGGTGGGACCTGTCCGGACGGATCGTGCATCGGGAGGAGATCACGCCGGCCGACATCGCCGCCCGGTACCGCACCCCCGGCGGGTCGATCTACGGCACATCCTCGAACGGCGCGATGGCTGCCTTCCTCCGGCCGGGCAACCGCGGCCCGGTCGGCCGCCTCTACCTCTGCGGCGGCAGCAGTCACCCCGGGGGCGGGCTCCCCCTCGTGGCCATCAGCGGGAAGATCGCCGCCGATCTCTGCCTCGACGACCTGCGGACGTGACCCGGCGGGTCAAGAGGCGCCGTTGCGGATGGCCCGGGCGATGGCTGCAGCGTCGTCGCCGGCGGCCAGCGGACGGATGGCCCACGACCAGCGAGCCGGGCCACCGGTGACCTGGTACGGCGGGAGGGTGTCGGGGCCGCACGCGCCGGTGCCGACCCCACGCTGGAGCACGTCGACGTGGACCTCGACCGTCTCGCTGGGCGCCAGGTCGGCGGTGGTGGTCGCGGCGTAGAGATCCGAGTCGTGGTGGAAACGGGCCGTGAAGCCGAACGGATCCAGGCGGTTCGTGGCGGAGACCAGGAGGCCCTCGCCGTCCGGATCGGTGAGCCGGAACCAGCGGGTGTCAGTGTGGTTGCCGTGCTCCTGGGGGAGGATGTACGGCACGTACTGATCGGCCACGGACGATGCCCAGCGGCCGAGTTGCTCGGCGGTCTCGCGATCGACGTAGGTCTCGCGTGGCCCCCTGCCGTACCACTCCAGGGCGTCGAGGTCTCCGATGACCTCGAAGCGGGAGCCGATGCGAGGGAGGTCGTCGAGGGTCTCGGGCAACGAGAGCTCCTCGTCGATCGCCACCACACCGTCAGGCCGCACCCGCACCTGCTGGCGATGGTCGACGGTGTCGCCCGAGCCGGGAAGCACGAGCCGCCGGCGCAGGGTCACCTGCACCGAGCCGTCGGACTGCCGGCGCGTCCGGACGCTGACGGCGTGGTGCTCGATGCGATCGAGACCGAGGGCGAGCCAGCCCTGCAGGACGTTGACGCCCAGACCGTCGTCGATCCGGCGGCCGTCGTTCTCGGTCGGGGCGCGCCACACGCTGGCCTGGATCGGGGAGGCGAGCAGTTCCCGTTCGCTGCGGGTGATGCCCACGATCGCGGCACGATCATCGTCCCACCGAACCGTGACCTCGCCCACGGTGGCCGACTCGGTGTCGAGCACCACCTCGTTCGTGCTGGCGGCTCGCCCCTTCTTGGTGGGTCGGGTCCGCTTCGACTCCGGCAGGTCGTACTGCTGCCACGCCATCCGGTGCCCGACCGGCGCCCAGGGCTGCGCCTCCGAGACGACGCTGCGCAGATCGACGTGGGCCTCGGCACCGGACGGCACCTCGACGACGGGCAGGTCGAGCTCCACCGTCGACTCGAAACCACCGGGCAGTTCGGGCAGCTCGAAGGAACCCGCTGCAACCACGTCGCCGTCGACCCGGACATCGAACTCGCCCCCGAGCCACGACACGTCCCGCCAGTCCTGCAGGTTGACCACCACCACGCGCCCGCGCTTGAGATCACTGGGACGGAAGCGCAACGGTGAGCCGAGGTCGGCGTACTCGAACAGGGCCGGCTTCGGCGTGCGGTCGGGCCAGGTGAGCCCGTTGCAGCAGAACGTGGCGTCGTTGGGCTCGTCGTCGAAGTGCCCGCCGTAGGCCCAGTACTCCACGCCGTCGCCACCATCTGTCCCCGCAGACACGGCCCGGATGCCCTGATCGGTCCAATCCCAGATGAAGCCACCCTGCAGACCGGACGTGGTCTCGATCACCGCCCAGTAGTCGGCGAGGCTCCCGTTGCTGTTGCCCATGGCGTGGCTGTATTCGCACATGATCAGCGGGCGCTGCTCGTCGGTCTCCGCCGTACGTGCGGCCCAGTTCGTGAGGGCGTCGATCGACGGATACATCGGGCAGATGAGATCCGTGGCTGGCCCGGCGTCGCCGGGATCGTCGGTGCCGGCGAACACCGGATGGCACGCGCCCTCGTAGTGCACGAGACGGGTGGGATCGGTGCTGCGGATCCACGCCGCGGCAGCGTCGTGCACGGCGCCGTAGCCAGACTCGTTGCCGAGGGAGAAGGCGAAGATCGACGGGTGGTTGCGATCCCGGGCCACCATGCGCTGGATCCGGTCGAGGATCGCACCGCTGAAGCGGGTGTCGTGACAGAGACTGGCCAGTCGTGCGTGCGTCTCGACGTTGGCCTCGTCGATCACCCACAGCCCGAGCTCGTCGCAGAGGTCGAGGAACCGGGGGTCGTTCGGGTAGTGGGCGGTGCGCACGGCGTTGATGTTGTGCCGCTTCATCACCTCGACGTCGTGGCGCATCGAGGCGACCGAGATCGTCTTGCCGGTGTCGGGGTCGTGGTCGTGACGGTTCACGCCCCGGATGAACACCGGATAGCCGTTGAGGAGCAGTTCGCGATCGACGATCTCCACCCGCCGGAACCCGACCCGTACCGCCGTGGCCTCCACCAGGTCGCCGGATGGATCGACGAGTGAGACCACCACCGTGTACCGGGCGGGACGCTCCGACGACCATGGGGTGACGTCGTCGATCGTCTCGCCGAACCTGGCCACCGGGCCCTCGTAGAGGTATGCGCTGATGGTCTCCGCCATCGACGAGCCGCGACGGAAGATGGGGACATCGGCGCTCAGCGGTTGGCTGTTCACCGCTCGCCCCGACGGATCGAGCACCGTGGCCTCGACCCGCCACCCCGGTTCCGCACCCTCGAGACCGACGGTGACCTCGGCGGACAGGGCACCCGTGCTGAGGTCCTCGTCGAGCTCGGCGGAGACGTGCACGTCGGCGATGTGGGTGGCGGCGGTCGAGTAGAGGAACACCTCCCGGTGGAGTCCCGCGTGCCACCAGTGGTCCTGGTCCTCGAGCCAGCTGCCGTCGGACCACCGCACCACGACGAGCGCAAGGGTGTTGACGCCGGTGCGGAGATACGGCGTGAGGTCGAACTCCTGGGACAGACGAGAGTCCTTCCCCATCCCGACGGCCTCGCCGTTGCAGAACACGTAGAGGCAGCTCTCGGCGCCGCCCACGTGGAGCACGGTCCGACGCGACTTCCAACCCCTCGGCAGCTTGAACTGCTTGCGGTGCACGCCGGTGGGGTTGGCGTCGGGTACGAGCGGCGGCTCGAGCGCGAACGGCATGCGCACGTTGGTGTAGTGCGGCCAGTCGTCGACGCCGGGGTCCATCGTCCAGCAGCTCGGGACCCTGATCGGCTGCCAGGTCCCGCCCGGATCGTCGGAGCCGACGTCGTCGGGGGTGACGTCGTCCGGGCGCGCGTGGAGGTGGAAGTCCCAGTCGTCCCCGTCGAGCGAGTGGAACCACGGGGACGCCGATCGATCGAGCGTGGCCGCCACCGCGTCGTCGGGGAACGGGTACAACGTGGCGCGCATCGGGAGACGGGCCACGGCGAACTGCTCGGGACGGCACCACGACCGGGGCCCGAAGGCGCTGAGCGCAGAGGCGGTTCGCCGCGGGTCGGTCTGGGCTCGGGACGCTGGCGCCATCGGTCGGACCGTAGCTTGTGCCCCGTGCGCCTGCTCCCGAGACCGACGCCGGCCACGCTCGTCCGGGGCGGGCTCCTGGCCGTGGCCGCAGGACGGATCGCCCGGGGCGCGCGGCGCGCCGCACCCCTGCGCCCGACTGACCACGGCGGCTCCTCCCGGAGCGTCACCGTCGTCGTTCCGGCCCGGGACGAAGCTCATCGGATCAGGCCCTGCCTGCGGTCGCTCGCCGGCAGCGGTGTCGCGGTGCTCGTGGTGGATGACGGGTCCACCGACGGGACGCGACAGGTGGCGACGGAGGCCGGCGCCCGGGTCATCGATGCCGGCCCACTCCCGCCCGGCTGGGCGGGCAAGGCCCGGGCGGTGCACGTGGGCATCGAGGCGGCAAGCACCGACGTGGTGATCAGCATCGACGCCGACTGTCGGGTGGAGCCGGGCTTCGTGGCGGCCGTCGTCGATGCCCTCGGTGACCGCACACTCGTCACGGCCGGCACCGCCGTGGACGAGGCCGCTGCCGGCGCGCGAACGGTTCATGCATCCATGCTCGCGACGCTCGTCTACCGGTTCGGGCCTCCTGGCGTGGACCCCCGGAGGCCGAGCCGCACGATGGCGAACGGGCAGTGCATGGCGTTCGACCGTGCGGCCGTGCTCGACGCCGGCGGTTTCACGCCCGTGTCGGCCAGCCTGGTGGAGGATCTCGCCCTCGCCCGCCACCTCACCAGCAGCGGGCACGGCGTCGCCTTCCTCGACGCCACCCCGGTGATCACGGTCGAGGGGTACGGCGGTGCCGCTGCCACGATGCGCGGGTGGGGCCGGTCGCTGGCGCTGCGCGAGGTCTCGACCATCCCGTCCCTGGTGGCCGATCTCGCCGTCATCTGGTCGACGATGGCGCTGCCGCTCCCCAGGTTGCTCGCCGGGCGGGGCGACGCCATCGACCTCGCGGCGATCGGACTCCGCTTCGGCGTCGTGGCTGCGACGGCGCCCGCCTTCCGACGTCGCGGCGTCCCGCTGGTCGTCGCACCCCTCGCCGATCTGCCGGTGGCGGCGTGGCTCACGGTCAACGCGGTCCGCCCGTCGAGGCGATGGCGGGGACGCGACTACGGCTGAGACGCTTCCCGTCGATCACGCCAGGCGGCCTGGGCGAAGCGAGCGCCGATGATGCACAGCAACGCGCCGGTCGCCGCCACGCGCTCCTTCGGTTCGACCAGTGCCTGGGCGACCGGGAAGCCGAACACCCCGACCCGGGCCGCGATCGCGAACGAGCGCGTGGCCGCCCACGTCGTGCCGAGGGCGGCGACGGCCAGCGCTGCCGCGAGTGGCGCCACCACGACCATGCCGCCGGCAAAGGCGAGGATCGACCGTCCACCCCGGAAGTGGGCGAAGACGGGGACGGCGTGGCCGATCATCGCCGCGGCCACGGCAGCATAGGCGAGCCCCCACGCCGAGCCGTCGAGGGTCACGCCGAGCGCACCGGCCGCCGCTCCCTTGGCGGTGTCGCCCGCGAACACGACCAGCGAATCCCGACGACCGAGCTGGTCCTTGACGTTCCAGTAGCCGGGGTTGCGGTCGCCGACCTGGCGCGGGTCGACGCCGCGCCGACGGGACACGAGCACCGCGAACGGGATCGACCCGAGCAGGTACCCACCGACGATGGCGAGCACGGCCGCGGGACCGGTGCCGGCGTCCACTGCGGGCTCAGACGGTCCGCAGGTCGCGGGACCGGAGGCCGACGATCCCCACCGCTCCCAGCACCACCGCGACGATCACGAGCGCCACGAGCGGCAGCACCCGCAGGTCCTCGGCCGGCAGCTGGGGGAGGTGATGGAACGGCGAGACATGACGGGACCAGGAGGGCAGTCGTAGGAGGTCGCCGAGGAAGCTCACCAGCACGGCGACGGCCAGCGCGCCCCACGTCCAGGTCGCCTTCCCCGGTGCGAGTCCGAAGAGCACGAGGCCGACGCTCGCCAGCACGAGGACCGCAGGAAGCGTCGTGAGCGCAGCCCCGACGAGGGGCAGGATGCGACCAGTCTCACCGGAGACGAGGGAGTAGGCGATCCCCAGACCGGCGCCGCCGGCGACCAAGAGGACGACACTGCCGAGGACTGCCACCGTGACGTGGCTCATGGCCCACCGCGGTCGACTCACCGGCGAGGACAGGATCGGCTCGACCCGACCAGCCGACTCCTCGGCCCGCAACCGCATCACCGACGAGATGGCGAAGCCCGCTGCGAGCAGGCCCAGCATCGACATGCTGGTGGCGAAGAACGAGTCGATCAGATCCACGCCCTCCGCCTGGGTGAGGAAGTCGGCGAACTCGGGGTTGTCGGCGATCATCTCCTCGACGTCCTCGCCGATCGAGCCGTAGAGCATGCCGGCGACCGCGAGGCCTGCGGTCCAACCGATGACCGAGGCCCGTTGCAGCCGAACGGCCAGCCCGAGCGGGCGTTGCACTGCTGCCCGCGCCCGTGGCGGCCCCGGACGCTGGGGAAGGATGCCCGAGCCGAGGTCACGACGGGTCGAGAGCCAGAACGCCGACACCACCAGACCGA
>PPFU01001867.1_pt1 | contig 11041 bp, 6 predicted proteins | sample 1535991 | NCBI WGS metagenome assembly PPFU01 (sample SAMN04901290, study PRJNA319586) | Hypolithon metagenome, whole genome shotgun sequencing project. | isolation source: Antarctic Hypolithon | place: Antarctica: Miers Valley | collected 2014 | reverse complement strand
ACCTCGCGCTATCCTAAAACAAAAGCTTATCGCCGCTTGATAATTACCTTAAGTCAGCGCCATTCAACTATAGACGCTGTAGATATTGAACGTTTCATTTTTTCAATACGTGAGATTTGCGGACGAGTTAGGTGCGTAACAAGTTGCTGTATAAATTCCTGAAAGCCCTGATGTAAGGCTACTTCAAAGATGTCTTTGGAGATGAGAAATATTGCTTTTTTATGAGTAAGTAGTGGGGAACAAGCGGTTTTTTTGACTGGGGTTGTGGGGCGATCGCAACCAACCCCCTTTTTGTTACACAATACATAAAAGCTTTGTTACACAACAGCTAGCCTGGCTAACGCACTTTTCACCCCTGCTGCCCATGTCATACGATCAAATCGCTCCATCTTCTGAAGTTTTTACGGCAATGACTGAGGCCGAGGCCAGCTCACGCGCTATGGCTACGTCCTTGCTGTGGATAGAAGAGTTAGCCGCAGATCGCTTTACGGATCGTCACCTTGGCCCGACTGAGAAAGACGTGAGCCAAATGCTGACGGTGCTGGGTTTTGAAACCATAGAAGATTTAATCGCGGCGGCTGTGCCCGCTGGAATTCGCCTGAAGCAGCCCTTAGCCGTGGAAGACGCGCTGAGCGAAACCGAAGCGCTTCAGAAAATTGCCGGCATCGCGGCTCAAAATCAGGTGTGCCGCAGCTATATCGGCCTGGGCTATTCGAGCTGTGTAACGCCGCCCGTTATTCAGCGTAATATTTTAGAAAATCCTGGCTGGTATACGCAGTACACGCCTTATCAACCCGAAATTTCGCAGGGCCGCCTCGAAGCCCTGCTGAACTATCAGACCATGGTGTGTGACCTTACCGGCTTAGAAATCGCTAACTCTTCACTGCTCGATGAAGGCACCGCAGCGGCTGAGGCGATGAGCATGAGCCTTGATCTGTGTAAGAACAAGGAGGCTAAAAAGGCCAAAAGATTTTGGGTGTCGTCGGCCTGCCATCCGCAGACGATTGACGTGATTAGGACGCGATCGCGCCCCTTAAACATAGAAGTCATCATCGGCGATCATCGTGACTCAAGCTTTGCCCAAGGCCCGTTCTTCGGCGCACTCCTCCAATATCCCGCCACCGATGGCGCAATTTTTGACTACAGCGCCTTCATTAACGCAGCCCACGAAACCGGCACTATCGTCACAGTTGCCGCCGACCTATTGAGCCTTACGCTACTCAAAGCACCTGGAGAATTTGGCGCGGATATCGCCGTAGGCAACACCCAACGATTCGGCGTACCCCTCGGCTATGGTGGCCCTCATGCAGCGTACTTTGCCACTAAAGAAGCCTACGCTCGCAAGCTGCCCGGTCGTCTGATTGGCCTTTCTAAAGACAGCAAAGGCGCACCCGCACTAAGGCTAGCGCTGCAAACTCGTGAGCAGCATATTCGCCGCGACTCAGCAACCAGCAACATCTGCACGGCTCAGGTACTGCTCGCCATCATTGCCAGCACCTACGCGGTTTACCACGGCCCAAAAGGGCTGAAAGGAATTGCTAGCCGGGTTCATCAGCTCACTACAGCGCTAGCCGATGGTTTGCGCAAGCTAGGTTATACGCTCGGTAGTGAACCCATGTTCGACACGCTTACCGTAGTCACCGGCTCCAATACCGCCGACATCATCGCCCGAGCCGCCGAGCGTCAGGTCAATTTACGCATCGATCCAACTGAGAAGGGCAAGCCTCAAACGCTGGGTGTTTCCCTAGATGAAACGACTGGCCTTGAGCAGCTCAGCGAACTTTTGGAAATTTTTGCAGGCGACAAAACAGCGCCAAAGCTAGAAGCCTTGAGGCCCGAACCGTTGGCTAAAGTCCTCAGCCGCACGTCGGACTATCTCACTCACCCCGTATTTAACCAATACCACTCTGAAACAGAGCTTCTACGCTATTTATACAGTCTGCAAAAGAAAGATCTCTCCTTAGCTGATGCCATGATTCCGCTGGGCTCATGCACGATGAAGCTCAATGCGACTGCTGAAATGGTGCCGATTACCTGGCCAGAGTTTGGCCAAATTCATCCCTTTGCGCCGCTGTCTCAAACGAAGGGCTACCAAACGCTCTTTACTCAGCTAGAAGCTTGGCTGTCGGACATTACCGGCTTTGCGGGCGTTTCGCTTCAGCCAAACGCGGGTTCCCAAGGCGAATACACCGGACTGCTTGTGATCCATCAATATCATGAGTCCCGGGGAGACTCGCATCGCAATATCTGTTTGATTCCGCAGTCGGCCCATGGAACCAACCCCGCTAGCGCAGTGATGGCGGGCATGAAAGTTGTCGCGGTTAAGTGCGATGACGATGGCAATATTGATGTTGCTGACCTAGAAGCCAAAGCAGAAAAGCACGCGGGTGAGTTGTCTGCGCTAATGGTGACTTATCCCTCTACTCATGGCGTGTTTGAGGAGAGTATTAAGGCTGTGTGCGAGATTATTCACCGTCACGGTGGTCAGGTGTATATGGATGGGGCCAATATGAACGCGCAGGTTGGCTTATGCAGTCCGGGTGATATTGGCGCGGACGTGTGTCACTTAAACTTGCACAAGACTTTCTGCATTCCGCATGGTGGCGGTGGCCCTGGGGTGGGCCCGATTGGGGTTGCTGAGCATTTGGTGCCGTTTTTGCCTGGTCATGTGCTGGTGCCGACAGGGGGCGATCGCGCGATCGGTGCGGTTTCGGCTGCACCTTGGGGAAGTGCGAGTATTCTGCCGATTTCCTGGATGTATATTCAGATGATGGGGGCGGCAGGGCTGAAGCGGGCGAGCGAAACTGCGATTTTGAGCGCGAACTATATCGCTAAGCGGTTGGAAGGTCACTACGACATTTTATATAAAGGATCTAGCGGGCTGGTTGCGCATGAGTGCATTGTGGATTTGCGTGAGTTTAAGAAAACGGCTCAGGTGAGTGTGGATGATATTGCTAAGCGGTTGATTGACTATGGCTTTCATCCGCCGACGATGTCTTGGCCGGTGGCTGGCACAATTATGGTAGAGCCTACCGAGAGTGAGGCGCTCTGTGAGCTAGATCGCTTTTGTGATGCGATGATTGCGATTCGGGCGGAGGTGCAACAGATTGAGTCGGGGGCGATCGCAGTTGAGGAAAGCCCTTTGCACTATGCGCCGCATACGACGGCTGATTTGGTGGGTGAGTGGGATCGGGCTTATTCGCGGGAGGTGGCGGTGTTTCCAACTGGGTGGACGCGCGATCGTAAGTTTTGGCCGAGTGTGAATCGGATTGATCAGGCGTATGGCGATCGTAATTTGATCTGTACTTGTCCTTCTATGGATGAGTTTTCTTAAGGCGTAAATTGAAATGTGGGGCCGCTCTGATAATATTGGGGCGGTTTGTTATTTTTGTTTTTTGGGCTGTTTTTTTGAAATATGTCTGGTTGGGTGGTGGGCAATGGTGGGGTTTCCCATGCGCGTTTGGTTTTCTCGGGTGCCCACCCTACGTTTCTGTCTACGTTTCTGTCCCCAATTCTTTAATTCCTCTGCCGCCTTATGACTTTTCCTGCTCAGGATATTTGGCAAACTCCGCCTGAGCCGATTGCCTCAATGCTTGATGCGCCACAGCTCCCTGGCGTGGGCTTTTCGCCGGATGCGAAATGGATTGTGGAGTTTGGGCAAACGGGGCTGCCGCCGATTGAGGAGCTGACGGAGGAGGTGGTGGCGATCGCCGGCTTTCAGCTCAATCCCAACACCTGGGGGCCAGCCAAGGCAGGCTACTACTGCTCAATGGCCGTTCGCCGCTGCGAAGAAAAAACGGCTCGTCCGGTTGAGCTGCCCGATAACATTCGCATCCGCGACCTGAGCTGGTCGGACTGTGGCCGATATCTCTCGTTTACCCACACCCAGCTCACCCCCACCGCAGACCAAAAAAGCGGCATCAGCCTGTGGATTCTCGATGTAGAAACGGCTAAAGCGTTTGCGATCGCTGGCCCGATTATCAACGCGACCTGCGGCAGTCCTATCCACTGGCTGCCTGACAACACTTTGGTTTGCAAAATCCGCACGGATGAAGACCCACCGCCTGCTAAGCCAACGTTACCTGTTGGCCCTATTATCGAAGAGAATCTAGGACGCACCGCGCCCGCTCGCACTTACACCAATCTGCTAGAAAATCCGCACGACGAAGCACTGCTAGAGTACTACCTCAGCTCGCAGCTCGTGCAAATCACGCTCACTGGCAAGCAAACGCCGATTACAGAAGCTGGCCTATTCCAAGGCTTCGCCCCTTCTCCCAATGGCCAATGGCTAAAAGTGATTAGCACCCATCGCCCGTTCTCCTATCAGGTACCGCTATCTCGCTTTCCCAAGCGTACCGAAATTATTAACCTCAAAGGAGAGTCTGCCTACGTACTTGCCGATCTGCCCTTGGCAGAAGAGATTCCGATCAATTTCGATTCTGTTCGAGAGGGTCGCCGCGCTGCGGGCTGGCGAGCTGACCAACCTGCGACACTGTATTGGATAGAAGCCCTAGATGGCGGCGATGCGCGAATAGAGAGTGAGTATCGCGACAGCGTATATGTGCTACCGGCTCCTTTTACCGGTTCGCCTAGTTTGCTGTGGAAAACAACCCTGAGATTTAACAGCTTGGAATGGGGAGACGGCAGCACCGCGCTGGCCTACGAAGCTTTTTACAACACTCGTCAGCTACGCACCTGGAGAATTGCCCCCGATCAGCCACAAACGCCTCCTAAGCTGTTAGAAAAGCGTAACTTTCAAGACGCTTATAGCAATCCGGGTGAGCCGATGACCGTCATTGGAAACTATGGCTGGCATGTTTTGCTGCTCTCAGAAGAAGGTGACATTTATCTCAATGGAAGGGGTGCTTCTCCTGCGGGCATTACCCCCTTTTTAGACAAGTTTAATTTAGCAACGGGTGATAAAGAAAGGCTGTGGGAATCTACCGGCGATCGCTTTGCCAGGGTCAGAAAAGTTTTAGATCCCGCTGCAAAGCAGTTGATTATTGCCCGAGAGAGTAAAACTGAGCCTAGTAATTACTGGCTGTATGACAGAGCTGACTCAGAAGAAAAAGCCCTCACCCACTTCAGCGATCCGCTGCCCTGGTACGAGAACATTCATAAAGAGATAGTGCGCTACTCTCGCACAGACGGCCTGGAGCTTTCTGGAACGCTATATCTCCCACCCGATCACGATCTAGAGCACGATGGCCCGCTGCCTACGCTGCTGTGGGTATATCCAGAGGAGCATAAAAGCCGTGATACTGCTAGCCAGATCACCCGCGCCGAAAACACCTTTGGCAGGCCCAGCCGCGCCTCGGCGATGTTCTTACTTACTCAGGGCTATGCTTTGCTTTCTGGCCCGACGATGCCGATTATTGGAGAAGGTGACGTTGAGCCGAATGACACCTATTTAGAACAGCTCATTGACAGTGCGCAGGCGGCTGTTGGTTATTTGGTGGAAAGAGGGGTAAGCGAGCCCGGTCATCTCGCTATCGGCGGCCATTCCTACGGCGCATTTACCACCGCCAACCTGCTTGCCCACACCGATCTTTTTGCCGCAGGCATTGCCTGCAGCGGAGCCTATAACCGCAGCCTTACTCCCTTTGGCTTCCAGGGCGAACAGCGTAACTTCTGGGACGCGACAGACACATACATGAAAATGTCTCCCTTCACCTGCGCCGGCAAAATTAATCATCCACTCCTGCTCATTCACGGCGCAGCCGACAACAACTCAGGCACATTTCCTATCCAAACCGAGCGACTGTACGAAGCCATCAAAGGTCTCGGCGGCACGGTTAGATACGTGAGCCTTCCTTACGAAGAACATGGCTACCGCTCGCGTGAAGCCGTCGGCCATGTGCTTTGGGAAATGGTGCGCTGGCTGGATACCTACGTGAAAGTAGAAGATTTGTGAAAGGAGAAGATTGAAACAGCAGTAGATTCCGTACGGCTATACAGGGAAACTGGTAGAAGAATCACAGCACAGTTACAATGAAGCCTATTGAATCGAAAGATAGGTTTCTCTACTCTGATGACTTCTCTTACTGGCCGATTTACTACGCAGACAGACCCGCAGCCTATGCGTAAGCTGCCGACAATGTATGATTTGCCTAGTGAGTTTCCAGAGGAACCTGGCTTGCCAGAGGAATTTTATGACCTTCAGCCTCAGCTATTGAGCAGAACGCTGTCGCTGAAAGGGTATTCTTCGAAGAACCGTTTCACTGGCTCAGATTTGAATGTCTATTACAATCTCAACCATCCGCTTTGGCACAAGCGTCCGGACTGGTTTTTGGCGGTAGATGTGCCTCGCGTGTATAGCGGTGAAAGAGGTGAGGATTCCCGGCAGAGCTACGTTGTATGGCAAGAAGAACAGCCGCCAGCGGTTGTTGTAGAGTTTTTGTCGTATCGTACAGAGCGAGAAGATTTGGGTCGGTTTTATGAAAAATCTGATTATATACCGAATCCTGCCCCCAGATCGTATGAGTGATGCTGAGGCAGAGGCGATCGCAACCAGCAAAATAAAACCCCCCAGAAAATTCGAGGGATACGAAAAGTATCTCAAGGTTTCTTACTACATCGTATACAGCAAATACACTCAGAGATTGCGATACTTTAAGCCCAACGGTAGTGCCTATGAAGAACAACCTGTTCAAGAAAGCCCGCCGAAAATTTGGTTAGATGAGCTTGAAATAGGCTTGGGAATTTGGGATGACTACTTTGAAGATATTCCTGGGCCTTGGCTGAGAGGGTGCGATTCGTCAGGAAATTGGCTGTTGACTGATACAGAAAAAACACAGGCAAAGGCTGACAGATTAGCGGAAAAACTGAGGGAATTAGGATATAGATCCTAATCAGCTATGAAGTCGATGGGCCGAGCCTATCGCATCAGAAATAGTCCTTAGTTTATGTTCATCCAGCTTAGCTAGCAATCCGCTCAGCACTGTCTTAGTCATCGTTGGGCCTTCGTATACCCAACCCGTGTAGGTTTGCAGCAGTGAAGCACCTGCTGTAATTTTGGCCCACGCATCATCGGCGTTGAAAATGCCACCTACGCCAATGATGGGTAAAGAGCCTTGGGTTTGTTCATAAATTAAGCGAATGACTTCTGTTGAGCGCTGCGCGACGGGGGCACCGCTGATGCCGCCTGATTCTTCTGTAACCGATTTACCGGTTGCTGCAATTGTCCTTGTGGTCAAATCATCGCGATTGATCGTTGTGTTCGTGGCGATAATGCCTGCTAGCGCGCAGTCTTGGGCGAGCTGCACAATCTCGTGAATGTCTTCGGTGGCCAGATCGGGTGAGATTTTTACGAGCAGGGGTTTGTTTTCGGTGTTAGCGATTTGCAGCGTTTCTAAAATGGGGGCGAGCTGTTCTTTGGCTTGAAGCGATCGCAGCCCCGGCGTGTTCGGCGAAGATACATTCACCACAAAATAGCTGCCCTGCGTTTTCAGCAGCTCAAAACTCTTGCGATAGTCTTCAGCGGCCTCATCCAAGGGCGTGATTTTTGACTTGCCTAAGTTAATGCCAATCGGCACAGGATAGTGATTTTCAGGCCACTTATTTTCAGGCCATAGCGATGCCAGCCGAGCCGAGAGTGCCGCTGCACCTTGGTTATTGAAGCCCATGCGATTGAGCGCCGCCCGATCTGCAGGGAGGCGAAACATTCTGGGCTGAGGATTGCCGGGTTGAGGATGGTAGGTTACGGTGCCTAGCTCAGCAAAACCAAAGCCCATTAAAGGCCATGCCCGAGCAGCGGTGCCGTCTTTGTCAAAGCCAGCGGCAAGGCCCAGGGGATTGTCAAAAGCGCAGTTCCATAGGGTTTGGTTAAGGCGGGGCGATCGCACCCCAAACCCTCCAGCCATCGCCGCCTGAGCCGCCAAACGAGTTGGCTGATGAACCATTCCCCCTTTATTTGGCTCCGTCGCCAACCAGGCCAAGGCATCAATCGTTTGGCGATGGGTCGTTTCAGGATCGGCCTTGAGCACGTTAAATAAAAGCGGACGCAGACCAAACCTATAAAGCTGTTGCAAAGGAAATACTCCTAAACATAAAGGGAACTATACGGTCATGAAGACCCTATAAATATCTCAATCCTATCCCGTACTTTTACGGGCGGCGCTACTTCAATATGGTTAAGCCCACAGTCCACACGCCTGATCGACGTTCTGACAAAAGCTCCAAGAGCCCTGATCGCCGCGCCGCTAGAGATCTGAGCAAGCGAGATCTTTCTCAGGTGCTGCCAGCGATTTGGGAAGCCGAAACTATCGAGAAATCCATTCAAGAAGCCTTAGAAGCCATTCGCGCAGAGTTTGGCTACACGCTGCTGTGGGCGGGTTTATACGATCGCTTCACCCACCAGCTCACCACTCGGGGTGTCATCACCAGTGGGCCGCGCCGCTTCTCTCATACGTCTTTATCGCTGCATCCCGGCGATGTGCTAGAGCAGGTGATTGTGCAACAGCAGCCCACCGTCATTGCCGACATTCGAGCAGAGTCGCGCGCGGGTGCCTGGGAGCGGATTGCGAAGACATTTGAGCAGCAAGGCACAGTGATACTGCCGATTCAGCGAAAAGGAATTTGCTTTGGGCTGATGATCTTAGGCTCGCGGCGCTGGGGTGTGGAGCCGGGCATTTTAGAAAACTCTACCCTGCTAGCGATTAATAACGCCCTGGCCGAAGCCATTCATCAAAACGCGCTTGAGGTGCAAAGGCAGCAGACCAAGCAGCCCGCTAAGCCGCTGCTCTCACTGTTGGGCTCGTTGAGCAGGCTGCCTGGGTTAGATGCCAGATTAGAAATTATCGCAGAAGAAACTCAGAAGTTTGTAGCCGCGCCCGTGAGCCTGTATTGGCTAGAGCCGCGAGGCCGCCATTTTTGGTGCCGCGTAGGTAAAGCAAAAGGCAAAACAGATAGCCATTTGCTTGTGAGTGAGGTGCCTAGCCTATATCAGAAACTATGCGCAGATGAAATGATTGTGCTAGGCGAGATGGAAGGATCTTTAAAAGCGAGTGTTGCTATCCGGCTAATGCAGCATTTAAAGATTCAATCGCTGATGGTCGCGCCGATTATTTATCAAGGTGAGCTGCAAGGCTTTATTACGGTGGAGGGGGCTAGCCCGCGAATTTGGAGCAAGGTCGAAAAGGAGTATGTCCAAGGGGTGGCTCAGCTCATTGGGCTAGCGATGCCTACTTCAGAAATGGATGCGGCCCTTAGTCAGGTAAAGTCTGATTATTTGCTAAGTGCAGGGGTAGCGCGAAGTATTTATAGCGATCGCGACTGGCAGCACGTACTGGGCCTGTGCATAGAACAGCTCGCCGCCCGCATTGGCACCGATCAGCTCATTGTGCTAAGTGCCAACCCTGAGCGAGGCGGTTTTGACCTTTGCTATCGCACGGGTGTGGGTATCGGGCGCTCGGAACACTGGCTGCCGTTAGACACCGTTGACGCGCAAATGCTGAAGCGGGCACATTCGCCGGTGAGCGTAGAAAGCTTAGAGAATGAGCTGAAGTTTTCACCCTGGCGATCGCAATTTCAAACCATGGGCGCAAAATCTTTGCTGGTCAGCAGCACCTCACCAGGCCATCTGCCCGAAGGCCTGATCATTGTGATCGATAGAATAGAGCGCCGCTGGAGTCAGGCTGAGCGGCAGCTTGTGCAGGCGCTCAGCGCTCAAGTTGGGCTCATTTTGCATCAGTGGCAGCTCCAAAGGCAAACCGATCAGCAGGCTTACCTTCACGAGAGCTTTCAGTGGGGAATGCGTAGCTTGCAGCGGCTCTCTAACATCAAAGCGCTCGACCAGTCTGCAACTGGTCATGTTTCTCAAATTTTGCACGCGCCGCTCGTGGCTATTATTGCCTGGGAAAACGGCAGTGCTTTTGCCCAGGTGAGTAATGCGCTCACACAAAACAACAGCTTTCAAATAGACGAAGATCGTCAAATCTCGGTAGAGACAGATGCTGTGCTCAACTGGGCGGCTTCTACAGAAGGCTTACTCACGTTGAAACTAGAAGACTTGCCCAACGACGGCAGTCAGTGGATTTCAGGCCCAACCGGCGCGCAGCTACTGATCATGGCGCTGCGGACGGCACCCGAACACGAGCCAAACGCTGTGATTGTGCTCTCAGATATCGCTGGCCGACAGTGGTCTGATGAGCAAGTTAGCCTACTGGCGGTGGTGGTTAATCAGCTAGCCTGGTGCCGCCGCCATTTGAAGCTGACGTGTATCATGCAGGCCAATCAGCAGACGTTAACTCAGCTCAACTGGTATAAGCAGCATCAACTCGAAGATCTCAATCAGGGCTTTAAAACCTGTTTGCAGCAGCTAAACGTACAGCCTAGCGCTACCGACCCCCGCCAAAAGCTGCTTTTGCAGCAGATGACTGCCCTGGCTGAGCGGCTTGACCATGTGAACGAAAATGAAAGGTGGGCGCTCAAAATTCAGCGTCAGAACACACCGCTGATCGGCCTTTTAAAGCGGGCGATGGCTCGGGCTCGGGCGCTGGTGCAGGCAAGGCAGCTATGGACAAAAGTTCACTGTGAGAGCAATTTGCTGATTGCTGGGGATATTTCTAAACTTGAGTTTGTGCTGTATGAGCTGGTGGCAGAGGCTTGCAATCGCTCTCCGGTGGGCGATCGCATCGACGTTTGGTGTCGCCCCCTTGACGAGCATTGGCTAGAAATTTCTATCACTGACGAAGGATCGGTTGAACCGCAGGTAATCCAAGAGCTAGCGCAGGGAGAGCCCGCTGATTTGCTCTCGCCTTCTACCCTTCAGCAGCCGTGCAACAGCCACCTTTGGGTGTGTCAATCGCTGATGCAGCAGCTTGGCGGCGAATTTACGCTCTCACAAATGGAAGATGGACGAACGCTGAGCCGGATTATGCTGCCGCTGTCCGACAAATAGCCGATAAAGAGGCTGCTGGATGTCTTAGAACCGGCATTATCATCCAAGTTTGTCATCAGGTTTGAGCTTAGTTAGGAGTTACGCATTGACAGGATAGGCAAGTTGTATGCTGATAGTGAATCCTTCGTCGCGAGCGTTTGC
>PPFU01013099.1_pt1 | contig 11047 bp, 8 predicted proteins | sample 1535991 | NCBI WGS metagenome assembly PPFU01 (sample SAMN04901290, study PRJNA319586) | Hypolithon metagenome, whole genome shotgun sequencing project. | isolation source: Antarctic Hypolithon | place: Antarctica: Miers Valley | collected 2014 | reverse complement strand
TCTCCCTTAACTATCCTGATTGGTTAACCACTAACTCGCCCTGGGTGAGCAATTTAGGCAAGTCTAATAGACTCATCATTTTGAGTACGGGCAGCAGGTGGCCGCGCAGGTTGAGCACCCCGGCCACCTCAGGCCCCGACTCGGGCACCGAGCTCAGGCCGGGCAAAGAGAAAATTTCCTGCACGACCCTGGCCGCCAGCCCATAGTGGATGTCGTCTAAGGTAAATAGCAGGTAGGCGTCATCGGTCATAACGGGTAACCCCAAAAGGGATAAAGTAATGCTGGGTAGGCACTGTCAGGCACTGGTCTGTTAAGCGATGAGAGCTAGAATGCTTGCAGTGCAACGAGATCAAGCCATGGATTGTCCTCACTGCCAGAGCCAACAGGTCGTTAAAAATGGTCGTAAACCGCGCCCCAATGGGACGCTGATGCAGCGATACCGATGCCGAGATTGTAGCAAGCAATTTAATGAGCGCACTGGCACCCTGATGGCCCGGCTGTTGGCGCGCTTGGCGATAAAACGGCCCAAACAGCAGGCTAGGAGTTGATTAGGGAAATTTACGATAGATATCTTGCCGATGCCGTACTCGGCGAAACTCGATAATTTTGGTTCCTTGATCAATCCGTAAACCTAGATGGTAAGCTGTTAGGCATCTAAACTACACTAGGCTGATCGCCCTGAAAGCCCTATGGCAAGGGCTTCACAGAAATTGATATGCAATTTAAATGCACAACAGCTTGCCCTGGCTATAGATCAGGTTAATATGGCGCAGCAGAGTGGTTTTGCCCATGCCCCCCTTGGCGAGAATGCTCATCTGCCGAAATTTGCGGTCTTTGCGGGTGCGGGCCAGCAGCTTCCAAATATCGAGGTTTTCCGACAGCAGGCTGGGATCGTACTGCGCCCGGCGATTTTTGACGTTGATTAACGTATCATCGGTCAACGAGCCGCTGCTGATAGCCCCGCTCAGGTCGAGGGGCACAAACACATCTTCGAGTAGGGGAATCGCGGTGCGGTCGGGGTTAAACCCCTCAATGGTGAACTCTTCGCACAGGCGGGCCTGCTGTTGGCGCTCCTGCGCCCCACGCTCAGACGACGTAGGAGCGTCTAGGGAGGTGTCCCGCTGGAGCGTCGGGACAAGTTCAGGACAGGTGGAAAGAATAATGCAGGCCCTAGACTTAAACCGCACCATTACCGCTTGGTCTTCCCTGGCCGACACGATCTTTGTGCCGCACACAGAGCAAGACTATAACCACCTGGTTAACCTACTCGATCGTCTGATTGACCAGGTGGGCGAAGACGAAACCCACCCCCTCGCCGCCATGATCGATGTCATTGGTGTGTTGATTGAGAGCTACGAAGATAACCATGTGCCCGAGGTCAATTAACCCTGGAGGCTCTACTTGGCCTCTAGCTTTACCCGCAGCCATTGGCTCATAGGCTAAGGGACTCCGGCTACAAACACCAGGGAGTGAACTCCCTGGCTCACGGCGAAAGTCTGCTTTAGCAGACTAGGGAAACCGGCTCCCAATCCTCTTCAGAGGATTTCGGCTTTGAGCCTTGGACTTTGAGTCCTAGGCTCAGCGGCCGATATTCCGGCATGGCTCTTTGTTACAATTTTGGTCGCGCCCCATTGCGGCAGACCCCATTGCGGCAGACCCCTTGGCCGCTGACCTGCGCATCTACCCAGCGAGCCTCCCCCGTCTATGAATATGGCCCAACCCCCGCCCCTTTCGGCGTCTTCCCCGTCGTCGTCCCCTCGCCTGCACCGGGCCACCCTAGAAAATATGCTGCAATCCCCTGAGGCCGCTGCTCCCTGGTCTATTGAAGACAGCGAAGAGCTCTACCGCATTCACAGCTGGGGGGAGCCGTATTTTTCGATCAATGCCGAGGGCCATCTCACGGTGTCGCCCAGGGGCGATCGCGGCGGTTCTCTCGATCTGCTCGATCTGGTCGAGGCGATTAAGCAGCGCAACCTCAACCTGCCCCTGCTGATTCGCTTTTCAGACATTCTCGAAGACCGGATTGAGCGGATCAATGCCTGCTTTGCCAAGGCGATCGCCCGCTACAAGTACAGCGGCGTGTATCGAGGCGTGTTTCCGGTCAAGTGCAACCAGCAGCGGCAGTTATTAGAAGATGTGGTGCGCTACGGCAGGCCCTACCAGTTTGGCCTAGAGGCCGGGTCAAAGCCCGAGCTGCTGATCGCCCTGGCCACCCTAGACACGCCGGGGGCGCTGCTGATCTGCAACGGCTACAAAGATCGCGACTACATTGAGACCGCCATGCTGGGCCAGCGGCTGGGCCAGCAGCCGATCATCGTGATCGAGCAGATGAAGGAGCTGGAGATTGCGATCACGGCCAGCCAGCGGCTCAACATTCGTCCCGTTCTCGGGGTGCGGGCCAAGCTCAGCACCAAGGGCAGCGGTCGCTGGGGGATTTCGGCGGGCGATCGGGCTAAATTTGGCCTCACGGTGCCCGAGATTCTGGCCGTGGTGGATCGCCTGCGGGAGGCGGAGATGCTCGACTGCCTCCAGCTCTTGCACTTTCACATTGGCTCGCAGATTTCGGCCATCAGCGTGGTCAAAGAGGCCCTGCGGGAGGCCAGCCGCATCTATGTGGAGCTGGCGGAGCTGGGGGCAGGCATGCGCTACCTCGATGTGGGCGGTGGCCTAGCGGTGGACTACGACGGCTCTAAGACCACCTTCTACGCCTCGAAAAACTACAGCACCCAAAACTACGCCAACGACGTGGTGGCCGAGGTGCAAGAGGCCTGCCGCCAGAAGGGGGTGCCGGTGCCCACCCTGGTGAGCGAGAGCGGGCGGGCGCTGGTTTCTCACCAGTCTGTCTTAGTCTTTGACGTGCTGGGCAGCAGCGACGCCCCCAGCCACGAGGAGGTGGAGGTGCCCAGCGAGGACGACCACATGATCCTGCGCGAGCTTTACGAGATCTACCAAAACCTCACCCCCAACACGGTGCAAGAGCTGTACAACGACGCGGTGCAGTTTAAAGAAGAGGCGATCAGCCTGTTTAACTTTGGCTACCTGAGTCTGTCGGCGCGGGCGCGGGCCGAGCGGCTGTTTTGGGCCTGCTGCCGTAAAGCGCTGTCGGTGGTCAGCGATGCCGACTACGTGCCCGAAGACATCGAAGAGCTGAACTTGAGCCTGGCCTCGATCTACTACATCAACCTGTCGGTGTTTCAGTCGATGCCCGACACCTGGGCGATCGAGCAGCTGTTCCCGATTTTGCCCATCCATCGGCTCAACGAAGAGCCCAGCTGCCGGGGCACCCTGGCCGACCTCACCTGCGACAGCGACGGCAAAATCACCACCTTCATTGACCTGCGGGATGTCAAGCACGTGCTAGAGCTGCACCCGCTGGAGCCCGATCAGCCCTACTACCTGGGCATGTTCTTGGGCGGGGCCTACCAGGAGATCATGGGCAACCTGCACAACCTGTTTGGCGACACCAACGCGGTGCATATTCACATGACCCCCAAGGGCTACCAGGTGGAGCAGGTGGTGAAGGGCGACACCATGACCGAGGTGCTGGGCTATGTGCAGTACGACGCCGAAGACATGATTGAGAACATTCGGCGCAGGTCGGAGCAGGCGCTGCAAGACAGCCAAATCACCCTAGAAGAGTCGCAGCTGCTGATTCAGCACTACGAGCGCAGCCTCAGCCAGTACACGTACTTGGCTTGAGCCGGTTACAGAGCGGCTCAGTTCTGCACCAGCTATCCTAGAAGCGGTACAACGGTCTCGCGGCAATGGTTCAAACCAACCCACGGATACTTAGCGTTGATGACTTCCTGGCCCTCTACGGCGAGCAGGATCAGTTTGACCGGTATGAGCTCATTGACGGCGAGGTAATTGACGTGGAGCCGACGGGATTACACGAACAGGTGATTGGCTTCATTGCGCGCAAGCTCAACGTGGAAATTGACCGGCTCAGTTTGCCCTACGTCATTCCCCATCGGTGCCTGATTCGAGTCTCGGAACAGACGGCCTTGCGGCCCGATGTGGTAGTGCTGGACAAAACGCAGCTGGTGCATGAACCGCTGTGGCAGTATCAACCCGTGATTACCTCTGGCGCGGCCATCAAGCTCATCGCTGAAGTGGTCAGCACCAACTGGCAAAACGACTACGCTCGCAAGGTGGAAGACTACGCCCTCTTGGGCGTGCCGGAGTATTGGATTGCAGACTATCTTGGCCTCGGCGGTCGAGAGTACATCGGCAAACCCAAGCAGCCGACCATTACGCTATGTCAGCTGGCAGATGATCTCTACGTCAAGGCGCAGTTTAGAGCGGGAGATGCCCTAGTCTCTCAGGTTTTTGCAGAGCTACAGCTCCAGGCAGAGACTATTTTTGCCGCCGGGCAGCTGTAGACGAGCTGTTTTCTAGGACTGGGCAGATCCTGCCTGCTGCTGCCATGTGACGGTTTACGACCAATTGTGGGCAAACCGTTAGAAACCCTCGACGGTGGAGTTGCCAAAGGCTAGGTTTGGGGTTGTTTTACCAGGCTTTAGGCCGTCTGCCATGACTGTGCAACCGCGTTCTTCGGCGTCGAATATTATTCTGACCAACATTGAGACCATTCCCGGCAGCACCATCACCCAGCACCTGGGGCTGGTGCAGGGCAGCTCGGTGCGGGCCAAGCACCTGGGCCGCGACATTGCCGCTGGCCTGAAAAACCTGGTCGGCGGCGAGCTCAAGGGCTATACCGAGCTGCTGCAAGAGGCCCGCCAGGAGGCGACCGATCGCATGGTGCAAGAGGCCCAGAGAAAAGGGGCCAATGCGATCGTCAACGTGCGCTTTGCCACCTCGTCGCTGACCCAGGGGGCGGCGGAGCTGTTTGTCTACGGCACCGCCGTGCGGGTGGGCTAGCCATGGAGGGATGGATCTTTTTTGCGGTGCTGCTGGCCATTGGCTTCTTTTTTGGCAGCCGGGCCGAGCAGCGGCATTTTCGCGATCTGCAGCGGCGTGAGCAGGCGCTGGGGGGGCTGGCCATCAGCGTGGTTGGGGCCAAGGTGGCTATTCCCGATGCCGCTGGGGCGGAGCTGTTTGTGGGCAGCGTGGTGGTGTCGTCAGACTATTTCAAGACCTTTACCGCCGGGCTGCTGAAGCTGGTGGGCGGGCGCATCACCGTCTACGAAACCCTGCTGGAGCGGGGCCGCCGCGAGGCGCTGCTGCGGATGGAAGAGGCGGCCCTGGCCTGGGGCGCTGAGCGGGTGGTGAATGTCCGCATTCAAACCGCTGAGCTAGGCGGCAACAATGGCCAGGGACTGGTTGCCCTAGAGGTGATCGCCTACGGTACCGGGGTGCGGTGAGGGCGATCGCTACTGGACGATACCCAGGCGATCGAGGGGCCAAAACCGCAGCCGCGCCCGGCCAATAATATTTTGCTGGGGCAGCCCGCCCCAGACGTGGGAGTCATTGCTGTCGTTGCGGTTGTCGCCCATGACAAACACCTGGCCCGCAGGCACGGTGACGGGATCTAGGCTGTAGGCCGGGGGGTCTAAAATGTAGGGCTCTTGCAGGGGGGTGCCATCGACTAAAACCTGGCCCTGGCTCACCTGCAACGTTTGGCCGGGTTCGCCAATGACTCGTTTAATGAAGGCCTGGCGAGGTTCGTAGCCCAGCCGGGTGAGCTGGGGCGGCGGGGCAAACACCACAATGTCGCCCCGGTGGGGCGGCTGCCAGCGGTAGCTGATTTTTTCGACCAGCAGGCGATCGCCGATGTGCAGCGTCGGGTCCATGGAGTTGGAGGGAATGTAGCGGGGTTCGGCGATCAACAGCCGCACCATGAGGGCCACCGCCAGGGCGATCGCCAACACCCGCAGGTTGCCCCCCTGCCCAGTCCAAAGCGATCGCCAGCGGCCCCAGGCCGACACCTTCTCAGGAGAAGCCGCCGCCTTTTCCTGAGAAGAGGCCTGCTTGACGGGCTGAGTTACGGGGGATGGGGGCGGTAGCTTAGGATCCATAGAGTTGCGAAGGACAAGAGATGGAGCTTGGGTGAGGGTCACCACACCCTTCAACCTTACAGGGGATAGGGGCTGTCGGGGCGAGTCGGGCAGTAGACTGTCCTAAAACCGGAATTCTAAAACCGGAATTCTAAAACCGGAATTCTAAAACCGCGCCCGTGTTTTCATTAAACTGCTCGTAGCTGGTGGTGGCCCGCACGGTAATTTGGTCGGTAATCCGGTAGCGCACGCTAAACACCGCCGGGGTCACATTGGTGAAAATTTTCTGCACCGACGCCGAGATCGTGGGCGAGAAGTTAAACCCGACCTCGCCACCAATGTCGATTGCGCCCCCCTGCTGACCTGGCGGTGAGGCTGAGAACAGCCGCAGCTCGGTGCGCTCTAGGCCTGACCCGAGAATGTTTTGCAGGTTATTTAACAGCGCCGTACCCGCAAAGGCCAGCAGCCCCTGGAACCCATCGCCCCCGCCAGAGACGCTGCCCAGGGTCGACTCTAGGGCAGTCAAGAACCCACCGCTAATCAGGGCCACGATTTCGCCCTCTGAGCGGGGGGGCGTGCTCGATAGCTCAACTCCCTGGAGGTTGACCACCCGGCTGGCCCGACCGTTGACGACAGCGCGAATGCGCACGGTTTGCACCCCCGCCTGGGTCAGCCCCAGCTGGTCAATTCTAGAGACGCTAATTTCGTTGCGGGGAAAGGGGGTCGCGGTGGATAGGGTATTGCCCGCCGAGGCGCTGTCGGGCACCGCCGCCGACAGGGTAGCCACCAGGTAGGGGTCGATGGTTTCGTCGAGGTCGCTAAACTCGGCGTAGTTTTCGTCGCCGGTGAGGCGAAAGTCGGTGGTCAGCAGGCTAATGCGGCCATTGGGCAAATTGATCCGACCGTTGGGCTTGATGTTGGGGGCTGTACCCACCAGATCCAGGGTGCCTTCGGCCTGCACATCGACAATGCCCGGAATGGCCAGCCGCACATCGTTGGCCAGCACCAGCTGAAAATCTTCTAACACTGGGGGAATCGGGTCGAAGATGCTGGGCTCTCGGGTATCGGCAAAGTTGGCTGGGGCACCGCCCTCGGCCTCGGCATCGGGCAGAGTGAGCAGCCCGTTGGAGAGTCTGACCTCGCCGTAGACCAGCGGCGGCAGTAAAAAGACGCTGCCGCCCACCACCACATTGCCATCCACCCGGCCTCGATAGGTGCCAGCGGGGCTGCGCAGGTCAAGGGCGATGTTGTCCAAAGTGATTTCAAAGGGGTTGTCGCCCCGTTGAGGGCCATCGGCTTCAGCAGAAAAGGCGGCTCTGCCGTTGTCAAACAGCCCCGGTGCCAGGTCTTGCACCGAAGGCAGCAGCGTGAGATTGCCAACCGCCACCACCTGACCATTGCTAAAGTCACCCTGGAGGTTTTGCACGTCGAGCACCAACCCGTTGGTGTAGATCGAGTCAGAGGCACTGCCGCCAGAGCCTTCAACCACCTGAATGCGTCCCCGCAGATTGGTGAGCGGCTCGGGCAGACTGCGGGCGCTGATGGTGACACCCTCCAGGTCGGCGCTGCCCGTGACTTGGAGGGTGGTGAGGGCGTTTTGAATGGGCTGGTCGAGGGGCCAGCGGCCATCCACGGCCAGATCGAGAGCGGCCTGGCCCGACTCCCAGGCAATGGCCTGGGTAAACAGGTTGATCAGGGCAAAGCCCTCGTCTCGCATGCGTAGCCGGATGCTGACATCGTCGGTCTCGGGCCGCTGATTGATGCCCGGCAGCTGTAGGGGAATGCTGGCGACCAGCCGCAGCGGATCTTCGTCCTGGTCGTCAATGGCTACGCGGCTGATCAACCTCAACCGACCACTGTCGTAGCCAAAGTTAGCCGTGGCCAGGTCGATAGCGTTGCGGTTGATGGTGGCTTCGTTGACCGCCAGCTGACCGCGCACCTGGGGCTCTGCCAGGCTGCCGGAGAAAATGGCCCCGAGGTTGATCAACCCGTCGAAGTTGTCGGGTAGCCGCAGGGGCTGGCGCAGGGCCTGCACGGGCACATCGCTGACTTCTAGGCGCAGGGTGCGATCTACGGGGTCGTCGGGGTTAAAGCTAACCTCGCCGTTGAGGGTGGCCAGGGCGACCCCCTGCTGGGTGGTGGCCGAGAAACCCGAGAAATCTGACCTAAGGCTGATCGGTTCAACCCGCAGCACGCTGTCTTGGTAGCTGCCCTGGGCGATAAACTCGTTGATGCGGTAGGTGGCCCCGTTGTTGCCGTTGGGGTTGCCCCACACCCAGTCGGCCCCGGCCAGGTCAAAGGTGACGTTGAGGCCGTTAGGAATCTCGCCGCTGGCGGTGACGGTGCCCGAAATGCCGCCCACAAACTCGTCGAGGGGCGGCAGCGGGGCGGTTTCGGCCTGGGCCGCAAGCATGTCTTGCAGCTCCTGCACCTCGGCTAGGCGGCGCAGTTGGTCAAGCAGGCTGGCGTTGCGATCGCCCACCTGGCTGACCTGATCCAGCGATGCCAGATCGGCGGGGGTGGCGGGCCTAAACCAATCGGGCGGCCGCAGCAGGTTGAGGCGAAAATCGGCCCTTTCAAAGATCAGCAGGGTCTGCAAAATCTCGTTGATTTGGCCATTGTCGACGGTTAGCTCGCCGTTGATCTGGGGGGCAGCGCCCAGGGTATAGGTGCCGCTGGCCAGGTAGCGACTGAGGCCCGAGGCCGACTCTAGCACCCCGCCCACCAGGCCCACAACGTTGTTGGCGTAGGTGACGGTGCCCCGCAGGCGGCTGTAGCGGGTGACTTGCATCGGCCGCTCGGGGGCGTTGGGGTCGATGGCGGCGATCTCAGTTTCGCGGGGCAGGCTGAGGTAGCCCACGCCGGGGTCTTGCACGTCAAAGCTGGCTCGCAGGGTGGGCTGGCGCAGGTTGGCGACAATCTCGGCGGAGGTAATCAGGCCGCTGACGGTGCCAATGCCGTTGGCACCCCCCTGGGGCAGCCGGAGGTTGTCAATGGGCAGGTTTTCTACGGTGGCGTAGAGGTCGTCGCCCTGGGTAAAGCCCTGGGCCAGGGCCGCGCCGCCGCGCACCTCAAACTCTAGGTCGCGATCGCCCTGGGCGGTGGCCACGTAGACGCGATCGCCCCCGCCGGTCAAATCGACCGCCAGCGCGCCACCCTGGCTATAGGTCACCGGGCCGTTGAGGGGTGAGGCAAAGGCCAGATCGCCGGCGCTCAGCCCCACCAGAGAGGCATCGCCGTTGAGCGCCAGGGCACCGGGGCGACCCCGCAGCCGCCCCTGAAAGAAGGCATTGCCCGCCAGGGGCAGCACCTCTGGCACCGGCAGGGCGGCCAGACTATAGCCATTGACGTTGAGGTTGAGGTCGAGGTTAGCGATCGAGGGTGCCCCCGGCCCGCTGAGCCGGGGCGTGATCAGGCCGTTGGCCCGGATGCCGGCGGTGCTGGCCTGCTGCACCAGCACCGACTGCCCGTTCCAGGCTAGGTCGGCGGTCAGCGGTTCGCGCACCAGGGCCAGCTGGGGGGCGCGGCCCGCCGCCGTGGCCAGCCCGTCAGAGAGCGAGAGCTGGCCCTGACCCCTGACCCCGGCCAGGGTGAGGTTGTCGGTGGTGCCCGTCAAGCGAAAGCTGCCCTGGGCGGTGCCCTGGAGGTCGGGGGCAAAGGCGGCTAGCTGTAGGTCGCGGCCCTGCAGGTCGGCGTTCCACTGGCCCCCCGCCAGGTTGGCGCGGGTGAGCACGGTGCCCCCGGCCAGGGCGATCGCCCCATTGCCCTCACCTCGAATGCCCGCCAGCCCAGGGGTTTGCAGGTTGCCCGAGAGCTGAGCGACGCCGCTGACCACCCCGTCTACCCCAGCCCCCAGCTGGCTGAGCTGCACCCCTGCCGCCCGCAGGTCGGCATTCCACTGGCCGTTGGCGAGGGTGCCCTGGCCCGCCACGGTGCCCCCGGCCACCTGCACAAAGGTATCGGTAAAGCGCAGGGTGTTGCCCGCCAGGGCAATGTCGCCCCGAGCCGGGTAGGCCCCCGCTGGAGCGCGCCAGGCGGCGGTGCCGGAGAGCTGGTTGAGCGGGCCATTGATATCGGCCTCAAAAAACACCGGCCCCAGAGACACCTGGTCAGACAGCCCGTAGGCCTGACCAATGGCCTCGGCGGGAATGCGATCGCCCGTCAGCGCCAGCGCCAGCTGCGGCGGCTGACCAAAGCGAAAGCTGCCGTTGCCGGTGAGCGTTCCTCCCGCCTGGGGCAGCGCCCGCAGGCGGTCAATCGCCAGGTTGCGACCGCGCAGAGTGGTGTTGGCCTCAAGGTCAGAGAAAGCCACCCGATCAACCAAGACGGTGCCCTGAGAGCTAACGTCGGTGGCAATCACTGGCCGCCCCAGGGGGCCAGTCATGGTGACATCGGCCACAAAGTTGCCCTCGGTTGACACCGGCAGCGCCACCTCAAACAGCTCAGTCATCTGGGCCAGGGTAAAGGGGTTGACCTGGCCGCTGAGGTCATAGCCCTCGTCTAGATCGAGGGTGCCGCCCGCCGCCGCCGTCAGCGCCCCCAGGCTAGCCGTCACCCCTTCAAACTCGATCACCCGGCCCCTAAAGCGCACATCGCCCTCAAGATTTTCGAGGGTCTCGGGCAGCCCCCGGGTGATCAGCGAACCGTCTTTGACTCGCGCGGTGCCGACCACTCGGGTGGGCACGCCCCGACCACTTTCAATGTCCACCTGGCCGCTGACTAGGCCCGTGGGAAACTGCACCGGCAGCGGCCTGGGCAAAAAGGAATCCACCAGGGGCATAAAGTCGGTGGCCCGGGCCTCCTGGGCCCGCAGGTTGATGTTGGCCCGCAGGCCAGGGCCAGGCACCGCCGTGGCATCGACACTGGTGCCGGCAGTAGCTTGGTCATCGGTAGACTCTGAGTCTGGGGGCAGCAGCACCGCCCCCTTTAGGTCGAGACGGCCCCCCTGCACAGAGCGGCCGCTCAGGGTCAAGTCGAGCTGCTGGGTCTCTAGGGGAGAATCGGGATGTTCGGGCACCTCAATCAGGGTGTCGCTGAACTGAAGCTGGCCTTCAAGATCGGCGATCGCCACCTCGATCGGCTCCAGGCCG
>PPFU01025688.1_pt1 | contig 11049 bp, 11 predicted proteins | sample 1535991 | NCBI WGS metagenome assembly PPFU01 (sample SAMN04901290, study PRJNA319586) | Hypolithon metagenome, whole genome shotgun sequencing project. | isolation source: Antarctic Hypolithon | place: Antarctica: Miers Valley | collected 2014 | reverse complement strand
ACTTCGGTACCTTGGAGGCGGGAATCGTCATCTTCTGCCTCGTCTGGGGGTTTATGCCCTCGCGGGCGTCGCGCTCTTGGACGTAGAACTTGCCGAAACCGGTGATTTGCACATCCTCACCGTTCTTGAGCGAGCCGGTTACGGTATCCACGAACGCGTCGAAGAACTTCTGGGCGTCGCTCTTAGAGCTACCGGTCTTGTCCTGGATCCGCTCGATCAACTGCGTTTTGTTTACTGTCATGGCCTTCGAACCTCCCTGTTTTTGGCCTTTGGCTGATTCCCTCTCACAATTCGGGAACTATACCAGAGACGAATTATCGTCTCAATCACTACTCCCTACCCGGAGATCCCCCATTCTAACCAGGGTTCCGAATGAAAATTCTTCCAGGTCGTTGGTTGCTCTCTCCCGACGGTCCAGAACCGCGAGGATCTTCCCAACCTCCAGGCCGGCTTCTTGAAGCTTGCGGGCCGCCGCCACGGATTGGGTGCCGGTGGTAACCACATCCTCTATCAACGCTACTTTCTCGCCCTCGTGGAACACGCCTTCTATGCCGCGACCGGTCCCGTACTCCTTGGTCGTTTTGCGGGAGATCACGTACGGCAACCCCGTAGCAAGCGACAGTGCGACCACCAACGGCACCGCACCAAGCTCTACCCCGCCGAGCCGGTCGATATCCGGCGGCAGCATACCGGCGAGGCCGGAGGCGATATCCCGGAGCAGGCCGGGCTCCGTAGAGAATAGGTATTTGTCTACATAGAAATTACTTCGCTCTCCACTAGAGAGGACAAAGTCTCCCTCCAAAAGCGCCGCATCCCGTATCCGGGATGTGAGATCCGGATCGCTACTCACCCTGCCCCCGGGCTTTGCTCCCGTTCCTCCAGAGCCCCGAGTGCCGCATCGAAGTCTCCGAAACCCGTACGGTCTAACACCACGCCTATTCCGTCTACTCTTTCATCGGCCGAGCGTATACCAGCCTCTATCTCGGCGTTGACCTCCCCGAGAAGGTTTACCGCCCGGCTTAGGACCTCCACCAACTCTTCGTCCGGCGCGTTCGCAAGATCATCCGCCAGGCCTTCTAATTCCTCGACCCGGTCTTCCAATCCCTCGATATTCGGCTCTTCGCCACGATTCTCCGTATCCATAGGCCGAGGACTATACACCATTCCGACGGCGAGTTTAACCTTCTTCGGAACTTTTAGGACCAGAGCCCCGACTACCTTTGCCCGCCGCCCAGCTCAGGATGAAGCCCAGGGCGGCCACCAGCAGCAGCAACCCTAGAAAAGGCAACAGAGCCCACACGACGACACCGTAACCCATCCTCAGGAGCACGAAAGAAACCGCCCCGGATAAGCCGACCAGCAAAGGTACGGCAAGAATCATGACCAGCAGAAAAATCTTCTGGTTCATGGGGTCCGCCCCTCCCGGGAACTTAGCCAGCTCTTATCCTGACGACCGCTATTTCGCAACACGTTCCACGGCTTTTATCAGGTCGTCAACGGTCTCTTCGGATACACCGTTCCGCTCGGTGCGCTCTTCCACGAAGTCTCTGAGTAAGACCATGTTTATGCTGCGAATCGCCGAGAAGATGGCGGTGGTCTGCTGAACCACCTCCCGGTAAGTCACGTCGCCCTGGTCCAACATCTTCGCGACGCCCCTCACGTGTCCCTCTACGCTCTTGAGACGGCGCGCCACCTCTTTTTTCGTTCCTCTCTGCACCCTAACCTTCTCTCTCTCCGGGTTCTTCCAGGATCTCTCTCACCACGCTGGCGTCGTGGAACGGTACGTCTCCGTCCGGCAGGTGTTGCACCCGCTCGTGCCCTTTGCCGGCCACGACCACCACATCGCCCTCCTCCGCCTCGGCCAGCGCAGTCCGGATCGCCGTCCGGCGGTCGAGCACCACCCCGGCCCGGCCCGGCCCCGCACCAGCGGCGACCTCGCAGGCTATCTTCGCCGGATCCTCAGAGTAGGCGTCGTCAGTGGTAATTATGCTCCGATCCGCCATCTCCGACGCCACGCGTCCCATCAAAGGACGCTTTGCCCCGTCCCTGTCACCGGCCGCCCCGAACACACAGATCACCCGTCCCTTTTTACCGCTTTTAGCTACCCCCCGTGCGACCTTCAGCACGGCGGCGAGCCCCACATCGGTGTGGGCGTAATCTACGATAACCTCGAACCCTCGGTCTGTCGCGACCCTCTCGAACCTGCCCGGCACCTGCGGCATCTCACCCACAGCACGCTCCAGATCCGCCCGCCCCACGCCTATCGCCAGCGCGAAGGCCGCCGCGCCGGCGACATTTAGTACGTTGTACCCGCCGAGCAGTGGCGTCTCTAGCTCGACGGTTCCATCCGGGCAACCCAGACTGAAGGTGGTTCCCTTGCGTGTGGCCCGCGTGCCGGTGATGCGGTAGTCGGCGTCTTTGGCCTGCCCGAAGGTCATAGTACCTTCGACTTCTCCCGCCAGGCGTCGTCCCCACTCGTCGTCGGCGTTCGCGAGCTTCGGTCCTTTTGCCCGGTAGAATAACTCTCGCTTGGCCTTGTAGTATTCCTCCATGGTCCCATGAAGGTCGAGGTGATCCCTGGTCAGGTTGGTAAAGAGCGCCCCGGCGAATCTTGTACCGGTGATACGGTCCAGCACAACACCGTGGGAAGAGACTTCCATCACGACCCGCCTAGCCCCTTTATCCAGCATCCCCGCCAGTGTTTCCTGCGCCTCCACAGACTCCGGGGTCGTGCGGCCCGCCAGGCGTGGCTCCCCTCCGACGATGGTCTCGGCCGTAGTCATAAGGCCGCAAGTTTCAGCGCCATAGGCCCCCGCCAATATGCCGTGAAGCGCGTAGGCGGTCGTGGTCTTTCCGTTCGTGCCGGTAACACCGTAAACATCCACGCCCTCCGACGGGTCCCCGTAAGATGCGCAAGCGAGCGCGGCCAGCGCGGCTCTGGCATTCGGGACCACCGCCAGCGGATAGCCTGGTACGTCTCTCTCCGCGACTATCAGCGAAGCTCCCCGGCTCATGGCTTGATCCACGAACTCGATACCGTCGCGCTTGAAGCCTGGTATCGCCACGAAAGCGTAGCCGGGCTCGACCGCCCGGGAGTCGTGTGTAACGCCTGTTACGCCGGTCAAGCCCAACGGCGCCTGGGCGTTTAGCGCTTTCTCAAGCCGCGTGCGATCCAAAAACATGCCGCCTAGTTTAGCAAGTGCCTTAGCAAGAGCCCCGGTACAGAAACCGCGCCCGCTTTTGGGTTCTCCTCTGAAACAGCGACGAAATATACTCGTAACAATGACACAATATGAGATTCGGGGACCAAGGCCCGTGTTGTGAGTAGAAAAAACGTACGAATTGGTTTGTGAAAGCGATGACTACCCTTATATGTGTGTTAACCTACGCGGGTCATTTTCACCGGGATTTAACGAATAACTGTATCTGGAGTTTTCAGCACAGCGGCTGCTGGTTTACCGGACAGCCTTTGTAGAGAGAGGAGATAGATGGCGACCGAAAACACCATGTTGCTGGCGGATCGGACGGACGAGCTTCTTACCAAGGGTCGTAGCCAAGGTTTCATCAGTACGGAGGAAGTCGCCGAACTCATCCAAGGGGGAGACCTCTCAGCCGCCGAGGTCGAAGAGTTTTACGCAACCCTTGTAGAAGAGGAAATATCTCTCATAGATCCCGAAACCGCCGATGCGGACGCCCCGCAGACGGCGGCCGCATCGTCCCCGGCGACTGAGGCACCGACCCTCCAGTTGGCGCACGCCGTTGCCACCGGAGACTCTATCAGGATGTACTTGGCGGAGATCGGCCGCGTCAGGTTGCTGACACACGCCGATGAGATCCGTCTGGCGAAGGGAATCGCCCGGGGCTGCAAGCGTTCCAAGGACCGTCTCGTGGAGGCGAACTTGCGGCTGGTGGTCTCGATCGCAAAGAAATATCGCAACCGCGGGGTGTCTTTCCTGGATCTGATTCAGGAGGGCAACCTGGGGCTGATCCGGGCGGCAGAGAAGTTCGACCACACAAAAGGCTACAAGTTCTCGACCTACGCGACGTGGTGGATCCGTCAGGCCATAACCCGGGCCATCGCCGACAAGGGACGCACGATCCGCATTCCGGTCCACATGGTAGAGAAGGTGAACAAGTTTCACCGCACGCACCGGCGGATGACTCAGCTTCTGGGGCGTGAGCCGTTCGACGAAGAAGTCTCCCTGGAGCTGGATATCACCATCGACGAGATACTCCGGCTACGGGAGATCAGCCAAAGGTCCATAAGCCTCGAAACCCCGGTCGGCGAGGAAGATTCCTCCGAGCTGGGGGATTTTCTTGAGGACGCCGCGACGATCACCCCGACCGAGGCGGTCTCCGAATCGTTGCTGAAGGCGCACTTGCGCGAGGCATTGAACGAGTTGCCCGAGCGGGAGCGGCAGATCATCGAGCTTCGTTTCGGCATGAAGGACGACCGGCCCCGCACCTTGGAAGAGGTCGGCCGCGAGTTCGATATCACCCGCGAGCGCGTGCGTCAGATCCAGATGAAGACCCTCAACCTACTCCGCGAGCAGCGCCGCACCCAGAACCTGCGTGAGTACATCCAGTAATCCTGACGGGCCCGGGGCTTCGGGAGAAACACCCGAAGAGTTCCACCGGTTCGTCTGCGACCTGGCTCTTCGTGCGGGTGAGTTGCAGCTCTCCCGCTACGAGCGGCCCGGTGAGATTACGGAGAAAGCCCCGAAGGATCTCGTAACCGAGGTAGACCTTCTCTGCGAGGAAATGATGATCTCCTCTATTCGGGAAAGGTATCCCGAAGACGCCATCCTCTCCGAAGAGCAAGGCGGGGAGATATCCACCACCGGCCGGACCTGGTTCCTGGACCCGGTTGACGGAACCGCCAATTTTTCGCGGGCCAACCCTCTATTCTGCTCCTGCGTATCAGTGTCTGAAGACAATGTGTTAACACATGCCGCGGTGGCCGCGCCTCGGCTGGGGGACTTGTATCACGCGAGCCTCGGTGGCGGCGCTTACCGGGATAATTCCGGCGAAAGTACGCCAATGCGCGTCAGAGAGACCGAAAAATTGGAAGACGCTTTCGTGGGGGCGGACGTATCTTTCATCGGTGGCAAGAACGACGAAAAGAGCGGCGGCCTGAGGGAAATCTTCGCCTCCTGCTGGCAACTCCGGGCGCTCGGCAGCGCCGGCATCCGGGGGGCGTGGCTGGCGGCGGGTTACGTGGACGTTTCCATCGGAACCCGGAACACAGCCTGGGATTACGCACCGACCGCTTTGATGGTCGCCGAAGCCGGGGGACGGGTAACGAACCTATCCGGGGACCCGTGGACCTACGATTCGGATGGTCTGATCGCCGCCAACCCAACCCTGCACGAAGAGATAATGGGGTTACTAAACCGCAGCGGCTAGGCAGCAGCTAGTTGCCGAAAGAACCACCGTTGTTCGGCGCGCCGTTGTTTGGGAAAGTCCCTGACGGAGCAGGTTGCTGAGGAGCCTGCTGTCCGTAAGAAGGCGCTGGCTGCTGAGAAGGTTGTCCAAACTGCTGTGACTGCGGCTGCGACGGTCGAACCGGTTGTTGGGACGGCGATTGTTGCGGGCTAGGTTGCTGTACGCCGCCAGGCTGTTGCGTCGCTGAAGACGAAGAAGGTTGTTGGTCGGTAAGGCCACGGAGGAATGAGGAGATCCTATCGTTGGAGTTCCCTGCGGGGCCGGTGGTTCCGCCTCTAGTGGTAGCCGGTGGAGGCGCGGCGACGGCGTTACCGTCGGTTTTGATCTTCAAGTTCATATTAGGGCTTGGTGGGCTAAACTGCTGAATCTCTGGGTACTCCTGCATCGCGCGTTGCATGTAGAGCGTCCATATATCCAACGGGAAGGCGCCGCCGTCGATCTTATCGTAGCCCCTTATGTTGACCATTGGGATACGGTCCCCCGGGTAACCTACCCAGACGCTCGTAGCGAGTTGTGGGGTATAACCGACGAACCATGCGTCCGAATACTCCTCGCTGGTACCGGTCTTGGTGGCCACCGGACGTCCGCCCAGCTCAGCCTCCGTGCCGTAGAATTCGCCCACATCGGACATCACCTTGTTAACCTCCACCGCCACGTCGCGGGAAATTACCCGCTCACCCTCCAGCTCCGGCTCCTTCAAGGTAACTTCCTCACCGTCCTTCTCCTGGACTACCTTGTCTATAAGATACGGCTTCATGCGGATTCCCTGGTTGGCGAAGGTGGCGTACGCCGAAGCCATCTCTAGCGGCGTTACCCCCTCACGCAGCCCGCCGATGGCGGTGGGTAGGTAAGCATCAACCTCGCTTTGGATGCCCAATTTCTTGGCCATATCCACGACGTTCTCTATGCCGACGTCCTGTGCAAGTTGCACGTACGCGGCGTTATCCGAGTATTTCGTGGCGTCTTCGATGGTGATCGGGCCGCGGTACTCATCCTCGTAGTTGATGACGTTGTAGTAAGGGTTGGCCGAGTCGGCGGGCATCGGAATGCTAAGCGGCTGCGACACATATCGGCTGTCGGGAGATATGCCCTGCTCTATGGCCGCAGCAAGTACGAAAGGCTTGAACGTACTGCCGGGCTGGCGCTGCCCCTGGGTTGCGAGGTTGAACTTGACCTGCTCGAAGTCCGAGCCGCCGACCATGGATTTAACCGCGCCCGTGCTAGGTTCTATCGAGACCAGGGCCGCCGAAGGGTCGTTTGGATCGTAGAGTATTTCATCTACCGAAGTGCTCGCCTGCTCCTGAAGCTCCGGGTCCAGGGTCGTGTAGATCTTCAACCCGCCCTCGTAGACCATCTGGTCCCCGTACTCCCGCGCCAGTTCTTTACGAACAGCGTCCAAGAAGTACTCGTTGTCGCTCTCGTGCTCGACCCGGCCCCGGCTGAGTTCCAGGTCCTGGGCCACCGCCTCATCGTGCTTTTGCTGATCTATGTACCCGTACTGGAGCATCTTGTCGAGTACGACATTGCGCCGGGCCACGGCGCTCGCCGGGTCGTTGAACGGGTCGTAGGCCCCTGGAAGGTTGATGATACCCGCGAGCATTGCCGACTCCGCCAGGGTCAACTCCTCGGCGCTCTTGTCGAAATAGGTCTTGGCGGCCGCCTCGGCCCCATAGGCGTTGGCCCCAAAATATACCGTGTTGAGATACTGCTCCAGGATCTCTTTCTTGGAGTGTTCTTCCTCATATTGCCAGGCTAGAGACGCCTCCGTAAACTTCCGCTGAAAGCTCGGGAGCGCCCGCTTCTCCTGGGCTATAAAAGTGTTTTTCATTAGCTGTTGGGTGATCGTAGAGCCACCCTCCTGGACCGAGAGGTTGACGACATTCTCTCTCGCGGCCCGTCCGATAGCCTCGAAGTCCAGACCCCGATGCTCGTAGAACCGATGATCCTCGATTGCGACCGCCGCTTCTTGGAGCGTGGGGTCTATCTCATTCATCGGGACCACGTAGCGGTTCTGGACGCCGTAAAGCTCGTCTACGACATTGCCCTCGTTGTCGTAGACGACGGAGGTTTGCGCGAGTTCGGTGGATGAATAACTATCGAGATTCGGCACCTCCCGGGCGACCTGCGCGTAGGTGTAACTAAAGCTCGCGAACGTTCCGACGAGCGCCAGCACGGCGAGCACGCAGAGCAAAAGGAAGGCCGTTCGTACCTTCGCCCAGATCCCGGTTCCTTGCCGCTGCCGCCGACGCCGACGGCCGATTCTTATGAGGCTGCCACTTCGCATGAACAAGATATTATACAAGACATACAAAAGTATCCCGAAAGGAGTATGAGATCCCTAACCTGACCCTCCCCCGCTCCGAGTTTCCGGCGCTTGCCGACAACGACTACATTTACTTCAACTCCGGCGGCAGCGGCCCGCCACCGCTGCACGTAATAGAAGCCATGCGCGCCACCGACGACCTCTGCTCCGGCCCGGCATACCTCCAGGGCGCCGCATTCTACGCGCGCCAGGCCGAGGCGTACGCCCGGGCACGCGAGGCAGCCGCCAGACTCGTCGGGGCGGCTCCTGAGGACGTAGCCTTGACACAGAGCACCACCCAGGGCATGAGCCTTGGGACCTACTCCATAAACTGGGAGCCTGGCGACGAGGTGATCTCCACCACCACAGAACATCCGGGTTGTCTCGTACCACTTCATGCCCTCCGCGAGCGGTTCGGGGTGGAGATAAAGCTAGTCTCGCCACCCATCACCGCGGAGAAAATCGTAGAAAACATGACTTCCCGAACCAGGCTCGTCGCCCTCTCACACGTAGATTGGACCACGGGTGAGGTGTTGCCGCTGGGGGAGATCTGCGCCGCTGCCCGCGAACGTGGCATCCTGACGCTGGTGGACGGAGCCCAATCGGTCGGCAGCATGTCCGTGGACGCCCCAGCTACGGGTGCCGACATGTACGCCTTCACCGGACACAAATGGGTTCTGGGTCCAGAGGGTATGGGCGCTTTATTCGTAAGTCCCGACTGCCGGACGCACAGCCCAAACCTCGGTTTTGCATCGCTCGCAAACCCGGCGAATTTCGATCCAGCAGGCAACTACGGGCTACACGAAGGCGCGCGACGATTCGAGGCTTCGACCATGAGCCCAGCGGTCGCTGGCGGCTTCGCCGAAGCGGCGGAAGCCGTTGTCTGGCGCGGCGAGGAAGGGTACGAGGAGATCCACCGTCGCGCCGACCATCTGATGGGACTGCTCTCCGAAAACCCCCGCATAACCTTCCGAACACCACGTCCGGCACAGACCGGCCTCGTCAGCTTCGAGATAGAAGGCGTGTCCGCGAAAGAAGCCGCCGAGAGACTTCTTGAGAAACATCTTGTGGTCCGCTTTATCCCGGAGCCTAACCACTACGTCCGGGCGAGCGTCCACCTATTCAACACCGAGGAAGAGCTAGAGGCGCTGGTGAGTGCAGTGGGCGAACTCTAGCATGACACCCGACCTACAAAACTCAGGAATCTTTCAGGAGAACATCAACGGCGGCGTCTAAGTCTGCAACCAAGTGGTCTGGGTTTGTGGCCTGGAGGTCTTCTACGGTGAAGGCGCCCCAGCTTACACCGACGCTCGTCAGTCCGGCGGCGCGGGCGGCTTCGATGTCGTGGGGCGAGTCGCCGACGTAGGCGGCTTCCGCGAGGGGTACGTTTCCGAGAAGTTCGAGTCCCTTTAGTAGCGGAGCCGGTTTCGGCTTGTGCTCCTCCGTGTCCTCCATCGTTACGAAATGGTCCGTTACCCGTCCAAGTTCGGGGAAGGAGTCTATAGCCATATCTACGGAGTGTTGACGTTTGGAGGTTACCACGGCTATCTTAACGCTGGCTTCCTGTAGACGTGCTAGCGACTTCTCGACGTCGGGGAACTTCTGTATTAAGGCTTCGTGGTGTTCGTCATTATAGAGCCTGTAGGACTTCAATAACTCTTCGACGAGGCTATCGGCGTCCGCTTCTCCGTCGTATTCCTTCTCGACCAGGGCGGCCATCTGGTCCGGCAGTGGCTGGCCGACGTACGCCATGAGTGTCTCGCGGGGAGGTTCGTGGCCGAGCACCTCGCTCGAGGCGTGACGGAGGGATTGGTAGATCAACTCGGTCGTATCCACGAGAGTACCGTCGAAGTCGAAGAGTACGGCTGTTAGCACTTTTATCCCCTTCCGTTACGGGAGATCATGCTTTGAAGATCCCAGGAGGCAAGCTCTTCGACACCGGCTTTGTCCGTAAGATCGAGGTGAACCGGGGTAACACTGATCTCACCATCCTCTATGGCGGCGAAGTCTGTTCCATCTTCTTTGTGATGACCCGGCGGGTTGTTGTAGATGTCGTAACCCACACGGCCTTGTTCGTCTTTCACCTCGATCAACTCGTCGTTGTAGAAGCGACTGCCGAGACGGGTGATACGGGCGCCTTTGACCTCTTCCAAATTTGGGGCGTTGACGTTTAGAATGCGCTCTTTGGGCAGGCCGCTCTCGGCCACCCCCACGAGCCGGGCGGCAAAGTCCGCGACCGGCCCGAAGTTCAGCTCCTCATTCTCCCCGGCGTGCCAGGAACGCTCGACGCTTAGAGAGAGTGCGATGCCGGGAACCCCGATCACGATCCCCTCGAAGGCCGCCGCCACGGTCCCGGAATAAGTTATATCGTCGCCCAGGTTCTCACCGTGGTTGATCCCCGAAACCACGATATCCGGCTCGAAGTCCATTAGCCCCAGCGCCACGAGCCGCACGCAGTCTACCGGCGTACCGGTGCAGGCGTAGCCCGTACCGCCGTCGGCCATCTCACGCTCTTCGACGTGTATCGGCGCGCCAAAGCTGATGCTCCGGCCGACTCCACTCCGGTTTCGGTCCGGGGCGACGGTCAAGACATCGCCGATCTTCTCGAGCGCCTGCCGGGCCGCCAGGAGCCCGGCAGCCTCTATCCCGTCGTCGTTTGTCAGTACGATCTTCATCTCTCAACGTCCTTGCCTCCACGCCACTTACGGCGTGACCTGATAATTGCAAAGAGTAAGATTGTACCATCGCACCCATAAGCGCCCCACGCGGCGTTGCACCATAAATCACTCTAACGGGCCATTTTTGGTGCAGCCTGCGTTTCTGCACTAAAAATCGGGTGGATGTTCAGCGCGTGCATGGCCTGAATAAGAACGCAGATGTTGTGCGCCAGAACCTTGCACAGCGCCTCGTTTATCTGCCCGGTGTCGCTCTTGGATCGTAGGGCGCTTCCGAACTTGCCCTTTATCATCGAGTAGGCAGTCTCTATGTTGGATCGCTTGTGGTAGTGCTCCATATATTCCTCTCTTCTGTACATGAACAAGTGGTACATCCGCGCCCACGCGCCAGCCTCGGTAGGTTCTACGGTATTGGACTTGAACGGTATGAACGGCATCCCACCAACCGACTCTACAGCGTTCAGGTTCTTGCGGGAGAGATAGGCTTTGTCGCCAGATACTTCCCGAATGGAAAAGTGCTCTGCGGTTCTCTCTACTAGCGGCACAAAGTAGTTAGTGTCGTGCGCCGTCCACCCGCTCACGTCAACGGCGGTTACGATCTTGGCATTCACACCCCACATAAGATGG
>PPFU01006361.1_pt1 | contig 11049 bp, 6 predicted proteins | sample 1535991 | NCBI WGS metagenome assembly PPFU01 (sample SAMN04901290, study PRJNA319586) | Hypolithon metagenome, whole genome shotgun sequencing project. | isolation source: Antarctic Hypolithon | place: Antarctica: Miers Valley | collected 2014 | reverse complement strand
GCGCCTGCGCCATCACCTGCACCCCCGGCACAGTCAGCCCCGGGTACTGGTCAGCAGATCGTGTCGCTCAATATCAACGGCGTGATGTTTCCGCTTCGCGCCGGAGAAACGATCGACCTTGCCCAAGAATCCTCCCTGGCCGGGATGGCACAAGGCATCACCGGCATGGTTGTGGCGCACCCCAGCCGCGTTAATGTGCTTGGACTGCGCAATACCGGCACCACTGCCTGGAACGCCCGCCTGCGAGATGGCAGCAGGCAAGTCATCGAAGCGGGACAGAACATTCGTCTGGCTGCGAATGTGCAGATCGAATTCGGCAATGGTCTCAATGGCCTTGTGATGGCGGCGGGCTGACGATGGCGGCGGCAACCCCTTTGAGCATGCACGGCGTATCGCGCCGTGCGCTTCACGTCGTGCTCTTGCTCGATTGCTCCGGATCGATGAGCGGCGACCGGATGGCATCGCTCAATTATGCGATGCGCACGGCGATGCCGGAACTACGCGCGGTTGCCGCCGATAATCCCGAGGTCGATCTGAGGCTGCGTGCGATCCGTTTCTCGACCGAACCGGCGTGGCATATCGAAGAACCTGCGCCGCCCAGCGAGGTGGAGTGGCAGGACCTGACCGCCAGCGGAGAGAGCGGACTGGGCGCCGCCCTCGCGATGCTGGCTGATGCATTCGAGGATGGCACGATGACGGGGCGGCACCTGCCCCCGGTCATCGTGCTCGTGTCAGACGGACTGCCTACCGATGACTTCGAATCGGGTCTCAAGGCGTTCTTCGCCAGCGAATATGCTGACAGCGCGATCCGCGTCGGCATCGCGATCGGGACCGATGCGGACCACGCGACGCTGCGGTCGTTCATCCGTAATCCGGGTATCAACCCTCTACGCGCCAGCAACGCTACCGATCTGATCCAGCATATCAAATGGGCCACGACGGCACCTGTCAAAGCCGCCTCTTCGCCCGCCAACATCTCCGACCAATTGGCCCCCATATTCGGGACGAGCGATCTTGCCGATCCGCCGCCTAGCGACATCGTCTGGTAATCACAAAAAGGAACCCGTCATGACTATTTCCGATCGACTGTTCTCCATTGCCGACCAGTGCCGACGCGAAAATGGCGACGGTTTTTTGCGCCAACCCGATCAGTTCGTGCCGCGCATCACGGGACAGGCGCCCGATCTGTTCAGCGAAATCAAGGCGCTTGGCCGTGCTTTTGAAATTGGCGCTGCCGAACGCATCCAGGGGGCCGGTAACGCAGAGGCGGAAGCCGAAACCGTCGCGCGCGAAATTGCCGAGAGCGAAAATGTTTCGTTCAATTCGGCGCAAAGCGCGGTGGCGGTCGCGCGGCGCATCGGGGCGCTGGGTTCCTCGCCTGCCGGGGTTGGCGACTGGGCCGGTGATTCCATGGTCGTCGGGGCAGCCGGTGCTACCGCACAACAGCCGCCGCCGGTTATCGCACAGGACGCGGAGTTCGATGAGGACGACGAGGACGATGAGGACGAGACCGAAAGCGAGCCGTTCTGGAAAAACAAATGGGCGCTTGGCGGTGGAGCCGCCGTCATTGCGTTCTTTTTCTACACATCGCAGCAGGCCCCGCAGCAGATCGCTCAAGGACCAGGGCCTGATCAGCAGGTCGGCGCCGGTGGCGGACCGGCACAGGGACCTGGCGGCGGCGGACAAGGTCCCCGCGGCGGACAAGGGCCCGGCGGGATGAATCCCGGAGGCGGTGGACAAGGCCCGGCGGGTGGCAATCCTGGGGCGACCACAGGCCAAGGCGGGCCCCCGCTGCTCAATAACGACGCGAACAACATGCCCCGTGTGCGTGCCGAGACCGCGCAGGGCGGGCAGATGGGCGTCATGTTTTCGATCATGACACAAAATGGCCCGGTGCCGGGAATGGTGATGACGCCAAGGAATTGGACCGGCGGGCCGGGCTATGTCGGCTTCTGGCCGGCAGGCACCACCGACTTCAATACCCCGATGGCATCGATGGGGTCCGGCCAGTTCCAGTTCTTCAATAATCAGGGACGTCCGGTCCGCTACATCATTCCGCAGTGGACGAATGATAATATCGGTCTTGGCAACATCTGCGTCTCGTTCGAAGCGCCGCAAGCCATGCAGGAGACGCCGTTGAGCGGCGCACAGATATGCGTGCGCGGGGGTGACTGCGGCGAGGCTGCCGGGTGCGGTATCGTGCAATAATGGCGCATCAGGACGCCTCGATCTTCGATGCACTCGCCAATGTGCTGGCGGACCTGCGTCAGCGCTTTGGCGATGAGGCTTTCGTCAATCGCCGGCGGCTGCTCGGTTTCGTGGCAGACTATCTTCCCGAGGCACGGCGCGAGCTTCGGATCGTCGGCACATTGCTGGACGAAGGCACCGTGGCCGCCTTGGCCAAATGCCAATCCCAGCTTGCCGGTATCGAAATGGACCGCCAGACTGAAAGATTGGTGTCGGGTACTGGCATGCATCCCGATGTCGCCCGCAATGGCGTGCGGGCATTTGCCTTTGCGCTGGGCAAGGGGCCGAAGCCGTCCTCCTATGAAATACCATCGTTCGTGGCGGCGGCACCGTCGGTAGCTTGGGCGGGGCTGTCGGAGCCGGTCGCTACCGATATCGCACCCAATAATGCGCCGACACTTGCCCACTCAATTCCTGCGGCACGAAGAAAAAGCCGGGCTCGCAAGCCTGCCAAGCAGAATTATTTGGCAAAAATCGGCGGCGGTAACCCGACTGTCGGTATGGCCGTCATGGGCGCCGCTACGATTGCGGTGGCAGCAATGCAATTCATGGGGGCGGGCGACAATTCTGATGCCGGAGACACTGTTCAGGGACAAGTCGATCCGACTGATGTGACGGGCGAAAATTATGGCGGAGAACTCGATGATTTCCGCGTTGCCGCGAAGGACAGCTTGGAAAGCAATGTCGGATCGCCGACGCCGCTGACCATACCAGGCGGAAAACGGGTCACGACAGGTGAGGTCAAGCAGATGGTGGCGCAACAGCCCGCGCCGTTGTTGATCGATGTGCTCGATTCCCCGCATCAGACGACGCTCAAAGGGGCAGTCTATATCCCGTCCGCCGGTGCTCCCGGTACGGTGACGGATGGGTATCAGACGGGTGTGAAAGCCGCTTTGGACCAGGCAACGAATGGTGACCGGAGTAGAGCGCTCGTGTTCTTTTGCGCCGGTTCCGCGTGCTGGGAATCCTACAATGCGCTGCTCCGCGTGAAGGCGGCTGGATATACCAATTTGTACTGGTATCGCGGCGGTCTTAATTCATGGAGTATCGCCGGACTGGCGATGGAAAACACCCCGGCACCGATCGGCCCAGGGCTGGCGCCGCCAGCGCCAGCTCAAAATTTCTACGACGGATGACGCGCACCGGCCGGGCATCGCTGCACGGTCATTTTACCCCCTTAACCAAGGAGACCTGCCATGAAGAATTTTTGGGATGATAGCCTCGCCAAATTCAAGGCTCTGCCAAAAAAGCAACGCCAGTATTGGATGATCGGCGGAGCTGTTATTGTGGCTTTCGCCATGTTCGGAAGCGGCGGCGAACAGGCTGGCGACTATACGCACCAACCGGGCAACCCAACGGCAAGTGGCAACCCGATGGTGCCGCCGGGAGGGCCGGTCGAACAACCGAGCCAAGCCCAAGGCCCATATCAACAGCCCTATCAACCGCCGTCTACCAGCGGCGCGGAAACGCAGGAACAGTTCGAACGCCGTATGGCCGAAGACGGATATCGACAGGCAGAGGTCAGTGACGCGATAACCGGTGGCACTAAGACCGTGTGCTATAATCCAACGACCGAGACGATGATCACGTTGCCGAGTTCATATTCCTGCCCAGACGGGACTATCGCGCAATAATCGGCAAGCTAATCGTAATCCTTCAAACCGCTTATCGGCGTCCCGGCATCACAGCGGCGTAAATTCTCGCGTATTCGAGGCGGATAATAGGCATTATACTCTGATAGATCGCCGCGTCGATCAAGTTCATCAAAGCGCACCAGCGCCTTCCGCCAGCTTGTGCAGGCCAGATCGCGCTTTCCCGCATGGAAAGCAATTCGGCCCAGGCTCGAATTGGAAAAGGCGATTCCGACGAGGACGGAGGAAGGATTGTCGGGAGTGTTAAGCGCTTCGTTGCGTGCGACCACCTGCCGTTGCAACGCGATCGCCTCGTCGTACCTCCGCTCGCGGTCATATTGTTGGGCCTGCGATTGCATCACATTAATCTGTAGGCTGCGCAGCGACCGGTCATTGGCCTCGCGTGCCAGCAGTCTATCAATATTGGTTCGGGCAGCATCGCGAAATCGCGCTCCCTCGCGAAAATTTCCCAGCTCCGATGTAATGCCAGCGGCAAGATATTCGGTCCAGCTCAGCCAATAGAGAATGAACGGGTCTCCGGGTCGCGCTGCGTCCAGCGCCAGAAACCGGCGCTCGGCTTCCCGATAGGCGGCAGGGCTTGCCTGCTGCTGCTCATCTTTACCTTGGGAGAGCGCGAAGGCACGGTAATAAGCGGCTATGGCGCGGTCTGTTTGCGCGGCGCGGGAATTGCGGATCGATACGGGCCAGCGCGCGACTTCGCTTTCCATCCGGTCGGCCACTAGCGGGATTTCGTCATTCCGCCCTTCAAGCGTATAAAGTTCGGCTTCCGCCCGACGTACCTCGCTACGTGCGATATGCCAGCGTTCGTCGCGCGCCCCTCGCGGAACGCTGTCGAGACTCTGGGCAGTCTCCGCAACTATTCGTGTTGCGGCATCGGCGCGTTGGTAACCGTGCAACTCCACCATCGAAAGCAGGGCGCGTGCCGTAGCAAGATCGGGAGCGGTTTTGATGGCTGGGTCGTCTATCGATTCCAGCAACCGTACCGCCTGCTCCAGATTTTCGCGCGCTTTTTCCTTTTGTCCCAGATTGGGTTCCACCGGCACGCCGCGGATGCGAGCGAGCTTGATGAAACCTCGCGCGGCTTCAAGCTTCAGTGCGTTATCTGCGCGTGGCGAAGCGGCAAGTTCGGCAAGATAGGTCTGGGCGCGATCGGCGAGTTCGACGCGCGCCTCGACCGTGCCGACAATCCGCTCCAGCCGGTCGTTGTGGTCGAACAGCATATAATGGGCAAGGCTGCGCAATTCTTCGAACCGCGCTTCTTCGGCAGTGCGCGCCGTTTCGGCGCGGTTATAGGCAATGACAGTGAGTGCAAAAGCACCGATCAACAGCGCCAGCCCGATGCTGGCCGCTGTCACGCCAAAGCGGTGACGGCCGACGAACTTGGTTGCAAGATAGGCCCTGCCGCCTTGCACTGCCGTAACCGGAAGCCCGGCCCGGAAAGCGGCAACATCGTTAGCCAGCGCATCCACGGTTTGATAGCGATCGGCGGGAAGGTTGGCCGTGGCCCTATCGACAATGGCGCGCAGTTCGGTATCGTCGGGGCCGGGTCCGGCCAGCTTTTCCAGGATCTTGCCAAGCGAATAAACATCCGCCGATGTCGAAACCTGGGCGCTGATCCGGCGTTCGGGTGCGGCGTAACCGGGGGTCAGGCTGAGGCTGCCGATCGACGTGCCGCTAGTGTCACCGGCTTCGTCGATCAGGTCTACAGGCTTGGCAATGCCGAAATCGATCAACTTCACGACCCCGTCGCGCGTGACGAGCACGTTCGACGGGGTCAGGTCGCGATGGACGATCAGACTGGCATGGGCAAAGGCCACTGCGGCACACACTTCGGAGAAGCGGCCCAACCGTTCGTCGCGGGATATTTCGTGTTCTTCGGCCCATTGCAGCAGCGGCAGGCCGTCGACCAGCTCCATCACGATATAGGGAGAACCATCGTCGGTTTCCCCGCCGTCGTAGAGTTGCGCGATGTTGGGGTGGGTCAGGGTGGCCAGGGTCTGCCGTTCTCTCAAAAACCGGGCGACCAGCAGTTCGGAAAGCAGTCCGGCCTTGATGATCTTGATGGCGACCTGCCGGTCGAAATCCCCGACATCGCGTTCGCCATGGTACACAGAGCCCATGCCACCGCGTCCGATGAGTTCCTTGATCCGATAGGCACCGATCTTCGCCGGCGCTATTTCTTCTTCCAATCCGTCACCTACTCCTCCCGTACGGAGCGCGGTGAAGCGGTCGGCTTCTCGCATGGCGTTCAGACGCGTGCGCAGTTCAAGCTGCCCTTCGGTCATCGCCTCGATCCACGAATCCCGGTCTTCCTCCACTATATCCAGCATCTGCTGGAACAGTGCCAGAGTGCGGCGCTCTACATCGGGATCAGGCATCGTCGATGGGATTGGCCATAGCATCGGCGAGCCACACCCGAGCGGTGTGCCAGCGGCGTTTCAACGTCGGTTCCGACCAGCCGGTAACGTCGCTGATATCGGTAATCGTCATTCCTCCGAAATATCGCATCTCGACGAGCTCCATCATCTCGGCGTCAATCGCGCCCAGTCTGATAAGCGCCGATTCGAGCAAATGCAGATCAAAGCGCTGCCCCCCTTCGACCCGCGTGCGAAGTTCCACCTTCTGGTGGCGGCGCTTCCCCCGGCCCTTGGATCGCGCGTGATCTGCAAGGATATTGCGCATCATCCGGGCCGCAAGAGCGACGAAATGCGCGCGATCGTTTGGACTATCGACCTTTCCGGCCAAGAGCTTGATAACGACTTCGTTGATCAAATCGCCGGTCGATAACGATGAACTGCGTTCGCCACGCAGTTTCGCCGCCGCGATTTGACATAGCTCCGGATGCAGGCGCGCGATCAGCAAATCGCGAGCGCTGCATTCTCCCTCATGCCATCGTTGTAGCAAAACCTGCGTATTTTGAGTGAGAGCCATCTCTGCCTCCTCCCCTGTGCACTGGGTATGGTTATCCGCATGCTATTGCAAGATTCAGTGTCGTTACAGGTTGCACCTGTTTCGGGGCGCTTGTTTGGCAATGACTTTGGCGTAGAGGTCACCCGCATCAACGTCCAAACTATCTGTCTTCCGCACCTCTGGCAGCCTTTGATTGTCGGTTTACGAAACAATCTGATCCATTGTTCAGCATTTTAGCGCTTACTTCCATGAGCAGAGTTTTTCTGCGCGATCGGGAGAGGGTATATGCAAGGTTTCTCAGTCACGGCACTTCGGACGCAGCTTCGATACGGAACCGCAATCGCGGCGGCGCTGGGAGCAGGGCTGGTGGCTGGATCAGCCGCGCAAGCGCAGACTAGGCCAGGTGATCCCGAATGTGTGGTTACCGGCGAAGAAGTCGTTTGTACCGGCGACTTGTCCGATGGGGTTGAAGTGGACGACGCGAATAAAGTCACCCGGCTAGTTATTCGCGATGTGACTAACAACATTGGCGGTGATGGTATCCGTTTTCGTGCCCCCCCGGAACGCGCCAGCCGCTTCCTCAAAGATTTGACTTTCGATATAAATCTGGGCGATTTCGGTGTTGTGCTTGCGGGTGATACCCAAGAGGACTTGTTTGGGGAATCGCGAAGAGGTGTTCATTTTCGAGCACGCGGTAAGATCACCGGGTCATTCATCGGCGACATAAGCGGAGCCATGGCCAGTGATGTGTCCGGCCCTGCAGCGCGTGATGTCGACAACAATGCCCTCCCCCTCGTGGTCCAGAATTTCGGTGCATTCGGCATTCAGGCGGATGGCTTGGTCGATGTCGATTTCACCGGCGATATCGATGTCACGCGTCCCAATCTTGCGATCACCGATGCCAGCTATGCCGAAGTGACAGCGGGCATTTTTGCAGCCTTGCGAATCAGAACCCTAGAGGGTTCGGATGTGATCCTCGATCACACGGGAAACATCACTGTCAATGCCGGAACTTTGCGCGCGGAAGCTATTGGCACGGGTACCGACAAGGTCACTGCCGACATTGGCGATGACTTGGTTCCTCGTGTTGACATAAACGGAGCCATTGAAACCCATAATTACGGTATTTTGATCGAGACAAGGGGAGATGTCACACTTCGTCATTCAGGCGATATCACCCTCAATGCGGGCGACAATTTGGCAACCGCACAAACCACCGACAATGACGCAACTGCTACTTCGAACCGGGTGGACAATATCGGCATTCTGATCCCTGGCGCACGCACGTTTGGCCCGAGCGGCGATCCCGATGTAATTGACGTGGTGGCGCGCGGCGACATCAGGATCTTCGGCGCGGTTTCCAGTGCTGAATCCACAGTTCTTTCTTCTGGAGCAGAAGCGCAACAGGGCCGCGCAATCGCTTACGCAAACGGCTACCTGCTGACGGGTATTTCGCTCAACGCACAAAATGAGTCTAACAGCGCGCTCACGCTTGACTATGAGGGCAACATCCTGATCCGCGGCGGCGAATCCAGAGTCACTGCCACTGCATCGACTGGTGGAGATGCAGAGAAAGGCGGCCTGATATTGACCAGTAACTATGGTGATACTGCCACCGGCGCCGAGTTTATTCTTAGGTTGGGGAGTGACTTTGCCGGATCGAGCATCGCTGTATCCGGCGACATCGACGTTCAGAGTGGAGATGCCGTTAGCAAATTGACCGGTTCCGGCAGCACAACCATCAATAATGTTGTTGCCAACCTGACCTTTGGAGGGCGGGCGACTGGGATTTCGTCCGATGCGCGCAGATTTACACAGAGCGGTCAAATCCTTGTTCGCGGAGGCCATGCCACGACCAGTCTGACGGGGCTTAACCTTTCGCATAATACCAGCGGGGGCGCCGCTAACGGGATTTTTGCTGATGGGCTGGGTATCGACGGAAACTACCGCCAGACCGGTGACATTATAGCGAACGGCGGATCGGCGCAGACCGTGCTCAACGGATCAGGATTTAGTGCAGGCACCGGCAGCGGCGCTGCGGTGGGTATCTCGGCATCCCCTGGCAGCTTGCAGGCCATTGGTAGCGATCTGACCCTGTTCACCAACGCCGCATCAATCACTGTAACTGCTGGTAATGCATCGGTGTCAGGCGGTAGCAACAGCACCGTGAGGGCTAGCGGGGCGGGAGCAATCGCGCTTGAATTTTTCTTCAGGGAAGCAAGCGGAGCTGCGTCCACGCCGGTATTTGTCAATGAGGGCACGCTGACAGCAACCGGCGGAAACGCAACGGCTATGTCGGGTAGCGGAAGCACAGTTCTGGCTGAAGGTGGTGATGCAAACGGCTTGGATATTCGCATCGACCCCAAGCAATCGGCAATCGATCCCCAGTCAACCCTGACCATTCGAAATAGCGGTTCAATCGTGGCGACAGGCGGGAACGCGGTGCGTGAAGGCGCGGCGGCGTCGAGGGCCAGTACTGGCGGTGATGCCGTCGGCATCAATGTGCTCTTGACCACTGACACTGCATCAAGTGTCATTGAAAACAGTGGCTCAATCGTAATTGCGGGCGGTCAGGGGACCGATGGCTTCGGCCAACCGGCCGGTATCTTGTTCGAAGGCGGCGTTGCCGATGCTCTGATCCGCTCCATCGGTTCGATCGAGGTCAGCGGTGCCGGGGAACTGGTTCCGGCGGGCCTGCCGAAATCCGGCGGCATCGTCGTTCTGAAAACCGGAGCGGCACGTATCGAGCTCGACGGCGGGACTATCAACGCGACCGGTGATTTCCTTCCGGGCATCTCGGCCGGAAGCGAGGATCTCACGATCCTGTTAAGCAACAATGCCCAGATTACCGCAGACGGTGACCTCGCACACGGTATAGTGATTACGACTTTCGACTTCGCCCGCGACGGCGACCGTCCCTCGACCCGCGCCAACATCGTCATCGAAAACGGCAGCAGTATCGTCACCAACGGCGGCAGCGCCATTTTCGATAATGGCAACGGATACGACTTCACAAATGTGCCGATTGACGTCGGCAATCGGACCAATGTCGATCTTGCCGGGACCATCACTTCGACCGGCGCGGCGGCGATCGATTTGGGCAGCGGTGCCGACACGCTGCTCGTCCGTGCCACCGGTGTAGCCAATGGCGACGTGCTGCTCGGTGCGGGAAGCGACACATTCGCGCACGAGTCGGGCGGAACGATCAACGGCAATCTCGATGCCGGGTCCGGTGCAGACTTGGTGACGCTATCCACCGGCGGGATAATCAACGGAAATGTGCTTCTTGGTAGCGGCGACGACATGGCGGTGGTGGCCGCCGGAAGCGTGGTCGGCGGCGATTTCCTTGGCGGCGACGGCGCGGATACGGTGCGGATCAGCGAAGCCCATGCGATTGCCGGAGCGATCAATCTGGGTGCGGGGCAGGATGTGTTCCTGCTTGATCGGCTCGGCAGCACTGTGGCGGCGGATGGCGGCGATGATATCGATTTTGCCGTTTACACGACCGTTGTGGGAGAGGACCAGACCTTCCGGCTGACCGATTTCGCTTTCACCAATCTCGAAACCTTTGCGCAGGAAGGCCCGGGAACGCTTCGCGTCGATAGCGACGGCAGCATTTTCAGCCGGTACGAAATACGCGGCGGAACCTTCGCGCTCAATGCGAATAATCCCGGGCTGGATGTTTTTGTCCGGTCTGGTGCGACTTTCAAAGGGACGGGCACCAGCGGCAGCGTCACCGTCACCGGCGGAAGGCTCGCGCCGGGCAACTCGATCGGCACGATGACCATCAATGGCAATCTGACACTGGATGCCTCGTCCGTCTTCGAGGTCGAGGTTAACGATCAGGGCCAGTCGGACCGCGTTGTCGTGAACGGCACGGTGAGCCTTGGCGGCTCGGCGCTGAACGTGCTGGATATGGCGGGTGGCACGTTCGCCGGGACCGATCCGTTCAACTATACGATTATCGACAACGATCTGGCCGATGCGGTGAACGGCACCTTTGGCACGGTGACCAACCAGCTGGCATTCCTGACCCCGACCGTGAGCTATACCGGCGGCGACGGTAACGATGTGACCCTGCGGCTGACCGCGAACAACGCGCCTCCGCCACCACCGCCTCCTCCTCCTCCTCCGCCTCCTCCGCCACCGCCTCCACCGCCGCCGCCGCCGCCTCCACCGCCGCCGCCGCCGCCTCCACCGCCGCCGCCTCCACCGCCGCCGCCGCCTCCACCGCCGCCGC
>PPFU01013634.1_pt1 | contig 11052 bp, 9 predicted proteins | sample 1535991 | NCBI WGS metagenome assembly PPFU01 (sample SAMN04901290, study PRJNA319586) | Hypolithon metagenome, whole genome shotgun sequencing project. | isolation source: Antarctic Hypolithon | place: Antarctica: Miers Valley | collected 2014 | reverse complement strand
GCCGCCCCTACTGTACCGTGTTGATCATATCGAAGATCGGCAGATACATCGCCACGATCATTCCACCCACCACCACCCCGAGAAACACGATCATGATCGGCTCGAGCAGACTCATCAACGTCCCGACGGACGCATCCACTTCATCGTCGTAGAAGTCCGCAATCTTCGAGAGCATCTCGTCCAGTCCACCGGTCTGCTCGCCGACAGCGATCATCGAGATCACCATTGGGGGGAAGACGGTCGAGCGCTGCAGCGGGGCGGCAATCGTGTCACCGCCGGCGATGCTGGCGCGGCTCGCCATGACGGCGTCCGAGATCACGCGGTTGCCCGCGGTCTTGGCGGTGATCTCGAGACCGTCGAGGATGCTCACACCGGAGCTGATCAGCGTGCCCAGCGTCCGCGTGAAGCGTGAGACCGAGGACTTGAGGATTACGTCGCCGAGCACCGGGACCTTGAGGAGCACCCGGTCGATCATGAGCCGGCCGCCGGACGTCTTGTAGTAGCGCTGGAGCACGACCACCGTGAAGAAGATGCCGGCGATCATCGCCCACCAGTACGACTGCAGACCGTCCGAGAGCGCGATGACGACGCGCGTCGGAAGTGGCAGCGCCACCCCCACGGAGCTGAACATCTCCTGGAAGGTCGGGATGACCTTCCAGAGCAGGATCAGGATCGCGATGCCGGCCACGCCCATGATCACGGCCGGGTAGGTCATTGCACCCTTCACCTTCCGCACGAGCGCGTCGTTCTTCTCGAGGAAGGTGGCCAGACGCATCAGAATCGTGTCGAGAATACCGCCGGCTTCACCAGCGGACACCATATTCACGTACAGGTCGCTGAACGCCTTCGGGTGCTTGGCGAGCGCGTCGGCGACGGTGTTTCCCGATTCCACGTCGTAGACGACAGCCCGGGTCACGGCGGCGAGCGACTTGTTCTCGGTTTGTTTCGCGAGGATGTCGAGGGCCTGCACGAGCGGCAGACCGGCGTTGATCATCGTTGAGAACTGACGCGTGAAAATGACGATGTCGCGCATCTTGATGCCGCTGCCGGTCGGCTTCTTCGCCTTGTCCTTGTCGACCTTGACGACGGTGAGCCGCTGCCGGCGCAGCTGCGCGACGACGTCGTCGCGTGAGGCGGCATCGATGGTGGCGGTGCGCAGCTCGCCGGTGAGGGCGCGGGCCGTGTAGGTGAAGGAGGGCATGGCGGGATCGGATGCGGGATGAGGTCGAACGACGAACGAGAGGGAGCTGGTGCGTGAGCCGGAGCGCTACCGCTTACCGGCGGCGGCCATCACGCCGCGGCCGCTGGCTGCCTGACGCGGATCGGTGCCGCTCTCCGGGAGATCGTGCCCCGTCATGCGCAGCAGCTCCGCGGGATCGCTGGTCACCCGCAGGCATTCCTCGAGCGTGACCTCACGATTGACATAGAGCTGATACAGGCTGTCATTCAGCGTCTGCATGCCGAACTTCTTGCCCGACTGCATCAGTGAGTAGATCTGGTGGATCTTGTCGTCGCGGATCAGGGCGCGGATCGCCGGCGTCACCACGAGGATCTCGGCGGCCATCGCGCGGCCGGTGCCGCGGGCGCGCGGCAGGAGCGTCTGCGTGACGATGCCTTCGAGCACGAAGGCGAGCTGCGCGCGCACCTGACTCTGCTGATGACTCGGGAAGACGTCGATCATGCGGTTGATCGCTTCGGCCGCGGAGTTCGTGTGCAGCGTCGCGAAGGCGAGGTGTCCCGTTTCGGCAATGGTCAGCGCGGCCTGGATCGTCTCCAGGTCGCGCATCTCGCCGATCAGGATCACGTCTGGATCCTCACGCAGCGCGTACTTGAGCGCGCTGGAGAAGCTCTTCGTATCGGTCCCGACCTCGCGCTGGTTGACGATGCAGCCCTGATGCTTGTGGATGAACTCGATCGGATCTTCGACCGTGATGATGTGGCCCCGACGCTCGCGATTGATCTTGTCGATCATCGCCGCCAGCGTCGTCGACTTGCCGGAGCCGGTGGGGCCCGTGACGAGCACCAGCCCGCGCGGCTTCTCGGACATCTGCGCGATCACCTGGGGGAGACCGAGGTCGTTGAACGACTTGATCTGGAATGGGATCTGCCGCACGACCATCGAGACGCAGCCGCGCTGCTTGAAGCAGTTGCCGCGGAAGCGCGCGAGATTCTGGATGCCGAACGAAAAATCCAGCTCGTCCTCCATCTCGAACCGCTTCTTCTGGTTGTCGGTCAGCACGCTGTAGGCGATCGAGAGCGTGTCCTTGGGCGTCAGCACATGCTCGACGCTGGAGCTCGTGATCTCGCCGTCGATCCGGAGCTTGGGACGCTCACCGGCGGTGACGTGCAGATCCGACGCCCCTCGGGCGATCATTTCCTCGAGCAGGGCGCGGAGATTGATAGTAGAGATCGCGGCGGCGGTCATCGGGCGAGGGATCGGGAGGCGGAACTGGCGAACCTACTATGACGCCCGGGGTGGTTCCCGGGTTACCGGCGTGTGGCGCGCCTCACCATTCGCGTGCCTGGCGAGTGCCAGACACACGCCCGATCAGGCCGCGGTCTCGCGAATCACCTGCTCCATGGTCGTGATGCCCTTCAGCACCTTAAGCCACCCGTCCATGCGGAGGGTGAGCATGCCCTCGTCCACGGCCAGGTCGCGAATCGCGGCAGCACTCTCCTTCAGTACGATCATCCGGCGAATTGCCGCCGACATCGGCATCACCTCGTACAACCCCTGTCGCCCCTTCAGGCCGGTGCCCACGCACGTTTCGCAGCCGCGCCCGCGGAAGAAGGGCACGTCCCCCACACGGGTCGCGAGCGAGAGGTTCTCCAGGTAGGGCAGCGCCTCCGGCGTCGCCCGGGCCTTCGCGTCCTGCAGCGCCATCTCGGTGAACCGGAGCTCGCCGAGCGTTTGGTCGCGGCGCACCTTGCATGCGGCGAGCTCCACGTCGTCAGGCGCGTAGTGAGTGCGGCACTTGTCGCAGATGCGCCGCACGAGTCGCTGGGCGAGCACGAGATTGAGCGCCGAGGCGACGTTGAACGGCTCCAGCCCCATGTCCAGGAGGCGCGTGAGCGTCTCCGGTGCGGAGTTGGTGTGCAGCGTGGAGAGCACGAGGTGTCCGGTGAGCGCCGCTTTGATGGCGATGCCGCCCGTCTCGATGTCGCGGATCTCGCCGACCATGATGATGTTCGGATCCTGCCGTAGGAACGACTTCAGCGCGGCCGCGAAGGTCATCCCGACCTCGTTGCGGACAAGAATCTGATTGATCCCAAAGATGTTGTACTCGACGGGATCTTCCGCCGTCATGATGTTGACGTCGATGTTGTTGACCTTGCTCAACGCGGAGTACAGCGTCGTGGTCTTGCCCGACCCGGTCGGTCCGGTAACGAGCACCATGCCGTACGGATTGGAGACCGCCTCCATGAGATCGCGTTCGGCACGCGGCTCGATGCCGAACTTCTCGAGGTCGAGCGTGAGGTTCCCCTTGTCCAGGATTCGCAGCACGACCTTCTCGCCGAACAGCGTCGGCAGGGTCGAGACGCGGTAGTCGACGACCTTGTTGCCCAACTTGAGCTTGATGCGGCCGTCCTGCGGCACGCGCCGTTCGGCGATGTTGAGACTCGCCATGATCTTGAAGCGCGAAATCAGCGCGGACTTCATCTTGAACGGAGGGCGCATCACTTCGATCAAGGCGCCGTCGATCCGGTAGCGCACGCGCAGCTCATGCTCGAAGCATTCGAAGTGAATGTCCGAGGCGCCTCGCTTGACAGCGTCCGTCAGGACCGCGTTGATCAGCTTGACGACAGGCGCATCGTCCACCGCGGCCGCGAGCGCGGCCGTCGACATCTCCTCGTCGGCGTCCTCGACCACCTCGACATCGGGATCCATCCCCGCAACGAGCGAGTCGAGCATGCTCTGCATGGCCCCGCTGTCGGTCGCGGTTTCATAGCACCGTTCGATCGCGTTGCGGATCAGCATCTCGCCGGCGATGACCGGGAAGATGTCGAGGCCGGTGCGGAACTTGAGCTCGTCGACCACGGCGAGGTTGCCCGGATCGGCCATGGCCACGGTCAGCGTGCGGCCGTCCTTCTTGAGCGGCAGCACGAGGTGCTTCTGCGCGATCTCGGCGGAGATGATCCGCGCCACCCGTGCGTCGACCGTGTGCTTCGATAGGTCGACGGCGGGCATCCGATAGTGCCGCGCGAGCGCCCGCGTCAGGTCCAGTTCCGAAACGAAGCCGAGCTTGACGAGCGCCGATCCGATCCGCAGTCCGCCCGTCCGTCGCTCATTGAGGGCGCGGTCCAACTGCTCCGCCGTCACGATCCCCTCGCGGATGAGCATGTCGCCCAGTCGCTCGTGCGTCGGCGTCTGCGAGTGTGCGGACTCCGCCTCGGGCCGGCGCGGCGGCGTGCCGTTCGGTGCTGGGGGACGGGCAGGTGCGGCCATGAACCGTCGGGTGGTGCGGGACCGGGCGCCACGGCGGCGGCGCGCCCGAGGCGTGCCCCGTCAGGGCGGCCGAACACGCCGGCGGGTTGCTCTGCCGGCTGCGGAGCCATCGTTCGGGGATCCGATCCGTTGGCCATCCTTGGGACGCGGTGTACCTGAAAACGTCACGTGCGGCCGGAGCTGCTGCGCGACCGCCGGACCGATCCCCGAAACCCGTTGCAGCTCCTCCAACGAGCCGAACGGACCCCCGCGTTCACGCTCGGTCACGATGCGCGCGGCGAGCGCCGGACCGATGCGCGGTAGCCGGTCGAGTTCGATGGCGGCGGCGCGGTCGACATCGACGACCACCGGCTCCGCCGCGTCTGGTCCGACGCGTACGGATTGCCCGCGCGCGCCGGCCTTTGGCGTCGTCCGCTTTCCGCGCGGGCTCCCCCGTCGCCGCTCGGCGGCCACACTATCCACCGCCGCGAGCTGCCCCTCGAGTGCGATGGCCTCCTCCGCGCCAGCGACCGGCCCGCTCCGCGCGGCGGCCAGCCGCGCGCCCGCGCCGAGCACGCCGATCACGGCGATGAAGAGCAGCGCACGTCGTTCGGAGGGCGTGGGCATCGTGCGGCGAGGGACAGTGGCACCGGCGTCGCGCGGATGCGCGATGGTGTGGCGGACAGCATATCGGTTCCACGCTCCCCGTACGTACCGTTCGGCGCGCCGCTGGACCAATTCACCGCGGCGCCCCCTCTCCCCGCGCGGAGCGGCACGACGGTTAGAGCGAGCGCAGGACCGCCATTGCTACCTCGCCGACGATCTGCAGCGACTCGGCCGAAACCTTGTCGATGGTGTCGTCCGGGGTGTGATGCCAGGGGTACTCGAGATCGATCACATCGATCACCCGGAGCCCGACCTCCTGCAGCGGCACGTGGTCGTCGGTGATGGCGCCGATGTTCTGCTCGATGAACACGTCGCCGTAGCCGAGGTCCTGGGCGGTTCGCCAGACGCGATCCACCACCTCAGGCGCCGCCCGCAGCGAGTACTCCTCCTGATAGATGCGGAGATCGCGGTCGCCGATCATGTCCCACACCACGCCGAGCAGCGGCCGGTAATCCCCCTCCGGGAGATTGCGCGCGAAGTAGGTCGAGCCGATCAACACATCCTGGAGCGGCGGGCCGAAGTCCCCGTAATCCTCTCCGTCCACGAACAGCAGGTCGACGCCAACGTTCGGGGGCACCCGGCGAAGCTGATCGGCCACGCCCATGAGCAGCGCGACGCCCGACGCCCCGTCGTTCGCGCCGGGCACCGGCTCGTCCTGACGGCCGGGCGCCGCCTTCTCCGAGATGGGACGCGTGTCCCAGTGGGCGAGGTACAGCACGCGCTGGGTCGCCTCCGGGCGGAAGCGCGCGAGCACGTTCAGCATGGGCAGCGAATCGCCGGCAGCCGTCACATGCGTCCACCGCTGCTCGATCACCGTGTCGGCGCGCTGCCCCATCTCGGCAATGAGCCACTCTCCCATCCGCCGGTGCCCCTCCGACCCCGGGATGCGCGGACCGAATGCAAGCTGCTGTCGCACATACCCGAGTGCCGCTTCACCATCAAAGTCCGGGCGGTCGACGTCATCGCCCCTGTCGCAGGCGCCGAGGGCGGCCAGCACGCCGATGGTGAGCACAGCGGCCGCGCGCCGGGGCTGTGCGAGCATGGACTGAATGGCCGATGGCCAGGAACGGTGCGAGCGGGCGCGAGACGGTGAGCGCATCGGGCGAGGCGGCGGGGAACGGCGCGACGGCGCCTCCGGAAGCGGGAGACGGCGAACGGGGCGGAGCGACGGGTGTATGCAGATCTCGAACGCCCGGTGGCGATCTCGCCGTTGGCGGGCGAATTGTCGCCGCACGACCGGCGCGGCGCCACTACCTTCCGGGGGCTGCTCGGGCGGGTTGAATATACGGCCCCGCCCGTGCTCTGGGACACTCCCGCACCGTCGCGGTTCCGGGGGCTGCCGGACGGTGTGCCGAATGGCGCCCGTCTTCAGCTTCCGGCCACACCGCCGATCCGACCTGTGAAGATCATCGACCGCTACGTGCTGCGGGAGCATGCCGGACCGCTCCTGTTCGCACTCTCCGCTCTGACATCGCTGCTGCTGCTCAACTACATCTCGCGCCAGTTCGCGCGCCTGGTCGGCCGCGGCCTGCCCTGGGATGTGATCGCCGAGTTCTTCCTGCTGTCGCTGCCCTTCGTGATTGCGATGACGCTGCCGATGGCGGTGCTCGTCTCCACGCTCTACGCGTTCAGCCGACTCGCGGCCGAGGCGGAGATCACGGCGCTGAAGGCGAGCGGGGTAAGTATGCCCCGCCTGCTCCTCCCCGTTCTGATCGCGGCCTCGATGCTGGCCATCGGGATGGTCTGGTTCAACGATCAGGTCCTGCCCTACGCGAACCATCGGCTGGCGACGTTGCAACAGGATATCGCGCGCGTGAAGCCGACCTTCGCCCTGCGCGAGCAGGTGATCAATACCGTCAGCGAGGGGCGCCTGCATCTCAGCGCCGAGCGTATCGCGCAGTCCTCGAGTTCGCTGTACGGAGTGAGGATCTACGACCTCTCACAGCCGCAGCGCCGCCGCACGATCTACGCGGACAGCGGCGAAATCGTCTTCGCGCCGAACGAGGTCGACATCGTGATGACCCTCTACGATGGCGAGATTCAGGAGACGATGACGCAGACCCAGAACGCGGGCAATCTGCAGCGCATCTTCTTCGACACGGACGTCATTCGGGTGCAGGGCGTGGCCAACGCGCTGCAGCGCTCGGACACCACCGGCTACAAGAGCGACCGCGAAATGACGGTGTGCGAGATGCGCGATCGCGCCCTCTCGGCCTCGGCGGAACGCGAGCGCGCGCGGCTGCAGCTCGAGCGGACCCTACGTGAGGCCACGCGCGCGCTGGCGCTCGGCGAGCCCGCCACGATGCCTTCGATCGACTACGACACGACGCGCGGTCGCATCGTGGAGCGCGCGGGACTCGGCACGCTCTACTGCCGTCACGTGGCTGACCTGCTCACGCCGAGTGCGCTCGGCGCGCAGGAGCCAGGTGCCGGCGCCCCGCCCGTCCAGCAGATCTCGCCTGGCGATGTCACGGGTCAGGAAGCGGGCGCGGCAGCCTATGCGCTGAGCTCGGGCGCGGTATCGGGCAACTACTCGTCGCCGCTCGGCGTCGTGGAGTCGACGAGTGCGCAGCTCATCGACGGCACGCTCCGCATGAATGCGTATCTGGTGGAGATCGAGAAGAAGTTCGCGCTCGCCGCGGCCTGCGTCGTCTTCGTGCTGCTCGGCGCGCCGCTCGCGTTACGCTTTCCGCGCGGCGGCGTCGGACTGGTGATCGGCGCGAGCATCGTGGTGTTCGCGATCTACTACGTGGGACTCATCGCCGGGGAGGCGCTCGGGGACCGCGGCAGCGTCCACCCGCTGATCGCCATGTGGGGCGCCAACATCATCTTCACGATTGTGGGTCTCCTCCTGCTGGCCCGCATGGGGCGCGAGTCCGGTTCGGCGCGCGGCGGCGATCTGGGCGAGGTGCTGGGGGAATGGCGGCGCAAGCTCGCGCTCCGCTTCGGGCGCGGAGCGGCCGAGCGCCGGCAGGGGATCGCCTGATGCCGCGCATTTTCCGCCCGCTCGACCGATACGTCTTCAGCGAATTCTGGCGCATCTTCGTGACGACGGCCGTCGGATTCCCGCTGCTGATCATCGTCATCGACATCGTCGACAACCTGGACAAGTACCTCGCGCAGAACATCTCGCGCGGCGACATCGCGGTCGCCTATCTGTATGGTTTTCCCGAGTCGGCGTTTCTCGTGATGCCGGCCGCGGTGCTCTTCGCCACGGTCTTCTCGATCGGCAACTTCACGCGCCACTCGGAGATCACGGCCGCGAAGGCCTCTGGCATCAGCTTCTATCGTCTGGTGATCCCCGTGTTCTTCGGCGCGATCATCGCGACTGGACTGGGGCTCGCGCTTGGGCAGGTGGCGCCACTGGCGAATCAGAAGCGCACCGAACTGCTCGGCGACACCCGCGCCCGCACGGCGGGAGCGCGCGCGAACTTTGCGTTTGCTGGAGATGCCGGCCAGGTCTACAAGATCGGCTCGCTGAATGCGAACGCCGGCACCGTGAGCAACATCGAAATTGAGCGATATGGAAACACGCCGGAGCGCCCGACGTACGTACTCGCGGCCGAAGGCGGGCACCATGAACCCGGTGTCGGCTGGACGCTGGTCACCGGCGTGATGCATGTGGTGCCCGACACCGGCGGCGACTTCGCCGTGCGGTTCGACTCCACGCGCGCACGCCAGATGCAAACGCCGCCGCGCGATTTCCTCGACGTGCCTCGCGAGCCGGAGGATCTGAGCTATCAGGAGCTCGGTCGCTACATCACGACACTCGAGCGCTCCGGTGGCGACGCCGACAAGTTGCGCGTGGAGCGGATGCTCAAGATCGCCATCCCCGTGACCTGTCTCATCATTGCGCTGTTCGGCGCACCGCTCGCGACGAGCACGCAGCGTGGCGGCGCGGCATACGGCGTCGGCATCAGCCTCGGTACGACCATCGTCTTCCTGCTCATGATTCAACTCACGCGCGCCATCGGATCGAGCGGGTTGATGATGCCCGAGCTGGCGGCGTGGGTGCCCAGCATCGTATTCGGAATCATGGGCGCGTTCTTCCTGATCCGAGTACGCACGTGACCGCACCCACCTCGGTCGCGCGAGCCGACCGGCAGCCGATCAGCCAGCGCTCACCGGTCGCGCGGGCGCTCGGACGGTTCGGACGGTATGGTTCCGGCGTGCTGGCCGATATCGGCCGTCGCGCCTATTTCGCGCGCGACCTCGGCCGCGCGTTCGGCGAGACCGGCACCTGGATGCCGGAGACGATGCGGCAGATGCGAATGATCGGGGTCGGCTCGCTGCCCCTCGTCATCATCGTCGCGGCCTTCCTCGGCGGCGTCACGGCGTTCCAGACGCGCTATCAGCTCTTTGGCGGGGTGCAGGTAACCGTCGTCGGCCTCATCGTGCGGCAGAGTATCGTGCTCGAGCTCGGACCGTTGCTCACCGCGCTCGTGCTCACGGGGCGCGTGGGCGCACGGATGACGGCTGAGATCGGCACGATGCGCGTCACCGAGCAGATTGACGCGCTCGAGACGCTGGCCTACGATCCGATCGCCTATCTGGCGCTGCCGCGGCTGCTTGCGGCACTCGTGATGCTTCCCGTGCTCACGATGCTCGCCAACGCGACGGCGCTCGGCAGCGCGTACCTCACGCTGCTCTTCGCGACGGATGTCTCCACGGCCGATTACATCGCCGGGCTGCGGCTGGCGTTCACGCCATTTCAGATCGTCTACAGCCTTATCAAGGCGACCTCATACGGGTGGGCGATCGCGTTCGTCTGCGCCTATGAGGGCTATGTAGTATCCGGCGCCGGCGCCGAGGGGGTGGGGCGTTCCACGGCCAAGGCCGTGGTTATCGCCTCGGTCACGATCCTCGTATTCGACGGTATCATCGCGGCACTGCTCGCACCATTCATCCAGGCATGAAACGTAGAGACGAAGTACTCGTCGGGCTGCTCCTGCTCGTTTCCATGGTCGTCGGCATCTTCGGAACGATCTGGCTCGTCCGCGGTGGCCTGGAGTCCGGGTATCCGCTGTACGCGCGCTTTCCGTGGGGCACCGGACTCAGCACCGGGCAGCCCGTGCTGCTCGCCGGCGTGACGGTCGGTTATGTCGCGCGGGCGGAGCTGGACCCGAACGGCACGATCATCGTCGAGATGCGGATCTCGGAAGACTACAACATCCCGATCAACTCGACGGCGACGGTGGTGCCGGTCGGCATCTTCGGTGACCAGTCGGTTGCGCTGACGCCACTCGCGCCGAGTACGCAGCACATCCCGGAGGGCGACACCCTTCCGGTCGGCCCTGGGGCGCCCGGACTGCCCGAACTCCTTGGTCGCGCCGACAGTATCGCGCGCTCGGCGTCGGACGTGGCGGCCAAGTTCCAGCTGGAGATGGTCCAGAACGGCGGAATCGACGACCTCCGCGCGACCCTCGCGTCGACGAACCAGCTCATGCAGCAACTGTCGGGGGTGGCCGCGGAACAGTCGCGCCAGCTCAGCCTGACGATGGCGTCCATTCGCCGTTCGGTCGGTGCGTTCGATTCCGTGCAGCTGGATTCGATCGTCCAGAACCTGCGCGGGACCACGGCGAACACGGAGCAGCTCACCTCCGAGCTCACCGCCACCACCGCTCGTCTCAACACGCTGCTCGCCGCCGCGGACAGCGGCAACGGCACGATCGGACTTCTGCTGCGCGACCCGGCGCTCTATCGCGACATGCGGGGTCTTGTCGCCCGTCTGGATTCGCTCACCGCCGACGTGCAACGCAGTCCGCGGAAGTACATCAACCTGTCGATTTTCTGACGTTCGGCGGTCACGGTGGCCGATCGTTGAGCGCCCGCGTGGATGCCTCACGAGGTGTGGACCATCGATTCTGACCGCGGATGAGGCGGAGGAACACGGAGGAGCTCCGCAGCGGGTCGGCTTCCTGAGTGCCAGCGATTCTCCTCGGAAGAGTGGGATCAAGATG
>PPFU01036315.1_pt1 | contig 11056 bp, 8 predicted proteins | sample 1535991 | NCBI WGS metagenome assembly PPFU01 (sample SAMN04901290, study PRJNA319586) | Hypolithon metagenome, whole genome shotgun sequencing project. | isolation source: Antarctic Hypolithon | place: Antarctica: Miers Valley | collected 2014 | reverse complement strand
GCCCGCCCCGACGAGAAGGAGCGCGGCGAGAGCGGATGCGGCAAGGGTCGCGCGGAGGAACGCTGGCGGGTGGTGGCGCATCCGGTTCGGTGCGAGAGGGGCGAGCGCAGAACGGTCGGAACCGTGCACCGCGTCCGGCGTTGATGGGGAGACAGGGTGTCGCCCGGCGTGTGAATTCCGTATGGCGCTCAGTTAAATTGGCCATCGGACCGCTGGACGCCAGCGGTTCAGGCCCAACCGTCTACCCGTATTCCCCACATCGTCATGAAAGCGGTTCTCATCATCGACCACGGCTCCAAGCGTGCCGAGGCGAACAACATGCTGGCCTGCATGACGAACCTCGTGCAGCATCTGGCGGGCGACGCGGTGATCGTCGAATTCGCGCACATGGAGCTGGCCGAACCCGACATCCGCACAGGGTTCGCCCGCTGCGTCGCGCGCGGTGCGACGGAGGTGGTGGCGTTCCCCTACATGCTTTCGCCCGGCCGCCACTCTACGTCGGACATCCCGGAGCTCGTTCGCGAATCCGGGGCGGCCTTCCCGGACGTGACCTTCCGCGTCACCGACGCCTTCGGCGTACACGAGAAGTTGGCCGAACTGATTCTCGCCCGTGCTGGTGTCAGTGCCGTCCGCCCGAGCGACGAGGCCGAGATGGCCTGCTGCTGGGATCCGGCCCAAACCGCAACCGCCTGCGGCGCGGCCTGCCGACTGCGCTCCGTGGCGCTCGCGACGGTTTAGGGACACTTCGCATTTCCGGTCCGGCCCGGCGGTCGGGACTGCGTCCAATCGCAAAGGACGCAGAGGGCGCAGCGGCTCGCAAAGAACAGCTCGGGGCGCTGCCTCCGCCCTCCGCGCCCTTCGCGACTTTCCGATTTCCGCGACTTCCAAAGTCAATTGTGACAGGTCTCCGCGACCTGCCCCGCAGTCCGGGTGACGGAACCCCTCCTGCAAGCCGTCCTCTGCGCGTCTCCGCGGTCTCTGCGCCCTCTGCGATGGGATACTGGAGACCGATTCCGCGACGGACCCCAACCGGCCCAGCTTCCCGCGTGTCGCCGCGTCGCTTAGGGTACGCGACAGTTCTCGCACCCAGACGGTCCCCGCGGCCGCGACCCGATACCGAGCCACCTGCCATGTCGATCGATACCCTCGCACGTCCGCCCCTCACGATTCTCTCGGATGACGAGCAGGCGTTCCGGGCCGCGGTCGCCGATTTTGCCGCCGCCGAGGTGGCGCCGCGCGTGCGGGCGATGGAGGACGCCGGGCAGCTCGATCCCAAGCTGATCCCGCAGTACTTCGAGCTCGGCCTGATGGGCATCGAGGTGCCGGAGGAGTTCGGCGGTGCGGGTGGCTCGTTGATGATGGTGGCCCTGGCCGTCGAAGAGCTCTCCAAGTTCGACGCGTCCGCCGCCATTCTCGCCGACGTGCAGAACACGCTCGTCAACTACCCGATCGCCCGCTACGGCACGCAGGCGCAGAAAGAGACGTATCTCACGCGCCTGACGACGGACACGGTCGGCGCCTACGCGCTGTCCGAGCCCGCGTCCGGCTCCGATGCATTCGGACTGGAGACGCGCGCGGAGCAGAAGGATGGCGGCTGGATCCTGAACGGCCGCAAGCTCTGGATCACGAACGGCGCCGAGGCGGGCGTCTACATCGTGTTCGCCAACATGAATCGTGAGGCGGGGTACAAGGGGATCACCGCCTTCCTCGTGGAGCGTGGCTTCCCAGGCTTCTCCGTCGGCAAGAAGGAAGAGAAACTCGGCATCCGGGCCTCCAGCACCACGGAATTGATCCTGGACAACTGCGAGGTGCCTGACGAGAACGTCCTCGGCCCGGTAGGGCAGGGATACAAGGTCGCCATCGAGACGCTCAATGAGGGGCGAATCGGGATCGGAGCGCAGATGATCGGCGTCGCGCAGGGCGCGCTCGATGCCGCCAAGGCGTATTTGAAGGAGCGCAAGCAGTTCGGCCGCTCGCTGTCGGACTTTCAGGGCATCCAGTTCCAGGTCGCCCAGGCTGCGACCGAACTCGAGGCGGCGCGCCTGATGGTGTACAACGCCGCACGTCTCAAGGATGCCGGCCACGACATCGCGCGCGAGGGCGCAATGGCCAAACTCTTCTCCTCACAGGTCGCCGAACGCGTGACCTCGGTGTGCGTCGAGCTGTTCGGCGGCTACGGCTACACGCGCGACTACCCCGCGGAGAAGTTCTACCGGGATGCCAAGATCGGCGCGATCTACGAAGGCACCTCGAACATGCAACTGCAGACGATCGGCAAGATGGAGCTTCGCTAAGGACGCTCGAGGCCGGCGGTGAACGGAGGACGGGGGCGGCCGCGCGCGTGGCCGCCCCCGTCCTCGTTCCAGAGTCGTCGCAGATTGATGCCGCCCCTCACGAATCGACGCGCGGTGCATATACTGGGGGCAGCGGCCCGGAGCTGACCGGGGCGTGCCGGCGCTACACGCGGCGGCTTCCGGTTCCGACCTGCACCCGCCTCCCGTGCTCCCCGACCTCCGTCCCCGCTCCGCAACTGAAGTGGTCGACGCCGGCATTCAGCTCTTCCGGCGCCATGCCGGCCCGATGCTGGTGCTCGCGGCGCTCGTCGCCATTCCCCAGTGGCTGATCAGCCTGGCGATGTCCACCGTGATGCCGATGCCGGACGCGACGGATCCGTTCGCCGCGCTCTCGGGTTCGGTCCTCGCCGTGATTCCCGGCTTCCTGGTCCTCATCGCCTGGCTCGGCGTGGGGTTCGGTGCCATGGTGCAACTCGGCGCGGTCGCCTACCTCGGGCAGCCCGCGGACGATGCATTCGGCGCGCTGCGCCGCGGCGTGCGTTTCACGCGGCCGCTCTTCGTGGCGAATCTTTTCGGCTATCTGCGCGCCGTCGTGGTGACGCTGCTCGTGACCTTCGTGCTGACGATCCCGACCAGTATGATGGCCTCGCGGGTGGTCGGGGCCGGGCAGTCGATCCTGGGTGGAGTCATCGTCGCGGCGATGGTGGTCGTGATCCTGATGATCTTCTGCGCGGAGCTGGGCCGTGTGCTGCTCGCGACACCGGCGGTGATGTTGGAGGACGCGGGCGGGCTGCGCGCGCTCAAGCGTGGACGCACGCTGACGGCCAGCTATGTCGCGCGTGCGGCGGCGCTCATCTTCATCACCGTGGTGATCGCGGCGGTCATCTCGTTCGGCGCGGTGTTCGTCGCCACCACGCTGGTGCCGAGTGCCGCGGTGGCGAGCGCGATGGCCAGCCTGCTGATGCTGCCGCTTTCCCCCGTTATCGCCTGCGTTACGGTGGTGCTGTACTACGATCTGCGCATCCGCAAGGAAGGATTCGACATCGACCTCCTGGTGGGCACCCCCGCCACGGTGCCCGTAGCCTGACGACGGGCGCCGCATGCAGCTCCCTCTCCCCGCGCCGGTCATTCGCGATACGCTCGACCACGTGTTCTCGGACCCGGCGTTCGCACGCGGCATCCGGGAAACGCTGCTCACGCGCGCGTTTCGCTGGCTGGTCGAGTTCTTCGATCGTATCGTGAGCGCGGGCGCCGCGAACCAACTTGTGCGCTGGGCTGCGATCGCGATCCTCAGTCTGCTGATCGCGGCGGTGGTGGCGCGCCTGCTCTGGACTATCGTGCTCGAGCGGCGGGCACTCGCCCGCCTGGCCGCGCTGGGACCGGACGGCGTGCGTGGCGAGGCGCCCTACGCGGCCGCGCTTCGTGCAGCCGCGGCCGGTGAGTACACGGCGGCGGCGCACTCGCTCTACCATGCGCTCGTGCTCGGGGTGATGCGCCGCGAGCGAGTGCGACTCCATCCGGCCATGACGTCGGGCGACTACACACGGGAGCTACGTGCGCGGCAGTCCGCGGCGTACCCCGGCTTCCGTGCCTTCGCCCGTGCGTACGAGCACGCGGTGTATGGCGGCGACCGCGTGGACGCCGCGGGGTGGAACCGGCTGCATGCACTGGCGGCACCGCTGCTCGATGTCTCGCCCGGAGCCATACGCCATGCCGCCTGACGAGACCCCAGTCGATCCCGCGACCACGAACGACCCCCGATCACTCGGCCAACGCCTGACGCGGCCGCGGGTCGTGCTCGTCGGCCTCGTCCTCACACTGCTGGCGGTGGTGCTGCTCACACCGGAGCCGCGGGAGGCCGCGGGCGAGCTCTCGGCGCGCAGCTCCGGTCCGAATGGCGCGCGGGGGCTGGCCACCGCCGCCGAACGTCTTGGATGGCCGGTCCGGCGCCTCGAAGCGCCCTTCGAGGCGCCGCTGGATACCGCCGTGGTGCACCTGATCCTCGAGCCGCGACTCCCACTTCGCGCAAGCGAGGTGGCGGCGGTGCTGGACGCCGTGCGCGGCGGCGGCGCGTTGGTGGTCACCGAGCCATCCGCGCGGCTTGGTGACTCACTCGAACGGGCGATCGGCGTCCGGGTACTCCCCACCGTGCGACAGACGGCGCGGGTGGCGACCGCCAGCGCCAACGCCTGCCCGGAGGGTCTTCGGACGCTTGGCCTGCTCCCGGCGCCCGGTGCGCAGGCGCTGCTCCTCCGCACCGGCGTCACCCCAGCCATCGTGCTCGCGCGCGAGGGCGTCCGCGCCTCACGACTGCCGGCGCAGCGCGCGATGTTCGATGCACAGATGCGGGGAGACACCGCCGCGATCCGGCGCGCCGACGCGGCGCTCCGCGACGAGCTTCGGACGCGCACCACCGACGAGCTGGGCGGGGACGAGGAGGGCGATGACGCGGACACGACGCGTGTGGCGCGCCGGAATGCACCGTCGCGCACAACCGTCATGCTCCCCGCTGTCGCCGGGTTCACACTCGGCGCCGGACGCGTGCTGTATGTCGCGGATCCAGGGATGCTGCGCAACGACGTCTTGCGGCACTGCCCCTGGGGCGCGGATCTCGTGGCTATCCGGGGGCTGGAGTGGGTGTCCGGTGGCGGCCGACCCGCACTCGTCTTCGACGAGTACCACCATGGCGCGGGACAGCCCCCAGGGCTGATGCACCGGCTGAGGCTGGCCCTCACGCGAACGGACGGCGGCCGCGCGATCTCCACCCTCGGCATCGGTCTCCTGCTCCTCGCGCTGACGCGCGGCGCACGTCCGTTGCCGCCGGCGACACGGCTGCGCTACGAACGCCGCTCCTCGCTGGAGCACGTGGATGCGCTGGCCCGCGCGTATGCACAGGTCGGCGCTACGGGAACCGCCGCACGTCGTCTCGTCCGCGGACTCCGACGGCGGCATGGCTCCACGACCCGCATCGAGGACGACGACGCCTTTCTGGCGCGCGTCGTCGAGCGACATCCAAAGCTCGGGGAACCCGTTACCCTGCTTCGTCAGGCCTGCACGACGCCCATCGCGAACGCGGACATGCCGCGTCTCGTGGCGGCCGTGGAATCCGTTGACACTGCCCTCACCCGCCCGTGACCACTCCCGATCGCCCGACCGACCCCGTGGCGTACGCCCCCGAGTCCGGCCACGCCACTCGCGACATCCCCGACGCCGCCGCTGTGGGTGCCGCGCTCGACCGTGTACGCGCGGCCGTCGCGACCCGGATCGTCGGGCAGGAGGCCGTCGTCGACGAAGCGCTCGTCGCGGTGCTCGCGCGCGGCCACGTGCTGCTCGAGGGCGTTCCGGGTGTCGCCAAGACGCTGCTCGTGTGCGCGCTCGCCGGCGCGTTAGGCGCGCGGTTCGGCCGCATCCAATTCACACCAGACCTCATGCCGTCCGACGTGACCGGCACGAGCGTCTTCCGCGAGAACGAGCGACAGTTCGAGTTCGTCCCCGGGCCGGTGTTCACCGACCTCCTGCTCGCCGACGAGATCAACCGCGCGCCAGCCAAGACCCAGGCGTCGCTTCTGGAGGCAATGCAGGAACGCCAGGTCACCGTGGACGGAACGGCGCGACCGCTCGGGCCGCTCTTCTCGGTGTTCGCCACGCAGAACCCGGTCGAGTACGAGGGCACCTACCCGTTGCCCGAAGCGCAACTCGACCGCTTCCTGGTGAAGGTGCGCGTGTCCTATCCCAGCGAGGCCGAGGAGATCACGATCCTCGACCGGTACGCCGACGGCTTCGATCCCGAAGCACCCGGCGGGGCGGATCCCGCTTCGGTGCTCGCCGAGGGCGAGTTGGCCGCGCTCCGGCGCGCCGTCGACGCCGTGCGGGTCGCGACCGAGGTTCGCGCATACGTCGCACGTGTGGTTCGCGCTACACGAGATCACGATGGCCTCACGCTTGGCGGCTCCCCGCGCGCGAGCGTCGCCCTCTTCCGCGCCGCCCGTGCAGCCGCGCTCCTCGACGGTCGCGACTTCGTGACGCCTGACGACGTGAAGTCGCTCGCCCTCCCCGTGCTCCGCCACCGCGTCGTCGTCGCGCCGGAGCTGGAAGTAGAAGGCCGCACGCCTGACGACGTCCTCGGCGAAGTCCTCCTCGGCGTCGAAGCCCCGCGATGACGGGTGCCGGGTGTCAGGGGACGGGTGTCAGGGGTGCGGCACGGGGCGGGTGTGGGCGCCCTGTCGATGAAGCGGGGTGGACGTCGTGCACTCCCGATCCCGCCTCCACCCCGCCGCGACATCCACATGCCGTCCCCCGACACCCGAAACCTGCACCTGAAACCTGATGCTTCCCCTTCCCCGCCTCGCCCTGCTCCTGCTCCTCGTCGCTCCGCTCTGGCTCCTTGGTGCCGTGGCGGGGCTCGTGGGGGTGCTGGCGGTGCTCGCGGCGGTGTTGGCGGATGTGGCGCTGGCGGTTCGGGCGGACGGGGTGGAGGTGGAGCGTGTGCTCCCGCCCACGGCGGCGCTGCGTGAGCCGGTGCACGGCGAGTACATCGTCCGTTCGCGTGCGGCGCGGCGACTGCGCGTGGCGCTGTATGACCAGCTCCCGCCGTCGCTCGAGCGGCGGGATGCCGACGGAGAACCGCTGCCGGCGCGCGATCCCGTCAAGCCGCCCCTCCCGACCGCACGATTCGAGATCCCCGCGTCAGGCGAGGTGCGACTCCCGCTCGACTTCCTGCCGCTCGTGCGCGGCGAGCACGCGCCCGGTCCGCTCGCGCTCCGCATACCCGGGCCGCTCGGCGTGATCGCCCGGGTGCTCCGCGTCGCGCCTGACGACCGCATTCTCATCGTTCCCTCACTGGCCGGCGTGCGTCGCTACCGCCTGCTCGCGCTGCACCACCGGCTGCGCGATGCCGGTGTACGCGCCGTGCGTCGGCGTGGCGACGGCACGAGCTTCTCCTCCCTCCGTGAGTATGTCCCCGGCGACGATCCACGCCGCATCGACTGGAAGGCCACCGCGCGTCGCGCGACCCTCGTCACGCGTGAGCACGACGTGGAGCAGGGGCAGACGATCATCATCGCCGTGGACGCCGGGCGGCTGATGACGCAGATGGCCGACGACCGGCCACGGTTCGAGCATGCGCTCTCCTCCGCGCTGGTACTCGCCGATGTCGCTGCGCAATCGGGTGATCGCGTCGGCCTGCTCCTGTTCGACGATGCGGTCCGTGCGTGGGTTCCGCCGGTGAAGGGCAATGTCGCGCTCGAGCGCATTCGTGCGGCACTGATTCCGGCTCGCGCGACCATGTCCGAGCCTGACTACGCCGCGGCGTTCCGCACCCTGAGCACGCGCCACCGGAAGCGCTCGCTGGTGGTGCTGTTCACCGACGTCGTCGATCCTCGTTCGGCGCAGGCGCTCGTGGCGCACCTCACGCGCGGCGGTGCGCGTCACCTTCCGCTGATCGTCGCGCTCCGGGACGATGCGCTGCTCGCGGTGGCGGCGGGCGAGCGCCGCGCCGAACCCACGGCCGTTGAGCGCCCCCGCGACAGCAGGGTGTCGGGAGATGCCAGTTGGGGATCGCCTGACGCGGGCTATGAACGCGCCGCGGCCGAAGATGTCCTCGCCGCGCGCGAGGAGGCGCTGACACGGATGCGGCGCGCCGGCGCCAGCGTCGTTGATGTCTCGCCGCGCGCGATGGCCGCGGCGGTGGTGAACCGATATCTGGAGCTCAAGCGGCGCGGGGCGCTGTAGCGCTCGCCTGCCCCGAGGCATCGAGTGCCGCCCGCGCGGCGACGTCCGCAGCGCGCTCGAACCGGACATGTCGCACACCCGCGATGAGCCAGGCGAGCAGGGCGACCGCCGTCGTGGCTGACGCGGCGTACTTGACGCGGTTCGGCCAGGGATTGGGCGAGATCGTCCCCTCGATCAGCCCCGCCACGAACAGCAGCGCGGTTGCGGCGCCGATCATCGCGATCGCGCGCCGTCCATTCTCCACGAGCGCCTCACGCCGCGTGCGCGCGCCGGGTGTGAGGATCGCCGACGCGAGCAGGAAGCCGCCGCCGCCGGCCACGCAGATCGCGAACAGTTCCAGCACCCCGTGGGGCGCGATGAAGCCGAGGATCTGCTGCACGAGGCCGTTCGCGTCATAGTAGCCGATGATGCTTCCGATCGACGCGCCATTCCACGTCAGCATCGCCGCGGTCGCAAGACCGGCAGTGATGCCGCCCGCGAATGCCACGTAGGTGACGCGCACATTGTTCGTCGTGATCGCGCTCGCGAGTATCGGGCCCCGGATGCCGGCCTCGTCAGGCGGAAGATACGCAGCGCCTTCTCGCGGGCGCTCGAGCCCCTGCTCGACCCGCTCCCGCATTCCATCGCTGATCATCCACTCCCACTGCGCCGGATTGCGCACGAGCTCGACGTAGGTCCAGAGCATCGGCGCGAACAGAAAGAGCGCAGCCAGCGCAACCGGGCGCCACGCCCGGACGATGGCCGCCGGCGCCCCGATCCTGACAAAGCGCCAGATCTCGTGCAGCGGGAGTTCGCGCCGGCGGTAGAGCAGGTTGTGCCCCGCGGCCACCAGGCGGCTCACGTAGAACAGCTCGTCGGATGGGCGGCCGCGGCTCGCCGTGCGCAGTCGGGCGAGATCCGCCGAAAGCTGCCGATACTCTGCCACGAACAGGGCGACGTCGGTTTCGCCCAGCGACGCGAGCCCGCGCCCTTTCTGGGCCTGGGTGACTCGTGCGGCGAACCGGTGCCAGCGCGGAAGCGCGGCGGCGACCAGTGCATGCTGCTCCCGGCTCGCTCCGGTGTCGCTCGGCGCGGCCGCGCCGTGAGCGCGAGCGGCGCGTTCGGCGGCGAGCAGTCGCCGCAGATCGTGCTCGTTGACGAGCCGATGATCGAGGATGTGCGGCTGCACGCGTTCGAGCACCGCCCCCTGCAGCGCGCGACGGCGATCGTCGTCCAGATCGGAGGCGCGATCGGCGAACCGCGCGAGCAGGGCGTATACGTCGTCAGGCAGCCGAGCGGGCTGCACCGCGGCACCGTCGGCGCGTGGGGCGGCGGGGACGCGAACGGTGATCGCCCGCTCCTGCACCACCAGCGTGCCGGCGGCCATGTCGCCGAGCCGCTTCCCCGACTTCGAGATGATCGCCGAGACCATCCCGACGAAGTAGAAGACGCCCGGCTGCATGTCGATGACACGCACCAGGTTGCGGATCGCGGAGCTGCCAAACGTGACCGAATAGCCCCCGTCCCGGACGACCCGGAGCCCGATCCACCGCTTTCCCGGAGTCTGACCGTCGTTGAGCGCTTCGAAGAGCACGAAGTAACCCCACAGCAGCGCGAACTGCGCGACGATCCTGCCGGTCGTGATCCAGGGCGTCGAGCTGTCCGGGTCGCTGGCCCCGAACTCCCGCGCTGCCCAGTTCAGCAGCATCATGACCGTTGCGTGGGACAGGAAGACGATGAGGACGTCCACGAACACCGCCGCCGCACGCGAGCCGATGCCGGCGACCGTGTAGCTGAGTACCACCTGCTCCGGGGTCTCGACGTCGACCGTCTGTTCGAGCGAGGGGACCTGTCGTGGCGGGGCGAGGCCGCGGGCCGGGAGAGTGTCCATGCGTGAACGTACGGGATGAACGGGTACGTGGAAACGGCCGCCGGTCGGCGGGTATCATCGCGATCGGCGAGCCGGGACGCCACTATTCGATCACCGTCCGCTTCGGCCCCCTTTCCCAGACTTCCCGCATGTATCCAGCTCCCGCTCTCTCACGACGCGGCACCGCTCGTTCGTTGGCCGTGGCGCTCGCCGCGGCCGCGGCGCTGTTTGCCCCACTCGGCGCTGCGCAGGCGCAAATCGCCCAGACGGAGTACGCCGCACGCCGCGCCGCGCTCGCCCAGGCGATGGAGCAGGACGGGGCGTTCATCGTGCGCGGGTCGGCGGCCCCGACGCGCGACTACATGCCCTTCTTTCAGACTCCTGCCTTCACCTACCTCACCGGAATCGACGAACCGGACGCCGCACTGCTGCTGGTGAAGCGCGGCGGAACGGTGACGCAGTTTGCGTTCGTGCGGCCGCGCGATCCGGCGCGGGAAATCTGGGAAGGTGTCTCGCTCGGAACCGAGGGCGTGGCCCAGCTGACCGGCATGCGCGGCCGTCCGCGCCCGTCGCTGGACGCCGTACTCGATTCCGTACTCGCCGGCGGCGGCACCCTTTACACCAGCGCGCCGACAGACCTCCCGGGCTTCGGCGGAGCGGAGGGCGGCTGGACTCCTCCGGCGGGCGTCACGATCGTGCCGCTCACCGGGGCGCTGCAGCGGCTGCGCGCACACAAGAGTCCAGCCGAGCTCGAGCTGATCCGGAAGGCGGTCGCGATCACGGTCGAGGCGCACCGGGACGCGATGCGCCTGATGGAGCCGGGCCTCAATGAGTTCGAGGTGCAGGCCGCGATCGAGTACGTTTTCCGTCGCTATGGCGCCGAACGCCCCGCCTTCGCATCGATCGTCGGGTCCGGGCCGAATGCGACCTCGCTGCACTACAAGACGAACGACCGGTTCATCGAGGATGGCGAGGTCGTTGTGGTCGACATCGGCGCGAACTACGGCGGCTACTCGGCCGACGTGACCCGCACGCTGCCGGCCAACGGCCGCTTCTCCGCCGAGCAGCGCGCGATTTACCAGATCGTGCGCGATGCCCAGGAGGCGGCCGTCCGCGAGGCGCGTCCGGGCGGCTCGTTCGGCGCGATGTCGCAGGCCGCCGCACAGGCGCTCGGCGAGGGGCT
>PPFU01024233.1_pt1 | contig 11060 bp, 11 predicted proteins | sample 1535991 | NCBI WGS metagenome assembly PPFU01 (sample SAMN04901290, study PRJNA319586) | Hypolithon metagenome, whole genome shotgun sequencing project. | isolation source: Antarctic Hypolithon | place: Antarctica: Miers Valley | collected 2014 | reverse complement strand
ACGACCATATCGCGCGCGATATCGTTCTCGCCGTCGTCGTGATGGTGGGTCATGATTTCCGGCAATTCGTGGGGCGCGAAGTTTATCCGCGCTTGAACGAAGCGAGCGAAGGCAATTTCTAGCGCGATCCGACCGGCCGAAGCGGCACCCGAGCGACCCTTATAAACTGACCATGGTTCGGTGACATTCATCGTAACAACTGACGGTAAATTGAAAAAGTTTTCAAGTTCGGGAAAATAATTTGCATCCGCATTGCGCCCTCAATTAGGTCGTTGCAGCTGCCGCACCGTTGTCCGGCAAGCGGTCGTTCGTGTCCCCCGTCAGCACCCACGGCATAGAGTATAGGTTATGATTCAACAAAAAGGGTGAATCCCGCAGATATCCGGCGATAAAAGCGCCCTCGCAAACAGCGTTGCCGCCGTCGCTCGGGCAAAGGGGGCGATGCCCATCTTTGACCGGAAATGGTGCCCCATAGGCGACAAAGATGGGCACTCAAACCATTGGCAAATTTCCATCGATTTGCCGTGATGGCGTCTGCTTTGCGCCCCAATTCCGGTCATTACGCAAAGCGGGTCGCGATCTTGAAAGCTGCCATTTTCACGATGCGAGAGGTGGACCGCCGATAACCAGGTGCCGCATTAATCGACGTGCGGCGCACCAGATGGCATTGCGCCCCGCATTGCCGATCATGTCAGCGATGAACGCGTCGAATCGCGCGCGCTCGTTCCTGGCCGCTGCGGTGGCCAGATCGATCAGCAGCATTTTATCATAGCTGAAGGCTGGCTGGCATGGCGGATTGAGGACGATCGCATCGGGCCAGGCGCAGCCCGCCTCATACATAAAAACATGGCGCCCACCCTTGCGGTGTCTCTTCGCCCTGCTCGACGGCAATGCGCCGATCGAACTCCGAACCGCATATACCGGTGTTCGACAAGTCCGCCCGCCGCGACGATATCTTCGAGCGATCGGCCTTCACCTTCGACCATGAGGATGACAGCTACATCTGCCCTGCCAGCAAGCGGCTGCGCCAGAGGCAGAAGGTGTATCGCGAAGATCGGCCCTTGGTCGATGAGAACGGCATGCTGCGCTACCGCGCCAGCAAGCTCGACCGTGATGCCTGCGCTCTAAAACCGCGCTGTTGCCCAACCCCACAGCCAGCGCGCCAGATCTTGCGTTCTGTCCACGAGCAGGTTCCATCTGAAACAGTCGAGGGCGGCGAGAGTGCCGCCCTCGCTGCCATCGGACTTGCATCGCTTCAGTTCGTCTCGCGCTCGATCTCGACGTCCGATTCAAGCGTGATCGCCGAACTGTTAGTGCGCAAAGTCGGATCAACAGTTGTTATCCGATAGGTGCGGATCTCGCCGTCAGGCATTTCGATGTTCAGGGAGTCTTCCGCAATCAGATCGAGCTCACCGCTGGCCAATTGTCGCGGAAAACCATCGAAGGTAGCCGTATGACGAATACTGATATCACCGACATACGGCACCTTGATTCCAGTGCGCAACTCGACATCGATTTCGTCGGGCGCGACAAGCACGAGCTCATAGCGAGGGGCCAAATCGTCGGCCAGGGTCAACCGCAGGGCTACTTCGGCGCTCGGCCGGGAATGGCCTTGAACTCCTACCGACACGGTCGGTGACCAGCCCCCGATGCAAGCGTCTCGGCCAGCCGCCGCGATCTGCGAACGAGCATTCACCGCAAAGCCGCTACGAAAACGAAGACCATCCTGATCGGGAATTATCGAAAGAGGCCCCATGGAAAAGTCGACTTTGGTCGATTTATCCTCGTGGATCCAGACACGGTATCCTGGCCGCTTCGTGCCAAATACGCGGCATCTCCTACTTTGCCGCGCCAAGTCGCCGCTTCGCGAAGTCTGGCGGAACGTTGCGGTTCGGGTGCCGAAATTTTCTGCCCAGCTTTGAAATGGGCGATAGGCAAGGCGCGTGCGGATGTCTTTGCCTTCACCGCCGATTTGCGCTGTGCCCTCGGTTATCTCGCTCTCTACCGATGCCAGCCGGGTTTCTATCGAAGCGATCTCGTTACGCAGCGACTGATTGTGAGAGCATCCGGTCGACAGGATCGCGGTCGCTACCACCAAAAGGGTCTTGATAGGCGGCTTCATGTTACACCCCCTCTACAGATGCGAAGATGTGGACACCATTTTCCAGGAATAGAACATTGTTGACGACGAACCGGCCGTTCACTTCTGTTGAAGGTAACGTGATCTGCCCCCGAATATGGCTGCCGTTCCCAGTATCGATCTTGCCGCTATCCATGGATCTGCCAGGCTCCCCGAAGGCGAATTCGGAGGTGAGTGGAAGCTGGACGGCTGGGAACTGGTCGGTCAATTTCGAGACTTCCAGGGCGAGCAGGGCGCGCACAAACCTGTTTCGCGTGAAATTGAGCGGGCCCCATTTCAAGTCTGGCACGAGCCGGGTAGCGTAAATGCGCGCGGTCATTTTTGCGGGATTGGTAGGGTCGCCGGTCAGGACCAAGCGGGTGTCGATATCGACGCCTGCTTCAATCCCGCTGCGCTGATCGACCGCCGTTGCAGCGAGAGAAATTACCGGGCTACCGGGCCGAAATTCCGTGGCAAACTTGTCGACACTGATGGCGATCGGTCGGTCTTTCGCCTCGACATTGAAAGTAAGGCCTTCGATTTCCGAGAATGCCCGCTGGAAGACATCGGCATCCATGGCGAAATAAACATCATAGCGCTCTGGAACGAATGATTCTTGCGGGATCGCATCCCTTACGGTGATGGCGTTCGCCTCGATCGCGAGCAGGCGATCGCGCCTGAGCTCGAGGAGTTCGCCTTGGGTCGAGCAGCCCCCCAAGGCCACGCATGCTAACACTAGTGTCCCAATTCTCATGTTATCTTCCCTTCTCTTGAGTCCTGTCCTAATTGCCCGACGCTCAGAGCAATCGCAGATTCTGGTTCTGAAACGTCTCGGAAGCGGGCTTATTCGCACTGGGGCCGAGGGGGATGGCGGTGCATGCCAACCGGAGCGGCCATCGATCCCATCGGTATCCGCCCTGCTCATCTCATGCCGGTCAATGAGAAAGTCTTGCTGACTACCAGCGCCACTTTCGTCTCGCTTTCCCTGTCGACGAGGGTCGTCGTCGCATTATCGAGCTTCGTGCCTCCCCAGGAATAATCGAACTTTAAGCCAAGCCCCGTGCTGAGCTTGTCGTCGACGAAAACAAGCGCGGGGATCGAGAGCGTCCACCGCTCGGGATCGCCGGTGGGCGTTTCCTTTCCCGAGGCATAGGACAGTTTCGGCGAGACGGCTGCGGTCGGGCGCAATCCGTTACCGTGGAAAAGGAAACGCAGTTCGCCCGATGGCGTGTAGACCATGCGGTTTGACGGCGCGGACGCGAAGTACGCCTTGCAATCGCCCAGCGAGAACGGGGTCCCGGTGTCGATCGCCGGGCAGAACAGGGTCTCCTCCACAGTGTCGTCAAAACCGAACTTGCGGGCCATCGAAAAACTGGCGGCCGCGACAGTCTGAACCCGGGTCTGTTCAGAACCGAAGCGTTTGAAAATGTAAGGCGCGAGGGACCATGCGATCTGCCTGTCCTTCACGAGCGCGGCGTCTTCGAACGGCTCGTCGAACGATCCGGTAAAGAACGTCGTGAAACCGTCCTCACGCAGATATTCAGCCGAAGGCCGCGAAATCGATCCCTCGATTCCGAAACCCCAGCTCGGGATCAGATCCTCCGACCCAAAATAGAGCGCATTGGTCCGTTTGGCGATTTCTGGATGCAGCAAGGCAACTTTGCCTTTCTCCGGGGCGTAAAGCCAGTCGGTGAGCGACTGGCCGGAGCAACTCGAGCGAAAGCTTGGTTCGGCCTTCGCCTGATCCGCAAGACAAGCGCTGATCGCATCCGCGGAAACCTTGTCCGCCTCGGCACGCCAGCTCTGCCGACGTTGCGCGTCGTAGAAGTTTAAGAAGAGCCCCCCCCTAAGGGTGACCTTGCCGTCGAACCGATCAAGGAAATCCTTGTCATCATCGCTCTTGAATATTCCACCGCCCCCGGTGGATAGGCCGACCGAAAACCCCGGACGGATAAGCGATTGCGCCTTAACGTCGGTGGCTATCGGCAGGCGTCGCTTGAATTCTCGGGCGTAGGTTATGCTCAGCGCGCCTCCAGATTCGCTCCCGGAAAGCAGGGCGGAAAAGCCGCGGGGATTGAGGAAGCTACCGGGGAACCGAACGGAGCCGCCGGCGAAACTTCCGATGGCATCGGCCGCGCATTTCTCAACATTGAGAGAAATCTGCGGGTCTTCCACCATCTGCGCGCAGGCTGCCGAGCTTTTGCGCTGGCGGGGCGTCTCGATCCGCACATCTATTCGAGAGCCGGATAGGGCAGCCAGGTAGTTCGTCGCTGGTGGGCGAGCTTTCGCGGCCTTTTCACGCAAGCTTGCCTCTTCTGAGCGAAGCGCCGCCAGCGTCGCATCCTCATTCTGCCTTATGGCTGCAAGCGAGGCATGTTGGCGTTCGGGTGCCCGACTGGTGTACTCTGCCAGATCCTTGATGCGCTCGGATAATTCCTTCTGGCTATGGAGATTGGCACGCAGCGCGGCAACCGCGTCCGTATAAGACTTGACGGCGGTTAGCGCGTAACCGGTCATTCGTCTCTCTTCCTCGAAAGAAGTGCGTGCCGAGCCCGCGAATTGAGCAGTGCTCACGTCGAGCGAGGACGCGCGCGCTTCGAGAGCCGCCAGGCAGTCGGTCAGATCGGCAAATGCTTTCTCATCCCCCGGCGCCGGCACGGCACATCGGTCCGCCAAGTCCGAATTCTGCGCATTGGCTGGCACCCAGAGAAAGCCTGCAATGAGGGTCGAGAATAACGCGGTGGTCACATTGGATTTGCGCATTGCGGCTGCTCCAGATTATGTGGCGTCATGAATCGAAATCTGAGTTGTCCTTACTCAAGTGTCGCGAGCATGGTGCCGCTCTCGACGACGGGATGCGCGTGACGGCGATCACGGTTTCATCATGTGCTCCCATTTAAGCGGGAATAGTCCGCTCACTGTCGCTTCTGGAGAACTCTTGATTTGGACCGGGAAGAACGACTGGCGGCATTATCATCATACTTCGGCTGCAGCACGGTCGAGGCAGAACCGCTAAGCGATGCCATGAAGTTCGTGGTTTACCGCCACGACCAGGCACTGATCCAACAAGGCGACCTGGGTGCAAAGGTATGGATCGTGCTCAAGGGCCAGGCTCAGCTGAAAATTATCGGAAGCGACGGGCAGGTCCAACTGTTGATGACACACGGCCCCGGCGAATTGTTTGGCGCGTTGCCGTATGAGCGCGTTTTCGTGTCCGACGTGGTCGCCAGAGACAACATCGCAGTATTGGAGATCCCCTCCAGAGATATGAATACGCTGGTTCAGGAGCGAACGCGGCTCGGCAGCGGTTTGGCGATGATACTGGCCCGGCAATATCATGCTGCGCTCGATCGCATGGCGGCGCGCATTACCCTGTCGGCCTCGGGGAGAGTTTGTGCAGAACTGCTCAACGCGGCGGGGAGCGAAGATTTTATCTCACCGCCACCGGTCGTAGCGGCGATTGGTCTAGTGGCGCAGACGACGCGAGAAACCGCATCGCGAACGATCAGCAGCCTTGAGCGCCGCGGTATCGTGTTGCGCGATGCAGACAGGCTGACCATCGTGTCACGTCGGATGCTAGAAGAGATGGTCCTCTAGACGACGCTCCAGATCGGCTCGAGGCCCGAAGGAAGGTTCAATTCGCCAAGTTCCTCGATCGGTCCACCCCACCCGGCTTGTAACAACGCCATCGCCGTACCTTCATCGGCAACAATCATCGCGGGGTCCGCAACAGCGGCGAGGTTTGCCACGCGCCGTAGCAATGGTTCGGCCGGGCCATCCGAATTGCAATGGGCGAGGGTCATGGCAACCTGCGTGTCGTCGGCGGAATCAGCCAGCTTTTTCGCCTGCAGAGCTGCTTCCAAAAGATCGTCATGGACGGACCATGGCCCTTTCATATAGGTGCGCTGGTTCTCGATTGAGCGGTCCGAATTTTTAAATAGCTGCGGCTCTGCATGCCGCGCCCAAACCAGAGTCTGCAGCCTTTGGTCTGGTGGGGCCGCTGGCGCACTGTTGGCCACCTTGCCGGAACGGACGCCCTCGATGATCGCGAGTGGAAAGCCGTTGTCTCGCCATGACGCCAATTGCGGGCGCAGCTCCTCACCCTCGATCGCGACCGTCACCGCGCAGGCCCGGCTCTGCAATGCCTGAGCTTTGCGCACCGCGCTGCCCATCGCGACCATGTCGGCATATTCAACTGCGAGCGATAGCTCGGGATCGTCGAACCCATAAACTTTCAGACTGGTCGCTTGCTCGAGCGCGGTATCGAACCGCCCCAGCCAATGATCGCCGAAAGCCGCGACCGAAAGCTGGCGAAACCTGTCGACGGGGACCGGCAGAACGACGTGCAACTCGGCCGCCGGGCAAGCGGCGTCTTGCCAGGCTAGGAAGGCCTCGGCGAACACCAGATCGGCTCCCGCGGCAAGCGCACCGAAGGCAAAACCCGGCTGATTGTTGACAATGTATTCTTCGATCGTCTGTTTAACATTGCGCGCATCCGGCGCGAGCCCGGCAATACCGCTGAAATGAACGCTGGAAGGTGGACGATGCGCATCGAGCCATCGGCTTTCGAGGCCCTTCTCATCGAGGATCAGGGCAAATTGCCCGATCGTCGCGGCATGATCCTCCCACGCAAACGGCTGGATCGCGATTGCGCGTCGCAGGGCGGCGCGGGCCTCCACCTCCTGGCCGATCACTAGCAGCGCTTCGGCCCGCGTCGCTTCATGCCAGTATGGCGTTTCGCCTTCGTCCGGATCGGCCTCGATTAGGGAGAGGACCTGCCGGGCAAATTGCTCGGCCTGCCCCGCTTTGCCGGCAAACAGGGAAAGCGAGGCCGCGTTGATCAGCGGATAGCTCTGTCCCGAAAGATTTGCGGCCTTCACGTAGATCTGCGCGGACTGATCGAAGAGCCGTGCCTGCTCCGAGCCCTTCGCCGCACGCTTGGCGCGATCCTTGACCAGCCGTGCCTGCAAGGTGAGCGCGGCAGCATCGCTGTCCGAATCGAGCAAACCATGTTGCGCCATCAACGACCACGCCCGCTCGGGTGAACCGGAACGGGCGAGGCGCAGGATATCGGTGAATGGAGCGATCAAGCTTAGGGCGCCTGGCCTTCGGTAAGCTCGATCATGGTGGTAGCCGTGGGCGGATGAATACCACCATGGCTTATTATCGGATGATCGTGCGAACCTTTGAGCACCGGCGATAAGCCGGTATCCGTGTCGACGTAGTCGAACATGATCGGCAACCGGCCGACGTTCTGCCTGCCAGACCCCATGTCTGAAAGAACATCGCCGAGCTTGATTTCGAAAGAGCAGAGTCGGGCTGGTTCGCTACCGATTGGGTGAAGCTGGCTGTTTGCGACGATCGTGGCACCTTTGCGTTCGATGTCGACGTCGGCCACCTTCTTTGGACCAAATACCGTCTTGGGTTTGTCAGGTGATATTTGAACGAATATCAGTGCTTCCATATCGCAAGCGAACTTCATATTCAGATCCCCCGCATCATGCTCGCACGTCTTGTCCGTCCAACCCTTCGAAGCTCGTCCGGACTTGATTTCCTCTAGCGCGGCGCGACGCGTTCCCGCATCTTCACGCTTGAGAACCGATGCGAATTTCGCAAACCCGCTTTTCGGCTGTTCGATCGTGAACAGAAATATGTGCTCATGGATCTTATCGGGACTGGCCATTCCTTATTCCTCCAACTTGCTGCGAAAATTCTCGAGGCTGGACTCCCAGCTCGCGCGTTCGGGATCGAGCAAAGTGAGTTCCTCCGCGATGCCTCTCGCGGTTTCGAGCATTGCACGCGCGGTAGGACGAGGCTCGAATCCCGCGAGATAGCCATAAATTTCCATGCGCTGCGACACGATCTTGCGATTGTCGGGGTTCTGCGCCGCCAAGCTGTCGGTCAATCGCAGTGCCTCCCGTCGTATTTTCCGCGCCTCGCCCGGCTGCCTTCCCTGCTGCAATGCCACGCTGTACCACATCAGATTGAAGGCGAGATCATGGGGCGTGCGGGACGGGACGTCGTCGTGCTCGGCAAGCTCGTGCCCAAGGTCGACCGCTATCCGGCAATTCTCCAGCGTCTGCTCATCGACCTTCGTGTTGAGAGCATCGATTGCGCACAGGTTCCCCGCGACCAGGGCTGTCGTGCGCCGCCATTCCGCGTTCCCGCTTTCCCAGGAGCGCAAGCCGGATAATAGCGCCCAGCTCGCGCGAAGATCGGTTTCAGCCTGCCCTCCGTTCCCTTCGGCCTCTGCCAGGATCGCCAAACGGTTGAGGCTCGACGCATGATCGAACCGCCGCTTCGGATCGGAGGGATCTTCATTCAATAGGCCCAGCGTCGTGCGCGCCCGCTCCTCCAGATTGCGCCGCGCCAGGCCGTAGTCCTTGCGAAGGATCGCATCCTCACCCAGCCGACCGATTACCCGTGCGCGACGCTCGAGGCTTTCGGGGGAAAGCGACGCGAGACTTTCCTGGCCCCCGTAATAGGCAAGGGCGCGCCGGTTCACTCGCGACATCACGGCCACGCCTGCAGCCCCATCGAGATCCTCGCGAAGGTCGGTGAGCATATATTCGATCAGCCCTTCGGCTTCGGCCTGCTGCCACCGCGCTTCGCTTCGCGCTTCGATTGCGATCAGGGTCATCACCCCCATGGCTAGCGCCACCATAGTCACAATGCCCGTGACGACCGTCACGCGCCTTACTTGTCTTTGACTGTCTCGCTGCACCAACGTGTCGAGCGGTACGCCCACCAAGCCGGCTAACAGCTTGAGAAAGCCCAGCCGGTATCCATCGCCATCCCTGCGCAGGTCCGCTGCCAATGGCTCGCAAACTCTGCTCAGCTGATCGGGCAGGCTCGCTTCAGGCTCGCCTCGCAGCAGCGCGACGAGAATGGGCCGGTCGGGATGCATCTCGCGAAACAGCTCGATCTCTCGTGCGACCCATCGCGATGATTTGGCATCGGGCGAACACAGCACGATCAACGCCTGCGAGACGGCCAGCGCTTGTTGCACGCTGGCCGATAGATCCGTCGCGGCGGGAAGGTCCTCGCGATCGCGAAAGACCTTTCCGATCCGCCCTTTCGTCCCGGTCTGTCGCAAATGTCCCGGCAAGCGATAGCCTTCGAGCTTGCGATGGAGCCGCTGCGCTTCGGCCTTGTCGGCGTGGCAATAGCTGAGAAACGCCCGAAAGGACATCTCAGCAGGTCTATTTGCTTCCATCACCCGCACACGTTGACTTTCTGCCCCTGCGTTTTCCAGCTCGCTTGGTGGGATAGTGGCTGTCACCGATCGGTTTGTACATCGTATGCTGAGTTCAAAGATGCAGACAATGACGAATTCGAGCTCTGATCGTGAGCTCCGATACGTCGTTAGGTTTGTCATTTAGCGAATGACTGCCGTTTTCTGGCCCGTTTGCGAATAACCGCTCCGCAACTTTTCGAACCTCAAACCGGACTGACCGCTTACGGCCCATCAGCTGACATCCGCCCAAAACCGGCCGGTGTTACGGTTGAAGAGAAACCGCGGCTGCTTGAATTCGATCATCAGGTTTTGCTCTCCGTACTCGCGCTCAACCCAGGCCCGCGTGATAGATAAGTTGGGAGTGAGAATAGGATGTTCGACGACATCCGTGATCGGCCGCCCGGGTAGCGAATGCAGGATCGTTTCGGGGAGCGATCTTTCCATGATCTTCACCGTGTCATGGTGCCATGAAAAGTGTCGGGCATTCTCGTCACACCCACTGGCGCGAACATGTCCGTCGAGAACTACTAGCTGTGGAGGCGCAAAATGGTGGGCCCGGTATAGCCCTCCCGATTGGAGGAATTCCGATACATCATGGTCGAGTCTTATGGCGTTGAGGGCAAGCTTGTCGATCCAACCATGTGCTCCGATGGCGTCGAGTGTTCTTTTGGCTTGAGCCCTTTCGGTCGAGATTTGTTTCGAACCATATTCATCGAGAATTTCGTTCAACGAGTCTGCTTCGACCTCGAAAATTGCCATATCCAGATGATCATCTAACGTCCGATATCTCGCGATGACCGGGATGAACTGATGGCACCAAAAACTCCGCGCACGCACTATTTTGAGATCCACGAGCTCGACCGGAATCCCTCGTGCCGACCACCCCTCTGATATGATTTGGAGTCGGCGCTGCGCGGTGACGACACGGTCCGCCAACTTGTCGAGATTCATTCCAGTATAGTAAGCCACCCAGGTCGCGACGATACTGGCGGCACCGTCCACGTCTAAAGCCTCGACATCGACGTCCCAGTCGTCATCCTGATCATCGTGGTCCGGGCCATAGTGAACCAGCAACACGACGCATGGCGTCAGTTCGAGCTCGATCTCGCAGCTGTGCCATGCGTCATCGACGGAAATGGAGAGGACTTTGGTCCGCTGCCTTTGGTCGTGGGGAAGCTTGCGCCTAATTGCGTTCAAGACTTCCAAAACAGTCCTCGAGGCGTTTTCCGTGCCGTCCTCTCGGTTCCAGATCTTCATGACCTATGCTCCCGAACCAGAAGCATACGGTGATTACGTGTACTCATATTCACGCTCCTCAGTGCCGCCTAAAAGGGTTGGTCAGAAGATCCTTCCCGACCTCCACTGCATGGTGAAGCTCGGCCTCGCCGTGCTTCATGCGAAGATCGAAGTCATTGCGCGGAACAGGACCGACGCGGACTAGACGCGCATTGCTGTACCCGAACATCGGCATATGCTTTGCGGCTTTTGCCGGGATGCGGGTCAGACATGCGATGACATCTTCTGAGGGGGTGTTGTGCCACTCGATCATAATGATTTGCTTTCGAGCGGCAGCACGGTAGCGCGCGCCGGGGTGGGATTAGCATCCTTGCCCATATCGATCACACGTGCCGTGTCTGCCGTCCCGATCCGAGTCAGTTCTTCGCTGCCGAACCGTCCCGCTTCTCCTGCTCGATCAGGATCGCG
>PPFU01006983.1_pt1 | contig 11060 bp, 11 predicted proteins | sample 1535991 | NCBI WGS metagenome assembly PPFU01 (sample SAMN04901290, study PRJNA319586) | Hypolithon metagenome, whole genome shotgun sequencing project. | isolation source: Antarctic Hypolithon | place: Antarctica: Miers Valley | collected 2014 | reverse complement strand
GCGTTTGGGTGCGGCGGGTTTGGGGGGGGGTGCAGGTGCCCACCCTACGGGGTTTTTGAACTGGTTTGTTTCGCTTGTGCCTACTCAATTGGAACGATTGCTGCAATCAAATCAGGGTGCTTGGCTCCGTCAGTTTCAAGCTGTGTTTCTCGGTGGCGCACCGCCTTGGCCTACGCTCTTAGCGCGTGCGGCTAATCAGCAAATTCCGCTGTGCCTTTCATACGGTATGACTGAAACGGCGGCGATGGTCACTGCGCTGATGCCTGCCGATTTTTTACAGGGGCAGCGCAGTAGCGGACAGCCACTGCCTCACGCCACGGTTCAAATTTTGAAAAATAATCAGCCGGTTCCTGCTGGGGAGATGGGTCAAGTTGTAGTGCGCTCAGCCGCGATCGCCCAAAACACCTTCTACACCGACGACATCGGCTACCTCAGCGCAAACGGACATCTACACATCACCGGTAGAGCCAGCAGCAAAATTATCAGCGGCGGCGAAAATATTTTTCCAACTGAGGTCGAAGCGGCTTTGCGTAGCACGGGCCAGGTCGAAGATGTATGCGTGGTGGGCCTACCGCATCCGCACTGGGGAGAAGCGGTCATAGCAGCTTACGTTCCCGCAACCCCAGCGGTATCCACCGACAGTCTTAGGCAGGCGCTCACAAAACCCGTCCCCGGAAAGTCCGCGCCGATACTCAGCCGCTACAAGCATCCTAAGTACTGGGTGCCTCTAGCCACGCTACCTCGTAACGAGCAGGGTAAGCTCAATCGGCAAAAGCTTATAGATCAGCTTGCTCAGCAAGTCCCTCTATCCAATCCACCAGCACAGTCGTCAGCACCCGACGACGCCGATTCTCCGCTGGAGAATCGACTGCCCGATCAGGCAAGGCCGCCCCAGCGCGCAGACTAACGCAAACATGCCGGGTCAACGCCTTAGCTAGCAGCTTCTGGCCTTCTTCTTCAGCATTATTGGCAGCATTGTTGGCGCTCTGAGTGGTAATCGTGTAGGTAACTTCAAAGCTCTGAGGGTTTAACTGTCGGGGTGTGAGGGCGATGGTGATCGCATCTCCACAAAACAAAGGCTGATAAAAATCGGCTTCCGCATGAACAATCGGCACCGCCACCTCGCTCGAGCTAGCAAAAAAACGTTTGAGATCCACGCCAGCCTCAGCCAGCGAAGCCTCATAGGCCTCATGGCATAGCGACAACAGGTTAGCAAAATACATCACCCCTGCTGCATCGGTCTCTTGGAAGTGAATGGTTCGCCAGTAGATGAAAGCCATTTCCTAACTAGCATTAGGCTGAGCCGGACGGAAAGGCACGCCATTTTGACCTGGCAAAGAAGGCAGCGTTACCGAAGAACTCGCTCCATTAGTCGGTGCTTTTACGCTTAAGTTCAAGTTCAAGTCCGAAAGATTGAAGTTCATTGCCTGCATTGGGCTGTTAAGCGCTTTCACTAGCTTTACCAAAGAGTCTTGAAGCAACCCATCTGGATTAACCAGCACCCAGCCATCTGCCGTATTTTGCGCCATTTCAAAGTGCAGGTGAGGCCCGGTAGAATTGCCTGTACTGCCAACCAGACCAATCACATCGCCTTTCTTTACGCTTTTACCCGGCTCCACCAAAATGTCTGACAGGTGAGCATAACGACTTTGCAGCTCAGTCCCTTCAACCTTGTGGTCTAGCACGACCATCAGGCCATAGCCACCAGCATAGTCAGCCGATACCACGGTGCCAGCTTGAGCGGCCAGCACTGGCGTACCCTGGGCTGCACCAATGTCAGTCCCCGCATGAAAGCGCCGGTCGCCTGAAATAGGATGAATCCGGAAGCCAAATAGCGACGTAATCGGCGAGGGAATAGCCAGTGGAAAAATAAACTGCTGAGCAGCCTGAAGATTTACCAGCGGGCGTACTGAACGATTGAGATACTCACGACCGGCAGCGGTTGTTGAGCTATTAAACCGAATGCCTGAAGCGCTGAAGCTGACGGGGCCGACGTTAACGGCGCGCGCGCTGCTAGCAACCGGAGACTGAGTGGAATAGGAAGGCGCATTGACAGGCGCATTAACAGGCGCTTGGGCATAGCCTCCTGGTGTTGCCACGGATGCAGGGACAGATCCACAGGCACCGTTAGGAACAGCCCGTCCGCTACCAACCGTAAACTCACAGCCCGTAGACTGCTCAGAAACCACCACGTCAGGCGATTGAGTTGCGCCTACGCTGTAGTCTGTAGGATCTACGAATACACTGTTGTACTCTTCGGGCAAATTAGTCCCTTCAGGAAGCGCCGCTGGGACTAATTCGGTAGGCTGTACTGGCGCGGCGGGCGCAGTATCTGGCGCAATATCTACAATCGGTGGTGGCGCAGCAGAATCTTCTGGGTAAATGTCCGGGATGGCAGCAGAATCTCCATCAAGGGCTGTATCATCGGTCGCTGCCGTTGGGGCATTCATGGCCACGTAGGCAGATAGCGGCCCCGCCAAAGCACCGGCTTCTACCAGTCCGGCCAGTGGGCTGCGGCGAGTAGCCTTAGTAGCAACCGGCTTTTTTACTGAAGCAAAGGTGGGAGAAGCAACTGCGGTAACGGCTGGAGTTGCGGTAGGACTTACCTTATGCGCAGGCTGTACGTCAATCTGAATGGAGGGTGCAGGCCGAATAGAGGGCGCAGGCGTAGCGGCCACTGATGCAGCTTCTACCGCAAGCGTTGGGGCAGCAGTTACAACGGGGGCAGCAACAGGAACAGCGGCTGCGGACGGAACATAGGCCGGAGCTGCTGTTGTAAAGAAAGCTTCTGCCGTAGCTGAGGAATCGGTTGAAAAATCGGTTGAGGAATCGACAAAAGCTTCCGGTATGGGCTGTAGCTGTGCATCTGCTATTTCGACGCTTTCCGCTCGGGCAAAGCTGACGTGACTGGCCACAAAGCCAAGGCCACCTAGCAGGCCCAAGGTTACGAACCAGCATCGTTGCATGGTGCCTATTGAGGATTCGCTATCCTTTTTATCTGCTTTTGGCTGGGTAGTATGCTGGGGCGCAGTCATAGTCAATAACCTAAAAAATAATCCCAATTAATATTAGCTGATGTGCTCAGTTCGTCTGGCTGAAAAGCAAGACGCTAGGGGCATGTTTTGGCGGGCTGAGTAAGGCAACCCTTCAAGTAACCCTCTTCTGAGTCCCTAGTGATTTCTCCGGAACGGTTTGCAGATTGCTCTTCTGCCGATTGAACTTCTGCCGATTGAACTTCTGCCGGTTGAGCCCTCAGATAGAGTAAGTCACTATCTAGTGAAGCAATTTTACCGACTTGTGTCAGTAGATTTGAGTAGGCCTTCATGAAAACTTGATTGCCTACCCGCTGCTGGAAAAAGTACCCCTGTAAAATTCCCTTAAGAACGAGGGCAACCAGCATCTCTAAACAATTTATTTTGTTTTTAGCACTGCTCTTTGGCACCAACTCTAGTACTTTTGCCAGGGTAATGGCGGTTTCGGGTACAGAGTTGTGCCAATTAATGCCAACACCAATGACAGCCTGCTTTATGCGGGTCGGGGATTTTACGTCTCTATGCGAACCCGAAAAATCGGTGAAGGGCTGTGCCAGTTTTGTCTCTGTTAAAATCCCGCCTAATTTCTTTCCTTCAAAAAATAAGTCGTTGGGCCACTTAATGCGGATGGGTAGCCCCAGGTTGTTCAGGGCGATCGCAATCCCCCAAACGCTCATATGTGTAAGCTGCGCACTATAGCTCACTGGCCAGTCGGGCTCCAAAGCTAAGGAAAGATACAGTCCCCCTGGCTCGGACTGCCACACTCGGCCATGCTGCCCTCGCCCAGACGACTGCTGCTGTGCGATCGCAACCGTCCCCGCGCCAGCGCCCTGCGACATCATCTGCCACAGCCGCGTACTGGTAGAAGGCAAACTTTCAAATACATTCACATCGAAGCGGGAGCGAATTCGCTGAAACTCAGAATTAATGCCTAGTTCAGCCCCGTCTGTCGCCAGCGCCGCCTGGATTTTTTCAACGCTAATGCTACAACTGCCCATGTTCCAATTCGGTTCTGCTGCGATTAATTCTGTTATTAGGGCGCTGGTCAGCAAGATGGGTTGGTATTATCGGCTTTATGATGACGAACCTTCCTCCCCTAACAACCGAAACGCTGTGGGCCATCCTTAATAACGAGATGCCCGATGACACTGTAAACCAGTTGGTGTGGCACACTCTAGGCTATCGCTATAGTGATAGCGCCAGTGATAGCCCTAGTGATAGCCCCGACGATGGGTCTGGCCAAATAAAGGGCCAAATAAAGGGTCGATGGGATGCTGACACGGTAGACGAAAAGTGGCGAGAAAAGTATCCTGAGCCGCCTAACTTTATTGAAAGTAGACCGGCTACCGTGCAGCTCACTCGCTCTATTCCCAAAGAGAACAAGCAGCTACTGAAAACGCGCTTAGGCTTCAGAGGCTACTCGGTCGATCAGCTCGTTCCTCGGCTCACGCGCAGGGCCACTATGGCCAACTGGCTACTGAGCGAAATGCACATGCGTGGCCTGATATAGGCTCACCTATACTTAATGCCTATCCTGAAGCGATCGCCTTAATCTTGAGTTTACCTGAGTCAGCGCCTGCGCCGCTATAGTCTCTTAACAGCATCTCCATACGAGACTATTTATCCTGTTTATTAATTAAGTTCGCTATTTTTTGTATCGACCTATGGCAACCGTATTTGATTTTCTCGCTAAAGGTGGCCCTGTGATGGTGCCTATTATAGGTGCCTCCGTGTTTACGGTCGCCTGTGCGCTGGAGCGAGCCACCTTTTGGACTAATTTGCTCAAGCGCGAGGGCCGGGTTGCTAGTGAAGTGCTCGATATGTCTCGCAGGGATCTGACAGAAGCGGCTGCGATCGCCTCCAAAGACCGCGACCTGCCGATCGGTCGCTTTTTACTTGCCCCCTTAAGCCTGAGAAATCCCTCTCCCGACAGCTTCCGTCTGGCCCTGGAAAACGCCGCCGACAAAGAATTCGTCAAAATGCGCAAGGGCGACAAGCTGCTAGAAACCGTCGTCGCCGTGGCCCCGTTGCTGGGCCTACTCGGAACCGTTACCGGCCTAATTAATACCTTTGAAAACCTCAATATTGGCGGCGGCGGCGATGGCGCTGCGGGTGCAACTGCCGCAGCAGGGGGTATTGGCGAAGCCCTGATTACCACCGCCGCAGGCATGATTGTCGCCATTTTAGCGCTGCTGATCTTACGCATTATGGTCACCCTGCAAGCCCAGCAGATGGACTATTTTTCCGAAGCCGGTAACGAGCTAGAGCTAATTTACCGTGAGTACTGGTACGAAGCAGGCATTCAGCCCCATCTAACCCAGCGACAGCCACCCGTCCGAACAGCTCAGTAACCGGTAGCCTTCCACAGGTAGACTTCATGCGTTTTCGCCAAAACACCGAAGACAATAGCATCCCCACCATCGACCTCATTCCCATGCTCACCGTAATGATGGGCGTACTGGCATTTTTTGTCGTGATTTCAGTGTCTTTGGGCAGTGAGCAGATCATCCAAGTAGACCTTCCCCCTGAAAAAAGCGAAGACACCCCCGTCGCCACAGATACCGTCCGAGATCCTTTTATTGTAGAAATGGACGCCAGCGGTCAACAGCTTCTCAACGGCCAGCCGATTAGTTCCGAGCAGCTAGCTGCCAGCGTTCAGACCTACCTCAATCAAAACGCCCAGAGCATTGTCTACCTAGTGCCTAGCCGCGACCTGCCCTATGAGCAGGTCATGCGGTTTTTAGGTGATATGCGCACCGTTGGCGGCGATCGCGTCTCCCTAGCCCTAGAAGAAACCGAAGAAGCTAAAGAAACCGAAGAAACCTCACTAACGCAGCCCTAATTCCCTAATCCCTCCACTCTCCCATGCGTACCCGCCGTCGCCCCCAAAGCCGCATTCCCGAAGTCAACCTGGTTCCGATGATGGACGTCCTCATGACGGTACTCATCTTCTTCGTGCTCATTTCCATGGGGCTTACAGGCGTTCAGGTCAACGGCGTCACCCTGCCCAGGTCGGTGGAAGGTGCCGATAAAGCCATCACCGAAAAGCAAGATGAAGCCAAGCCCTTCTTGATTGGGCTAACCACAGACAAACAGCTAGTCTTAGACGGTGAGCCTACCAACATGAGCGCGATCGCACCTGCAATCGAAGCCTATTTCAAAGAAAACCCTGACGGCAGCATTATGCTCAAGGCCGATCGCGCTCTGCCCTACGAAGACATTGCGGTACTCCTTAGCGAACTCAGGGAAATAGGCGGACAGCGGGTGTCTTTAGCTGTGGAATAAAAAAGCTTCAGCGTACGCCTTAGAGATAGGAGATTTGTGAGGTTATTGTTAGCTTCAAAATGGGTATAAAAATCCGCTAAACCAGCCGTTAGAACAGACAGTATCAGGCGGCTAAGCATTGACCTAAAGTCCGAATGTCTTCATAGAAAAGAGGCTTGAGCAACTCACAGCTAACAGGAACCCATCAAGTAAGTTTGTATTGAAAAGGCTGCGGCAGAAGTTATACCCGTAGTTTCTCTGAAACCTATATATAGTCTCCATAAAGCCTCGCTGTCTTTACGGATCTTCAATTAATTTTGTGGATAAATGTGAGTAGGCGATCAGGCCACCTCAGCACAAGCTGCAGTGGAATTACTTGTCGTCTAAACTCCTAATTTCTCTTAAGGATACATTTATGAACCCAACTCTCAGTTTCCTTCAAAAGCAAGGCTTGAAGATATCTTTACCCCTGCTTTTGCTAGCCACTGCCTGCGGTGAAGGAACATCGACCTCTGCTTTTCAACCCAATTCAGGAGGTGCTGCTGGCCGTGCCATTACAGCCGCAGCGACGTCCACTACTGCCGGCCTTGGTGTCCCGACCGCTTCTAGTGATGGTCTAGGCACTCCTGACGTTACGCTTCCCGAAGATGCCGAGCCGACTTCCTTAAGCAATGCTCTGCCCCCATCGACCACCCCAACTGACGGTGCTTCAGCCGGTGGCGGTTCGTCATCTGGCGGAGCGGCTGGGGCAGTTGCCTCCGTTCCTGAGCCCGCCGCTCTAGCAGGCTTGGCGATCGCTGCTGCTGGGATGATTGTCATCAAGCGCAAGCAGACTGCACCAGTCAAGTAGGCTAAGCTCCATACCTGTGTGTCCCCACAGGCTCTTTCCACAAAAAAGGCTCGGTTGATCGAAGCGATCGCCGAGCTTTTCTGTAGTTAACGCTATAATTTATCCTCCTACGCTTGCCTTTTAGCTTTGCTTTTCATGTGTCTCTACCTCTAATGGATGCTGCTCAGGTTCAACGGTGGTTGGCTGCTCTAAAGGACACGAATTCAACCGTGCGCGATCGCGCCTCCTCAAATCTCTGGCATCTGTGGTTTCACCAAAAGGGCGTCTACGGCGCTCAGCAGCTCATGCAGGCCCAAACGCTTTTGCAAGAAAATCAAGCAGCGCAGGCCGAATCACTACTCACCAGCATCATTCAAGCCCAGCCCGACTTTGCTGAAGCCTGGAACCGTCGCGCCGTTTTACGCTATACCCAGGCTGATTATTGGGGGGCGATCGCCGACTGCCAAAAAGCAATTCAGCTCGTCCCTCACCACTTTGGCGCACTTCACGGGCTCGGCCTTTGCCACGGCGCTGTTGGCAACTACACAGCCGCCATTCAAGCATTTCATCAGGCATTAGCAGTACAGCCCTACGCCCTTGCCAACCAGCGCATGATTTTGGAATGTACAGCCAAGCTAGGTTGAAGCCAGAGTACTCTGGTTGAGTACTCAAAGCGACACATTCTATGGCAACCTAAACTATAGATAAATAGTCAATCGAACTGTTCCATCGAATCTATAGTCAATCGAAACTATGCAAACTTTGTCACCTCCAGCGGCTTCTGCCAGCGGCTCTGCTTCTGCCCCCAAAGCGACCGACGAAACGATGACCTTTGAAACAACCATAGTACGACGTAAAACTCGCCCGGTAACAGTAGGCAACGTCACTATCGGCAGTGGCCATCCGGTTGTAGTTCAGTCAATGATTAATGAAGACACCCTCGATATTGAGGGCTCGGTAGCAGGCATTCGTCGGCTGCATGAAGCAGGCTGTGAAATCGTGCGGGTAACTGTTCCTAGCATGGCTCACGCTAAGGCGCTAGCTGAGATCAAAAGCAAGCTAGCCGAAACTTACCAGGCAGTGCCTTTGGTTGCTGACGTGCATCATAATGGCATGAAAATCGCGCTAGAGGTGGCCAAGCATGTAGATAAGGTGCGGATTAATCCGGGCCTGTATGTATTCGAGAAGCCCTCCAAAAAAGAAGATGGGAGCGATCGCACTGAATACACGCCAAAAGAATTCGCCAACATCGGCGCAAAAATTCGTGAAACCCTTGAGCCTCTGGTAATTTCACTCCGCGACCAAGGCAAAGCCATGCGCATTGGTGTCAACCACGGCTCCCTAGCAGAGCGAATGCTCTTTACCTATGGCGACACCCCCGAAGGCATGGTGGAATCGGCGCTAGAGTTCATCCGCATCTGCGAGTCTTTAGAGTTCTACAACATCATTATTTCACTTAAGGCCTCTCGCGTGCCTGTAATGCTAGCGGCCTACCGGCTGATGGTGGCGCGGATGAACGAACTGGGTATGAGCTATCCGCTGCACCTTGGCGTTACCGAAGCCGGCGACGGCGAATATGGCCGGATCAAATCGACCGCTGGCATCGGTACCCTGCTCGCGATGGGCATCGGCGACACGATTAGAGTCTCTCTGACAGAAGCCCCCGAGAAAGAAATCCCCGTATGCTACAGCATTTTGCAGGCCTTAGGCCTCCGCAAAACCATGGTAGAGTACGTAGCTTGCCCTTCCTGCGGGCGCACGCTGTTCAACCTAGAAGACGTGCTTCACAAAGTCCGTAATGCTACCAACCACCTCACCGGTCTCGATATCGCCGTGATGGGCTGCATCGTCAATGGCCCCGGAGAGATGGCCGATGCTGACTACGGCTACGTCGGCAAACAGCCTGGCACCATTGCCCTTTACCGAGGGCGTGAGGAAATTAAGCGCGTACCCGAGGCCCAGGGCGTAGCAGAACTGATCGACCTGATTAAAGCCGATGGCAGATGGATAGAGCCTGATGCCAAAGACGAGGCTAAAAGCATCCAATTTCGCGAGATTGCGCCTCAACAGCCTGAAGCTCGATCCGCTGCAAAGGTATAAGCAGCAAAGGCTCGTTGAATTAGACTCAATCTACTTCTCAGTACATTCTCATACAGCAGAACCCATTCTTCATCCTAAACTCAGACAACTCATAAAAAGGTTGTGTTAAATTAGGCTCATTAGCGTCCTCCAGACAGGATTTTTTCTTCTATGGCTATTACTCAGCGCGGTTTTATTCTTGGCACAACCGCACTAGCGAGTGCTGCTGTGGTGATTACGGGCACCGGCATTCACCTCTCCGACGGTCAGGCCTTTTTTAAAGAAAGCCCCAAAGAACTCATTGATGAAGTGTGGCAGCTTATCGATAATGACTACGTTGATAGCTCATTTAACTCCGTCAATTGGGACGAGGTTCGCACGTCTTACTTGAATCGCTCCTATACCGATCAAGAAGAAGCCTATACCGCCGTGCGTGAGATGTTGGAAAAGCTTGACGATCCTTACACCCGGTTTATGGATCCTCAAGAATTCAGCAACATGCAAATCGACACTTCAGGCGAACTCACTGGGGTCGGCATTACAATCACTCAAGACGGAGAGACCAAAGAAATAGTCGTCGTTTCCCCCCTTGAAGACACGCCCGCCTTCGAAGCTGGTATTCTCTCGGGTGACGTCATCACCACTATTGACGGCCAAAGTACTGAGGGTATGGAGACCAATGACGCGGTTAACCTAATTCGCGGCCCGATTAACTCTAAAGTGACCATTGGAGTCAGCCGCGAAGAAAAGCCGTTGGAGTTTGAGCTTACTCGCGCTGAAATTGAAGTTCATCCTGTGAAATACTCGGTAAAAACCAGTCCTGAAGGCTCAGTGGGCTATATTCGCCTTTCGCAGTTCAGCGCCAATGCCTCTGATGAAATGCGTGAAGCCATTAAGGAGCTAGAAAAGCGTGACGTCACCGGATACGTTCTAGATCTGCGTTCTAATCCTGGCGGACTCCTGTTTTCTAGTATTGACATTGCAGAAATGTTTATTGACGAAGGCACGATTGTTTCAACGGTAGATCGCAACTCAGTGAGTGATGAAGAAGTTGCTAAAAATCAGGCTATCACCGAGCGTCCCCTAGTTGTGCTGGTAGATGGCGGCTCAGCGAGCGCCAGTGAAATCCTCTCAGGAGCCCTGCAAGACAATCACCGGGCAGAACTCGTAGGCACTCAAACCTTCGGCAAGGGATTGGTACAGTCGGTTCGTGGTTTGGCCGATGGCTCTGGTGTGGCTGTCACCATCGCTAAATACCTCACGCCTTCGGGTCGAGACATCAACAAGCTAGGAATCGAGCCCGACTACGTTGTAGAACTCACTGATGAGCAGCGCGAAGCCCTCGTCAAAGAAGGCGACAAAGTTGGAACGATGGAAGATCCGCAGTACTCCAAAGCGATTGAAGTACTTACTGACGCCATTCGCACTCAGCGACAGTCAGCCAGCACGGTAGGTGTTTCAACGCCTGCGGCTACGACCAAGTAGATCGAGTAGCCATTAGTTGGGCTTACACTTCCCTGCTCTAATCAGGCCAATGCGTTTTGCGATGGCCTGACTTTGCGTTTTAAAGGGCCCCCACTTTTCTAACGGCGGCGTATTTAGGGCTTCTAATTCTTGCGCAGATATAATTTTGCACTGCTCGGAAGCTTCTTTGACGATATACCAGCTCTCTTCAGACATTTTCGTCGCCGTGTAGCGTTAACAAAATTCAGTCGCACTCATTTCTCAGATGAGAAACATGATACCTATTATTTTTCGCCCCAGCAGGCTTTCAGCATTGTTCTAAATCAATAGTCCGGACAGAAAAGCGAGAGCAGTAGCCAGAAAAGCTATTGAGGCATTAAGGTTTAGTTAGT
>PPFU01014720.1_pt1 | contig 11082 bp, 8 predicted proteins | sample 1535991 | NCBI WGS metagenome assembly PPFU01 (sample SAMN04901290, study PRJNA319586) | Hypolithon metagenome, whole genome shotgun sequencing project. | isolation source: Antarctic Hypolithon | place: Antarctica: Miers Valley | collected 2014 | reverse complement strand
TACTACTGTCTACTCCCTAAAAACCCAGCAAAAGCTACCTCTGCCAGCGTTTCCGTATAGCGTGCCTGATCAAATGCCCCCATGCTCTCAGTAGGGAAATAGGCACTTTGGGAAAGCTAGTTTCACTGGGCGGTGAAAGGCTGAACTGCTGGAAACCGTTTTAGCGATTTTTTGCCATGTCTAGCCGCCACCACAGCTCTATAACAGCTCCATCTATAACAGCTTCAACAGTAGCCTCAACCCTCAGCAAGGCCCGCTTTAAAGCTGCCGTCCTAGAATCGATGAGTACGATTCGACTGACAAAATCGTTCACGGTGGTTGAGGCAGTTGCTTTTAAGCAAATCTGTCAAGAAGCCTTTGCACAGCATCCAGGGCTCAAAGAAGTCACGCTGGACTTTGCAGACACTACTTTTATAGACAGCAGTGGCCTTGGGGCGCTAGTCATTTGCCACCGGCTTTGTGAGTCGAAAGGGGCCAAGCTGCGGATGATTAATGTGCCCTCTCAGGTGATGATGGCGCTCTCGCTGCCTGAGCTGGATAAAGTTTTTCATATTAAGCAGGCCAGGGTGCAGGTTCTAGGTCAGGCTCTAGAGAATTTGCCTGAGACGCATCCATCGGTTCGCTCTAAGGCAAAGCGAGCGATAGATATTGTGGGGGCGCTGGTGGGATTGGCGCTGACGGTGTTGGTGTGGGCGGGGGTTGCGATCGCCATCAAACTCGAAGACGGTGGCCCCATTTTCTTCGCCCAAACCCGCTGCTCCTGGCTAGGTAAACCCTTCAAAATTTGGAAATTTCGCTCCATGGTGACCGACGCCGAAGCGCGTAAGCAGGAAGTCGCCAATAAAGTAGAAGGCCCACTGTTCAAAAACGACAACGATCCGCGCATTACTCGGACAGGGCGCTTTTTACGGCGCACGAGCCTGGACGAATTTCCTCAGTTTTGGAATGTGCTCAAGGGTGATATGAGCCTAGTAGGCACCCGGCCCCCAACGCCTGATGAAATCGCCCAGTATGAAGTATCTCAGTGGCAGCGGCTGAATGTGAAGCCAGGTATGACCGGCGAATGGCAGGTTAACGGTCGTTCTACCGTGACTTATTTTGAGCAGGTCGTTCAGCTAGACCTGCAATATCAGCAAAAATGGAGCCTGATGTACGATATTCAACTGATCGTTAAAACCGTGCTGGTTTTGTTCAGCAAAAAATCCGGTGCCATGTGACTTCGGCTACGCTCAGCCACCATCTTCCAAAAAACGTAGGCTGAGCGCAGTCGAAGTCTGCGGTTTTTGAGTGGGCAAATTGCCCACCCTACGGGACAATGGGGGTAATCATCCCCTGCCCCAACCCGTTGGCGAATGCTCGCAAATATCCTACTAGCCGACACCCTATCTATATTGCTTGGCCTGAGTAGCCTCACCTTTTATATTGCCGCCTTCTTTTACCCAGAGGTGCATCGTCGTTTAGACCCCTTATGGAGCGGCCTTGGCCTGTTCTACGCCGCCATTCTATGGTTTTGCGCGAGCCAGATGACAGTAGCCGTTTTACTCAGTCAGCTAATACCGGTTGCCTTACTCATCGGCTTAGGCTGGCAAACCCTGAGCGTACGCCGTGAAAAAACGCCCGTATATCAGCAAACGCCCGTCGTAATTACGCCCGAAGTCGTTGGCAACTGGGCTAAAAGCAAACTCAATCAGCTTAGAATTGCGCCCCCCGAACCCGTCCCCATCAGGCTCGAAAAACGCACCTTGAGCGAATTTTCGTCAGCAAGGCCCGATCCTCGCCGTCGGCCTGTTTACGAATACGAATTTGTTGAAGACGGTATTTTAGACGAGTTTTCGCGATCGCCCGTCGTAGATCCTCAAGAACTGGCGCTGTCTACGGAAAATGTTTCTGCAACGGCTGACCTCAGCTATACTGCGCCGCCTTCTGCTGAAGCGGTAGTTTTATCGGTGGAAAATCCGGAGCCAGAGGTTCAGGAGTCAGAAGCTCAGGAGTCAGAAGCATCGGCAGCGCCGGCCATGGAGACGCTTGAATCGGCTGCTAAAGAGAAAGCGGCGGCAGTGCAGGTAGAATCTTTGGCATCTAAGGATTTAGAAAAGGACTTGGAAAGTGAGGCGTCAGAGGCTGATGATGACTGGGGTAGTGACTGGAATAACGATAGCTTCGTAGCAGCGCCGTCTCAGGTAGAATCTGAGCGACAGAAGGTTGAGTTCGCTGAGGAAATACATAAAAAGGTAGCCCGTAAGCCAAAACCTAGCTTGCTAGCAATGCCTTTGATTCTGATTGGCTGGCTAAAAGATGTGGCGACCTCATTGAGGAAACCTAAGCCGTCTAGACCAATGATTGATATTCCACGTCGGGAGCCTTCTATACCGGATGAGCGTTCGGTAGAAACCCTGGAAGAAAGCAACTGGGATGATTGACTTGAAGCAAATCGAACTTCAAGGCAAAATAACCTAACTAACGCCCGCCTAAAAATAATAAAGGCCTTTAAGATTGGCCTTATCAAGTGGATAGAACAACTGTGAGTGAATCCAAGAGCTACAAAGAAACCGTTTTGCTGCCTCAGACCGAGTTCAGTATGCGAGCAAATGCGGTTAAGCGCGAGCCCGAGCTACAGGCTTACTGGCAGGAAAAAGGCCTCTACGAAAAGCTGGCAAACGAGAATCCTGGCGAGCCCTTCATCCTGCACGATGGGCCACCCTATGCCAATGGCGACCTGCACATGGGCCACGCGCTGAACAAAATTCTTAAGGATATCATCAACAAATATCAAACCTTGCAGGGGCGTAAGGTGCGCTATGTGCCAGGTTGGGACTGCCATGGCCTGCCGATTGAGCTGAAGGTGCTGCAAAAGCTGAAGTCTTCGGTGCGCCGTGAGCTGACGCCGCTTTCACTGCGGCAAAGGGCCAAAGAATTTGCCTTAGAGACGGTAGAAAAGCAGAGCGCCGGGTTTCAGCGCTACGGCGTTTGGGGCGACTGGGCGCATCCCTATCTGACGCTTCAGCCTGAATATGAGGCGGCGCAGCTAGGCGTGTTTAGCAAAATGGTGGAGAACGGCCATATCTATCGCGGTCTGAGATCTGTTCACTGGAGCCCTTCTTCGCAGACGGCGCTGGCTGAGGCGGAGCTGGAGTATCCTGAAGATCATGTTTCGCCCAGTATCTATATTGCGTTTCCAATGGTGGAAGCTGCGATCTCGGCGAAGGTAGCGCTGGCTCCTTATATAGACAATTTGGGCGTTGCGATTTGGACAACGACGCCCTGGACGATTCCCGCGAACGTAGCCGTGTCGGTAAATCCTGAGCTGGACTATGCTGTGGTAGAAAGCGCCTCGGGTGAGCCTTTTCAGTACTTGATTGTGGCAAAGGAGCTGGCTGAGAAGCTTTCTGTAACGTTTGGTACAGGCTTAAGCGTCGTAGCCGAGCTGAAAGGAGAGGCTTTAGCAGGTTCTACCTATCGTCATCCGCTGGCGAACAAAGAAAGCGCTTTTGATCGGGTGAGCCCGATTGTGATTGGCGGTGACTATGTGACGACTGAGTCGGGTACAGGGCTGGTGCATACGGCTCCGGGTCACGGGCAGGAAGACTTTTTGGTAGGCCAGCGAGAAAACCTGCCGATTCTGTGTCCGGTAGATGCGCGGGGTAACTTTACGGCTGAGGCGGGCTCGTTTGAAGGGCTGAACGTGCTGAAGACGGCGAACGACGCGATTATTGAAGCGCTTACAGAAGAGAAATATTTGCTGAAGCACGAGCCCTATGCTCACAAGTATCCTTACGACTGGCGGACGAAAAAGCCGGTGATTTACCGGGCAACTAAGCAGTGGTTTGCTTCGGTGAAAGGCTTTGTGGGCGATGCGCTAAAGGCGATTGATGAGGTGACCTGGATTCCCGCGCAGGGGAAAAACCGGATTACAGCGATGGTGTCTGAGCGCTCTGACTGGTGCATTTCGCGGCAGCGGAGCTGGGGTGTGCCGATTCCCGTTTTTTATGATGAGGCGGGCGAGCCGCTGACGACACAGGAAATGATCGCCCATGTGCAGGCGATTGTGGCTAAGAAGGGATCGGATGCCTGGTGGGAGATGAGCGTAGAAGAGCTGCTGCCTGAGTCGTATCGCAATGATGGGAAGACCTATGTAAAGGGCACCGACACGATGGACGTGTGGTTTGACTCGGGATCTTCCTGGGCGGGTGTGCTTCAGCAGCGCGAAAGTTTAGAGTATCCGGCTGAAATGTACTTAGAAGGGTCTGACCAGCATCGCGGCTGGTTTCAGTCGAGCTTGCTTACCAGCGTGGCGACTAATGGCCATGCGCCCTACCGGCAGGTGCTTACGCATGGCTATGTGCTAGATGAAAACGGGCGCAAAATGAGCAAGTCGCTGGGCAACGGCGTCGATCCGAAGGTGATTATTGAGGGGGGTAATAATCAGAAGCAGGAGCCGCCTTATGGTGCGGACGTGCTGCGGCTGTGGGTGTCTTCGGTGGACTACTCGGGCGATATGCGGCTAGGGATGCGCAACGTGAAGCAGATGTCGGATGTGTATCGCAAGATTCGCAATACGGCGCGGTTTTTACTGGGGAATCTGCATGATTTTGACCCGGCGAAAGATGCGTTGCCTTATGAGGAACTGCCTGAGCTAGATCGCTACATGCTACACCGGATGACGGAGGTGTTTGCTGAGGTGACTAGCGCGTTTGAGTCGTATCAGTTCTTTCAGTTTTTCCAGACGGTGCAGAACTTTTGCGTGGTGGATCTGTCGAACTTTTACTTAGATATTGCGAAGGATCGGCTGTACATTAGCGCGGCAGATTCAGTTCGCAGGCGTAGCTGTCAGACGGTGCTGGCGATCGCACTCGAAAACTTAGCCAAGGCGATCGCCCCCGTCCTCGTTCACATGGCCGAAGACATCTGGCAGTTTTTACCCTACCCAACCCCCGCCGAATCAGTCTTTGAGTCGGGCTGGGTGACGTTAGACGAACAGTGGGAAAAGCCCGAGCTGACGGAAAAATGGAACCAGCTACGGACGCTTCGAGACGAAGCCAACGTCGTGCTAGAGCAGGCTCGCTCAGATAAAGCCATCGGCTCTTCTTTGCAGGCGAAGCTGAAGCTGCTGGTAGAAGATACTGATTTGCGCTCAAAACTGGCGGCGATGAACCCGGCTGAAGGTATTTCCGAGGGATCTAATCAAGTAGACGAGCTGCGTTATCTGTTCTTGGTTTCTCAAGTGGAGATAGTAGATAGCACAAGCGATCTAAAAGGCGCTGAGTACAGAGGCCTGACGAACGGTGTGACGATTGCAGTTGTTGATGCAGATGGGGAGAAGTGCGATCGCTGCTGGAATTACTCTACTTATGTAGGCGAGTCTAAGGAGCATCCTGCGGTGTGCGAGCGATGTGTCGCTGCTCTCAACGGCCAGCTCTAACGCTACGTTCGATGGGATATTCTAAAATACGACGCAATCGGCCAGTCCGTGCCTGTTATTGGCGTAGCTAAGAACAGATTTTTGGATACGCCAGAAGCTGGTGAGGTAAAAAGAGAAGGAGATAAACCAGGCGATATGAATTGCCAAAGTTATATCTTTATAGCCTCTCCTCAAAAGCTTTCTTCTCTTCATGAAAGCTTCTTAAAAACTGGCTGAAGTCGTAAGTCATCGGTGAAGTGACGGAGCATTTTGATCCCTACCTTTGTGACTTTGCTACGCTTGGCAAAGTAATTCTACTTATTGATGGGTGGGATACAGCTCTTTATCGGGCTAACGTACGATCCACAGGCTGCTTCTATGCTACAGATATTTACTGATTCGGCTGTAGCTTTATAAAAGGGCTCAATGCCCGACGCTTAACCTGCGTCAGAATAAGCTGTGACAAAAAAAGACCGCGAACAGGCTGCTTACCTAGTCATCTCGCTGCACGTTTTGCCAGTCGATCCGCTTTGGCGGTGCCCACCTTCTCTGAGGCAAAATGAGCCATTCAAATTCACCCGTTCTCTCAGTTGTGGTACCTGTTCACAACGGGGGGAGTGCCTTTCGACGCTGCCTAACCTCGCTGACTCGCTGGACACCTAATCCCAGTCAATCAGATGGCGCATCTGCTATAGAAATTATTGTGGTCTCCGATGGAGACTCCGATGGTAGCTGGCGGCTGGCTGAAGAATTTGGGGTGCAGTTAATTCGCTGCGAAGAATCAAAAGGCCCTGCTAGGGCGCGTAATATGGGCGCTGAGGCGGCGACGGGCGATATTTTATTTTTCGTTGATGCCGACGTAGAGATTTTGCCAGATACGGTTAGCCGGGTAATCGATAGCTTCCAGGCCAACCCGCAGCTAGCGGCGCTGATTGGCTCCTACGACGACGCACCCGGCGCACCAAACTTTTTGTCGCAGTACAAAAACCTTTTTCATCACTACACTCACCAAACCGCCTGCCTGGAGGCCTCTACCTTTTGGGGAGCCTGTGGGGCCATTCGCCGCCCTGTTTTTAAAGCGGTGGGCGGCTTTGATGAAGCCTATCGTAAGCCCTGCATTGAGGATATTGAGCTGGGCTATCGTCTGAAGCAGGCAGGCTACACCATTCATCTGCGTAAAGACATTCAGGTAAAGCATCTGAAGAAATGGACGCCGGTTTCGCTGCTACGAGCCGATGTTTTTTATCGGGCGCTGCCCTGGATGGCGCTGCTATTACAGGTTCGGCAAGCCCACCCAGCACAGTATCAGAAGTTTACCAGCGATCTCAATCTTAAGTGGGATAGCCGCATTAGTGTGATGTTGGTGTATGTTTCGCTATTGTGTGTGCTGGTCGCGCCATGGTGGCACGGTGCTCTAATAATAGCCGCTCCGTTCGGGGTGGCGCTCACCCTGATTAATCTGCCCATATATGAGTTCTTCCGTCAAAAGCGAGGCTGGCTGTTTGCCGTAAAAACGGTACCCTGGCACTGGCTGTACTTTTTATACAGTGGATTAGCTTACGTGGTTACGCTAGTGCGGCATCAGATGCCTTCTCAGGCGCTGGGTAGCTCGCTGGGCCGTTCATAAGCGCGATCAAAGCTGACTAGCCTAGCCGTCTATCTACCTAAATCTTTATCTACCAATGTTTTCAGGGGTTCTTGTATAAATGGCTTCTCGTACTGTTGTTATCGGCGCAGGTCCGGCGGGTTTAGTAGCTGCCTATGAGCTGGTTAAAAATGGTCAGCAGGCAACCGTGCTAGAGCAGTCTGACAAAGTTGGCGGTATCTCTCGCACGGAAACCTATAAGGGCTACCGGTTTGACATTGGCGGGCACAGGTTTTTTACTAAGGTGGGCGAAGTTCAAGCGCTTTGGCAAGAAATTTTAGGCGACGACTTTATTCAGGTGCCGCGCATGTCGCGGATTTACTACCGCAATCGCTTTTTTGACTATCCCCTCTCTATTACGAATACCCTAAAAAACTTAGGGCCAATCGACAGCACTTTGATTGTGCTGAGCTACCTAAAAGCACGCACTCAAGCGATGCTGAACCCCGAATTTGAAGCTGAAAACTTTGAAGAGTGGGTAACCGAGCGCTTTGGCTCTCGCCTGTATCGCACCTTTTTTAAGTCCTACACCGAAAAGGTTTGGGGCATTTCCTGTGACAAAATTCAGGCCGAATGGGCCGCGCAGCGCATCAAGGGGCTTTCACTTTCTAAGGCCGTTATCAACGCGATGTTTGGCAGCAATGATACTAAAACCCTGATTAAAGAGTTTGACTATCCGGTGCTGGGCCCCGGCATGATGTGGGAAAAATGCCAGTCGCTGATTGAGGAAACCGGCTCTGTGGTGGCGATGAATACTCGCGCCGTGCGCATAGAACGTACCGGCAACCGAATAGATCGCGTGATTGCGCAAAAAGCCACCGAGGCAGGCACTGAAACGTTTGAGCTGACTGGCGACAGCTTCGTTTCTAGTATGCCGGTGAGCGCTTTGGTAAGACGGCTAGATCCGCCTGCGCCCCCTGCCGTCATCAAGGCCGCTAACGGGCTCAAATATCGCGACTTTTTAATTGTGCCAATTGTCGTCAACATTAAGTCGCTTTTTCCTGACAACTGGATTTATATTCATAGCCCTGACTTTAAGGTGGGTCGCATTCAAAACTTCAAAAACTGGAGCGAGGCGATGGTGCCTGACCTCAGCAAAACCTGCTTGGGAATGGAATATTTTTGTAGCGAAGGCGACGACGTTTGGGAGATGGACGATGCAGGGCTAATTCGCTTGGCTAGTGAGGAAATTGTAGGGCTGGGCTTAGTCCCCGATGTCTCCCTGGTAGAAGACGGCACCGTGATTCGCCAGAAGAAGGCCTACCCTGTGTACGATAGCAATTACCGTGAGCATTTGGCGGTACTGCAAGACTTTATTGAAGGCTTTGAGAACCTGCAAACGGTGGGCCGTAATGGAATGCACCGTTACAATAACCAGGATCATTCTATGCTGACGGGGCTACTGGCTGCGAAGAACATTTTGGGTGAGAAGCATGATCTGTGGGGCATTAATACCGAACGCTCTTATCATGAAGACTTTACAAAAGAGCAGTGGGCTGAAATTAAGGCCGCTGAAGATCGAGAAATGATGGCGGTGAGGTAAAGCGGTGAGATAAGACATTGGAGATAACACCCATGGTGCAACTACAGTCGGCCCCTGCTGGCGCAAATCCTTCTCTAGAATCCGACCAAAGCCCAATTAGCTTTTCGATTATTATCGAAACCGAGAATCTGGCTAGCGCCGACCTACCTGGGCTATTTCGCAGCCTTGACGCGCTTGAAGCCCAAACCCCCTTTCGCCGCTTCAGGCCAATGAGGTGCTGATGATAGAGACTGGCGATGTGCCGCCCGCGCTGCTAGATACCATTCGGGCGCAGTATTTGTGGGTGACTATCTGCCGGATTGATGCTGGGTTGGAGTACTATCAGGCCAAAATGCGAGGTATTGAGCTGATGACAGGAGAGGCGGTGGTGCTGTGCGACTCTGACTGTGTGTACAACGCTGAGTGGCTGGGGGCAATGCTGGCTCCGTTTGCTAGGGAAGATGTGCAGATGGTGGCGGGCGAAATGTCTTTAGAGATTACGGGGCCTTATAAGCTGGCGATCGCGCTGACCTATATTTTCCCCCGCTACAGCCGCCGCAGTGACTTGCAGCCGACGGGGGGCTATTTTTGCAACAATGTTGTTTTTAGGTGATCGCTCATCACCCAACTCCCCATCCCTAACACACTCCCTATGTACCGGGGCAACTGCGTTATCCATGCGCACCAGCTAGCGGCTAGCAGCCATCGGATTTGGCAGCAGCCTCAGGCACGGGCCTTACATGCTCCGCCCAATGGTTTTTCTCACTTTGTATCACGCTTTCTGATGCTGGGCTACGATGCCTTGAGCGTCTCTCGATTTGCCGCCGATCCGATGGCGAAGATAGCCGGTGACCGTCCTGCGCCCGTGCGCCCAGTGAGAGATCTCGCTGTAGCTGGCATGATCTGGATTAATAAAGTTAATAGGAGTTACGCATTGACAGAAAGCAAGGCTGTATCCTGAATAGGAATCCATCCATTCTGAGCGATCGCCGATTCATGCGCGAGTTAACGAAGTTCGTTAACCCGTCTACAGCGCATTGTAATAGCAGGCTCTATACAGGCGACTCCGATACTCAATGCCTTCTTCTTCGAGAATTTGGTTGAGTCTTGATTCGGGCAGGATGTCCTCCTGCTACGGCAATCCTAAGCTTTTGAAAAATTGTTCCTTGAGTATTTCGGCTGATTGAGACATAGTAGAAAATGACATTAGTGGCTTGCAAGACTCTGATATATATCTATCAAACCTTGCAGCCCTTTTCTACCCTTTTCCCTTTCCTTAAGTCAGTGCCATTGATCCATACTCCCCCGATATCTCTGAAGCTGAAGCACGTCAGAAGTGGATTGATCTGCCGACAGCGACCTATGTCACAACAGATAGTGGCGGCAATGTTTTAGGAACTTACTACATCAAGCCCAATCAGCCAGCACTAGGCGCTCACGTTTGAACTGTGGCTACATTGTAGGTGCGCAGGCTCGCGGGGAAGGAGTTGCTACATTGATGTGTAAGCATTCCCAGCGTGGAGCGATACGCTTAGGGTTTCGAGCAATGCAGTTTAACTTGGTGGTTTCGGCTAACGAATCGGCTATTTATTTATGGCAGAAGCTGGGGTTTGAAACAGTAGGCAGGCTACCGGGTGCCTTTCAACATTCAAAGCAAGCTTTTATAGATGCTTTTGTGATGTACAAGTGGTTGCAAGACTGAGAACATACTAGGGTGTCTGGTTGTTCGGCGGGAGATTAAAGCACTGCGCAGGCTGGCTAGACAATCGATTTACAGCTTGGTAGGCCCAGTCTGTAGGGTAGACATCTGGAAAAGCAGAAACGAATTGACCCGGCGCACAGATAAGTTGAGTCTGGCTTTGGTTCTGGCTAATAGTAACCTCTGCCTGAGTGCTTTCAGGTAAAGCCTGAGCTGAAATATTAGCCTGAGGAAGAGGGATCTGTTTGGGGCTTTCGTGAGTCAGAACCGGCGTGCTTGCAAGCAGTAAAGAGGATAACAGTAAAGCATTCATGAGGGCTATTTCTTGTGATTTCTCTCACTTTAAATCATCTGTAGCTATTTGAGGATAGCGTTATAGCCCTACAGTGTTAGGCTATAGCCCAACTTAGTCCTGTTATTGGCGAACTTAGATGGCGAGTTTGACGTTGACCGTTCATGAATTACGCAATCAGGAGGGAAAAGTCTGCATTGCCTTGTTTGACACTGAAGCTGGGTTTCCAGAAGACGATACACAGGCCGTTTGTAATTGCTGCTTTCCGATTAGCGCGCTGCCACTGAAGGCCAGTTTTGAGATTCCTTATGGCAGCTATGCGGTCAGCATTTTACATGATGAAAATGAGGATGGTCAGCTAAATACGGGAGCGCTAGGAATTCCGCAAGAAGGCATTGGGTTTTCTAATGATCCTCGGATTATTAAAGGAACGCCTAGCTTTGAGACGACTCGCTTTGAGTTTACAGAACATGCTCCAGAAGTGCAGGTAACTATTAAATATTTTTAGGTAAATATTTTTAGACAA
>PPFU01007453.1_pt1 | contig 11082 bp, 9 predicted proteins | sample 1535991 | NCBI WGS metagenome assembly PPFU01 (sample SAMN04901290, study PRJNA319586) | Hypolithon metagenome, whole genome shotgun sequencing project. | isolation source: Antarctic Hypolithon | place: Antarctica: Miers Valley | collected 2014 | reverse complement strand
TCGGGGTGGCGCTGGCGGTCATCGCCGGGCTGATTTTGTTCGGGCGCGAGGTGCTTGCGTACGCATTCGACCCCGAGCTTGCCGAGCTGCACGGCGTGCGTGCGGGCCTGGTGCATTACGGCCTGTTGCTGGCGATTGCGGCGATTGTCGCAACCGGTGCGCGGCTGACCGGCGCGGTGCTGCTGCCGGGCCTTCTGATTCTTCCCGGCGTCACGGCGGCGGTGCTCGCCGGGCGATTGTCGACGATGTGGGGCGTGAGCCTGCTGGTCACGCTCATCGCCTTCGGCGTGGCGATGACCGTGCATCTGATGATGCCTGCCATCCCGGTGGGGCCGGCGGTGGTTCTCTTGCTGGTGGTGCAGTTCCTCATCGCCGCCCTGTGGGCGAAGAGGTGATGCTGCGTACGCGATCGTCGTTCATGGCCGCGTATGCGAATGCGGGGCGTTCAGAGTTGATTGACACATGACTTTGTCGTAAACGCCCCGCATTGGCATGCGGGGCTATGGAATCTACTCGGACATCAGCTCGATGAGATACGCGCCGACGTCGGCTTGGGTCGTGTAAGGACCAAGGCCGAATTGCCGGCCTTCGGCGTCGGTGTGCGCGTCGACTTTCTCCGCCAGCGCGACCAGCGCCTCGGCTCCGACGCCGCGCGCGAAGAGCGGCACGGGCCAATTGCTGTGCGAGCCGAATTGCCACTTGTACCCAGGCAGAATGCCCGCCCCATTGTCCACCAGCGCCTCGAAAGGCGTCGTCGTGCTGTCGGGGCCGTAGAGCAGATGATCGTGATCGGCGGTGATGATCAGAAGGGTGTTCCCGAAATTCGCGGCGTTGGACTCGTCCTCGAGATAAGCCACCACGCTTGCGACGGCGGCGTCGAAATCCTGATACTCCTCGATCATGCGACCGAGGTCGTTGCCGTGCATTGCCCAGTCGACCGCCCCGCCTTCGATCATCAGAAAGAACCCATCCTCGTCCGATTCCACCACGCGCAATGCGGCCTGGGCCATCGTCGTCAGGTCCGGCGCGTTCGTCAGCAGCGGCACAGCGCCAGGGGCGTACGTGGGTCGCCGCTGGTCCGAGGGATCATTGCGGTAAAACTGAAGCGTTCGGGCGACCTGCGGGATCATCGCCAGCTTGTCCGGCGCAGGCATCGAGCCATCGGCGATGGCCTCGATCGCGGCCTTGTCGCTGACCAGTGTCCAGGCCACGCCGTTCGCGCCTGAATGGTTGGTACGATTCTTCAAATCCTGCCACAGCGGGCGCGGCATGAACTCATAAGGGTCTTCAGGTCCGTCATACCCCGCCTCGCCGGCGGCGATGCCGTTGTCGTCGAACATTGGGTTCCCGCCTCCGGCGATCACATCCAGCACGCCGGAACCAAAAAGCTCCATCGCCAGCTCGTGATAATTGTTACGCGAAATGTTGTGCGCCCCGCCCCCCGATGCCGGCGTGGCGTGGCAAAAGGGGACCGTCGAAACAACGCCCGTTCGCTTGCCTCGCTGGTGCGCGATTTCGGCTATCGAGGTCACCGGCTGCTGCGCGCCGTCGACGTTGATTGCTCCGTTGTATGATCGAACGCCGGTCATCAACGCACTCATCGTGTTCGCCGAGTCGGGGCAGGTGCGCCGATGCCACTCGTATCCGGCAAATCCGGCGTCGTATTTGTCGCTCACTTTTGATTGCCCCTCAATTGCCGTCGTATCCCACGCCGCGGCCGGGTCGTAGACCAGATGCGGATCCTGCTCCAGCGGCTCCAGCGGATTGCCCGTCATATCCCGCGGCGTGCGACCGCGGCGCAGTCCGTACGTCGCGACGGCCACCTGATGAAACTCTGCGCCGTCGGCCGTCAGGGGCACGCCGGTCCATAAACGCGTCGCTTGCAGCGTGTTGTATCCCGCGCCGTCGGCGAGCATCACGATCAGGTTCTTCGGCCTGGGCGTCTCCTCCGCCCCGGCGGCCGGCGCCCAAGCGGCAATAAGAACGCTCCCGATCACGACACGATTGAAAAGCTGCATTGCCAAGACCCTATCTCACGATTGTCAGCGACACACTTGCTTGCCGTAACGCTTCCGACACATTTCCCCTCCTCCACTTGCCCACGTCGCGCCCCTGCGGCAACATAGCTTGGCATGTCAGCCGCCACCGCCACCATACTCCGCAACCTTAATCTCGACCCCGCCGCGATCTACATCGGCAATGCCCGCCGCGCGGGGAGGGGCGAGGAACTGGTCGCACGCTCGCCGATTGATGGCTCAACCACCGCCACCTTCAATCAGGCCACCGCCTCTGATGTCGCCGAGGCAGCCGTCGAAGCGACCAAGGCCTTTCGCCAGTGGCGCATCGTTCCCGCACCCAAGCGCGGCGAGTTCGTCCGCCTCATTGGCAATGCTTTGCGCGAAAAGAAGAAGGATCTGGCAGCTCTCGTCACGCTTGAAGCTGGGAAGATCACCGCCGAGGCCGAGGGGGAGGTGCAGGAGATGATCGACGTCTGCGATTTCGCCGTCGGTTTGTCGCGACAGCTTTACGGCAAAAGCATCGTCAGCGAACGGCCGAACCATCGCATGATGGAGCAGTGGCACCCGCTCGGTCCGGTCGGCGTGATCAGCGCCTTCAATTTTCCAGTCGCCGTCTGGGCATGGAATGCGATGCTCGCCTTCGTGTGCGGCGATCCGGTGGTGTGGAAGCCCAGCGAGAAGACGCCGCTGACCGGACTGGCGTGTCAGCAGATCGTGCAGGATGTCATCAAGACGCTCGACTGGGTTCCGCCGGCGATCAGCAGCGTCATCGTCGGCGGGCGCGATGTCGGCGAGGCATTGGCGGCAAACCCGGCGTTTCCCCTGATCTCCGCCACCGGCAGCACGCGCATGGGCAAGCAGGTCGCCCAAGTCGTCGCCGGCCGACTGGGGCGGAGTCTGCTCGAACTCGGCGGGAACAACGCGATGATCGTCACCCCCACTGCCGATCTGGAACTGTGCGTGCGCGCCATCACCTTCGCCGCCTTCGGCACCGCGGGCCAGCGTTGCACGACCTTGCGCCGGCTGATCGTGCATGAGTCGATGAAGCAGCCGATCCTCGACCGGCTTGGGCCGATCATGCAGTCAATCAAGATCGGCGACCCGCGCACCAGCGGCGTGCTGATGGGGCCGCTCATCGACAAAGACGCCGCCGATGCGATGGACACCGCACTGGCGACCGCGAAGGAGCAAGGCGGCACAATCACCGGCGGCGGCCGGGCCAAGGGCTTCACCAATGGCGTCTACGTCAACCCCGCCATCGTCGTGATCGACGCCGGCGCGCCGATCACACGGCACGAAACCTTCGCGCCGATTCTTTACGTCATGACGTATGAAAATCTCGATGAAGCGGTCGCGATGCACAACGATGTGCCGCAGGGATTGAGCAGTGCGATCTTCACCGGCGACATGCGTGAGGCAGAAGGATTCCTCTCCCCCGCCGGCAGCGATTGCGGCATTGCCAACGTCAACATCGGCACCAGCGGCGCGGAAATCGGCGGCGCGTTCGGCGGCGAAAAGGAAACCGGCGGCGGCCGCGAATCCGGCAGCGACTCCTGGCAAACCTACATGCGCCGCACCACCAACACCATCAACTACGGCCACGACCTGCCCCTGGCCCAAGGCATCAACTTCGATGTATAGACTCCAAGTAGCCCCGGATTCACATCCGGGGCTACGTTTGTCGTCTCTCCTCTCCGTCCCTCAGTGCCATCCGTGGTGAACCCACTGCCGTATAGTGGGTCATGAGCCGATTCCCCCTTTCAACCGTAACCGCCATCCTGCTCGGCGGCGCGATGCTTGCCGGGTGCTATGAGACGACAAGTTTCACAGGCATCACCACCACGACACGACCCGTCGGCGGCGTTTCCGAGAGCGGCTACGACCTGACGCCCATTCCCGCCGACAAGGCCGATGAAATGGCGAAAGGTCTTTCCGAACTTGCCTACCACGTCACGCGCAAGGACGGGACCGAGCGCTCGGGCAGCAGCGAATTGAACGCCAACAAACAGGTCGGCGTGTACGCGTGTGCGGTCTGCGATCTGCCGGTGTATTCAAGCGAAACAAAGTTCGAAAGCGGCACCGGCTGGCCGAGCTTCTGGGAAAAACTCGATCCCGCCCATGTGCGCGACGTCGAGGATCGCAGCGGCGCAATGGTGCGCACCGAAGTCGAGTGCGCCCGGTGCGCCAGCCACCTCGGCCACGTCTTCACCGACGGCCCCGAACCGACGGGCATGCGTCACTGCCTCAACGGCGTGGCGCTGAAGTTTTATCCCAAAGGTCAAGAGCCTAAGCCGACCCCCACGACCCCCGCCACGCAACCCGCGCAGTAAACGTTCAATCTGCTTTTAGACGTGTCGCCCCGCGACGCGCGTCCGTAGACCAAGCAAACCGGCGGTTGAAACCGCCGACTACGTATCACGCGCCCTGCCGGGCGAGTCGGGCGAATTGCGGGAGCGACACACGTCTACGGTTAGGCATCTCGTCGTAAGTGCGGCCGTCCAGTTCGCGCCCGCTTCGTTTCTTGTTTACGCCGCCCCACTGCTTAAAGAAGAACGCCGTCTTCGCCGCTCGGCATTGGCGACGAATGTCCGTAACCCATTCCTTCTCGATCGGGCGTGCGCCCGGGCCCGACTCTCCGCCGACGATCACCCAGTCGATGCCCTTCAGGTTCAGGTCGGGCAGCGGCCCCAGTAGTGGCTCCAGCGACAGGAACCGAACTTGGGCCGTCGTCATCCTGAGGAGATCGATGCGGTGGACGTAGTCCGTCGTCTCGACGCTCGTTCCCATCCAGATCTGCGGTTGCCACGGGAGGATCGGGTTGAGTTCCGCGACCCTCTCGGGGCGCTTGGTAAGCACCTGATATTCGTGCCAGTCGGCACGGGCCATGACGTCGAAAACCTGCAGGATGAAAGCTGTCGGAACGTCCTTGTGGAACAGGTCGCTCATCGAGTTGACGAAGATGCGCTGCGGCTTCTTCCACCGCAGCGGCATCTCCAACATGTGCGGCTGGAGCGTGAGTTTGAAGCCATTGGCGTAGTTGCGATTGCCCATCGCCTGCAAGCGTTTCGACATGCGCAGCGCGTAGCAGTGCTTGCACCCCGGGCTGACCTTCGTACAGCCGGTGACGGGGTTCCAGGTCGACTCAGTCCATTCGATTGAGGATTGGAATGCCATTACGTCCTGCCTCTATCGCGGTACTTGTCGAAGATCCATGTCACGATCTTTGACCCGGTTCGGTTCGGCGAAGCGAAAAAGAGGTAGTACACAACCGCCCCTTGGTCATTTCGCATCGGGAGAGGCGTCGGCACGTACTTGAAGCCTGCAACTTCTTCAAGGCGATTACGGTATGCCTCAGCGACGTCGTCGTTTGGATTCTTAGAGGACAGATCGCCGAAGAGACCGGGCTCTTGCCGATATGCGGCGCTTCGCCACGACTCGTCGCCCCAGAATCGGTTCATCCTCTCTGTCTGTTGGCGGTTTACCTTGTCCGGGTTCTTCCACAGGACATTCATGTTCATGTCCATGACCATGAAGTTAAGGAAGATTTCGATCGTGCCCATCCGGCCGGCGGTTGCTACTACGTTCCAGTCGAGATTGAGCGCGTAGGGATCAAGTAGACAGAGACCGCGTGCGAACGAGCGATATTCAAGCTTGGGGAATATCTGTTCGAGTAGGACATTGTTGCAGTCCTCGTCATAGACGTGCACGTTGTCACGCCCCTTGGACAGTTCCCGAAGTGACTGCGCCTTCCGCTTGTTCAGGTCGATGAAGTGGTACTCGCTGAAAGGTGGCTCGACGGCAAGGGCATTTGCAGGACTCCCTGGAACCGGCTCGAGTGTTTGCTTGCGAACGTGATGTCCCCCACCGGCGAAAGCATCGATATAGGCGTGCCGCAAATCACGCTGCGCTGTGAGGATCTTGGAGTACTCAGTCGCATAAGACCGAATGATCTCCAGCTTTAGTTCGGACCAGTAGCCAATCCGATCCGGTTCGTAACGTTCCCCTTGCGTCGCCACGAAGCCGACCCTAACGAACGCCAATCAGAAGAGCAAGTTTGATCGCAGGCCCGTGTTAGCTTGCGAGGTACCAGATCGCGTCCCCATCCGGTCGGCACGCCATCCCTAGGGAATGAATGTGGCCGAAGTCGTTCCGTATATCAGTTGAGGAATCGAGAATCTAAGTGCGGAGCATCGACTTCGGCCGAATGACTCTGCTTAACCTGATCGGCGCACGTTAGCACCAAAGATCGTTCGCAGGAACATGGCCCTACCGACTTCAACACGGCGGATCGGTGGCCAGTTCGGCGAGGGCGTGGCCGATGAAGGTGGCGTCGGCGTCGCTGCGGAACTTGTCGGCGATGCGGGTGCATCGCTGGTCGGTGACGGCCATGACGTGGGGGCGAGGGCGGGTCATGGCGATGAAACGCGTGCCTGCGTTCAACGCGGTTCGGCGCGGTGTGCCAAGGGCGAGCGGGCCGGCGCGGGTGATGATTTCGCCGGGGCGGATGAGCAGTTGCGTCCACCCGAGCAGGTCGCGGATGGCGAGAATGAGGCCGGTGCCAAAGAGGATGCCAAGCGCGCCCGCGGAGAGCCATGCGAGCTGACCCAGGCCGCGACGCGTGGATGGCTCATCGATGAGGTGCATCGCCGCGACTCCGGCGTAGATGAGGAACACGAGCATCAGCGCCGCGGTCCAGAGTTCGCCGCCCCGCCGCCAGGGCCATTCGATCCGCCAGCCCTCGCGCTCGCGCTGAAGATGCCAGTCGCGCGGAAGGGATTTTCCCGCGATGCTCGGCGCCGATCGCGGCGCGAATCCGCCGGGTGTCAAGTCGAATTGATGCTCAACTCGGCAAGCGCGACATCTGACGAGTCGTCGAAATTGATCGACGTCGTCATCGTGTCGGCGGGAACCACACGTCGGGCAAAACATCGCCACGCGAGGAGTCTAGCCGCACGCGCGGCGGGTCGGAAAGTGAGATTTCAGAGGGTTTCGCCGATGAGTGAAACATTCCGACGTGATCTTCGCCGTCTGCTGATCAGATCATGCTGAATACGTACGCGGCGGCGTCGGGAAATGGAGGCTCCACTGAAACATTCCGACGTATGCACTGACAGCGACTGACGTTTTGGTACGCGCTGTTGCGTGTTGATTGGCGGGGTGTGCGTTGCGCGATGGTGGGCGCGATGGCGCAACCCATCCGACTTTTGGCCGTGTCGCGCCTGTCCGGACGCGCTTGATCGACTCTACCCTTGATCCATGTCCGACGTCTGGCTCAACGGCGTGTTCGTTTCGGAAGATGAGGCCCGCATCGACCCGCGCGATGGGGGCTTCCTTCATGGAGCGGGCGTGTTCACCACGACCCGCGCGCGGGACGGGCGCATCTTCAGGCTGGCGGAGCATTTGAAGCGGTTACGCGACTCGTGCAACGCGCTGTATGTGCCTTTTACGATCAGGGATGAAGGCTTGGTCGAAGCGGCTGAGGAACTGTTGCAACGCAACGGGCTTGCGGATGCCCGGCTGCGGATCACGGTGACACGCGGGCGAACCATGGTCAATGCGACCGGCGAGGAGGTGCATCAGTCGACCGTGCTGATCGCGGCGGGTGAGCAGAGCGCTTACCCGGCGGAGTTTTATGAGAAGGGCATGACGGCATTGCTCAACAGCGAGCAAAAGGCCAATCCGTACGATTTGCAGGCGGGTCACAAGACTTTGGACTACCTGAGCCGGTTTGCGGCGTTGCGCGAGGCGGCGCGGCGCGGGGCGGGTGAGTCGTTGTGGTTCAACGTCCACAATTTTTTGCAAAGCGGGAGCATTAGTAATGTCTTCATCGTCGAGGAATTCGATGGCCGGCAACAGGTTGTGACGCCGCCGACCAACGTTGACCTGCGGGATGAGGCGTTGAAGCGAATTTGCACGTATCCGAAGAGCAATGTGCTGCCCGGCGTGGTTCGGGGGTGGGTTTTGGAGCAGCCTGAGTTGAATGTTCAACGTCTGCCGATTGACGTCAACCGGCTTTTGTCGGCGACGGAAGTGTTTATCACTAACAGCGTTATGGGGATCATGCCGGTAACGCGATTAGAACAGAAGGTGATGGGAGACGGGATGCCGGGCGCGATTACGCGAGACGTGATGAGTCGCTTTGCGGCAACTTCATGGTAGATTTGCCCCAGTTCTGATTGGAGGCGCGTGTGACGTTGGAATGGCTGCTTGGCTGGTGGAACCTTATCTTCTTGATTCCATTGGGTTTAGCGTTGGCGTACCTCTTTGCGTACACGCTGTCGGGGTGGACATTTGGGGATGCTCATGTTGACGTTGACGCGGAGGCAGATATCGATGTCCACGCCGACATCGATACGCAAGTGGATGTTGGGCATGAACTTGAGCATGGCTCCGGGCACCATGATGTGGACGTCGACAGCGATGTGGGTCACAGCACGGGCATCATGACGGCGTTTGTCGGTCTGGGGGTCGGGCGGGTGCCGTTGAGCATCGTGCTGATGGTACTTTGCCTGACCTACGGGACGGCGGGGTTCGCATCCAACCAGTTGTTGCGTAACAGCTTGGCGGAGTCGGGAGTATGGCTCAGTTTGCCGATTGCGGTGCTGTTGTCGCTGGGTTTAACGATGGTTGTGAGCCGGCTTGTTGCGCAATATATGCCCCTGAACGAGACGAGCGCCCGCCTTCGCAGTGACTTGGTGGGCAGACGGGGCGTTGCCATTTTCGGAATCGACAAGGTCAGCGGCATGGTCGCGGTGACCGATGAGGGCGGCGATCGCTATCAGGTGGCGGCACGCATTTATAAGGAAAATAACGCAATTCCGGCCGGAACCGAGGTGGTTTTGACCCGCTATGACACAGCGGGCGGATACTTCTTTGTCAAGGCCAGCGACATGGGCGGAGGATAAGCGTCGGCAAGAAACCGGCTTCGCATTTGCGATCAACCGGCTCGGCGGTCATTATCGCGGGATTGAAAGGACGGGAGAGATGGTTTTCTTCATAATGTTACTGGCAGGCGTGGTTCTGGCGATCGGTCCTTGGTTCGTCGAAGGGATGTCGCCCACGGTGCAGATTGCCATGAGCATCACGGGCCTGCTCGTGCTCATCGCCACGGGTATCGCCGCGGTGGTGACCAAGCTTTACCATAAAGCCAGCGCCAACATGGCTTTCGTGCGCACCGGCATGGGCGGCGCGCGCGTCATCAAAGACGGCGGCACCATCGTCTTGCCCGTCGTGCACCAGGTAATTCCAGTCTCCTTGCAGACGATGCGGCTCAACGTAGAGCGCCGCGGGCCGCATGCGCTGATTACCAAGGACAACCTCCGCGTCGACCTGTCGGCCGAGTTTTACATCAAGGTCCAGGCCAACACCGACGACATCCTCAACGCCGCCCGTTCGCTGGGCGACCGCAGCGTCGAGCCGGGCACGGTGAGCGAACTCGTTCAGGAGAAACTGGTTAGCGCTCTGCGAACCGTCGCGGCCACGCAGGATTTGGTCGAGCTTCACTCCAAGCGTGATGAGTTCGCCAGCAAGGTGCAGGCGATTGTCACGCACGACCTTTCCAGCAACGGCCTGACGCTCGAAAGCGTGACCATCAGCTCGCTCGATCAGACCGATACGCGCAACCTGCAGGAAGGCAACGTCTTCGATGCACAGGGTTTGCGCAAGATCGCAGAGATCACGCAGCGGGCCAAGGTCGAGCGCAACGAGATCGAGCGCAACAGCGAACAACAGATCACGCTCAAGGATGTCGAGGTCCGCAAGCAGGTGCTCGACATGCAGCGCGATCAGGCGGAGTTCGAAGCCGATCAGCGGACCAAGGTTGCCAACGTGCAGGCCGCCCGGGCGCGGGAGGTGCAAGCCTTCAAAATCGAGCAGGACGAAGCCGTCAGCCGTCGGGAGATCGACAAGTTCAAAGCCATCGAAACGGCCGAGGTGCAACGTCGTCTTGCCGTCGAGCAGGCGGAAATCACCAAGCAGGTCGCACTCATCGAGAAGGAGCGCGAGCGTGAAACCGCCGAGGTTCAAAAGCAGCAGGCGATTGAAGTCGCCCAGCGGCAGCGCGAATCCGCGATCGCTGTCAAGGAACAGGAACGCGCCGCGGCGCAGGCGGCTGCGCTGCAGGCAGAGGCCGAGCGTGAGCAGGCGCATCAGCGCGTGCTGACCGTCGAAGTCGAAGCACAGGCCGAGCGTGATGCGAGCCAGAAGCTCATCGCCGCCAAGCAGGTCATCAACGAGAACCGCATCCGCCAGGAAACCGAAGCCGACGTCTCGGCCTACCAGCAGGTCAAGCAGGCCGAGGGCAAACGCCAAGCGGCGGAGCTTCAGTACGAGGCCACCCTCAAGCTCGCCCAGGGCGAATCCGAAGCCGAAAGCAAGCGCGCGGAGGGCGAGCGCGCCCGCAAGCTCGTTGATGTGCAGGTCGAACGCGAGCGCGTGGACGTGCAGAAGGAAAGGGTCGAGGTCGAGCGTCAGGAGCTGGCCAACAAGAGCGAGTTCGGCGAGGCCGCGCTCGAGTTTGAGCTGAGCAAGCTGCGCATCAACGCCGAAATGCAGGTGCGGGTGGCCGCGGCTCAGTCGCTGGGGAACATGCTCGCCAAGGCCAACATGCAGATTTTCGGCGACCCGGAGACGATGGCGAAAATGAGCAGCCGGTTCATGTCCGCCGCCACGCTGGGCAATGCGACCGACGGCTTTCTGCGGAGTCTGCCCCCGCAGGCGAAGCAACTGATCGACCGCATCCACGGCAAGCTGGCCGACGTGCTCGAGCCTGAGCACCACACCATCAGCTCCCCCGCCGCGTCCGATGGCAACGGCTCGGCGGACACCAACGGCTCCCCGCCACCGTCCCCGTCGCCGGCCCCATCCCAGTCGTTCGGCTCGTCCCCATCATCCACCGCGGCCGCGGTGCGCCCCCCCAAGTCCGGCGGCAAGCTGAAGTGATCCGCCCGACGGATTATCGACCCCAATCCCATCGCCGCCCGCTCAACACCCCCGGCAGAGCGCTCCACAGCCCCTGCCGCGCGTTTGGAAGGTGCGCCCGTAACGAGCCGCGACCGTGAGGGAG
>PPFU01048384.1_pt1 | contig 11090 bp, 11 predicted proteins | sample 1535991 | NCBI WGS metagenome assembly PPFU01 (sample SAMN04901290, study PRJNA319586) | Hypolithon metagenome, whole genome shotgun sequencing project. | isolation source: Antarctic Hypolithon | place: Antarctica: Miers Valley | collected 2014 | reverse complement strand
CACTACGCCGGTGGTGTCCAGGCGGTTTCGGTAGCTGGTGTGGATGCCCGATATGTAGCGCTGCCGATGCACCACGAACTCCTCCCAGTCCAGCTTGGGCGGCGGCAGGTCGAACCCCACCTGCCCGGCCAGGCTGACCCGCTGCGCGAGCTCGGCCGCCAGCCACATCGCCTTCTTCGGCACGCAACCGACATTGACGCAGGTCCCGCCCAGTTCGTTGGGCTCCATCATCGCCACGCTGGCACCGTGCGAGACGGCCCGGAACGCGCCCGCCAGGCCGCCGGAACCGCCGCCAATGACAATGAGGTCGTAGTCGTACCCGTGCTTGCTCATGTGAAACGCTCCATTCGGTATGGGGTCGGGTCGATGGCCGTGGGCGCACCGGTGATGAGGTCGGCCATCAACTGGCCGCTGGCCGCGCCCATGCTGATGCCGAGCATGCCATGGCCGGCGGCGACCCAGAGGCTGTGCCGCCCTGGCGCGCGACCGAGCACCGGCAGGTCGTCCCAGGTCATGGGTCGCCATCCGCACCAGCGCTCCTCGATGGTGGCGCCCACCGGCTCGTGCAGGTACCGGGCGGCGCCCTGCTCCAGCGCCGCCAGACGCACCGGGTTGAGGCTGTCGTCGTAGCCGGAAAATTCCATGGTGCTGCCCAAGCGGAAGCCGCTGTCCCACGAAGTGACACAGACCGAGCAGTCCTTCAGCACCATCGCGCGACGTGGTACCCGGGAGGGGCGCGAATAGGTGATCGAATAACCTTTCCCCGGCTGGATCGGCAGGCGCAGTCCCAGTGCTTGCAGCAGCGGTGGCGACCACGCGCCCAACGCCACCACCACCTGATCGGCACTGCGGGGGCCCAGGGTGCTGTCCACGCCCGCGCCGTTGCCGCCGGGTTCCTCGTGCAGCGACTCGACTCGGCAATGTTCTTCGATGATCCCGCCGCGTTCACGCACCACCCGCGCCAGCTCGGCCATGTAGAGATCCGGCCTCAGCCGCGCGTCGCCGGGGAAATGGATGGCGCCGGCGATGCCGGGTTTCAGTGCGGGATCCTCGCGCTCATAGCGAGTGCCGTCGATGACCTCGCTATCGATGCCGAACTCACGCAGCGCCTCGCACTCGGCGGCGTAGTGGTCGAAATTCCGGGGCTCGCGGAATACGTAGTCCAGTCCCTCTTCCACGAATTCGCAGTCCAGTGCATAGCGCTCGACCCACTGCGCCAGGCGCAGCCGCGAGTCCTGCAGCAGCGCCGCACGCGACAGCGCGCTCTGGCGCCAATCGGTCAGATTGCAGCGCGCAGCGAAATGCGAGAGCCAGCGCCACAGCGCGGGGTCCAGTCGCGGCTTCAGGTACAGCGGCGCGTCGGGGGTCAACATCCAGCGCAGGCCGCGCGCGACCATCCCTGGTGCGGCCAGGGGCGGCGCGTGGCTGGGGGTGACGGTGCCGCAGTTGCCGTGCGAAGCGCCGCCGCCGACGCTTCCGGCATCGAGCACCCGCACCGACCGTCCAGCGTCGATCAGCGCCAGCGCAGTGGCCAGCCCGATCACGCCGCCGCCAATGATCATTACGTCGTCGCGTGGGGGAATCACCGCGTCATTGTAGAGCCGCGCCGCCCGCATGCCCGTGCACGGCTCGCATCGGCTGCGGCCTGAGGTAGGTCAGCGAACGCCACAGCCACTCCATTGGCCCGAAGCGGAAGCGCTGCAGCCACCAGCGGCTGAACATCACTTGGCCGGTGAACAGCACCAGCACAAACGGCACCTGCCACGCGCGCGCGAGCTGTTCGAAATAGCCCAGTCCGTAGCCGTAGAACACCAGCGTGCACACCACCGACTGCATCAAATAGTTGGTCAACGCCATGCGCCCGGCAGGGGCCAGCCAGGCCAAGACTCGTTGCGTCGCAGGAGATTGCGCGCCGCGCACGATCCAGCCGAGGTAGCCGAAGCACATGAGCGCGCTACCCAGCATGCCCAGGCTGAAGGCGGCGCCCATGGTGACGTCGATTTCGCTCTGGTCGATGGTCGGCTGCAGCGTGAACGATGCCAGCACCAGGGCCAGGCCGATGGGCAGCGCGACCCAGCGTAGTCGCCGGAACAGCGCCGCTGAGTCCTGCGGTGCCGCAATCGCGCCGCTCTTCACCAGCCAGGTGCCGAACAGGAACATCGAGAGCACCATCGGTCCCAGGACCACCACTCCGCTCAGGGCCAATCCAAAGTCCTTCAGTCTCTGGATGGTGGCCTCGGCATAGCTGCCCGCGCCATAGGCCTCACGCTGCGCCTGGACCATGCCGGACGTCGATTGCATCGCCGCCTCCCACTGCGCCGCCAGTTCCGGGGTGGACTGCATCAGCGTGCCCATCAACCCCAGCAGCAGCATCAGCCCCAGCGGCGCCAGGAAGCAAAGGACCGCCACGCCCAGCAGCCAGCGTCCGTTGACGTCGCGGAAGGCCAGCAGGGCGAAAGACACCAGCGCGTAGATCACCAGGATGTCGCCCGCCCACACCAGCACCGCGTGCACCAGTCCAATCGCCAGTAGCATCAGCCCGCGCCGCCAGTAGACGCCTGCGAACGGGCGCCCGCTGGCAGCCGCACGCTGCGACATCACCGCGAAGCCCATCCCGAACAGCAAGGAGAAAAGGCACCAGAACTTGCCCTGGACCAGGATGTAGATAAGCGCGTCGGCTACGCGATCGGCGCCGGTGAGAGACGGGTCGAGTCCAGTGCCGGCGGCGTAGAGGGGCCCGACGAAGGCCTCGATGTTCATCAGCAGGATGCCCAGCAGGGCGAAGCCGCGGACGATGTCCAGCAGCTCGAGCCGCTCCGATGGCGGCACGGGTGACAGCACGGTGGGCGGCGCGTGTGCATTCATTGCAGCGATGCTCCTTGGGAGGATGTGTGCCGATTACACCACGCCGGCCCCGGGGCTCCATGGGCCAGAAGGCCCGCTCATGGCGGGCCTTGTGTCGACACCCTGGGGTGTGCGTCAGTGCTGGTGGCCGCCTTCGCCGTGCACGTGTCCGTGCTCCAGTTCTTCGGCGCTTGCCTCGCGCACCTCCACGATCTCCACCTCGAAATGCAGGTCCTTGCCCGCCATGGGATGGTTGAGGTCGACATCGACCACGCTCATGCCGACCTTCTGGATGGTCACCGCACGCGGGCCGAAGTTGGTCTGCAGCACCACCTGCTGGCCGGCCTCGAGCTTCTGCGCGCCGAAATGCTTCTTTGGCACGCGCTGGCTGAGGCCATCACGGCGCTCGCCGTAGGCGTCGGCCGGCGCGACGTCCACCCCGAAATTCTCGCCCGCCTCGCGATCCATCATTGCGGCCTCCAGGCCCGGTATGACACTGCCGTGGCCGATCATGATCGCAAGCGGCTCACGCTCCTTTGAACTCTCCAGCGGCTCCTGCCCTGCTTCGGACACGGTGTAATGGAAGCGGACGACGCTGTCTTTGGCGATTTTCATGCTGTGCTCTGTAGGGGGTCGTAGAGGCGACCAGGGCGGCTTGTCTGCCGCCGGGGCTGCGGTCAAGATGGCCGCGATGAACGAAACCCATTATCCCGGCTCGGCCACTGCCGCGCCACACGCCATGGCGCGATCGCGCTCGCGCGCCTTGATCATCTTGTGCGCGGGCATTGCGCTGGCCAGCTGTGGTGGCGGCGAACAGGCCCGGCGCGATCCGCCAGCGGCCGGGGCACGTGCATGGCCACAGGTCACGCCCGCCAACCCCGGGGCGGCCAACGCGGTGCTGATGCGCGCCCTCGGCCTTGTTGGCACGCCGTACCGGTATGGCGGCAACACCCCGGAGGGCGGCTTCGACTGCAGCGGCCTGGTGACCTACGTCTACCAGGACATGCTCGACCTGCGCCTGCCCCGCAGCTCGCGCGAACTGGCCCAGGTGCAGGGGCCGAAGATCGCGCCCGAAAAGCTGGCGACGGCCGACCTGGTGTTCTTCGGCAGCGGCGGTAACGTGTCCCACGTAGGCATCTATATCGGCGAGGGCCGCTTCGTCCACGCCCCGAGCAGCGGCGGCACCGTGCGGCTCGACCGCCTGGATGGCAGCTATTGGCGCACGAACTATTCAGGTTCAAAGCGGGTATTGCGTTAACTGTGACGCTGGTCCGCGCCCACTTCACGGCGCACTAACGAAAATTGAACCATGTGACGGTCAGATGAAGCCATCATCGCCGCTTCGCCCGCTCTACGGATCTACGCGTGACGACCGACGACCTGCTTCCAGGCCTGCCAGCCGCCCCCCGCTCCTCCGCCAAACGCTTGCCCCATTCGCTTCTGTTGGCCCTCGTACTCGGTGCTGCCAGCCTGTCTCTGCAGGCGCAGGAAGCCCCGGCTGACGGTGCCTTGACACTGCCCGCCGATGCCGCCGCGTCCATCAGTGCAGGCTCGCAGCCGACCCCGTCGGTCACGCTGCCGGCCAGCCCCACGACGAGCACGCCCAGCGTCCGCGCGCGCGCCTCCGACGCCGCCGCGGCGACCTTCACCGCGTTGCTGCCTCGCCTGGCGGCCACCGACGCGATGCCGATGATGGATCGTTCGGCCATCCTGGCCGGCGACCTCAGCCGTCTGCTCTCCGATCACGACCTGACGCGGATGGGCGCGCTCGCACCGCAGGAAGGCGGCAACAAGGTGCAGACCGTGCTCAAGCGCGCGCTGACCCTGCTGGGCACGCCATACCGCTGGGGCGGCACCTCGCCGGACAGCGGTTTCGACTGCAGTGGCCTGGTGGGCTACGTGTTCCGCACCGCGCTCGGCATCGAGCTGCCGCGCGTCTCCCGCGACATGGCGCAGAAGTCCGATGCCGAACTGATCAAGGACCGCGACGCCCTGCAGGAAGGCGACCTTGTGTTCTTCGGCCGCAAGGGCCAGGTCAACCACGTGGGCATCTACGTCGGGGCCGGCCGTTTCCTGCACTCGCCCAGCCGCGGCAAGGACGTGCGGGTGGACAGCATGGTCACCGGATACTGGAGCAACAAGTTCCTGCAGGCGCGCCGCGTCGCAATGTAGTCCGAACTGTATTCAGTCGAACGAGGCCGCCTGACCCGCGGCCTTTTTCATGACCGTCGGCTGGAACTGGGCCACGGTCTGTTCGATGCCCTTGCTCAGCGCCATCACCTGGAGCGCGTACTCGGCCAGCCGCTGGTCATCCTCGTCGCGCGGCTGCCACGCAGGCACGCCCAACGGCTTGCCCTCGACCCCGTCCAGCGCCACGAACACGATGATGCAGTGGGTACACAGACGCTCGGTGGCCTGGCTGGAGTCCAGCCCCGGGTCCCGGGCGCGCACGTCGATGGCGAAGTGCATGCTGGTGGTGCCGGTATGCACCAGCGTGGCGGTGACGGTGACCAGGTCGCTGATGCGGATCGGGGCCACGAAGCGGATCCCGCCCACCGCCACCGTCACGCTGTACTGGCCGCTCCAGCCGACCGCGGCGGCGTAGCCGACCTGGTCGATCCACTTCATCACCACGCCGCCGTGGACCTTGCCGCCGTAGTTGACGTCGGTCGGCTCGGCCAGGAATCGAAACGTCAGTTCACGCTGTTCGCCGCTCATGCTGTCGCCCTGCGATTGCCAGCAGGCAGGGTACGCCAGCGTAGGTCATGCCGGCCTGGCAACTGCAACGCCTGCAACACCTATCGCGTGGACGGTTTTCCGCGGGACTCGCGTTGTGGAGGTACTTGTGGCCCATGGCGAGAGCGGCACTGCCGCGCTTATGCTCCTGCCACGACATCGGCGGGGAACCTGATCGTGCAAGCGTCGTTGCTGACCAACCTGTTCCTGCCGCTGGCCCTGGGTGTGATCATGCTCGGCCTCGGGCTGGGCCTGTCGGTGGCCGACTTCCGTCGCGTGGCCACGTATCCGCGTGCCGTGCTCATCGGTCTCGCGCTGCAGGTGCTGCTGCTGCCGTGGGTGGCCTTCGCCCTGGCCCTGGGGCTCAAGCTGCCACCGGAGCTGGCCGTCGGCCTCATGCTCCTTGCCGCGTCTCCAGGTGGCGCCACCGCCAACATCTACAGTCACCTGGCTCGCGGCGACGTGGCACTCAACATCACCCTGACCGCGATCAACAGCGTGCTGTGCCTGCTGACCCTGCCGCTGATCCTCAACCTGTCGCTCGAATACTTCTTCGGCAGCGGACAGTACGTGCCGCCCCCGGTGAACAAGGTCATCGAGGTCGCGGTGATCATCGTCCTGCCGGTGCTCGGGGGCATGTTCATCCGCGCCCGCGCACCCGCGTTCGCCGCGCGCACCGAAAAACCGCTGCGGTTGCTTTCGGTTCTGGTGCTGGCACTGCTGGTATTTGCCGCTGTTGCCCAGGAATGGCGCACGTTGCTGACCCACTTCGCCGCGGTCGGCATCGCCTGCCTGGCCTTCAACCTGGCCAGCATGGGCACAGGCTACGCCGCGCCTTTGATGCTGAAGCTGCCCCGACGCCAGGCCATCGCGATCGCCATGGAGATCGGCATCCACAACGGTACCCTGGCCATCTTCATCGCGCTCAACGTGCTCGGGAGCGCTGCCATTTCCGTGCCGGCGGCGATCTACAGCCTGATGATGTTCGTCACCGCTGCGGTGTTCGCCTTCGTGGTCACGCGAAGGCCGGAAGTACAGACCGCCAGTCCCTGAGTCAGAAAAGGCACCGCGCAAGCGACGCTACTTGTCTGGCTGCTCCAGCATCGCGGCGTCCACGCCGACGCTGGTGCCGACCGCGTCGTACCGTTCCTGGTCCAGCAGCCCGGTTTCCCGCGCCACCAGCACCGGCACCAGCATCTGCCCGGTGACGTTGGTCATCGTGCGCATCATGTCCAGGACTCGATCTATCGCAACCAGGTAGCCGATACCCTCCAGAGGCAGGCCCGCGGCGCTCAACACCAGGGTCACCATCACGATGGCGGTGCCGGGAACACCGGCGGTGCCGAAGCTGCCGAGCACCGAGGCCAGCAGGATGATGAAGTATTGCGCCAGCGAGAGCTCCAGGCCGAAATACTGGGCGACGAACAGCGAGGTCAGCGCCGGGTAGATCGCACCGCAGCCGTCCATCTTGATGCTCGCACCCAGCGGCACGGCGAACGCGGCGTAATCCTTGTCCACGCCCAGGTTGTGGGTGACGCTGCGGATCGCGACGGGGAGCGAAGCGAAGCTCGACGAACTCACGAAGGCCACCTGCATGCCAGGCGCTGCGCCGCGGAAGAACTTCAGCGGATTCAGGCCGTGCGCCAGCAGCAGCCCGCCGTACACGAACACGATGTGCAGCGTGCAGGCCAGGTACAGCGCCAGCACGAAACTGCCCAGCGGCAGCAGCTTCTCGAAACCATAGGAACCGACCAGCCCGGCGATCAGCCCGAAAGTCCCCAGCGGGGTCATTTCCAGCACGAAGCGCGTGACCTGGATCATCGCGTCGCTGGCCTCGCCCGCCAACTTGCGCAGCCCAGCGCTGCGCTCGCCAATCTTCACCAGCGCGAATCCGAGCAGACCGGCGAAGAAGATGACCTGCAGGATCTTGCCCTCGCTCAGCGCGGCAAACGGATTGGACGGCACCACGTCCAGCAGCACCTGGATGGGCGTCGGCACCTCGCGCACGGTGTACCCCGCCGCTACGGTCAGCCCGCTGACCCCGCTGCCCGGCTGCATCACCCAGCCCACCGTCAGCCCCACGCCGACGGCCAGTGCCGCGGTGGCGGCGAACCACAGGAAGGTGCGACCACCCAGCGCTGCCACTGATTTCTGCCCGTGCAGGCTGGACACAGCGTTGACCACTGCAAAGAACACCAGCGGCACCGCGATCATCTTGATCAGCGTGACGTAGAGCGTGCCGAGCGGCCCGAACCAGGTTTCCGCCGACGGACCGAGCGCCCAGCCCGCCAGCGCGCCAAGCACGAAGCCGGCCACCACGCGCTGCCAGAATGGGATTTCCAGCCAGGCTTTGACCAGTTTCATCTGTGACTTCCGGATCGTTGCGACCGTGCACGATAGCCCAGCCCCCGGAAGGGCGCGACGGCGGTGCTGGAAACCAAAGTGTCATCGGCAGGACGCTGCCAGCCGGCATACTCCGCTCCCCACTCTCCCGCAAGGTCGACGATGCGTTCGGTTCTTCCACTGTTTTCCTGCCTCGTGCTGCTTGCGGCAAGCGCCTGCGCCAGCACTCCAGCGTCCTCGCCGGAAGCGGCGAGCGCCGGCATGCCGAAGCACCTTGAACTGGAGCCGGTCACGCATCCCCACGGGGAGACGGCAGCCTGGTGGTACCGCAGCGGCGCCGCGCGTGCAGCCGGCAACGGTGCGATGGCGGGCCGGGCGAAGAACGTGATCCTGTTCCTGGGCGACGGCATGAGCCTCACCACGGTGGCGGCGGCGCGCATCCTGGAGGGCCAGCGCAGGGGGCAGCCGGGCGAGGAAAACCAGCTGTCGTGGGAAGGTTTCCCGCACACCGCGCTGGCCAAGACCTACAACACGGACTCGCAGACCCCTGATTCGGCCGGCACCATGACCGCGATCATGACCGGGGTGAAATCACACAAGGGCGCGATCGGTGTCGCATCGGGAAACCGCGAGGACTGCGCCGCCGCCCTGGGCCAACCGCTCTTGAACTGGCTGCAGCTGGCCGACAGCGCCGGCCTTGCCACCGGCATCGTCAGCACTGCGCGGCTCACCCACGCGACGCCGGCAGCGACCTATGCCAACTCGCCCGACCGCGACTGGGAGAACGATGGCGATCTGCCTGCCGCCGCAACCGCCGCAGGCTGCAGGGACATTGCGCAGCAACTCCTGACCACGACCCGCTTCGGGCGCGGGCCCCTGGTCGCCCTGGGCGGCGGACGTGGCGAGTTCATGCCGGCGGGGCAGCGCGACCCCGAAGACAATGCCAAGGAGGGCCAGCGCCAGGACGGACGCGACCTGGTCTCGGAGTGGCAGCGCAGGCACCCACGCGGGGTGTATGCGTGGAATAGTGGCCAGCTTCGCGCCGCCGCCGACGCGCCCGCATTGCTGGGACTGTTCGAATACGACCACATGCAGTACGACCACGAACGCGACACCGGCGCCAAAGGCGAACCCGACCTAGCCGAACTCACCCGCGCCGCGATCGCGACCCTGGCACGCGAGCCGGCGGGCTACGTCCTGATGGTCGAAAGCGGTCGCATCGACCATGCCCACCACGAGGGCAATGCCTTCAGGGCCCTGGATGAAACGATCGCGTTTTCCGATGCCGTGCGTGCCGCCATGGAGGCAACGTCGGCCGATGACACCCTGATCATCGTCACCGCCGATCACTCCCATACGCTGAGCTTTGCCGGCTATCCGGCGCGCGGCAACCCGATCCTCGGCAAGGTGCGGGGCTCAGGCGAGAACGGCGACGAGGCGTTGGCCGTTGGCGTCGCGCTGGACCAGACCGGCAAGCCCTACACCACGCTCGGCTACGCCAACGGGCCGGGCAATACGGGCCAGAGCAGCCATCAGCCCGCAGGCCCGAAAAAGTATCTGCACAAACCTTCCGCCTACGAGCCGGCGCTGGGCCGGCCCGATCTATCGCAGGTCGACACCACCGACCCGGACTACCTGCAGGAGGCACTGGTGCCGCTGAAGGACGAATCGCACGGCGGCGACGACGTCGGCATCTGGGCCACCGGACCGGGCAGCGCGGCGGTGCGCGGCACCATCGAGCAGAACGTGCTTTACCACCTCATCGTGCAGGCAACGCCGGCACTGCGCCAGCGGCTGTGTGCCGAAGGAACCTGCAATGGCGATGGCGTGCCGGTGCAGCTGCCGGTGCCGCAGGCGTTCGAGAAATAGGACCTGGGGACAGCCCCGGACGCATCACGCACGGGCGCGTCAGCTCCGATGACTTCTTTTCCCGCTCAGAACGGCTTGGCCAGCACCAGCCAGATGACGGCGACCAGCAGCAGCACCGGCAGCTCGTTGAACCAGCGCAGCTTGCCGGACGACGGCAAGGCCTTGCCCGCGGCCACGCCCTTCAGCCAGCGCCCGGCCACGATGAAGTGGGCCAGCAGCAAGGCCACCAGCAGCAGTTTCACGTGCAGCCAGCCGCCCTGGATGCGGAAGCCCATCCACAACCACAGGCCGGACACCACCGCGATGCCGAACATGGCGTGCCCGAACCGGTACAGCTTGGTGCCCATCAGTTGCAGCCGCGCCTGCACGTCGCCCTGCCCCGCCGTCTCTGTCAGGTTCACCAGGATGCGTGGCAAATAGAACACGCTGGCCATCCAGGCGATCACGAACAGCAGGTGGGCGGTCTTGACCCACGTATAGAGGAGGGCCTGGTCCATGCGGTTCTCGTGTTCGAAGCGGGACGACAGGATAACCTTTGCCGCTCTGCCTCCGCGGCAAACGCCCATCGAGTGCACGCTCGAAGTCTCTTCACAGGCACCAGCCATGACCAAGCAATACGACCGGGACTATTTCCAGCGCTGGTACCGCGGTGGCGACATTGGTGGGCCGCGCCGGCTCGCTCGCAAGGTCGCATTGGCCGTGGCGTGCGCGGAGTACTACCTGGAGCGCCCGATCCGCAGCGTGCTCGACATCGGTTGCGGCGAAGGTGCGTGGCGCGCGCCCTTGCTCAAGCTGCGCCCGCAGGTGCGCTATCTCGGCTTCGACAGCAGCGAGTTCGCCATCATCCGTCACGGCCTGCGGCGCAACCTTCACTTCGCGCGATTCGGCGACTTCGCCCAGCTGCGCCCCTGCGCCCCGGTCGACCTGCTGGTCTGCTCGGACGTGCTGCACTACCTGCCAACGCGCGAGCTCCAGCGTGGGCTGCCGGGGCTGGCCGAGCTCTGCGGAGGCCTCGCCTTCCTGGAACTGTTCACCGTTGAGGACGAATTCGAGGGCGACCACGAGGGTTTCATGCCCCGGAAGGCGCGCTGGTATCGCCAGCGTTTCGAGGCCGAGGGGCTGACTGCCGTCGGCTCACACTGCTGGCTCTCGCCAGTACTCCAGGACCAAAGCGTCTCGCTTGAACGCGCCGATTAATGATCGAATCACTTCATTGGAGTATGCTGCGGCGCAGCAATAATATCCGTTACACAGGCAAACGCATTCGATGAACCTCTATCAATGGCACGAACTCAACC
>PPFU01018049.1_pt1 | contig 11094 bp, 10 predicted proteins | sample 1535991 | NCBI WGS metagenome assembly PPFU01 (sample SAMN04901290, study PRJNA319586) | Hypolithon metagenome, whole genome shotgun sequencing project. | isolation source: Antarctic Hypolithon | place: Antarctica: Miers Valley | collected 2014 | reverse complement strand
AGCCGAGGCACCACGCCTCGATATAGACGTAATACATGTAGATCACGACGGGGATGATCACGCCGATGACGCCGGCGTAATGTCCGAAAGGATGCCGCGCCACGCAGCCGAGGATGCCGGGGCTGGAGTTGAAACCGCGCGCGCCGCCGTAGCGGCCCATCGTCCACTCCGCCCAGCAGATCGGCAGCCCAATCACGAGCAGCGAGACGAAGTAGGCGATCATGAACGCGCCGCCGCCGTACTGCGCCGCTTGCCCGGGGAAGCGGAGGAAATTTCCCAGCCCGACGGCGCTCCCCGAGACGGCGAGGATGCAGCCGAGGCGGGAACTCCAGCGCTCCTTTACCATGCGCTAGTCCCCGGCCTTGCCGGTGAATTCGGCGGAATACTTCCGCGTCTCCGCGACGATGACGCCGCTGAGCACCAGGAGGGAGACAAGGTTTGGCACCGCCATCAGGCCATTCGTGATATCGGCGAAATCCCAAATCATATGCAGCGGAGCCAGGGTCCCCACCATGACAGCGCAGACCCACAGGATACGGTAGGGAAGGATCACCACCGTCCCAAACAGATACTCCACGGCCTTCTCGCCGTAGTAAGACCAGCCGAGGATTGTGGAAAACACGAACGTGGCGAGGCCAAACGTCAGAATGATCGTCCCGAGAACAGGCAAATCGCGAAAGGCACGGCTCGCCAGTTCTTTGGCCGGAAGTTTGCCCCTTGCGACATCACCGACCGCGAGCGGCCTCTCGCCTTCGCTGCGATGAGTCACCAAAACTCCCTGCTCCGCTGATTCGAGTGCGACGGTGCCAAGGGCCTCTTCGCCCCGCGACAAAGTGAACTCCTGTTTTTCCAGAATCGGCGCATCGGCCGACACTTCCAACACTACGCGGTCCCCCTCTACGGTGACGACCGTGCCGGTCACAAATCCGCTCCGCCAGTAGTCTGAGCCCACCAGTACGAGCCCCGTCAAAAGGCAAACCACCACGGTGTCCCAAAAAGTGGCTGTGGCGGAGACCATCGCCTGTCTCACTGGATTTGCCGTCCTAGCTGCCGCAGCGACGATCGGCGCGCTGCCCAATCCCGCTTCGTTTGAAAACAGGCCCCTCGCTACTCCGAAGCGCATGGCGGCCACGAGCGCTACGCCCACCATTCCGCCCCCCACTGCTTCCCCGCTGAACGCGCTCCGGCAGATCACGGCGACGGTGCCTGGCAACGCCGAGAAGTTCATGAAGATCAACGCCACACAGCCCACGGCATACCCGATCGCCATGATCGGGACGAGAAACTCGCACACCCGGGCGATGGAGCGGATCCCGCCCAAAATTACCGCTCCCGTCGCGAGAGTCAGGATCACGCCGATGACCACTCGCGGCGTGTTGATCACACCTTCGCGCACCTGCTCCGCCGGCAACATGATCTGCTCGAACTGCGTGGCGACAGCGTTGGACTGAATCATGTTGCCGATGCCGAATGCGGCAATGGCGGTCAGAGCCGCGAAAATCACTCCGAGCCATTTCATCCGCATTCCTCGCTCGAGCACATACATCGGGCCGCCGGACATCTGTCCCCGTTCATTCGTCACGCGATATTTTACCGACAACAGGGCCTCTCCATATTTGGTGGCGATACCCAGCACGCCAGTCAGCCACATCCAAAATACAGCACCCGGCCCCCCAAGCGTAATGGCCGTCGCAACGCCGATGATGTTCCCGGTCCCGATGGTCGCAGCGAGAGCCGTGGTCAGCGCGCCGAAATGGCTGACATCGCCTTCCCCTCCGCGGTCCTTGGCGAAGGAGAGTTTGATCATCCGCCCGATGTGCCGCTGGATGAACCCAAGCCGAATGGTGAGAAACAAGTGGGTGCCGAAAAGCAGGATGATTAAAGGCCAACCCCAAACGAATCCAGCGGCGGCAGAGAGAAAGTCGGCGAGTTTTTCCATAAGCGAGTGGCCAGCGAAATCGGGCGGGAGAATGGGTGCGCTTCGACGCGAGCGTCAAGGCGAACTCCGCAGCAAAACGCGCGGCGGTCTATCAGGCGCTGGCCGGGGCACGATAGCCGGCGGGGTCGATCTCGACCGCGTCGTAGCCGGCGGCGGCGAGGCCGGCCTCAATGGCGGCGCGGATGGCGGGAAGACGATCCATCTCGTCCGGCGCGATCTGCACGCGGGCGCGGGTTTTTTCTCCCTCGACGATGTGCCGCACGCGAAAAATTCGGAAGCCAAGCTCGCGCACCAGCGCTTCGCCGCGCTCGACCATCGCGAGCGCCTCGCGCGTGACGGGTGTCCCGTGCGGGATGCGCGAGCTGAGGCACGGCTGGGCGGGTGCGTCAGCGGTCGGCAGGCCGCGCTCGCGGGAAAGCTGGCGGATCTCGGCTTTCGTGAGGCCGGCGCTTTTCAAAGGCGCGAGCACGGCGAACTCACCCGCCGCCCGCGCGCCGGGGCGATCATGGCTGGCATCATCGGCGTTCTCGCCATACGCGATGGCGGCGAATTGCCGCGCCTCGGCGAGCTGTTGCATCTTTAGGAAAAGCTCGGCTTTGCAGAAATAGCAGCGGTTCACCGGATTGCTCGCATACCGCACGTCGTCGATTTCCTCCGTGCGCACGACCTCGACCGGCGCGCCAATTTTCTCCGCGACGGCCAGCGCGTCGGCCAGTGCCTGGCGCGGGAGACTGGCGCTGTCGGCGATCACGCCGAGGGCGCGCGGGCCGAGCGTCTCGTGCGCGAAGGCGAGCAGGCAGGCGCTATCGACGCCACCGGAATACGCGATGGCGAGCGGCGCATGGGCGAGCAACTGCGCGCGCAGCACGGCGACTTTTTCCTCCACAGTCACAGCAGGAGGCGGGCGAACAGCTCGTCGAGCGGCGTCTGGAGTCCGATGAAAAACTCGCCGAAATCCGCGTACTCGGCGCTCACGGGATCGAAGCGCATTTGATAGACGATCTCCTTCACGTCGGCGGTGTCGTGGGCGAAAAGAGTGACGCCCCACTCGCCATCGTCGAGCCCGGTGGAGGCGGTGATGAGCTGGAGGATGCGCCCGTGCCACTCGCGTCCAATGCGGGCGTGGCCGGCCATGAGTTTTTTGCGGTCGGCGAAGGGGAGGGCATACCAATTCTTCGCTTCGCCGCGGCGTTTGCTCATCGGGTAGAAGCAGACGACCGGCCAGTCCGGCAGGCGCGGGTAGAGTCGGAATTGCGCGTATTTCGCGAGCCGGTCGCGGACCTCCGCCAGCGCCGCGTCGAACTCCGCGCTCCCTTCCGCCAGCCCGCGCTCCTTTTTCAAAAGCGCAATCTGATCCTCCTCCGTACTGAAATACTCGCTGCGCTCCGTGACCGAGAGGTAGCTGAACACCGGCGTGAGCACGTCGGCCCCGAGCGAGCGGGTGAGGCGTTTTTCCATGGCGTTTGCCTCGCGCAGGTCGGGCGTGAGGAGGAGGAAAGCGAGGTCGGCCTTTGGCGTCACGACGCTGCAGGTGACGAGCTGGGAGTCGGGCGTGGCGCGGATTTCCTGCACGAGGGTGCTGAGGGCGGTCTTGGCGGCGAGTTTTTCCTCGCGGGAAAAGAGATCCCACTGACCGGCTTCGACGCGGTAGAACAGGTGCAGCGCGTGCCAGCCTTCGCTGGGGATGATGGGAGTCGGTTCGGTCATGGGCGGGGAAACAATGGAAGGTACGGGGGGAAGATCAATCGGGAAAGGGGTGGCCGGGCGGATGGCTGCGAACCGCAAAATAGCGATTGCATTGCGGGGGTCGCCCCCTAGTTTGTCGCCCGAATTTTTCAGTTAAAAAACTCCCATGGCCGACGCAGCAAACAAATACTCCGACAACATCGACGGCAAATTCTACGTCGATGACCAGTGCATCGATTGCGACCTCTGCCGCGAGACCGCGCCGGCGAATTTCACCCGCAATGACGACGGCGGGCACTCCTACCTCTTCAAGCAGCCGGAGTCCGACGACGAGGAGAAGCTCTGCGCCGAGGCGATGGAAGGCTGCCCCGTCGAGGCTATCGGCAACGACGGGCCTTAGTCGTCCCGGAGGCCGGGGATGCGGGCGTAGCCGAGGAAAGAGGGACGCAGGGCGGCCTCGGAGTCGGGGAGGCGGGGCATGAGGCCGGCCTTGAAATCGAACACGCTGATGCCCCACCGCTGCTTGCCGTCGTAGGAGCGGCCGTTGCTGGCTCCGATCATGACGCGCTGTTTGCGGCGTATTTCCGTGCCGAGATATATCATGGTGTGGGTGATCGGGGGGTCACGATCGATTTTGTAGGTGCCGCTCCAAAACAGCAGATCGCCGGCCTCGAGTTCGTCGAGTTCAAAGGTCTTCGGATCGCTGCTCAGCACGGCGCGGAAGGTGTTCTTTTTGCGGAGCCAGACGTATTGCTGGTTGGCCTGGCGCGGCACGTCTTCGAAACCCTGCTCACGCAGAATGTAGTAGATGAAGCCGGAGCAATCGACGCCGCCGCTGGAGGGCTTCGCCGAGCCGTAGGTGTACGTGACGTTTTTCCCAGCCCAGTCGAGGGCGGAGCGGAGGAGTTTCTGCACACGCTCAGGCTGGTCGGCGAATTCCTTCAAGGCCGAAGGATCGAGGGTGGCGTTCGGGCCATAGCCCTCCGGAGCACCTTTGGGTTTCGCGGATGTCGCAGGCTTGTCGTCGCTGGCCGCGACGCAGAGGAGAGCGACGGCTAAAATCGAGCGGAGGGAGATGCTCACAGGTGCCGGCCCGCGGGGGCGAGGAAGGGTTCGATGGCGGACATAAGCGCTTTGAAGGCGTCGAAATCGACCTGCTGCTGGCCGTCGCTCAACGCCTCGGCGGGATTCGGATGCACCTCGATGAGCAAGCCGTCGGCTCCCATCGCGGTCGCGCCCTGACACAACACTTGCACCAAGTCGGCGCGCCCGCAGCCCTGGCTCGGGTCGATGATCACGGGCAGATGCGATTCCTTTTTCGCGATGGCGAGGGCGGAAAGGTCGAGCGTGTTCCGCGTATAAGTCTCGAAGGTGCGGATGCCGCGTTCGCAGAGGAAGACGTTCGGGTTGCCGTGGGCCAGGATGTATTCGGCGGCGAGAAGCCACTCGTCGATCTTCTCGCTGAGGCCGCGTTTCAGGAGGATCGGCTTCCCGCTGCGCGCGGCCTCGATGAGGAGGGCGAAGTTCTGCGTGTTGCGCGCGCCGATTTGCAGGATGTCCGCGGCGGCGGCGACGTGCTCGACATGACGCTCGCTCAACACTTCGGTGATGATTTTCAACCCGGTCTCCTGCTTCGCGAGCTGGAGCAGCCGCAGACCCTCGGGGCCGAGGCCCTGAAATTCGTAGGGCGAAGTGCGCGGTTTGTAAGCTCCGCCGCGAAGCACCGTCGCTCCCGCCGCCTTCACGGCGCGGGCGGTCTGCATGAGCTGCTCCTCGGTTTCCACCGAGCACGGCCCGGCCATGACGACGAACCGCCCGCCGCCGATCGCGAGCCCATCGACGTCGATGACCGTGTCCTCGGGGTGCGACTCGCGGCTGACCATTTTGTAGCGTTTCTGCACGCGCATCACCTGCTGGACTTGCGGGAGGGCGTTCAGCGACTCGAGCGTGTGGTGCGTCCGTTCGTCGCCGATGGCCGCGACGATGGTCTGCGTCGTGCCGTGGATCGGGCGCGGGTCGTAGCCGAGCTTCCCGACCTCGGCGATGACTTCATCGATCTGCGCGGGGGTGCTGTGGGGTTTGATGACGATGATCATGTGACGAAAAAGTAAACGCGGGAGCGCGCAACTGTCTGGACTCTCAACCCTCAACTCTCAACCCTCAACTTCCACAGCCATGCAGGATTTCACCGGCGGAAACATCACCGATCAGCCCACGCAGCCGCGCTCCACGGGCAGCGACGAGTTCGACGAGCGCGTGCGGCAGCTCGTGGAGGATTTCGGCTGCGAGACTTCCTGCGACCTGATCCGCGAAATGGTCGTCACGGCGCTGAAAATGGGTCGCGACAAGCTCAGCGTCGCGGACCTGAAGCTCTTCAACCGCTCGTTGAAAGAGTTGCGCTCCGCGGCGCGCGTTTTTGCGCCTTACACACACCGGCGGAAAATCGTCGTCTTCGGCTCCGCGCGGACGCCGGCGAGCGAGCCGGAGGCGCAGGCTGCGGAGGAGTTTTCGCGGAAAATGCGGGAGCGAAACTATATGATCATCACCGGCGGCGGTGATGGGATCATGGGCGCGGCGCAGCGGGGCGCGGGGCGTGAGCATAGTTTCGGGTTGAACATCCGGCTGCCGTTCGAGCAGCGCGCGAACGAGACGATCCACGGCGACGCGAAGCTCATCAACTTCAACTATTTCTTCACGCGGAAGGTGAACTTCGCGAAGGAGGCCTCGGCGGTCGCGCTATTCCCCGGCGGCTTCGGCACGCTCGACGAGGGTTTTGAAATGCTCACGCTGATGCAGACGGGCAAGGCGCGCATCCTACCGCTGGTGATGATCGACAAGCCGGATGGGCACTACTGGGAGACGTGGCACGCCTTCCTCGCGGAGTATTTGCTCAAGCTCGGGCTCATCGGGAAGGACGACTTTAGTTTGTTCAAGATGACGACGTCCGTGGATGAGGCGATTGCGGAGATCGAGCAGTTCTATCGGAACTATATCTCGTATCGGTGGGTCGGGGCGTGGCTCGTCATCCGCATGCGGCGGCGACTGCCCGACGCGGCGGTGACGCGGATGAACGCGGATTTCAGCGACATCCTGCCGGGTGGGGAGATTGTGCAGGGGCATGCGCTCGACGCGGAGAAGAACGAGCCGGAATTGGCGGAGTATCCGCGGCTGATCTTGCAGCCGCATCGGCATAATTTCGGGCGGTTGCGGAAGTTGATCGATGCGGTGAATGCCGCGGTTTGACCGCGTCCGCTCCCCGGAGCAAATGCTCGCCTCGCGCGAGGCTCCACGTAGAGTCCCGCCCCCATGCCCGACGAACGCAAAACCCTCGAACAGCGCGCCCAGATGACCGATCTGGAACGCCTGCGGCACTCCTGCGCCCATGTCCTCGCCACCGCCATCCTGCGCATCTGGCCCGAGGCGCAATTCGCCGCCGGGCCACCGGTCGAGACGGGATTTTACTACGACATCGATCTGCCACACCGCATCTCACCGGACGACTTCGAGCGCATCGAGGCCGAGATGAAAAAGGAAATTAAAGCGAACCACACGTTCGAGCGGCTGGCCGTCTCGCGGGACGAGGCGCTGGAGATGGGGCGCTCAGGCCGGCTCGCGGCGCTGGGTGAGCGGAGGGAGCCTTCGCGGTTCAAGTTGGACATCATCGAGGGGATTCCCGAGGGCGAGGAAATCACGTTCTACCAGAACGGCGACTTCATCGACCTGTGCGCCGGGCCGCACGTCATGCGCACGGGGAATATCGGCGCGTTCCGGCTCACGAGCGTCGCCAGCGCCTATTACAAGGGCGACGAAAAGAACCCGCAGCTCCAGCGCATCTACGGCACGGCGTTCAAGAACAAGACGCAGCTCGAGGAATGGTTCGCGATGCTGGAGGAGGCGAAGAGGCGCGACCACCGGAAGCTGGGCAAGGAGCTGGAGTTGTTCGCCTTTGACGACGATGTCGGCCCCGGCCTGCCGATCTGGCTCCCGCGCGGCGCGGCATTGATCGAGGAGCTGGAAAAGCTCGCGAAGGAGACCGAGTTCGCCGCCGGCTACCAGCGCGTCCGCACCCCGCACATCGCGCGGGAGAGCATGTATCTAAAGAGCGGTCATCTGCCTTACTACAAGGACTCGATGTTCCCGCCGATGGAGCTGTCGGAAGCGCCTGAATCGGTCGAAAAGCTGAAAGATCGAAAGGAAAACGTATCCCGCGTTATCTCAGCAAAACTCCGGCCGTTCCTAAACAAAATCTACGACGACGAAGAGGAAGCAACCAGTGCAGGTGCGGAAGCATTCGAAGCAATTTATGCAGACACATTCGAGTTCTTTGAAGCGAATCGTTCACCTGAAAATGCAGAGCGATACTACCTCAAAGCCATGAACTGCCCGCACCATCACAAGTGCTTCGGGGCGGTGCCGCGGAGCTATCGCGAGCTGCCACTGCGGCTTGCGGAGTATGGCGTGAACTACCGCTACGAGCAGAGCGGCGAGCTTTTCGGGCTCATGCGGGTGCGGGCGATGCAGATGAACGACGCGCACATCTACCTGACGCCGGAGCAGTTCGAGGATGAGTTCAACGCGGTGAACCAGATGTATCTCAAATACTTCAAAATCTTTGGGATCGAGAAGTATCTCATGCGCTTCTCCACCCACGACCCGGCGCGGCTCGGCGACAAATACGTCAACGATCCCGAACTCTGGCTCAAGACCGAGACGATGGTGCGCGATGTGTTGCAGCGCAGTGGGATCAATTATGTCGAGGTGCCGAACGAGGCGGCATTTTACGGACCGAAGATCGACGTGCAGGTCTGGAGCGCCATCGGTCGGGAGTTCACGATAGCTACCAATCAGGTCGATTTCGCGGTGCCGGCGCGGTTCGGGCTGGTCTATAAAGATCGCGACAATACCGAGAAGACGCCGCTCTGCATCCACCGCGCGCCGCTCGGCACGCACGAGCGCTACATCGCGTTCTTGATCGAACACTACGCCGGCAATTTCCCGCTCTGGCTGAATCCCGAGCAAGTCCGCGTCCTCCCCATCGGCGACGAGGAGCCGCTGGTCGATTATGCGAAGGCGATCCATGCCGAACTGCGCACTCACGGCGTCCGGTGCGAGATGGACCTCGGCACCGATCCGATCAAAGCCAAGATCGCCGCCGCCGAGCAAATGAAAGTCCACACCATGCTGGTCATCGGACACCGCGATCTCGAAGCAAACGCGGTCAGCGTCCGCATCCACGGCCAAGGCAACCTCGGCGCCAGGCCCCGCGCCGAAGTGGTTGCGGAGTTGCTCTCGGCCATCCGCCTGCGAAGCCCTTGAGCAAGATGGAACTCCATACGACAGACACGACCCACGCCGTCCGCTCGGCCAGCAAGACCGCCGTGCTATTGGCGATCATCCTTCCGTTTCTGGGCGTCCTCGCGTGCGGCTATACTGCCTGGAACGGAAGTCTTCGCGCTCTCGAGCTTGGTTTGCTCGTGGTTCTATACGCGGTCACGATGTCCGGAATCACCGTGGGTTTCCACCGGCACTTTACGCACGGGTCATTCCAGGCGCATGCCGCGGTGCGCTGGGCGCTGGCCGTGTCCGGCTCCATGGCGATTCAAGGCTCGATTCTTTCCTGGGTGGCCAGTCATCGACGACACCACCGGCACAGCGATCGACCCGGCGATCCGCACTCTCCAAACCTTGCCTCAGGTGGATTCATTCACGCCAGTCGAGCCTTCTTCCACGCCCATTTCGGATGGATGCTGACAGAGCCTCCGCCTGACGAAGCTCGCTACGTTCCTGACCTCCTGCGCGATCCCTTGGTGCGCGCGGCGAGTCGCTGGTTTGTGGGATTTGCCGCACTCGGGCTGTTGCTGCCCGCAGGGATCAGCGGTTTGGTTCGGGGAAGTTGGGAGGGAGCATGGCATGGCCTTTTGTGGGGCGGTCTGTGCCGAATTTTTCTCGTTCATCACATGACGTGGAGCATCAATTCAGCGTGTCATCTGTGGGGAAGCCGCCCCCACCGAGTCGGGGATGAAAGCCGGAATAATTGGTTCTGCGCACTCGCTACGCTGGGCGAAGGCTGGCACAACAATCATCACGCCTTCCCCCGCTCGGCACGACATGGTCTCGACCCCCGCCAGATCGATGCCAGCTACTGGTTGATTGTCCTGCTGCAGCGATGCCGCCTGGTCTGGGACGTGCGACTCCCGCGGCAATCGGAGCAGCCTCAGATCCTGGAGCGTTGACCCGACAAATCATCTCGGCTCAATGACTGTCCGCTGCATTGTTTGGCGGGGAGGGACGACTGGCGTCTAAAATCGCGACCTGAAATTTCCGCGGAGACGATAAAAGGCCATACGATGCTCGTCCTCGACAAGCGCGACCTCGACACGCAAGCCATCAGCGTGCGTGTGCATGGAAAAGGCAACCTCGGGGCGAAGCCACGGGCTGAAGTGATCGCCGACATCCTCACCGCGATCAAAGAGCGGCGGGGGGCATAAATGCGGTAGGGAGTCCGTCGCACCACGGCTCCCTACTTCAAGGCGCGGGCGCGAGCGGCACGGCGTCGCGTCGCGCCCGCCAGCGCACTTCCGGCAGCAGGACGACGCAGGCCAGCAGGATCAACCCGCCGCTAATCGCGCCAAGCACGCTCAGCGGCATTCTTTGCGCCACATAAAATGCGACGAACGGCGCGGCCAGCCCCCGCACGCCAGTGAGAAAAGTGTGCGCCGACATGTACTCGGCCACCCGCTCGGGCGGCGCGATTTTCGTGACCCAGAGGCTCCAAGCCAGCTCACCACCGGCGTTGGCCAGGCCGAAAAGTATCGCGCCGATGATCAGACCGGTGAGCGTCCCGCCCGTGAAAAATGAGAGGATGCTGACAATGAAGAACAGGTTGATGAGGATGCGCAGGAGGAAGAAATTCATCCGGTCGAAGAGCGCGCCCCAGATCGGGTTCACAAGGAGGCGGGCGATGTTCGGCAGCACGGCAGTGAGCAGCGCGATGGTGCCGGCGGCGAGCGCGAGGCCGTAGCGCGGGTTCGCCAGATATTCGACGCGCATCGGAAGCATCATGAGGTTGCCGAAGCCCATGAGCATCCAACTGATGAGCGCCCGGCGGAACACCGGATCAGTCCCCGCGAAGCGCAGCGACTGGAGCGGGTGTCGGCGCTCGGGGCGCTCGAGCGGCGCGGAGGGCGTGCCCCAGAGCCGCCAGCTCCCGAGCGCGAGGGCGGCGGCGAAAATCACGAGCACCCAGCGGTAGCGCGAGAAATCGGCCGTGAGCGCGCTCCCCGCGAGCCAGGCGAAGAGAGCCGCCGTGGCGATGCGGATCATGACCGTGCGCGCAAAAAGCCGCCCGCGCTGCTCCCGCGGGTAGTTGTTTTGATACATCTGCGTGATGAGCGGGACACCCGCCGTCGTGCAGACCGACCCGATGAGCGCGCCCGCGATGTAGCCCGGCAGCCACGGCGACACCGCCG
>PPFU01233820.1_pt1 | contig 11100 bp, 12 predicted proteins | sample 1535991 | NCBI WGS metagenome assembly PPFU01 (sample SAMN04901290, study PRJNA319586) | Hypolithon metagenome, whole genome shotgun sequencing project. | isolation source: Antarctic Hypolithon | place: Antarctica: Miers Valley | collected 2014 | reverse complement strand
AGCGGACGGGGCGAAGCGGACGGGGCGAAGCGGACTGGACGCGGTGAACTGGGCGCCGTGGACCGAGCCCGGTGGACTCAGCGCAACGGACTGGGCGCGGTGGACTGGGCGCGGTGGACGCATCGCGGTGGCCGACTGGGCCCGATGGAACGGGTGCCGCCAAGACTGGCAACGACGGACCGGCAACAGCGAAAGGCCGCCGCCGCGTGCCGGGCCGAATGGCGGCGCCATACGGCTGTCGACCGACGCTCCGCGCCCGTCGTGCCGTCGACACCGATACAGGCTGCGTCGACACGCCGCGGCCCCATTCCTCGATTCAACTGTCGGGCGAGGTCACCACTTCGATCGCCAGCGCGTGGATCTGGCCCATCAACGACGGCCCGATGGCGGCGTGGATCGCCCGGTGGCGGTCGAGCCGGCTCATCCCGTCCAGCGCGTCGGCCGCAATCCGAACGCCGAAATGGCTTTCGCCACCGTCCGGGGCGCCGGCGTGGCCGTGGTGCGCGGCGCTGTCATCCGTCACGACAAGCAGGCGCGGCGACAGGGCGGCGGCAAGCCGCGCCTCGATCTCGCGAACTATGCGCATGGGACAGTTTCCTCTTCACCTCGGCGCGATACGATCTAAACTCGGGCGCCCGGGTTGAATAGCCCCGCCCGGGCCCGAAGGTCCACCCGGACCAGACCCGAGGAAAGGCAGTCGCCATGGCGAAAAACGACCCGTTCGGCTTCGACATTCGCGTCTCGTCGGCCAAGAAGCGCAATCCGCGGGGCAAACGGGGCATGTCCGGCGCGTTCGAGACATCGACACGCGAATGCGAGCATCCGGGTTGCACCGAACAGGGCCAGTATCGCGCGCCGAAATCGCCCGACCATCTGGACGCCTACCTGTGGTTCTGCCGCGATCACGTTCGTGAATACAACCTCAAGTGGAACTTCTTCAATGGCACCACGGAGGAGGAATTCGAGGCGCAGATCGACAAGGACCGCGTCTGGGGACGCGAGACGAAGCCCTTCGGCAAGCCCAGCGAGGAGCAGCGCGCCTGGGCGCGGCTGGGCGTCGACGATCCGCACCAGGTGCTGGGCGAAAACGCGACCCGCAATCCCGGCCGCGCCGCGACGGGCAAGCGCCTGCCGCCGAAGGAGCGGCGGGCGCTCGACATCCTCGACGCGAAGGACAGCTGGACCAAGCCCGAGATCCGCCGCGCCTACAAATCGCTCATCAAGGTGCTGCACCCGGACATGAACGGTGGCGACCGCGGCCACGAGGAACAGTTGCAAGAGGTCGTCTGGGCCTGGGAGCAGATCAAGGAAAGCCGAAACTTCACCGGCTGATCCAGAGATATTGCGCGATTACGCTAGGGCATCCTAAGCCTCCGTGCTACCCTGTGACAAGGCCGTGGATTGCGCCCGCATGGCCGTCCGGGTCACATTAACCAGACTGGATAGCCCATGACATTTCCAACAGTGCGGTTGAACGACCGCGGTCCCGTCGTCGCCGACCTTCAGGTCGGCCTGATCCGCAAGGCGCAAAGTGAGACGCGCGATTGCCTGGGCCGGGCCTTTCCCCGGGGTCGCAGCTTCACCGCCGACGGCGATTTCGGCCTGATGACGCGGCAGGCCGTCCGCGCCTTCCAGACCATGATGCAGGCGACCCAGCCCGATTTCGGCGTCGACGGCGTCGTCGGCAGCCAGACCTGGGCGGCGCTGGGCGTTACGGCACCGTCGCGCCGCGCCCACGAGGGGCCGTCGCCGCCCCCGGCCGCCGACGCGCCGCGCCCGGGCGGCCGGTTGCCCGGGTCGGGCGGCATCGCGGCCGGCCCCAACTATGTCGCACCGCCAGAGGGCACCGCGATGCCCGCGTGGATGATTCACGCCTGGCACGAAAACACGCTGAATACGCGCGAGAGGGGCGGCGGTGATGCCAACAACCCACACATCCTGAAATATCTGGCCGTATCCCCGGGCGTTCGCGGAAGCACGATGGATCAGGACGGTCGGAACCAGCGCCGGATCATGGCCATGGCCGACGCGTGGGACGCACGGAACGGCGGCGGCACCACGCGGCGCGACAGCTTCGTCGGCAAGCGGATGTCCGAGATCGACGAGACGCCGTGGTGCGGCTGCTTCGTGCAATGGTGCCTGCTGGAGGCAGGTCACGCACGACGGCCCAACCTCGCCGCCGCCCGCGGCTGGATTCCGCGTGGCAGCGAGGCCTGCCTGCCCCGCTACGGCGCCGTCTGCGTGGTCGAGCACGCCACGGGTGGGCATCACGTCGGGTTCTGGGTCGGTCCGCCGGCGCGCGGCACCGGCGCGACATTGCTCGGCGGCAACCAGAACGACCGGGTTTGCGTGAAGTCGTACGATACCGAGGTGGCGGTGCATTACATGTGGCCCGGCCTCGCCGCTTGACGGGGTTGCCGCTTGACGGGGACCGCACAGGGGCGCTGCAACGGACGCCGTGCACGATCAGCGCAAGGAACGTCGCGCGGGCGACCGATCGATGCAAGCGGACCCGTGAGAAGCGCCGTTTTCGCGCCCATTCCTGCATCTGGGCGACCTACCCTGCCGGAAAGGGAGCCGGACATGCCGAAGACCAGCGCCTATCAGGCGAAGACGCCTGGCCGCGACGGCCGCATCGCCTATACGCCCGAGGAGGATGCCGTCTGGCGCGATCTGTGCACCCGGCAGGTGCCGAATGTCCGCCGACATGCCGCGCGCGCCTATCTCGACGGGCTCGACCGATTGGACATGCCGCTGGACCGCATCCCGCAATGCGCCGACATGTCGGATCGCCTGCGCGACCTGACCGGCTGGTCGGTCACGCCGGTGCCCGCGCTGATCGGCTTCGGGCGGTTCTTCGGCCTGCTGGCGGATCGGGTCTTTCCCGCCGCCTCGTTCATACGCGACCGCCGGCACTTCGACTACATCGAGGAGCCGGACATATTCCACGAGATCTTCGGCCACACGCCGCTGCTGGCCGATCCGCGGTTCGCCCGCTTCAGCCAGGCGATCGGCCGCGCCGGCGTCGCCGCGCAGAAGGAGGACTATGCCTGGCTGATCCGCCTTTACTGGTTCAGTATCGAGTTCGGGCTGACGCGCGAGGATGGCGCACTGAAGGCTCTCGGCTCGGGCCTCGCCTCGTCGCCGACCGAACTCGGGTGGAGTGTAAGCGACCCCCGCCCCGACCGCCGGCCCTTCGACGTGATCGACATCCTGCGCACACCCTATCGCATCGACATTCCGCAGCCGGTCTATTTCGTGCTGGAGCGGATCGACGATTTCTTCGCCGCGGCCGAGCGCGATCTGCTGGCGGACGTGGCCGTGGCGCGGCGGTTTGGTCTGCACCCGCCAGCCTATCCCCCCGCCGGCAACGAGGACGCGGCATGAGCAGCACGCCCCTCGCCAACCGCGCCTGCGTGCCCTGCACGGGCGGCACCCCGGCGCTCGGCCGGGACGCCGCGGTGCGGGCGATGGCCGACCTGCACCCCGACTGGCGGCTGGCCGACGACGCCCGCAGCATTGCGCGCCGCTTCGCCTTCAAGGGCTTCGCGAAGCCGGTCCACCTGGTGAACCTCGCCGCCTACCAGGCGGACCGTGCGGGGCACCATCCGGATATCCGCTTCGGCTGGGGCTACGCCGAGATCACCTTCACCACGCACGCGGCCGAAGATGGCACCGGCGGTCTGACCGACGCGGACTTGATCTGCGCCGCCCGGCTGGACCGCGCCACAGCGTAACGCAGGGGCTGCGCTGCCGCCGACCACACCTCGTCGCGGCCGACCAGCGTCCGTTGCTCCGGGCAGGCGCAGAGGGACGCAGGCCGAAGGACCCCGACGACGCTCAGGCCGCGGCGTCGCGGAACGTCAGGCTGACGCCGTTCAGACAATGCCGCTTGCCGGTGGGCGGCGGGCCGTCGTCGAAGACGTGGCCCAGATGGCTCCCGCAACGGTTGCAATGCACCTCGGTGCGCACGATGAACAGCAGCATCCGGTCGGGGCGCGTGCCCACCGCGTCAGGCAGCGGAGCGGTGAACGACGGCCAGCCGGTCCCGCTGTCGAACTTTGTCTCGGACGCGTAAAGCGGCTGGTCGCAGCCCTTGCAGTGGAACGTCCCCGGACGCTCGATATCGTCCAGCGGCGAGCTGTAGGCGCGCTCCGTCCCGTTCTCGCGCATCACCTCGTATTCGATGTCGGACAGCATGGCGCGCCATTCGGCCTCGGTCCGGGTCACTTCGAAGGGCGCCGCGGCGGACAGGATCGTCGGCAGCGCGGTCGCGGCGGCGCCGCAGAACCCGGCGGCGATGAACTGGCGTCGTTGCATGGACTTCCTCCCTCTTGTTGCGCCAGATGTGGGGCCGATCGGGCCGCCTGTCGCCCCGTCGCGCGCCGTCATGGCGCCATCGTGATCGCGGCGCGACCAAACCGCCGTCGCGCCTCGCCGCAAGCCGCAGGCCGCTTGCACGCCACCGGGATATGTTGCACCACGCAGGCCGAGTTGGGCGCGCCCCCGGCTGCCCGCCCGCCATGTCCCGCGCCCCGATCCGACCATCCAGAGGACCCGCCATGGCCGACGGCCCCATCGACATCGACGCCCGCCCGACCGAGACGATCTCGGTCCGCGACACTTTCGGTGTCGACACCGACATGACGGTCGACGGCTTCGCCGGCACCAGCGAGCGGGTGCCGGTGCGCGACCTGACCTACCGGTTCGATCCCGACACCACACTGGCGATCCTCGCCGGGTTCCAGCACAACCGTCGCGTCATGATCCAGGGCTATCACGGCACCGGCAAGTCCACCCATATCGAACAGGTCGCCGCCCGGCTGAACTGGCCCTGCGTGCGGGTGAACCTCGATTCGCACATCAGCCGCATCGACCTGATCGGCAAGGATGCGATCAAGCTGAAGAACGGCGTGCAGGTGACCGAGTTTCAGGAGGGCATCCTCCCTTGGGCGCTGCGCAATCCGACCGCCATCGTCTTCGACGAATACGATGCCGGGCGCGCGGACGTGATGTTCGTGATCCAGCGCGTGCTGGAGGTGGATGGCAAGCTGACGCTGCTGGACCAGAACGAGGTGATCGAGCCGCATCCGTATTTCCGCCTATTCGCGACGTCGAATACCGTGGGCCTCGGCGATACCACCGGCCTCTACCACGGCACGCAGCAGATCAATCAGGGCCAGATGGACCGCTGGAGCCTGGTCGCCACGCTGAATTATCTCGGGCGTGAGGCGGAGGCAGCCATCGTCGTCAGCAAGGCGCCGACCTACGACACCGACGCGGGGCGCCGCACGGTGGCGCGCATGGTCACCGTCGCCGATCTGACGCGCACCGCGTTCATGGCGGGCGACCTGTCGACCGTCATGTCGCCGCGCACGGTGATCGCCTGGGCCCAGAACGCCGACATCTTCGGCAATGTCGGCTACGCCTTCCGCCTGACCTTCCTCAACAAATGCGACGAGCTGGAGCGCGAGACGGTGGCCGAGTTCTACCAGCGCTGCTTCGACGAGGAACTTCCCGAAAGCGCCGCGAGCGCCAGTCTGGGCTAGCACGTCGCGGCCCCCGCCCGACTGCCGGTGCTACGGTCGCGCCACCAATCCTTTGGCTGAAGTGTCAGCCATCATGTTCTGGCGCTCGCCCCGTCAACAGCCGCTTCAGGTCCTTTGTGCCGCCCGTCCCGGGTGATATCGTCTGGCATGATCCGAAATTTCCGGAACCTCATCGAGCGCCAGATACATAAGGCGAGGCTTGCAGGTCAGCTGGAGGGGCTCGACGGGGAAGGCAAGCCCTTGCCTGACCGCACCGCCGATGTCTTCGTCGATGCAGGGGAGGCCGTGGGCTATCGCATGATGGCCGCGGCTGGAGTCCTTCCCCTGGAAATCGAGATCAAGAAGAAGATCGACGCTCAGAGAAAGCATCTCGCGACGCTTTTGGACGCGCCTGCGCGCAAGGCGGCAATGGCTGAACTCGCCGAACTCGATCTGCGCTACAATATTGCGCGGGAAGCGCGGCAGAAGTTCATGCGGAGATAAGTGCCCCTACAGCCGCCTGAATTCGGTTGCGTCACGTTCAGTGCCATCTGCCAGAACGATTGGGCCCGCCCGACGTTGGCGGGGCTTCGCGGAAACCTCAGCCAAGGCACAATGCCGGTTGCACCGGCCGTGCGATACGGGAGTTCGGGGAGCGTCGCCGTCGACGCTGCCCGATTTCGTCTTCTCGCAGCCGATGCTTACCGGCTCATCGCCTCGACCTGCCGTATGAACGTCTCGACGTCCATGCCGGGCGGGAGAATGACGATCGTGCCACCCTGGCGACCGTCCATGCCCTGCTGGCCGAATGTCGGATTGGCCGGGCCGACGTCATCCGTGTTCAAAGTTGCCTGCGGGTTCTGCGCCGCCTGCGGCATCTGCGCACCACTCGCTCCTCCGGTCATTCCGGACTGCTGATCCGTTCCGTCCTGTTGCTGCGGCTGCTGGCCCATGGCCTGCCCGCCGCCCGGAATGGTCTGGCCGTCTTGGGCCTGTTGAGTGCCCGGCGCCTGATCTGGCGTCTGATCTGTGCCCGTGCCCAGCGATCCGCTTTGCTGCCGCATCTGCTGCATCTCCATGCGACGCTCCATCCCGCGCTGAAGCTCGCTTGCCATGCGCATTCGCGCCTCGCTGATGCCGCGCACGTAGCCCTGACGGAAGCCGCGTTCGTACACGTCCTGGCTGAACGCCTCGAGGTCCAGGACCATCGATGCACCAGGCTGCATCTGCCCCTGCGGCATTTGCATCTGCGCCGACTGGCCCGGCTGTTGGCCCATCGCGCCGTCCTCTTGCGGCATCTGCTGCAGTCCGGTGGACTCGCCGCGTGTATCGGTCACCGCCGTCGTGGGGGCGTCGGCTTCCTCGATCGCGTCGGCGGTCTCGGCGTCGCTCATCCCACCGTTCGCACCGGCCGCCGTGTCGCCGGTGGCTGCATCGCCGATGCCGACATCCTCGGCCGTGACGGTGCCATCCTGTCCCGCCGGGCTCTGCCCGTCATCGGTGACCGACGGGGCCGAGGCCGCAGCGGAGCCCTCGCCGGATGCGGTTTCCCCGCTGTCGGACCCCGTATCGGACCCTGCGTCGGAACCCGTATCCGCGCCCGTATCGGCGCCCGCCGACGTGGCGCTGTCGGCACGGTCGGTCGCCTGATCTTCCGTGGACATATCGGGCGTCGAGGTTTGCGCCCCGGCCGGCAGGGCCAGCATCAGGGCAATCAGCGACACCGCCATCGGTCGGGCCGCGCGATCTGTAAATGTGAGTGAGCGCATTTTCGATCTCCTCCATTGCGGCCCGTGTGGGCTCGCTTGGGGCTGAAACGGCGTCGACCGGGGGAACGGTTCCACCGCCGGGGTGGGATCGGCGCCCTCCCGATGCCGGCGGCACTGCGCCGCCTGCGGCGGTTCGTGACCTACCGCAAGTTCTTGTCGATGGAACCCCTTCTCAGACAACGGGATCCCGCAACGCTACTGTCGATTCGACGGACGCCGCGGCGGCCAGCTTCCTGTCAGCCGGGTAACCGAACCTACAGGCCTTTGGCGCGATAGCTGGCAGCGACCCGTCCGATCGCGACGAGATAGGCGGCGGTGCGCAGATCGTCGACGTCGTCGCGGCTGCGCCAGACCTCGGCGATGGACTGGTAGGCCGCGCGCATCGTATCGTCGAGCCCCGAGCGCACAAGCTCGAGCTCGCCCGCGCCGCGCAGATACCTTGCCTTGAAGTCGGGCGATAGCGTCCAGTTGATCGAGCTGTCGGCCGAGATCCGCTCCAGCTCGTCCACGATGAGCTGGTGGCGCGATTCCTCGGCCCGGCGCTGCATCCGGCCGAAGCGGATGTGGCTGAGATTTTTCACCCACTCGAAATAGCTGACCGTCACGCCACCGGCGTTGGCATACATGTCGGGGATGATCACGGTGCCCTTGTCGCGGAGGATCTCGTCCGCGCCGGCGGTGACGGGGCCGTTCGCCGCCTCGATGATCAGCGGCGCGCGGATCCGGTCGGCGTTTCCGAGGTGGATCGTCCCTTCCAGTGCGGCCGGGATCAGGATGTCGCACTCCGCCTCGAGAATTGCGGCACCGTCTTCGCTGTACTGGCCCTCGGGGTAGCCGCTGACACCACCGTGCTCGCCGATCCACCGGTGCAGCGCCTCGACGTTCAGTCCCTTGTCGCCCAACGCGGTGATGGAGCCGTCGCGCTCGCCCACGCCGACGATGATCGCACCGTTCTCCTCGCTGAGGAACTTGGCGGCATGATAGCCGACATTGCCGAGGCCCTGGACGACGATGCGCTTGCCTTTGAGCCCGGCAGACAGGCCGGTCCGGGCCACATCCTGGGGATGGCGGAAGAATTCCTGCAAGGCGTACTGCACGCCGCGGCCGGTGGCCTCGGTCCGGCCCTGGATGCCACCGGCATTCGTGGGCTTGCCGGTGACGCAGGCATTGCCGTTGATATCGGTAGTGTTCATCCGCTTGTATTGGTCGGCGATCCACGCCATCTCGCGCTCGCCCGTGCCCATGTCGGGGGCCGGCACGTTCTGGGCGGGATTTATCATGTCGCGCTTGATCAACTCGTAGGCGAACCGCCGGGTGATGAGCTCCAGCTCGTGCTCCTCCCAGGCGCGGGGATCGACCCGAAGGCCGCCCTTCGAGCCGCCATAGGGCACTTCGACCAGGGCGCATTTGTAGGTCATCAGCGCGGCGAGCGCCTCGACCTCGTCCTGATGGACGGCGAGCGAGAAGCGGATGCCGCCCTTCACCGGCTCCATGTGCTCGGAATGGACGCTGCGATAGCCGGTGAAGGTGTGGATAGCGCCCCGCAGCCGCACGCCGAAGCGCACGGTATAGGTGGCGTTGCAGACGCGGATCTTCTCCTCCAGCCCGGGCGACAGATCCATCAGGGCCACCGCGCGATTGAACATCAGGTCGACGCTTTCGCGAAAGCTCGGTTCGCGCTTTTCGTCGTAGGCCGTGGTCTCGATCTTGCTGGCGTCCATGGTGGATCCCCCGTTTGCGCTACCGCCTCGACCCGTCATCGAACGTAAACCTTACCGAATCGTATGGTCCGGCGACGGCTTCCGGATGAGCCTAACGCTGCAATCGGGGCAACCCCAACCCGCAATGCCTGCGCCTTAGTCATCTTGCGCATCGCGCTCCATCACCATCGTCTCGAGGATTTCGGCCATCGCCTTAGCCTGACCCACACCAATCACGCCGCCGACGCCGACCCGGCGGCCGAGTCGCCACCACATGCCGGGCACCCACGCCCCCGGCAGCCGGTCGGTCAGGATGATGGCAAAGCCGTTGGACGGCTTGAACGCGAATGGCCCTCGTTCGACCGAGGCAATGGACGCCAACGGCGCCAGAACGCGGCCGGACTCGTCGTGGACACCGCGCCGACTGAGGATCAGCGACCCGGCCGAAGCCTGCCATAGACGCCAGGCCGCCAGCAGGACCCCCGCACCGATGGCCAGCAGGACAGCGCGCCATGCCGCGCCGGTGGCCTCGACAAGACCCAGCCAGAGCTGCAACAGGCCCAGCGCGCCCAGCACCGCCGCCGAGAACGCCCGCCGCGCGGGCGCCGCCCGCACCGTCATCACCCTTTCGTCCCGCTGCATCCGCATCCTCCGTCCGGCGGGCATAGACGCGAAGCGCACCAGAGGACAGGGTGGCGTGGTCCCGACCGGGCGCGGCGCGCGCAGTCAGGGTGCGCGGCGCGCGCGGTTAGTTTGCGCGGAACGCGAGGCCAGTGTGCGCGGAACGCAAGGTCAGGGTGGGGGCACGGTCAGGGTGCGGGGGGCGACGCGATGCGATGGCGGGTTCGGACGATGAGGATAATGGCGATCGGCGCGGTCGTTGCGGGGTGCGCGGCGCCGCCGGCCATCGCACCGGCGCGGCGCGATGCCCCGGAATTGCTGCCGCTGTCGGACCTGTTGGCGCGCGCCGACGCGCCCGGCCGCGCGGGGTCGGGCACCGATGTCGGGCCCGACGATGCGCTGCGGGCCCGTGCTGCGGCCCTGCGCGCGCGGGCCGCGGCCTTGGACGCGCCGGCCGTCTCGGCCGCGGAGCGGGCGCGGCTGGAGGCCGCCCTCGCCGATGCACCGATGCTGGCCGCGCCGGATGCGGCCCGCTAGACCGACCCGCATCCTCGCCGCCATCACAGGTGTCCGCATGTCCCCAGCCGACCGAACCGCCGCCCCCCTCCGCCTTGGGATCGCCGGGCTGGGCACCGTGGGCGCCGGCGTCGTGCATCTCGTCCAGCGTCATGCCGACCTGCTGGCGGGGCGCTGCGGCCGCCCCATCACCATCACCGCCGTCTCCGCCCGCGACCGGACGCGTGACCGGGGCCTGCGGCTAGCGGCCTATGCCTGGGAGGACGACGCCGCAGCCCTCGCGCGCCGCGACGACGTCGATGTCTTCGTCGAGCTGATCGGCGGCGAAGACGGCGTAGCGCTCGACGCCACGCGCGCTGCCATCGCCGCCGGCAAGGACGTGGTAACGGCGAACAAGGCGATGCTGGCGCATCATGGACTGGCATTGGCCGAGGCCGTCGAGGCGGCGGGGCGCGCGCTGCGATTCGAGGCGGCGGTGGCGGGCGGCATCCCTGCAGTAAAAGCGCTGACGGAGGGGCTAGCGGGCAACGAAGTCACCCGCGTCCTGGGCGTGATGAACGGCACCTGCAACTTCATTCTCACGCGGATGGAGCGGGCCGGCCAGCCCTATGCCGACGTCTTCGCCGAAGCCCAGGGACTCGGCTATCTCGAGGCCGACCCGACGCTGGACGTCGGCGGCATCGATGCGGCGCACAAGCTGGCGCTGCTGGCCGCCATCGCCTTCGGCACGCGCCCCGATTTCGCCGGCATCGCGATCGAGGGGATCGAGCGGATCGGCATCGACGACATCCGGCAGGCCGCCGACATGGGCTACCGGATAAAGCTGCTGGGCGTCGCGCGGATGACCGGGCGCGGGCTGGAACAGCGGATGTCGCCCTGCCTCGTCCCCGCCGCGTCGCCGCTGGGCCAGCTCGAGGAGGCCGCCAACATGGTGGTGTTCGAGGGCGACGCCGTGGGCCGGATCAC
>PPFU01000875.1_pt1 | contig 11100 bp, 7 predicted proteins | sample 1535991 | NCBI WGS metagenome assembly PPFU01 (sample SAMN04901290, study PRJNA319586) | Hypolithon metagenome, whole genome shotgun sequencing project. | isolation source: Antarctic Hypolithon | place: Antarctica: Miers Valley | collected 2014 | reverse complement strand
CATCACTGTATTTCGGATACCGACACCGGGCAGCGGTTCCTCGCCCAACAGCGGCAGGGCGAGCCCTGCCCTACGCGGCCGCCATCACACAATCTCCGACACCGACACCGGGCAGCGGTTCCTCGCCGACTCGATCGCGGCGTGGAGCACCTTTTGCGTCTGGTAGGCATCCATAAAGTCCGGCAGCGGGACGACGGGCTCCTGATCGCCCAGCACGCGGAGCATGTCCGCCGCCTGGTTGATGAAGCCGTGCTCGTACCCGATGATGTGCGACGCCGGCCACCACGCCCCGGCATAGGGGTGCCCATCCCCCCCGCGGGTCACGTTGATCGTGGACCAGCCCTGGAGCTTGGAGTCGGCGGTGTTGTCGTACCACTCGAGCTCGTTCATCCGCTCGAAGTTGAAGCGGATGGCCCCCTTCTCGCCGTGGACCTCGATCCGGTTGCGATTCTTGTCCCCGGTGCTCAGGCGGGTCGCCTCGAAGCTGCCCACCGCGCCGTTCTCGAACCGCGTGAGGAACAGCACCGCATCGTCCACGGTCGATTCGCCCATCTTGCCCGAGCTGCTGCTGCCCCCGCCCGCGATTTCGCCGCCCGCATCCTCGGGGATCATTCGCTCCTTGATAAACGTCTCTTCAATGGCCCCGACGACCTCGTCGATCTCGCTGCCGGTGATGAACCGGGCCATGTCGATGATGTGGGCATTCAGGTCGCCGTGCGCCCCCGACCCCGCCTTGTCCGCCTGGAACCGCCAGAGCAGCGGCGTCTCGGGGCCGCCCCAGTCCTGAAGGTAGGCGGCCCTCACATGATAAATCCGCCCGAGCTTCCCATCCTTCACGAGCTGGTGCGCCAGCGCAATCGCGGGGCAGCGACGGTAATTGTACCAGACGAAGGTATGCAACCCCGGGTGTGCCTCGGCCGCCTTGACCATCTCCCTCGCGTCCTCCAGCGTCCCCGCCAGGGGCTTTTCGCAGGCGACGTGCTTGCCCGCCTCGAGCGCTGCGATCGCCTGCTCGCGGTGCAGGTGGTTCGGCGTGCCCACATCCACCAGCCCAATCTCAGCGTTGCCCAGCACCTCCCGCCAGTCGGTGGTAAACCGCTCCCACCCCCACCGCGGCGCAAACACCTTGAGGTCCTCCGCATCCCGCGCGGCAATGGTGTCCATCACCGCCAGCAGGGGCAGGTCAAAAAACTTGTTCACCTTGAGGTAAGCGTTCGAGTGCGTGCGGCCCATGAACTTGGAGCCGATGAGCGCGATGCGGAGGTTGGGAAGGGTCATGGTCGTAAGTTGGCTTGAGCGGCGGTCGCAGTGTTGAAGAACATAGGCTAAGGGGGCTTCAGCCCCCGGCCTTCCCGTCAGGTCTACAGGACCGCAACATACAAAAAAGCGGCGCGGCGAGTGGCCGCGCCGCATAAATGAGTACGTTCAACCCACTCGGCAAAGCGGGGGCGTCTTTGCCGCGTCGGCTAAACGGGTGGGGGGGCGTGGTGGATCAGGCGGCTTTATAGCGGCCGCCGCGTTCGCCCTCGATGTCGACGCGTGCGAGCTGACCGGCCTTGACCATTTTGGAGATCGTGTTGTCCGCTTTGCCGCCGCGGCCTTCGCCGGACCAGTGCTGGTTCACTTCCTTAGCGTTGGGGGGGGTGGGCCGGGAGCGGATGAAGTCGAGCACCGACTCCTCGCCGGTCTTTTCGAAGCTGCCCCGGGCCTTGCGGCCGCGGCGGGTCTTCTTCTTGCCCGGCGTGGCGGCGGACTTGGCCCTGTTGGTCGAGCCCTTGGGCCGACCCGGCCCCCGCCGTTTGCCGCCGGTGGAGGAGGAAGAGGATGCGGACGCGGAAGAACGCGGACCATCGTCCGACTCGGCGTTGATGCCGTACTTCGAGAACGTCTCGTCGATCTTGGAGATCGCTTCCACATGCTCCTGTCGCTGCGTCTGCAGCGCGCTGATGAGCGAGGCGAGTTCGTTTGCTTTTTCTTTGATGGCCATGTCTGGGGCTCCAAGGTAGCTCGACGCCGGGGGTGTCCCCACCAAACGCGGTGGGCTTGAGAACATCTGTGGCGGACGGGCTGGGGGGGTTGGGAACGAGGATGATCGGAACAGTGTGCAATAAATAGTAGAGTTGTGTGAAGATGTCAAGCGGAAGGTAACTCAATTCATAGGCGGGACCCGCTTTGTGCCCGACGAGGTGGTGAATGGTTTCGCATAGGGAGGTGGCGGGGATAGGCGTTTTCCTAATCCGCGGGGTCGGGTACCGCGGGTTTGAATCAGATAAGAAGCCCCCGGCCGTGCGGACTTAGGCCCAGACATCTTCCAATACTGTTCGTCACAAGCCGTGGCAGAGTGGGGAGCGACAGCGACCCTCTCCGCTGCGACTCGTGGCATCAAAGCGAAAGTCCACTGGATTGCTAGTGGATGATCCAGCTTCAAATGCCCGTTCCCGGGTGCCACACTGCAGCCGCGAGCCCAAGGCGAGCGGTGCGGTGTGCCGCTCATGCAACGCGGGTCCGGCAGACACCGCCCTCCGATTCGCTGCGGGTCGGTGTGTGGCACCCGACCCTTCCAAGGATGGTTGGCCCTCTCGTTCATCTCCCGTTGCTGCGTAGCGATCGGCGCGCGGCATCCCGAACGGTGTTCCTTGCGACGCCGACCCGGGCGGCTCCACCGCTCCCGCTACGTCACATTGAGAATTGGGCTACATAGGCATGCCGCGGATCGTTCCTTCGTAGACCAGGGAGCCGTTGACGATGCCCTGGGTGCGGCAGATGGATCGGCGGGGCCTGAAGTCGACCTCCTCCGCGAGCAGGGTGAAGCGGTCGCCGGGTGCGACCTGGCCGCGAAACCGCACATCGTCGACTCCCGCGAAGCCCATAAATCTTACGTGGGGCAGGCGGATCTGGCACATATAGCTGCACAACTGGGCGGCGGTCTCGATCATCAGCACGCCGGGGAAGACCGGTCGGCCGGGGATATGTCCCTGGACCCAGAATTCGTCGGGGCGGACGTCGTGGTAGGCCACATAGCGGGTGTGGTCGCACTTTTCGTATTGAATCCCGTCGAGCAGCCGCATGTGGCCGCGGTGCGGGATGACCTTCTCGATGCCTTCGACGTCGATGACGTCGCGGGAGAGGTCCAGGTCGCTGAGGTCGAAGAGGAGAGACGGAGCCATGGGGTATCAAAGTAGCTGTATAGCCGCGATGCTATGCATCGCCGGTGACGGGTCGTGTCGCGGGTTTTTCCATGTGATGGACAGGGGTGGGGCGGTTTGCTTGATGCTCGCCGCCACGATGGTTTAGAGCCAGTCGGCTCATTTTCTGCCACCTCGGGCTTCTTACGGTGGCATAGGCGGGACGCCTGTGCCACCAAAGCCTGGCGACCGGCGGCAAAGAGGGTGGCGGGAAGTTGGTACTACCGCTTGAAGGTGGCGACGTGGAAGCCGGGATCGAAAATAGGTTCCGACCGCTGAAGCGGTCTCCGCCGGGGCGGAGCGGGCTTTTTGTAGTTTGGTCGCGACAGCAGCCTTGGCGGCGTGGCGGGGGGTTTAGTCCTCGCGTTTTTCGAGCACCTTGACCCGCAGTTCCTGGGCGGCGTTCTTGATGTCCTGCATCGACTTTCGCACGCGGGTGCCGGCCGCCTTGTTGCCGCCGAGCGCCTTTTGCAGGTCGTCTTCCACCGATGCCACCATGTTTTTGAGTTGTTCGTAGAGTTCCGTCATCGCGTGATCTCCTAAAAGAGAGGGTCGTGGGGGGCGGAAGAATCTGGATTCTCATCCGCATAACGCCACGTTGGGAATCGCCAAGAGTAACAGCGGGGGCGTTGAGTAGCAAGAGGCAAGTGTGGTCAAGCCCCGCCCGCGTCGCGTGCCAATGCGGCGACCAGCGGCTCGACGCCCGGCTGGGACGCCTCGACTCCTACCTCAAACCCAAGCTCGCCGAGCGTCCGTGATGTGGCCGGGCCGATGCTGGCGAGGCGGAAGCCGTGCAGCCGCCGGGCTTCGTCGCCCATTAGCGCGACCAGATTCCTTACGGTGGAGGAGCTGGTGAACGTGACATAATCGAGGTCTTCTTCCATGATGGCTTGGATGACATGGTCGGGTAGGCGTTCGACGATGCGGGTTTGGTAGGCGGCGACCTCTTCGACCTCGCCGCCGGCTTTACGCAGCATCTGGGGGAGCGTGGGCTGGGCGATGTCCGCGCGGAGCAGCAGCAGCTTCGTGTCGGCGAGGGGGGGGGTGGACGTGTCGGGGGATGGGCGTTGACCGATGGCTAGGATGAGGGTGCGTGCGAGGGCTTCGCCGCTGGCGAAGTCGGGGACGAGGTCGGCGAGGAGGCCGACTCGTTCGCGGAGCCGTGCCGCGGTCGCTTGCCCGACGGCGGCGACCTTCACCCCCCCCACCGCGCGGGCATCCAGGCCCAGCACCTCGAGCCGATCCGCGAGCACATCGACCGCGTTGCGGCTGGTGAGCACGAGCCAGCCCCATTGTGTGAGGTTCTGTATGGCGAGGTCGATAGGTTCCCACGACTCGGGGGGGTGCATTTCGATGGTGGGAGCCTCGAGCACCTCCGCACCCCTCTCTTCGAGCAAGGCGCGGAGCGAGGAGGCTTGGGAGCGGGTGCGTGTGATGAGCACCCGCTTCGCGACCAGCGGGCGGCGGGTGAGCGAGTCGAGGCCGGGGAGGCGAAGGCCCGCGACGGGGCCGACGACGATGATCGCGGGGGAGGAGAGGCCGCCTTGGGCGACGGCGTGAGTGAGGGTGGCGAGGGTGGCTTGGGCGGTTCGTTGGGAGGGAAGGGTTCCCCACTGGACGAGGGCGGCGGGGGTGTCGGGGGCGAGGCCTTGGGCGATGAGGGCGGCGGCGATGGCATCGACGCGGGCGACGCCCATGTAGAAGCAGAGGGTTCCGCCGCGTTGGGCGAGCCGGGCGAGGGCTGCGTAGTCGACGGCGGTGTCGGTTTTGTCGGGTTCTTCGTGCCCGGTGACGAGGGTGACGCTGGAGGCGAGGCCGCGGTGGGTGGGCGGGATGCCCGCGGCGGCGGGTGCGGCGAGGCCGGAGGTGATGCCGGGGATCACTTCGCAGGCGATGCCGTGCTCCGCGAGATACGCCGCCTCCTCGCCGCCGCGGCCGAAGAGCAGCGGGTCGCCGCCCTTGAGCCGAACGACGCGTCGGCCGGTGCGGGCGTGCTCTACGAGCAGGGCGTTGATCGCGTCCTGGGTCTTCTTATGTTGCCCGGCTCGCTTGCCCACATCAATTTGTAATGCGTGGGGGCGGGCCTCTTGAAGGAGCGAAGGGTTGGCCAGCGCATCAAACACCACGACGTCGGCCCGACGCAGGCGATCCAGCCCGGCGACGGTGATGAGGCCCGGCTCGCCGGGGCCCGCGCCAACCAGCGCGACTGTTGGAGGCGTCCAATCTTTCTTTACGAACTGACTCAAGTGGCTCAACTCCCGGTCGTCTTGTGCCGACGAGTGAAAGGGGGGAAGCGGCCCGGTGGAGTGTCAACCCCCTGAGGCCGCGAGGTCGTTCTGGTTCTCATGTTCTAACAAAGGAGGCCCGCCATGATCGCCACGCCCCTGCATTTGGTTGAAGATTCATCCACCCGTCCCTACGCCGCGCTAAGTCGGCGGAGCGACGATGACCGCCGCCACGCCCCCCGCCGCCCGCTGGCGGCGAGGGTAACCGGGTTCGCCCGCGACGCCGCTTCCCGCGAGACGCAGGGGCGGATCTGTGCGGTCGAGCTGCACGACCTCTCCGACTCGGGGCTGGGCGGCTACACCCAGGAGCCGGTGAGCGTCGGGTCGTTCATCTCGGTGTTTTTCCCGCCCCACGGCCCGGATCAGGGGCTGGACCTCCAGGGCCGCGTGGTCCGCTGCTCGCCCGACCGCACGGGGCTGCGGCACCGCATCGGCGTGAGGCTGGAGGGGAAGAAGGCGGCGTGAGGGGGGTGTGGGACGTGGGGTGTGGGACGTGGGGTGTGGGACGTGGGGTGTGGGGTGTCGAGTTGAACCTCTGGATTTGAGACTTCCATTCTCCGCTTCCGACCCTCCCATCGCCAAGCCCCTTGCCAAGGCTCCTCACCCCCGGTATCCTTCCCATCATGCCCCTGACCGGCAGCACCATTGCGATTTTTTGCATCACCCCCACCCTCCCCGGGTAGGGCCTGCTTTCGCACTGGTACCTTGACACCTACCAGCCTCGATTCAGCCCCGCCCGCAAGGCGGGGTTTTTCGTTGGCGTTGCCCCGATCCCTCCACCGCATCATCCCTCCCATGCCCACCACCGCCACCAACGCCACCAACGCCCCCCCCACCGCCCGCCGCGTGGAGATCTACGACACCACGCTCCGCGACGGCACGCAGGGGGAGGGGGTGGCGCTGTCGTTGGTTGATAAGCTCAAAATCACGATGCTGCTCGATGAGGCGGGCGTGGATTATGTAGAGGGCGGCTACCCGCTGAGCAATCCCAAGGATGTTGCCTACTTTGAAGGGGTCCGCGACCTGGATTTGTCCCATGCGCGGGTGTGTGCCTTTGGGATGACCAGGCGAAAGGGCATCGGGCCCGAGGATGACGCGGGGATGCGGGCGGTGGCGGGCGCGGGCACGCCGGTGATCGCGATCGTGGGCAAGACGTGGGACCTGCATGTGGATGAGGTGCTGCGGGTGAGCCGGGAGGAGAATTTGGCGATGATCCGCGAGAGCGTCGGGTTTTGCAGTGAGAGCGCCGAGGTGTTTTATGACGCGGAGCACTTCTTCGACGGGTATCGAGCCAATCCGCAATATGCACTTGAAACGCTGCGGGCAGCCGTCGAGGGCGGCGCAACGCGGCTGGTGCTCTGTGACACCAACGGCGGCTCGCTGGCGGGGTGGATCACGCGGGTCGTGACCGAGGTCGATGCTCACTTTCGTCATTCGTCATTCGACATTCGTCATTCGCTCGCGATCCATCCCCACAACGACTCCGGCCTCGCCACCGCCAACGCGCTCGCCGCCGTCGAGGCAGGCTGCGTCCAGGTCCAGGGCACCATCAACGGCATCGGCGAGCGCTGCGGCAACGTGGACCTCATCACCGTCATCGCCAACCTCCGCCTCAAGATGGGCATGGACTGCCTCCGCGACGACGCCCTCACCGGGCTGACGCGGCTGTCCCGCACCGTCGATGAATTGGCCAACCTCAACCCCCGCAACGGCCAACCCTTCGTGGGCGGGTCCGCCTTCGCCCACAAGGGCGGCATGCACGTCCATGCCGTCCAGAAGTTCGCCCACAGCTACGAACACATCGCCCCCGAGTCGGTGGGCAACACGCGGAAGATCCTCGTCAGCGAGCTCTCGGGTGCGAGCAACATCGCCGCCACGCTGGGCAAGAAGTTCGACATCGAGAGCGACCGTGACCTGCAGAGGCGGGTGCTGATGCGGGTGCAGGACCTCGAGCACGCCGGCTACCAGTTCGAAGCCGCCCGCGCCAGCTTTGAGCTGCTTCTTTACGAAGAAATGGGCAAGGCGCCGAGGTACTGGGACCTGGACCACTACCGCTGCTCGATCCTCAAGCGGGGCGAGGGCGTGCCCACGACCGAAGCGGTGGTCAAGATGAGGATCGGCGAGGAGGTCGAGCACCGAGTCGCGGAGGGCGACGGCCCTGTGAACGCCCTCGATGCCGCGCTGCGGAAGTGCCTCAAGGACCACTACCCCCAGGTGGCCCAGGTGCACCTGATCGACTTCAAGGTCCGCGTGGTCAACCCCACCGCCGAGTCGGCCGCCAAGGTGCGGGTGACCATCGAGTTCGCCACTCACACGGAGCCCGACGGCAAGCGGGAGACGTTCGCCACCATCGGCGTGAACGAGAACATCGTGGATGCGAGCTGGCAGGCGCTCACCGATGCGCTCAAGTACCACCTGATCGAGTCGGGGGTGACGCCGGCGTGAGGGGAAACGTGTTCAGAGACCCAGGAAACAAGTTCCCCGGGCGTCGGGGCGTCGGGGGGGGAAGGGCAATGCACTCGACAGGAGTCGAACCTGTAACCTGCGGATTCGTAGTCCGCTGCTCTATCCAATTGAGCTACGAGTGCGGTGCGATGAGAAGAATAGGCGGGGTGAGCCGCGGGGGCAAGCGGGAGCCCGGCTATGTCCGCAAACTCTGGTGGTGGGGTGGGCGTCCCGCCCGCGGTTGCCGTGAAGCGGCAAGCCGGTTGGCCCTCACCACGAGCACTCGGCCTCAGCCGACGGATTCGAGCTCGGCGTCGGCGTGTACCGATTCGTTCTCTTGCTCGCCCGACACCCGGGGCACATACTTTTCATCGTCGGTGATGGGATGCCCGCTCGTGGTGCGGATGTCCGGTATGGGATTCTCCTTTTCGTGCGCCTTCCACTTGGCTTCGAGCTCTTTTTGCTTGGGTTCTTCGACCGCGGACCAGGCGAGGCGGCCGCGGCATTTGGGGAACTTCGAGCAGCTCATCCACAGCCCGCGCTTGGAGTCGCGAAGGTAAAGCGGGGCCTCGCACTTGGGGCAGGGAATACCCGTTTCGAGAGGGGGAGTTTTGGGGAGGACGACGTGGCCGCCCTTGGGGTCGAGCTTGACGATGAACTGCACATCCGGGTAGCTCTGCGCCGCGAGGAAGGGGCCGAAGCGGCCCTTGCGGCGGATCATTGCCAGGCCGTCCTCGGGGCAGATCACATCCGTGAGCTCCGGGGGCTGGGGCTTGCCCTCTCGATCGATGGGGGCTGCGTAGTCGCAGTCGGGGTAGGTCGAGCAAGAGAGAAATCGGCCGTTCTTGCCGAAGCGATACATGGTGGAGGCGCCACACTTTTCGCACTTGTAAGCCGCGGGTTGGGTTTCCGCCTTGGCGTGGGTCATCGACTCGTGGGCGTGTTCGAGGTTTTTGGCGAACGGGCCGTAGAAATCGCGGAGCATCTGGACCCAGTCCTGGCGTTCCTCTTCAATGCGGTCGAGCTGGCCCTCCATCTCGCGGGTGTAGGCGACGTCCATAATCTTGGGGAAGCCCTCGACGAGCTTGTCGGTGACGACCATGCCCAGGTCGGTGGCGCGGAGGCGTTTGTCGCGGGGGGTGACGGTCTCGACGTAGCGTCGGTCTTGGATCGTGCCGATGATCGCGGCGTATGTTGAAGGCCTGCCGATGCCCTCCTCTTCGAGCTTCTTTTGTAGAGAGGCTTCGGAATACCTTGGGGGCGGGCTGGTGAAGTGCTGGGTGGGCGCGAGCTCAATGGGGGCGAGGGGCTGATTCTCTTGGAGCGGCGGGAGGATCAGGTCGTCGCCTCGGGGCAGGCCCATCACTTTGTAGAAGCCGTCGAAGACGAGGGTGCGGCCGCTTGCGCGGAGAGTGGCCAAGGGGGCCAGGGGCCCAGGGGCCGAGGCGGAAGCGGAAGAAAGTGAAGCACCTGAATCTTTCCCCTTGGCCCCTTGACCCCTTGGCCCCTCGGCCCCTTCTTCCTTGGCCCCTTCTTCGGCGTCGATCAGGACCGTCGTCGAGTCCCACTGCGCCGGGGTCATCTGGCACGCGATGAAGCGTCGCCAGATCAGGTCGTAGAGCTTGAACTGCTCATCGTTGAGCGCGGTGCGGATGGAGGCGGGGGTGATGCTGGCGTCGGTGGGGCGGATCGCTTCGTGGGCTTCCTGGGCGGATTTGTTGCTGCTCGAATAGAAGTTGGGTTTGTCGGGAAGGTATGGGTCGCCGTGGTTTTTGGTAATGAAGCCACGGGCCATTTCGAGGGCGTCGCCCGAGAGGTGGGTGGAGTCGGTCCGCATGTAGGTGATCAAGCCGGTCTGCCCGCGGGCGCCCTTGAGGTCGATGCCCTCATAGAGCTGCTGGGCGACCCGCATGGTCCGCTTGAGCTGGAAGCCCAGGCGGTTGGCGGCCGCCTGCTGGAGGGTGCTCGTGATGAACGGTGCAGAGGGTCGGCTGCTGGTCCGCTTGGTCTCGATGGAGCGGATGAGAAAGTCGGGGCGATCCCCCGCGTCGGCGACGTGGCCGCGGTAGGTGACCAGGTGCTTCGCCGGTCCCTTGGCGTCGTCGTCCTCCCTTTGGATGGTATCGACGACGACAAACCCCACCGCCTCGGCCGCGGCTCGGGCGGTGTCCCGCTCCTCGGGCTTGAACGCCTCGCCTCGGTATTCAATCAGTTCGGAACGCAGGCACGCGTGGTCGCTCAGCCACGCGTTCTGATCCCGCACGATCGGCGTGTCCTCCTGGGTCCGGCCAAGAAACTTCGCCCACTGCCCCGCCAGCGAGTCGGCGGCATTGAGGTCGGTGGCGAAGACGCCGGTGATCTTCCAGTACTCATCGGGCATGAACGCATCGATCTCCCGCTCCCGCTCCACGACCAGCCGGGTCGCCACGCTCTGCACCCGACCGGCGCTCAGACCGCCCGCAACCTTCTTCCATAGAAGAGGCGACACTTGATATCCGACGATGCGGTCGAGGATGCGGCGGGCCTGCTGGGCATCGACTTTGTTCAGGTCGATGCCTCGGGGGTCGCGGAACGCATCGGTGATGGCCGCCTTGGTGATCTGGTTGAAGACCACCCGCTTGGCGGTCTTTTCGTCGATCTGGAGCGCCTTGGCGAGGTGCCAGGCGATGGCTTCGCCCTCGCGGTCGAGGTCGGTGGCGAAGAAGACATCGCTCGCCTGCTTGGCGGCCTTCTGCAGGTCGGTGACGGTTTTCCTCTTGTCGGGCAGGATTTCGTAGGTGGGGTGGAAATCGTGCTCGAGGTCGACGCCGGGCACGGGGTGGTCTTTGCGTTTGGAGCCTTTGGGGGCGGACTTGGGCAAGTCGCGGACGTGGCCGACGCTCGCCATGACGACGTAGTCGGGGCCGAGGTATCGGTTGATGGTCTTGGCCTTGGTGGGCGATTCGACAATGACCAGGTGCTTGCCGGTGGCGTTGGGGGGTGCGGGATAGCCCCGCTTTTTGCCGCCGCTCTTGGTGGTGGTCTTGCTGGAGGTCTTGCCGCCCGCCTTAACCACGGTTTTGGTGCGGGGCGAGGGCTTGCGCTTGGGTTTAGAGGGGGTTGCCGGTGATTGGGCCATGGCGGGAAGGGTACGGGGGCGGGCCGGGTCGGGTTCGACGGGGCAGGGTTGAGGGGTGAGGGGGTTG
>PPFU01010340.1_pt1 | contig 11123 bp, 10 predicted proteins | sample 1535991 | NCBI WGS metagenome assembly PPFU01 (sample SAMN04901290, study PRJNA319586) | Hypolithon metagenome, whole genome shotgun sequencing project. | isolation source: Antarctic Hypolithon | place: Antarctica: Miers Valley | collected 2014 | reverse complement strand
GGTGCTGCTGGCGGCGGCGCTCGGCTGGAGCGCGATGGCGGGCGGATCGCTGGCCGATGCCGCGGCGGCGGGGCCCGTCGAGGCGGCCGAGCGGGTGGTTACCGCGCGCATCGCCGATCGGGTGGCGGCGGGCGAGGCCTATCACGAGGCCGCGCTGGCCGAGCACCGGGCCGCCGGTCTGGCGGTGACGCCGATCCTGGCCGTCCCCCTCCCCGCGCTCGCCTATGCCGATGCCACTCTCGGTCGCGGCGCGATGAGCCTAGGGCTGGTCCTGCTGCTGCTTGCGAGCCTGTTCGCTTGGCACCGCAAACTTGCCGGACGAACCGCGCTCGCCGAGCGACTTGCAGCGATGGTGCTCCTCGGTCTCGCCGGGTCTGCCGTGTTTGGTCTCTTCGCCAGCCTGGCGCATGAGCTGGTCGCCGGGCTGCTGCTGTCGCTGGCGTTGGCGGCGCACCGTTCCGGCTTTGCGATCCCGGCGCTCGTCGCCACCGCCGCGGCCTTGGCGGCCTCGGTCGCCGCAATGCCTTTCGCGCTCGTCTGGCTTGGCCTCGCGTGGTTCGAGCGGCGACGGCGCGAGGCCTGGCTGATCGCGCTGCTACTCGCCGCCTTTGGGGCGATGGCGTGGCTGCACGCCTTCACGATAATGAACCTGATGCCGGCGGGCGTTGCCTCGTTGGCGGCAGAGGGGGGCTCGGCGAGCGCGATGATGCTGCTCGATGCACTGGCGCGCTCGTTCCCGTTCTCGGCGGTGCCCCGCCCCTTGGTCGGTCCGCTGGCGGTGCTGGCGCTGTTGGGCTGGCTCGCACTCGGCGGACGGCTTGGCCTATGGGCTTTCCTTTCGCTCGCCGGATGCGCGGTCATGGCGCTGCTCCCTTGGTGGCCCTTCTCCTCTCGTATCGTGTTGCTGATGCTCCCGTTCGGCATCGCCGGGCTGGCCTTCGCCCCGCGTGGCCTGGCGGATCTCGTCCGCTGTGTCCTGCGCAACGGGTGACGCCCGGCTGCCACTGGCGCGGCGTGGGCACGGCCGCTAAGCGGGCATGTCATGCCTTCCAAGCGTATCCTTCTCATCGTCGGCGGTGGGATCGCGGCCTACAAGGCGTGCGAGCTCATCCGCCTGATGGCCAGGTCCGGGCACGAGGTGACCTGCGTGCTGACCGCCGGCGGCGCGCAGTTCGTCACCGCGATGACCCTCGCCGCGCTGTCGGGCAACCGGGTCCACACGTCCCTGTGGGATGCGGGGGAGGAGGCGGAGATCGGCCACATCCAGCTCAGCCGGGCGGCCGATCTGGTGGTGGTCTGCCCCGCTTCGGCCGACCTCTTGGCGAAGATGGCAGCGGGGATCTGCGACGATCTTGCCACCACCCTGCTCCTCGCCACCGACAAGCGCGTGCTGGCGGTGCCGGCGATGAACGTGCGGATGTGGCAGCACGCGGCGACGCGGCGCAACGTGGCGCGGCTCGACGGGGACGGGGTCATTGTAATGCCGCCCGACGAGGGGCCGATGGCGTGCGGCGAATTCGGGCCGGGGCGCCTGCCCGAGCCGGCGCAGATCCTGGCGCGGATCGAGGAATTGTGGGCGTCGGATCATGATGCGGCGCGGGAGGATCGCCCGCTTGCAGGGCGGCATCTGCTGGTCACCGCGGGGCCGACCTACGAGCGGATCGATCCGGTGCGCTATCTCGCCAACCGCTCCTCGGGCAAGCAGGGCTTCGCCATCGCCGCTGCTGCCGCCGCCGCGGGCGCGCGGGTGACGCTGGTGGCCGGGCCGGTGGGGCTGACGACGCCGCCGGGGATCGAGCGGATCGACGTCGAGAGCGCCGACGAAATGGCACGGGCTGTCGACGGAGCGCTGCCCGCCGATTGCGCGGTGATGGTCGCCGCGGTCGCCGACTGGCGGCTGGCCGAAACCAGCGGACGCAAGCTCAAGAAGGATGACGGCCCGCCGCCCACGCTCGATCTGGCCGAGAACCCCGACATCCTCGCCGATCTCGCCGGCCGGGCGGACCGCCCGCGCCTGGTCATCGGCTTCGCCGCGGAAACGCATGACGTCCTCGATCATGCGATCGCCAAGCGCGCGCGCAAGAACGCCGACTGGATCGTCGCCAACGACGTTTCCGGCGATGTAATGGGCGGAGAGGTCAATGCGGTCCATCTGGTGCGCGCCAAGGGGGTCGAAAGCTGGCCGCCGATGCCCAAGAGCGAGGTCGCCCGCCGACTGGTCGACGCGATCGCCCGCGAGTTGGCCGATGGCTGAGACCGTGCCCTTACGCATCCTGCGCCTGCCGAACGGCGAGGGGCTGCCGCTGCCCGGCTACGCCACCGCCGGTGCGGCGGGGATGGACCTCGCCGCCGCCGAGGATGCGACGCTCGAGCCCGGCGCCCGCCGCGCAATCCCGACGGGCTTCGCGCTGGCGATCCCCGAAGGGTACGAATTGCAGCTTCGCCCCCGCTCGGGCCTCGCGCTCAGGCACGGCATCACGCTCGTCAATGCGCCGGGCACGGTGGATGCCGATTATCGCGGGGAGGTGAAGGTCATCCTCATCAACCTCGGCGAGCAGCCGTTCGTGATCCGCCGCGGCGATCGGATCGCGCAGATGGTGCCGGGGCCGGTCACGCTTGCCCGGCTGGAAGAGGTGACCACGCTCGAGGAAACGGTGCGCGGCGCGGGCGGCTTCGGCTCGACCGGCGGGCACTCGAAAGGGAGCTGAGGCCAAGCTTGCGGCCCTTTCCCCTCGAGGAGTCGCACGGCTGCCACCGAGTGGCGCGCCACTTGTTGGTAGCCCCGAGCCGGTCATCTCAGACATTTCGAAGTTCCGAAACTTTCTTAAGGTATACAAATGTCAAAAGTTTTTTAAATCAATCTGATACAATAACTTGGTTAGCCATGAGACTAATTGTAATCAATCCTTGTTTGCGCTACACTGTCTTGTATCGAGTCGCCTAGAGTTCGAAAAGGACTACGCGAAAGACAGGTAGTACTAGGCAATAATGCCTTGCAAATGGGGGACGATCATGAGCACGGACGGTAAAATATTCCGCCTTCGCAAGGCTTTACTGCCGGTGATGGCCGGCTCGTTGCTGGCCGCGGCCAGTCCGCTGGCAGCTGCTTCGGTGCTGTGGTTTGACTCCACCCCCGAATATGGCGGGCAGGCGGACAATTCACTGCGCAAGGAAATGTCGGACTACCTCTCCGCATTCAAGGGCGGGAGCGTGTTCACCTCGACCTATATCGGCAGCGAAACGCCTGGCTCGCTTGCCGCAGCCCTGGCCTCGGGGACATACGACGTGATCGTGTTCGATGCGACGAGCAGCGGCACCAAGTTCAATGCCGATGACCTGCTCGCGGTGCAGAACTTCTACGCCAGCGGGAAGAACAACCTGCTGTTGGATGGCAATCTCTACGTCCGCAGCATCAATTTCAACGTAACGAGCGACTTCCCCGGCATAAATGGATCGACCGGTGCCCTGACGGCCAACGAGGTCTGGTCACTTGCGTCGCGCGGGGGCGGCATCATGGTGGGGACCGATCACAATTGCTGCCAGACCGACGCGAACCAGATCGTCGGATCGATCCTTCCGGGCGCCAGCTTCATGGGCAATGTCAATCCATCGATCGACGGCCAGTTCAACGGCACCGAACTGCTCTCGATTCAAGCCCCGGTCGCTCCTGCCGACCTGCTCGCCCACTACAGCAGCATAGACTCGCAAGGCATCGCACCAACTGGCGTGTTCCTGGATTTCCTGGGCAACGGGGTCACGCTCTACAGCCAGCTCGACATTGCGGCCTTCGTCGGTGGCCCGCGCAATGCGTTCATCTCCACCTCGTTCGAGCCGGGCGGCGGGATCGTCGATATCATCGATCCCAATCCGCCTCCGCCGCAAGGTGCGATCCCCGAACCCTCGACCTGGGCGATGCTGCTCATGGGCTTCGGCCTGATCGGCTCGACTTTACGTCGTGGCCGTCGGCGAAGCGAACCGACACCGGTGCTTGCCTGAGACCGGACGCGACGTTCGCCTCATCCTGGGAAAAAAAGGGGAGCCCGCAGGCTCCCCTTTTTCGTTCTCCTGCCGATAACGCCGTGCCTCAGCGCTCGGCGCGGCGGACCGGCATGTCCTCGGGCGCGATTGAGATGCGCACCGTCTCGCCCGAATTGCCGGGGAAATTGGTGAACATCGCCTCGACCAGATTGGGCACCAAATATTGCAGGCTGTTGGAGGTCGAGACGGCTTGCGCGTCGCCCTCGAACAGGCGTTCGCCACTCGACACATCATCGATCTTCAGCTCGACCCCACTCGTATAGACGGTGTAGCTCGTCACCCCGCCGCGATAGCCGCCGCCGAAGAACGGATCGTGCCAGCCGTAATTCCAGCTGCGATACGGCAGGTAAGCGACGCGACGCCCGCCGTCATTGCCACGGAACACGACCGGACGGTAGAAGCTTCGCCCGAAACCGTACCATGGGCTGTAGAAGGGATCGTGGAAGCCGGTCGAGCGGACCCGCTCGCGGCCATTGTCGACGCCGTAATCGAAGCGCACCAGCAGCGAGGCGCTCTCAGGCGAGGCGGCCTCGGTATAGCCAAGCTCGCGCATCTCGGCCTCGACCTGATCGGCATAGAGCGCGAATTCCAGCCCGCCGGCGAGCGCCGGATCGTCAGCGACGACCGCGAAGGTCTGCCCCTGCGGCGCAGGCAGGCGGCTTTCGAAGCGCGAGACGTCGGCGCGGAACGGGCTGGCGCAGGCGGCAAGGCCTGTGAGCAGCAGCGCGGCGGTCGCCAGCTTGAGACCGCGGGCGGCACGGGAGGTGGTGGTCATATCGCAATCCCTTTCAGCAGCCGAGGGCGCGCTTGTTGCACATCGGTCCCGACGATAAGTTGTGGCATAGATAGGGCGCGCTGAACATCCGTTGAACCACCGGTTGCGAAAAAAAGCCGCGTTTTGAACGTCTTGGCGCGCAGCCCCGCGCTAATTGCGGACCAGGCCGAGCGCTTGATAAGCCGCCTTGAGCGTCGGTGCGGCCAGCGCGCGCGCGCTTCCAGCCCCGCGCGCCAGAATCGCACCCAGTGTTTCCCTGTCGTCCCTGAGCGCTACGAACCGCTCGCGTATCGGCCCCAGCGCCTCCACCAGCAGTTCGCCCAGCGCGGGCTTGAAGGCGCCGAAGCCTTGTCCCCCATGCGTGGCGAGCACCTGCTGCGCGGTCTGCCCGGCGAGCGCGGCGTAGATGGCCACCAGGTTCGCCGCCTCGGCGCGCCCTTCGAGGCCCGCGGGTTCCGATGGAAGCGGCTCGGGGTCGGTCCTCGCCTTCTTCACCTTGCGCATCATCGTCTCGGCATCGTCGGCGAGGTTGATGCGGGCCATGTCGGACGGATCGGACTTGGACATCTTGGCGGTGCCGTCACGCAAGGACATGATCCGCGCGGCCTCGGGTGGGATATAGGGCTCGGGCAGGGTGAACAGCGGGCAGTCCTCGGCGCAGAAATCAGTGTTGAACTTCTGCGCGATATCGCGGGCGAGCTCGAGATGCTGCTTCTGGTCCTCGCCGACGGGCACGTGAGTCGCCTGGTAAACGAGGACATCGGCAGCCTGCAGCACCGGGTAGGCGAAGAGGGCGACCGATTGGCCTTCGCGGTTCTTGCCGGCCTTGTCCTTCCACTGGGTCATGCGATTGAGCCAGCCCATCCGCGCGGTGCCCATCAGCAGCCACTGCAGCTCGGCATGGGCGGGAACCTGCGCCTGGTTGAACAGGATCGAGCGCTCGGGATCGATCCCGCAGGCGACCAGCGCGGCGGTCATCTCGTGCGTGGCGCCAGTCAGCCCGGCGGGGTCGTGCGGCTGGCTGATGGCGTGGAGATCGGCGAGGAAGAACAGGCACTGGCCGTTGGCCGGCAGCTCGTCCTGCATCCTCACCCAATTGCGGATTGCGCCCAGGTAGTTGCCGAGATGGAGGGAGCCGGTCGGCTGGATGCCGGAGACGACGCGCATTTGGAATGGTCCGTTTTTTTGCAGGAAGTTCAGGCCGGCCGACGCATCAGCTGGCGCATGGTCTGGCGGTCGAGCACCCTCAGCGCCACAGCGGCAGCGAGGAAGGCGATGGCGCCCGTTGCGACCAGCGCGAGGATCGCCGCCACCCGCTCGAGCGTTCCGCCTGAGTAGTAGTCGATCCCATAGGGCAGCGCATACCACAGCACCGCGCCCATGAAAGAGGCGGCGGCAACGATCCGCGCGATCCGCCAGGCCGAGGCGCCGGTCAGGCGATAGAAGCCCTGCCTTGCAAGGATGGTGTAGAGGGCGATGGCGTTGATCCACGCCGCCGCCGCGCCCGCCAGCGCCAGCCCGACCACGCCGAGGCGGGGCACCAGCAGGAAGTTGAGCGCCACGTTCACCGTCAGCGCGATGCCGGCGGTATAGACCGGCGTGCGGGTATCCTTGCGGGCGAAGAAATTGGGCACCAGCACCTTGATCAGCACATAGGCGGGCAGGCCGACGACCAGCGCCGAGACCACTGCGCCCGTCGCCATCGCATCGGCCAGCGTGAAGGCGCCGCCGGTATAGAAGGCGCGGGTGAAGGCGCTTCCCGAAATGAACAGGGCGACCGCCGCCGGGACGGTGAGCAGCATGGCAAGCTCGACCGCGTTCGATTGCAGGCGGAACGCCTCGTCGCGCTCTTCGCGGGCGATGTAGCGGCTCAGGGACGGCAGGATCGCGGTGCCGAGCGCAATGCCGATAATGCCGAGCGGGAGCTGGTTGAGCCGGTCGGCCATGGCGAGGAAGGTGTAGGAGCCATCGGGCAGCGTCGAGAGGAAGAACAGGTCGACGAAGCGGCTGATCTGGTAGACCCCGGCGCCGAGCACCGCGGGACCGATCAGCACGAACAGTTCTTTGACCTGCGGCGTCATCCGCGGGCGCTGGAAGCGGATGCGGAAGCCGTGGCGCGAGGCCCACCAGCCCAGCCACAGCGCCTGAAGCACGCCCGAGATGGTGACCGCGATCGCCAGCCACCAGCCGACATCGCGCCTGAGCTCGATCGAATCGGGTTGGGCCGCGCCGAATCCGAGCACGGTGATCATGCAGATGTTGAGCAGGATCGGCGCGGCGGCGGCGGCGGCGAAGCGGGAGAGCGAGTTGAGGATCGCGGCAAAGACGGTCGCGATGCTCATGAAGACCAGATACGGGAAGGCGAGGCGGGCCATCAGCACCGCGAGGTCGTAGAGCGCCGGGTCGCCCTCGATCCCTTCGTTGGCGAACAGGCCGGCGATCCACGGCATCGCAATAAGCGCGATGCTGGCGAACAGGATCAGGATGGGGATCAGCACCGCCAGCGCGCTTTCGGCGAACCGGCGCGCTTCGCTCGTGTCGCCCTCGGCGCTCATCCGGCGGTTGAACAGCGGCACGAAGGCGGATGCGAAGGCCCCTTCCGCAAACAGGCGGCGGAAGATGTTGGGCAGCTGGAAGGCGAGCTGCCAGGCGTCTGCCACCCCGCCTGCGCCCAGCACGCGGGCGAGCAGGATGTCCCGCGCGAAGCCGAAGAAGCGGCTGACCAGCGTCAGGCCGCCGATCGTACCGACATTGCGGACGAGGCTCATGGTTGGGTTGGCCGTGTCTCGAAACGTACCGGGATCAGCATGGTCCGCTCATCCTGAGCCTGGCGAAGGGGCTCGTCGGCAGCAGGCTTGCGGGGCCCGCCTCTCGGAAGGCTCAGGCTATGCCGAGTTCGAAGCCCGACGTCGCTGCCGCTCTCCAGGGCCGCTCAGCCGTCGCTGCCGAACACGGGCGAAGTTTCGCCGTCCCCTTCGCCCTGCTGCTGCTTGTTGCGCAGCTGCTGGAGGTAGAGCCCGTTGAAATCGATGGGATCGAGCAGCAGCGGCGGGAAGCCGGCATCGCGCACCGCGTCGGCGATCACCCGGCGGGCGAAAGGGAACAGGATGCGCGGCGCCTCGGCGTAAGTGAAGGCGTGCTTCTGCTCGTCGGCCAGGTTGCGCATGCCGACGAGACCGCAAAACGCCAGCTCGACGATGTAGGCCGGGCCCTGCTCGGTCTTGGCGGTGGCCGAGATCTTGAGCTCGACCTCGGTCACCTCGTCATTGACGGGCCTCGCGCCGATATTGAACTGGACGTCGAGCTCGGGCGTGCCCTGCCACTGGAAGCTCTCGGGCGCCTTGGGGTTCTCAACCGAGAGGTCCTTCACGTATTGCGAGATGATCCCGGCGATGGGCTGCGTGTCCTGCCCGTTGCCGCCATTAGTCTGCGCCTTGTCGAGATCGGTGAGTACGTCGCCAGGTTCGGCCATCGGAGGAAATCTTTCGGTGCTAGTCGGGCGCGCGCGAAGCTGTTGGCGCGGGTGTTCGGGAGCGCCGCGCCTAGCATCGGCCCGGCGCATGCGCAACGCCGCTCACCCGCCCGGCTCTTGTGCAGATTACGAATAGGGTCTTAAGGATGCGTAAACGACCTGTTGTCCATAGGCGGATGAGACCTATTTGGACTCAGCCAGGCTGGAGCATTCCCGAAAGGCATGAAATTGCCGATTTGCTGCGACATTTACCTGCGAACGGCCTATACCAGGAGTTAGGTAGCACACGTGATCATTGAAATCGTCATCCTCGCTATGATTGCCGCCTTCCTCGGGCTGCGGCTCTATTCAGTTCTCGGCCGCCGTGCCGAGCACGAGGAGGAGGCGGTTCCCACGCGCTTCGAACGCAATACCGAGGAACTGCCGCTGCGCCCTTCCCCCTCGCCCGTGAGCGAAGCGCCGCGTCAGGCGCATGATGCCGGGGCGGTCTCGGGACCCGGCGAGGAAGGCCTGCGCGCCATTGCCGCGTCCGATCGGCGGTTCGAACTGGGTGCCTTCCTCGAAGGCGCGAAGGGTGCCTATGCGATGGCGCTCGAGGCGTTCTGGCGGGGCGATCGCGAGGCCTTGCGCGAATTGTGCGACGACGACGTCTATGAAAGCTTCTCCGCCGCGATCGACGCGCGCGAGACGGCGGGCGAAACGCTCGAGAACCGGCTCGTGCGGATCGAGAGCGTGAACGTCTATTCGGCCGATCTCGACGGGCGGATCGCGCGCGTCGCAGTGGCTTTCGTGGCCGATATCGCCGCGGTCACACGCGACAAGGACGGCACCGTCATTGCCGGTTCGCTGGACGATGCGATCGAGAGCCGCGACGTGTGGACCTTCTGCCGCGACGTGCGCAGCAACGATCCCGCCTGGCTGCTCGACGAGACCGACGCCGGCTGATTGCCCTCCCACGCGCGGGCTGTGTTGACGATGAATGCGCGGCTCGCGTCGGTACGCCCATGAGCCGCCCCCCGCGCGGCCTCAGCTTTCCGGAGCGCGAAGCCTGGGCGCGGTTATCGGCGACGTTGAAGCCGTTGCATCCCCAGCCCGCCGCACCTGCCTCTGTGCCGCTCGGAACCGAACATCCGCTTCCCCCGGCACCCGCGCGCGCTGCCGGGGGAAAGCCGCGCGGCCGGGTTCCCCCCTTGCGTCCCCCCGTCCCGCAACCGCCGCCGCCGAGCCGTGCTGCGGACAATCTCGATTCGCATTGGGATCGGCGCCTCGCGGACGGTTCGCGCGTGCCGGACCTGGTGCTCGACCTGCACGAGCACACGCTCGCCGCCGCGCATCGCCGGCTCGATGCCGGGCTCGCGCAGGCCCGGGCGATTGAGGCGCGGCTGGTGCTGGTGGTGACCGGCCGGCCGCGGCCGGTGGCGGGAGCGGATCGCGGTTCGAGCCGCGGGGCGATCCGGGCCGAAATCCTGGACTGGCTGGCCGCGGGCGCCCATGCCGCCGCCATCGCCGCCGTCCGCCCCGCAGCGCGCCGTCATGGCGGCGAGGGGGCGCTTTATATCGTGCTGCGCCGGAACCGCTGACCGGCGATCAGGCCCTGCGGATCCACGATCTCAGGCGCCGCATTGCGCGCGGTGGAGCAGCTTGTGATCGGCCAATACCAACGCCATCATCGCCGCCACGACCGGCGTGCCGCGGATCCCAACGCAAGGATCGTGGCGGCCCCGGGTGCTGACCTCGGTCGCCTCGCCGTCGCTGGTGATGGTCCGGCGAGGTATCAGGATCGAACTGGTCGGCTTGAACGCGACCCGCACGACGATCGGCTGCCCGGTGGCGATGCCGCCGGCGATGCCGCCCGCGTGGTTGGCGAGGAAGGCCGGCCTTTTGCCCTCCTCGCCCGGTCGCATCTCGTCGGCATTGTCTTCGCCCCGGAGGCGCGCGGCCTGGAAGCCTTCGCCGATCTCGACGCCCTTGACCGCGTTGATCCCCATCATCGCGCCGGCGAGGTCGGCATCGAGCTTGGCGTAAACCGGCGCGCCCCATCCGGCAGGAACGCCGATGGCCACGCATTCGACCACTGCACCGAGCGAAGAGCCGGCCTTGCGCGCCTCGTCGACCAGCCCCTCCCAGCGGCGGGCCGCGGCGGGATCGGGCGAGAAGAACGGGTTGGCGTCGATTTCGGCATGGTCGATCGCCGCATCGTCGATCGCATCGCCGCCGATCTCGCGGACATAGGCGGTGATCGCGACCTCGGGGATAACGCGCCGCGCCACCGCGCCCGCCGCCACCCGCGCCGCGGTTTCGCGGGCCGAGGAGCGGCCGCCACCGCGATGGTCGCGCAGGCCGTACTTGGCGTCATAGGCATAGTCGGCGTGGCCGGGGCGGTAGGTTTGCGCGATCTCAGAATAGTCCTTCGAGCGCTGGTCGGTGTTCTCGATCATCAGCTGGATCGGGGTACCGGTCGTGCGCGAGCTACCGTTCGCATCCGGGAACACGCCCGATAGGATCCTGACCTCATCCGCCTCGCGCCTTTGCGTGGTGAAGCGCGACTGGCCGGGGCGGCGGGCGTCGAGGAAGGGCTGGATGTCCGCCTCGGACAACGCCAGGCCAGGCGGGCACCCGTCGAGCACCGCGCCGATCGCGGGCCCGTGGCTCTCGCCCCAGGTGGTCATCCGCAGCACGCGCCCGAAAGTGTTCCAGCTCATCCGATCCGCCATAGCCGGTGTAGAACAGCTGTCGAGCGGACGAGGCGAGTCCACACGTCTGGGCGGGTCGTCAGCGAGGGGGATTGCTCGGCTGAGCCCACTGGTCAAACGCCGTTCGCGCAGGCACATCGGCAGG
>PPFU01003421.1_pt1 | contig 11126 bp, 10 predicted proteins | sample 1535991 | NCBI WGS metagenome assembly PPFU01 (sample SAMN04901290, study PRJNA319586) | Hypolithon metagenome, whole genome shotgun sequencing project. | isolation source: Antarctic Hypolithon | place: Antarctica: Miers Valley | collected 2014 | reverse complement strand
GACGGTCTGCTAAAACACAGCAGCCGAAACCATTATACGCAGACGTTTTCCCGGCTTAAGTTGATACCCTCCAGGTTTACTGCTATGAGTTTGCCGATTGTCTTAGAAATTGCTATTGGGCTCATTTTCATTTATCTCACGCTGAGCCTGGTTGCCAGCGAGATTCAAGAAATTTTGAGCGCCCTATTTCAGTGGCGAGCAGAGCATCTCAAGCGCTCTATTGAGCAGCTTCTAGCGGGTGAGGGTACCTCCCGACGCAGCTCCCAAAACTACCGGGAAGCCAAAGCCCTAGCCGACCGACTTTACGACAGTCCGCTCATTGAAAACCTTAACTACGAAGCTCAGGGACGCCTAGCAAGCTGGCTTAGGGCTGTCCTCCACGGCATCGGCGCAGCTTATCGCACGCTCACCTTTAGCAGCAATGTGTTTGGGCACCGCACCAGCGGCCCTTCCTATATTCCAGCCGAAACCTTTGCCACTAGCTTAATAGAACGCCTGAAGCTGGCAGATTTTCAGACGCTGCTGGTGCGATCGCGCTTTGGCAACTTTGTAGAAAACGATCTGCAGCGCCCTCTCCACAACATGGTGCATGAGCTACGAGCCCGCTTAGGCCGCGAAGATCTGCTCACCGCCGAAATCGCCCATTTTGACCGCCAGCTTCAGCCAATCCTGACCGATCTCGATACCCAGCGCATCCCGCTCGAATCCGCGCTGCAACAGCTCTCCATTGAGCTGCAAACCTTCGAGTCGATGGCAGCGGACATGCTTTCGCTCAGTGCTCAGGCACTCAGCCCACAAGAGCCAGCCGTAGCCCAGTCCTTCTGGACGCGAGTTCGCTATCTTCGTAATAGCGTTGACGGCAACGCCCAAAAAAACGCCGCTCTCCTCACTAGAATTCGGCCCAGCCTGGAAGATTTAACTGCGCTGCTCGACCCTAACAGCCCCACCTATGCCGAGCTTGTAGCAGTCGCCCAGCGCGAAGGTGGCGCACTCTGGAATGCCCTGGAAAAGCTGCAACACGAAGTCATTCCCCCCCGCTTAAGAGAGAGCCTATCAACGCTCGGCGCTCAAGCAGAACGCCGGGCAAAACCTGGCCTACAGGCAACGGGCGCTGAGCTGCAACAGTTTCAAACAGAAGTAGAAGACTGGTTCAACCACGGCATGGAAAGGGCGAGCGGTGTTTATCGGCGTAATGTCAAAGGGGTGGGGCTGCTCATTGGGCTGGCGATCGCCTTCACCCTCAATGCCGACACCTTTTACATGTTTGGGCGGCTCAGCACCGACCAGGCCATTCGCAGCAGCATCGTTCAAACCGCCGAACAGCTAGAAGTTCGAGGCATAAACAGCCCTGAAGCCCTTGCTCAAGACCTATCCATCGACGAACTTTCCGAGCGGCTAGGCGGCGACTTGCGCTCAATCGGGCTAGCCGTAGAAGAAACCCTCGCCGACTATCCGCTGCCTATTGGTCGCACGCCAGCCGTACTCGCTGCCCAGCAAGCCTCAGAAGCAGACTGGCCCATTCCCTTCATTCCCCAGCGTTTGCTCGGCTGGGCGATCACGGCACTCGCGCTATCTATGGGAGCCAGCTTCTGGTTTGACCTACTGCGCAAGGTAATGTCAGTGCGAGCCTCAGGCAATCCCCCCAAAGATTAATCCCCCACTCCTCTATTTCCTCACCCTACTTCCCCACTCCCACTCCACCTCCCGCAGCCACACAATAAAAACAGTCCCAATAAAAGCAGTCCCAGAGGCTCTGACCGCATTCGGCACCCACGGCGTACCCGCTGCCGGACTAATCACTTCTATCTGGCCCTGCATTTCACCGACTAAAGACTGCGCGATCGCCAGCCCTAGCCCCGTGCCCGGAATGTTTCCCTCAGCCTGCACACCGCGATAATTGCGCTCAAACAGACGCTCTAAATCATCCGCTGGAATGCCTGGGCCCTTGTCACCCACCACGATGCCCTGGTAGTGACCCACCTCACCATCTCGGCTTACCCCCGTTTGCACCCATACCTCGGCCCCGCCGTTGGGATGCAAGGGTGCCGAATACTTAATCGCATTGTCCACCAGGTTACTCACTACCTCACCTAGCGCCTCTTCTTCTCCCCACACAAACGGCGTATCCGACGCTACCTGAGCGTACAAGTCCACGCCCTTTTCAGCCGCTACAATACCCGCCACTGCCAGCACGGGGCCAACGATATCAGGCAAATACTGGGCTGATACGGCTAGCTGATGGCCCAGGCTGGTTCGCTGGTCTATTTCTGATGTGCCGGGATGAGGCGCTGCTTGACCTGCACTGCGCTGGGCAGTTAACAACAGAGGCTGTTTAGCTAGATGACTGGCCGGTAGCTTTAGCGATCGCGCCCCCCTATCCACCGTTTCTGTCGGCGTTTCTACTGGCAAGTCGGCATCACCAATCGCCACCGCCTCGTCAAAGTGGCTCACCAGCTCCCGCAGCCGCTTGTTCTCTCGCACAATTCCCGTCGCCACTGACTGATTAGGATCTTCTGGCTCTATTCGCTTCACCAATAGCTGTCCAAACGTAGAGACTGCCGTCAGCGGATTGCGAAACTGATGCAATAGATTGTGAAAAACCTCTGACTGGCGGCTTTGCAGCCCGTTCTTATGGGCTAGCTGGCTTTGCAGCCACTGATTGCGCCGCTCTAGCACGCAGCCCCCCGCCAAAGACTGGGCCACCCGCTCAATATGTCTGCGCTCCTCACCCAACCAGGCGCGCCCAGGGCGAACGGCGACCAGCAGTCCCACCACCACATCGGTGTACACCAGCGGCATCACCACCTGCTGCTCTGGTCGTAAAATATCAGGCCACTCAAAGGTTTCCTTGAAGGGCTGCTCACTTGTGCGTTCTGCCGTATAGCCTACCGCCGTATGACCGGCTGAACGATCAAGAGCTTTTGCAGTTCCCGGTAGCGATAGCTGGCTGCTAGCAGCGCTCGACCAGGGCGTGGCTCGCTCGAAATTAGCCACCCAGCTATCGACAGGCTCAGGATAGCTAGCTACCGGCACAAAGTTAGAGGGCTCATCGCCCGACTCTGAAATATCGGCAATGTAGAGTGCCGCCGCAGACTCTGTTAGGCGCTGAGTTAACAGCCGTAGCTGAGTCTGGCAAAGCGATATAAATTCAGGACTGGCGATCGCACTCATCGGCAAACTCTTAATTCTGGCAGCATATTGTTAAGTTTGTTACAAATTTATACGCCTGTAATTAACTTATTTTATGAACTTAGCTGCCAAAAAAGGGCTGAAAAGCCAGCAAGCTCAGTGGTAGCAGACGGTTTTACACAGGTCAAGACCCCAATTTTAATTTAACTTGAAATTTTAAGTTGTACCTGCTATATTTTGCAAGGTCTGGGCTTGATTGTAGTCATCGCTACATCCTAGCTTCAGCAGCACGACCAAAAGATCAACGACCAAAAGATCACAAGGCTAAAAGGTAAAAGAGGTACGAAACTTGGCACGAAGACGCAAGCGCAAAAGTCGCCGTCGGTTAGAAGGGCGTCGCATTTTAGAAGCAGTCCCTCAGTTCAGCATTGAGAGTGGGGAAGAAAAGCCCGTCACAGCCGCTCGGAATTACATTCATTCCCAGGGGATTTGTCCGCCTGCTTTACTGCTTGTTAAGCGTAACGAGCATACCACTGATCGCTACTTCTGGGCTGAAAAAGGTCTGTTTGGCGCTCAGTACGTTGAGGAGAATCACTTTTTGTTCCCTAGCCTCCGTCTTCTAATGACCGAAGAAGAAGAAGAAGAGCTAGCGGTTTCAAGCTAGAAGGACTTCAAACGAAACTTATAAAGGATGGGAAGGCGCTCAAAATTAGGTCTTCCCATTTTTTTGCGGCCTTTCCTTTATCCGGCGCGCAGCAATCCCTACCCCTACGCAATCTTCTCTAACCCGGCCCAGGCCTTTATCTCCTGCTGAGAAAAGGCATTCTCCAAATCGGCCAGCTCATCTCTATGTCCCTTTACCGTCAGCTTAGACCGCCATCCCTCCCCAAACTCACCTTCTGCCTTTTGCAGCGAATCTATCCTCAAAACAACCGTTTCCGGGCGGCTGGACTTTTTCCAATAAAAAACGCCTGCTAACGGAGAGGCCGCAACCAGCGCCAGCAGCCATCCGCCCCAGTTGGGGAATAATGTAGCAACCACTAAAGAAAGGCAGGCAAAGCCCACAGCGGCTAACGCTGATAAAAACACGGCCAGGAAAAGGCTAGGGCTCACCACACCCACTAGCGTTGTGCCGTTAATGATGGTCGGTTCAGATTTTTTTGAATTATTTTTTGAATCAGAAGATGAGGCTGTCTCAGAGACGTCATCTGATAGCCGATAGGTGCGGCTGTAAAAGTACTTGATGACGGCCTGCCGGAGGGCATCCGCCTCCTGCACAGAGCCAAATTGGGCCACCTCAATTCTGTCTTTGGTAGAAGCTCGAATAAAAAACACCAGTCCGATAACCATCAGGCTGGTCAGCAGTAGCGTAGAGGCGCGAGCCGGATCGTTAAAGTTCATCGTGATGGCATCTCAGCGGCAACGGATCTGTGCTGAGACTGAGGAATTGCTGCTGAAGAGACGATTTTTTGCTGGCCGTGCTTTTGTCCGACCATATAGCGCTGCCACAGGTCAGCGAGTTCGCGAGCCTTCATTTGCCAGTCGGGCCTTAGGCGATACATCCTTCGAGGACGGCCTCTGCCTTCTACTTTTTCCCAATAGCCTACAATGGCCGTCTGATTCTCTAAAAACTTTAGCGCACTGTAGAGCACCGTATCCGAGAGCCGATAGCTGGGGTAGTCTCGCTCAATGGCGTGAATGAGATCTGTGCCGTAAGAGTCGTAGCGCGTTAGCACTGAAAGTACGTAGCAAACGGCAAGCTCCTTGTTGAGGTAAACCGGTGGTGGTGCTTCAAAAAACTGGTAGATATCCTCAAACTTCATAGGAAAGCTCTGATGGCATGGGGTCTATAAGCATTAACTGCGAAAGGTTGGAAGCTTTATGAGTGTATTTGTAAAGTTGGATTTATAGCTAGATTTATAGATGAGTGATGTCGCTGTAAAGCCCGTAACTGTATGCACGTGCTAAAAAACTGCTGATTCATTTTAGCCACTAAGTAATAAACTTACTTAATTTTTCTACAACTGGTAACGATCCGAAAGGTTTCGTCAAACTTTGAGGGTAGTTAATGAGCTATCTCCCATTTTCGTCACACAAAATTGAGCGGCTGCTCAGTTCTAGGTGTTGTTTTATTTCAGTGCTTTCTACCGGGTGCTATCTATTGGGTGCTGTCTCGAGTACGAAAGATTATTTGCCCGTTTTGAACAGCCGCTAAATCTAGGTAGACAGGGCCGGTGGTGAGAATGGGTTGGCTGGCGATCGCCTGAATTTCAATGGGCTGTCCGTAGCTCTGCACCCGGCTTAAAAAGTCCAGCACAGGCTCGGAAAAACCATTTGCAATAATGGGCTGATAGCTAATAATGCCATTTCTTCGGGCCTGAAATTCAGCGGTGGCGCGCAGTAGGGCAAAGCGCTCGATCAGCGCCTCATTACTCAGGTCACTTTTTAGCATTGCTGAAGCCAGCACGTCTCCCGGCTGGTAGCGAACTTCATTAACAGCAGCGTCTATATTCACCTGTAAGCAAGGCTCGCCGCCCTGCGTCAGGGCCGCATTGACACAGGGCTCGCCCACAATGTAATTGGCCGCTGAAGACACTCTAATCACATAGTTCTGCTGGTCAGTAATAGAGCGTACGATTTGCTGAACAACTTCGGGGTCGAATCGAATCACCTGGCCATCGACCGATTCTGTTCCCGGCAAAATGGTTTGAGCCGCGAGGCGATTAGCCGTGGACAGGGCATCGTTGACAGCTCTTTGGGCGGCGGCTTCTGAGTTGGCTCTAGTAATGGTGAGCGACAGCGTTTGGTTGCGACCAATGGCGACGTTGCCGAGGCGCAAGCCCTGGAACTCGGCTTCCAGGTTTTTGATTTCTTCTGAGAGAAAGGCCCGTTGGGTTTGCAGGTCGTTCAGTCGGCTTTCACGCTCGGCAATTTCCTGGTCGCGCTGGGCGATTTGGCTGTCGCGATCGCTCAGCTCAGCGTTAACTTGAGCCAGCTCTTGAGAGCGTGCCGAAAGCTGTTGATTGCGCTGGGAAATTTCATCGTCACGCTGGGCGATTTGGGCCCGCACTTTAGCCTGTTCTTCTACTAGCGCCTGACGTTCGGAGCGCAAATCGTTAATTTCTCCGCGCAGGCTAGCGGCTTGCTCAGAGACGCTGGTTAGCTGAGACTGGGTGTCTAGCAACCGGTTTAGCGTTTCTTTCTCACGGGTAACAGCAGTCTCTAAAGACTCATTCGTTTCCAGCAGTCGGGACTGGGCTTCTTTTTGTAGCTGGGTCGATTTTTTTAGCGTGCTCTCCACATCGGTTTTGGCGGTTTGGGTGGATTCCAAATCCTGCTGAGCGACAGCAAGTTCTTTTTGAATGTCGTCTAGCTGAAATAAGCCTTTGCGTAACTGGCTATCGAGGGCCACTATCAGCATCATGGTCGAAAAAGAGGCCACCATGCCGGTCGCTACGCTCACCACCGTAGCCGTTTGTCGGGGCCGCAGGTTGAACAGGCTCAGGCGAGATTTTCCCACCTTCATGCCAATGCGATCGCCCACCGTCGCAATCACACCACCCAAACAGGCCACCGCAAAAATCAGTACAAATCCAGTCATTTACCACCGCACACCGTAGGGTGGGCAATGCCCACCGCTCCAGAATATAACAACGCCCCCCTGAGCGTTCTGTTCAAAAGCGCCGATAAGCGGATTTAAGTTCGTAGGCCGTCTCTCGCAGACCGTCTCTCGCAGTCCATTTCTCATAGACCGTGTTTCATAGACCGTGTTTCATAGACTATGTAAACTGCTGAGAAAGCGTCACTGGATCGTGAACCGTAATTTTCTTTTTATGAATAGAAATCATATCTTTCTCACGCAGATCTCCCAGCAGCCGAGTAACTGTCACCCGAGTGGAGCCAATAGCTTCGGCGATCGCCTGATGAGACAGCTTCAAATCCACCGTAATCCCGGTATTCCCCGGCACCCCAAAATCCCGACACAAAATCAGCAAAAAGCTCACCAGCCGCGAGCCCATATCCCGATGAGCCAGCGTTTCAATCATCATTTCAGTTTGTAAAATGCGTGACGACAAACCGCGCAGCATCAGCGCCGACAGATCAGGATTTTCCTTGAGCGCCTGAGAGACCTGATCGCCCTGCCACGACATCAGCTCAACCGGCGTAAAAGCCACCGCATGATAAAACCGGTCAGATCGGTCACCCGTCAGCAGCGACAGCACGCCAAACACGCTGTTTTCACGCAGTAGGGCAACGGTAATTTCTTCACCTGCTTCATACACCCGCGATAGCTTCACCGCTCCCTTCGTCAAAAAATAAACTCGCTCTGCGGGATCGCCCGGAAAAAAGATAGTTTTATTGCGCTCATAAGCATCAACCGTAGGCGGCAGTCCACCGCCAGAAAGCGCCCGAAATAACTCTGAAACGGGCTTGTTTGGAACTGTAGAGACCATGCTTGAAAACCAAAAGGTGAGGGGCCTAAGGAATGAACCTGTAGAGTGGCAAAGGTAAGGTCAAATGCTAAATGTTATGAGACGCTCACTCAGCCTAACACCAATAAAACCTATGGCCAGAACAGCGTTTTGTATTTTTGAATACCGAATTGTAGCTAGGTTGGCAAAAATCATATACCTTCTAGGTAGTTACCACATGGCACACGTTAGAGCTTGAGTGACGGAAGGAATAGTGTTGGTTGTAACACTCCTTTACATATCGCTGCAAGCACCGAAGTATAAAAACGTCTGACTACTGGCTAAAAACGTCTGACTAAAAACGTTCAATTTAGCGCGGGACTATCCGGTCATCCCCCTTTTTCAGTATGCTCCTAAGGCGCGCCAAACTGTATTAACCGAAAAGATTCATGCTAGACCTGACCGGAAAGAAAGCCCTTGTCACCGGCATTGCCAACAACCGCTCGATTGCCTGGGGCATTGCCCAGCAGCTTCACGCAGCGGGTGCAGAGATTGGCGTTACCTACCTGCCCGACGATAAAGGTCGCGCCGAAGGCAAGGTGCAAAAGCTCACCGAACCGCTTAATCCCAGCCTGTTTCTGCCTTGCAATGTTCAAGACGATGCCCAGGTCGATAGCCTTTTCGACACCGTCAAGCAAAAGTGGGGCACCTTCGACATCCTGATTCACTGTCTGGCTTTTGCCAACCGCGACGATCTCACCGGCGCGTTTAGCGACACTTCCCGCACCGGGTTCGATTTGGCGCTCAGCGTCAGCGCCTACTCCTTAGTTCGCCTCGCCCAGGGTGCCAAAGCCCTGATGCCCGAAGGCGGCAATATCGTCACGCTCACCTACCTGGGCGGCGTGCGCGTCGTGCCTAACTACAACGTGATGGGCGTGGCCAAAGCGGCGCTAGAGATGAACGTGCGCTATCTAGCCGCAGATTTAGGGCCGCAGAATATTCGGGTAAACGGCATTTCAGCCGGCCCCATTCGGACGCTGGCCTCATCGGCTATTGGCGGCATTTTAGATATGATTCATCACGTAGAAGAAGTCGCGCCGCTGCGTCGGACAGTAACACAGACTGAGGTAGGCAATACGGCTGCGTTCTTATGCAGTGACCTGTCGAGCGGGATTACTGGCCAGGTGATTTATGTAGATTCGGGCTACGCGATTATGGGCATGTGACTCTCTCTCTCCTGCGGAGCGGAGTCGAATGCCCGGTTACACAAATCGACAGGGGCGTTGGATGGCGTCGTGGAGGGTGGCTTCGTAGATAGCCTGCTCGACTTCAAAGGCACCGAAGCGCTCTAGGTGAGGGTTGGTAATTTGGGCGTCGAATAGGGTGAAATGGCGCGATCGCAAATGCTCTACCAGCAGCACCATCGCCGTCTTAGACCCTTCTGGAATGCGATAGAACATCGACTCACCAATAAAAGCACCGCCCAACACAATCCCTAAAAATCCGCCAGCTAGCTCATCGCCCTGCCAAGTTTCAAAGCTGTGGGCATAGCCTGCCCTGTGCAGGCTGACATACACTGCCTTTAGCTCATCCGATATCCAGGTGGTGTCTCTATCGGCACAGCCTTGTACCACGGCATGGAAGGCACGGTTAATAGCTGGGGTGAAGCGCTTTTGGTTGAGAATTCGTTGCAGCGACTTTGGATAGCGAAACCGGTTGTCCAAAGGAATCAGCGCTCGCTTTTGGCTGGAATACCAGTTCAGCCGACCGTCGTCTTCGGCCATCAAAAAATAGCCCTGAGCATAGCACTGCAATATTTGTGGAACAGAGTAAACCATAAGCCAATAGTAGGCGATTGACCGTCCTTATATCGTTGCAGATATAGGCTGTAAAAAGCCCCTTCGCTGCCTTGCCAGTAGCCCTGCGCAATCGTTACGGTACGTAAACTAATCGCCCCTTTCGCGCCCGCAATAGGACTTAACCCTTTAGCCTTATATCATGCAGACTAGGCGCTTATATACCAAGCGATCAAAGCGCGATCAAAGCAAGGCGATCAACGGTTAATATGTCCGACCCCGCAGACTCTGAATTCACCTATCCGGCCACTGATGGAACCGCTGATGGAACTGCTGAGGGGACTGCTGGCCCAGCGGCATCTGGCGCAGACTCTGCGGCGGTAGAACCGATCAAATCTGTCGAGTTACCGCCGCCCGAAGACCCGATTAAAGAAGGGCAATGGCTTCAGCAAACGCTGCACAAATGGCTAGACGAAGAATTTTTGCCAGAAACTATCAATGAGCACATCGCCGCAAGAGCCTCGCAGGTGTTTGTACGCCAGCGGATGGAAGGAGAAAATAATCTCAATGCCCTCGTGCTCGCTATCCTGACAGAAATGCAGGGCTATGACTTTTCAAAGAGCTTCTACAGCGAGTTTGCCGTAGCCAACGCAGTCGGCGATCTGCTGTTAGACAGCCTCGGCATAGAACGCTGCTGCGGCAACAATGACGAATAGTTCTCCGGTCACGCCTCTGGTCACGCCTCTATCCGCGTCAGCAGCACCGGGCAGTTAGCATATACGCGCACATAGTCTGAGAGTGATTCGCCCAATAGTCGGTCAAGGTCGGGCATTCCCTTAGCGATGCTAGGCCGACGATCAGGAGAGCCCAACACGAGCAAGTTTACATTGAGCTGATCGGCTAGCTCACAAATGCGCTGACCCGGCTTGCCTTCAGGTGCCACGCAGCGATACCGAATGCCCGCCTGACGGACTTTTGTAACGGCATCGGCGAGCACAGGATCCTTTTCGGGGTTGTCGCGCACCACTTCCTCTAGCTTGGCGTTGAGTTTAGAAACTGAATGCACCAAAATAATCTCGCTACCCTCAATATCTCTGGCCAAATCTATGGCGACTTTGAGGCTTTGTTTGGCAGAGTCAGATTTGTCGAGAGCCACCAAAATGCGCCTGACGGCTTGAATGCTGTACAAGTCGTCCTTAACGAGCAGCATAGGCCGCGACGATAGCTGAAATACGTATTGGCTCACCGAGTTGCCGATGATGGCTTTGAGCCCTTTAAGCCCTCTTGAGCCCATGATGATGAGGTCGGCCTCAACTTCATCGGCAACTTTGCTGACAAGGTCTTTAGGCTCGCCTTCTCGCAGCACAGCGGTGACTCTGGCCGGATCTAGCTTGAGTTCGCTGACGGCTTCGGCTAGCGTTCTACCGCCTTTTTCCCAGCTCTCGGCCATGGCTGCGGCGGTGGACTGTGACGGTACAACATGAAGAATGGTGATGTGCGATCGCTCAACCCGAGGAATCTGCATCAGCTTTTTCATCATCTCTCGGGTGTTTCCGATACCCGAATCAGCTAGCAATATAGTCTTAATCATGTGATCCTGCCGTGCTTTTGGTCTTTCTGTTGGGCTTGTACTATCAATTTAGAAATAAACTGATACGGATTGACGCGATCGCTTACTAAACTTAAAACCGCTCACCAAATAAAAATAGCCAATGCGAGTTACCTAAGTTTTGCCCAAATTAACGGCAACATGCTCTGGTTCTAGCAGTTTCGATAAACCGTGAATCCA
>PPFU01032088.1_pt1 | contig 11127 bp, 7 predicted proteins | sample 1535991 | NCBI WGS metagenome assembly PPFU01 (sample SAMN04901290, study PRJNA319586) | Hypolithon metagenome, whole genome shotgun sequencing project. | isolation source: Antarctic Hypolithon | place: Antarctica: Miers Valley | collected 2014 | reverse complement strand
GGGGACTGAACGTCGTCGGCCTGATGAACACCCAGTTCGCGGTGCAGCAGGACGACGTGGGCCAGGACGTGGTGTTCCTGCTTGAAGTCAACCCGCGTGCCTCGCGCACGGTGCCGTTCGTGTCCAAGGCCACCGGCATGCCGCTGGCCAAGATCGCGGCACGCTGCATGGCCGGCAAGTCGCTGGCCGAGCAGGGCGTGACCGAGGAGATCGTCCCGCACTACTACTCGGTGAAGGAGGCGATCTTCCCGTTCGCCAAGTTCCAGAACGTGGACCCGATCCTCGGGCCGGAGATGCGTTCCACGGGCGAGGTCATGGGCGTGGGACGCAGCTTCGGCGCTGCTTTCGCGCGCGCGCAGGAGGCCGGTGGAATTCGCGCGCCCAAGGTAGGCAAGGTATTCCTGTCGGTGCGCGACCCGGACAAGTCCCGGGTCCTGCCGGTGGCGCGCGAACTGCTCGAACGTGGCTTCACCCTGGTCGCCACGCGCGGCACCTGCGCCTGGCTGATCCAGAACGGACACCCGTGCGAGTTGATCAACAAGGTGGCCGAAGGGCGCCCGCACATCGTGGACCTGATCAAGAACGGCGAGATCGTGTATATCGTCAACACGACCGAAGGACGCCAGGCGATCGCCGACTCGTTCTCCATCCGTCGCGAGGCGCTGCAGCATCGGGTGACCTATTCGACGACCATTGCCGGCGCGCGAGCGCTGGTGCACTCACTTGAATTCCGCGGTACCGGACCGGTCTGGGCACTGCAGGAACTGCACAAGGAGCTTCAGCCATGAGGGCGCCGTTGACCTTGAAAGGCGCGCATCGACTGCGCGAGGAACTGGACCACCTGAAGTCGGTGAAGCGGCCGGCTGTCATCGCCGCCATCTCGGAGGCGCGGGCGCATGGCGATCTGAAGGAAAACGCCGAGTATCACGCCGCGCGTGAGCAGCAGAGCTTCATCGAAGGCCGCATCAAGCAGCTGGAGGGCGAGCTGTCGCATGCGGAAGTCATCGACGTGGCGAAGCTCAACGCGGGATCTCGCGTGGTGTTCGGCGCCACCGTGACGCTCGCAGACGTGGAGACCGACGAGGAAAAGCGCTACCAGATCGTCGGCGACCTGGAAGCGGACATCAAGCTGGCGATGATCGCCATCTCCTCGCCGATTGCGAGGGCCCTGATCGGCAAGAACGAGGGCGATTCGGTGACAATCGATGCGCCCGCAGGCCAGCGAGAGTACGAAATCGTCAGCGTTGCCTACCCCGCCTGACCGAGCGCCCGTTTGGCCTCCGCCACGCTACTGCTTCCATCGCGCTCGCGCCTGGCCGGTGCGCCTTTGCCCGCGCCGGTCGGCCGCGCGCTGGCCCGGGCGGACCGCCAGCAGGGCGATGCGGGTGAAAGAGGCCAGCTCAGGCGACATTTCCAGCTGATCCCCGACCACTGGCCGGTCGCGGCGCTGACCCGGCAGCTCGACGTCGGCGACGCGCCGCAGCTCTCATGGCTGCGTGTGGACCCTGCCTATGTGGCCCCGGACATGGGCGGGGCGCGGATGCTATCCCATGGCGAAGCGCTGGCGCTCACCGCTGAAGACGCGGCGCAGTTCCTGCCCGCGCTCAAGCCGCTGTTCGGAGACGCCGGGTTCATCCTTGATGCGCCGGTGCCCTCCCGCTGGTACCTGCAACTGCCCTTGGGCAGCAAGCTGCCCGCGTTCGCCGAGCCCGACCAGGTGCTGGGCGAGGACCTGTTCGCCCATCTGCCCGAAGGTGACCTCGGTCGCCGCTGGCGTGCGCTGCTGACCGAGTCGCAAGTGTTGCTGCACAACCACGCGTGGAACAAGGTGCGTACCGCGCAGGGCAAGGCACCAGTGAATTCGTTGTGGTTCTGGGGTGCGGGAACGCTGCCGGACTTCGTGCGCACACGGCATCTCCAGGTCAAGGGCAGCGACATCACCTTGCGTGCCTTGGCATTGGCCGCAGGCGTGCGACCCTCGAATGACGCCGAGCAGGTCGACGCGCTGTTGGACTTGCGCCACCTGCGTTCGGTCGAAACGTTTGGCAGCGACGCGCTTGCCCCCTTGCTGATGGCGCTTCGCAGCGGCGAGCTGTCCGAGTTGACGCTGGATTTCGAGGATGGAGCGTCCTTCTCGCTGAAGCACAGTCAGCGCTGGCGGTTCTGGCGCCGGGCGATGGCAACGCTGGACGCATGAGCATCGGGCCCCGCGTCCGTCGTCGCGAATGCAGCTCCCCGGGCAACTGGCCCGACCACGTGCCACCGCTGCTGCGCAGGATCTATGCAGCGCGTGGCGCCGTCGAACTGGCCCACGCGCAGCCGAAACTGGCACAGCTGCTGCCGCCGGAGATGCTGGGCGGAATCGAAGCGGCAACGAGGCTGCTTGCCGACGCCATTGCACGTGGCAGGCACATCGTTGTTGTCGGTGACTTCGACTGCGACGGCGCCACCGCTTGTGCCGTGGGCGTACGTGGACTGCGGATGCTGGGTGCCGGCAGGGTGACGCCGGCGGTGCCCAATCGCATGGTGCACGGGTATGGCCTGTCACCGGCGCTGGTCGACGAACTGGCCGCGCTGGAGCCGGATCTGCTGGTGACTGTCGACCACGGCATCGCCTGCCTTGCCGGCATTGCGGCGGCCAAGGCGCGCGGCTGGCAGGTGCTGGTCACCGACCACCATCTCCCGGGCGAGACCCTTCCCGGTGCGGATGCGATCGTGAACCCGAACCTGCGTGGCGACCCGTTCCCGAGCAAAGTGCTGGCCGGAGTGGGCGTCATGTTTTATGTACTGCTGGCCTTGCGTCGGGCACTTCGCCAGCGCGGCGTACTGCCATCGCCAGAGCCTGACCTGGGCACGCTGCTGGACCTGGTGGCGGTCGGCACCGTGGCCGACCTGGTGCCGCTGGACATGAACAACCGAGCGCTGGTCGGTGCAGGTTTGCGGCGCCTGCGCGCAGGGCAGGGCAACGCCGGCCTCCGCGCGCTGATCGAGGTGTCCGGGCGCGACACCACACGCCTCACCACCGCCGACATCGGCTTCGCCATCGGCCCCAGGCTCAACGCGGCCGGGCGGCTGGAAGACATGGCGATTGGCATCGAGTGCCTGCTCTGTGACGACGACGCGCAGGCGCGCGAGCTGGCCTTGGTGCTGCACGGCATCAACGCCGAGCGCCGTAGCGTGCAGCAGTCGATGACCGCCGATGCCGACGCGGCGCTCGCCAGCAGCGGCCACGACACCACCGGCGCAGTGCCGCATGCGCTTTGCCTGTTCGATGAGGACTGGCATCCGGGGGTCGTTGGACTCGTCGCATCCAAAATGAAGGAGAAGCTGCATCGCCCGGTGGTCGCTTTCGCCCCGGCCGAACCAGGCTCCAGTCTACTGCGAGGCTCGGCGCGCTCGATTCCCGGGTTCCACATCCGCGACGCGCTGGCCAACGTGGAGGCGCTGCACCCTGGCCTGATGGAGAAGTTCGGTGGACACGCGATGGCCGCCGGTCTCAGCCTGGAGCTGGGCCAGCTCGAACGCTTTCACGCCGCTTTCCTCGCCCAGGCCGACGCCTTGCTGGATGACAGCCTGCTGCATGCCGAGCTGCTCAGTGACGGTGAGCTGGAGCCAGGCGAAATGGATCACGCCAGTGCCGAGGCGCTGCGCAGCGGCGCAACATGGGGGCAGGGGTTTCCAGAGCCCGTGTTCGACGGAGAATTCGAAGTGATCGACTGGCGCGTCGTTGGCGAACGCCACCTCAAGCTGACCCTGCGGATGGATGGCCGCCGTGAGCCACTGGGCGCGATCCACTTCGGCGGTTGGCGTGAGCAGCCTCCGGCCAGTCGGGTTCTGCTCGCCTATCGCCTGGTCCCCGATGACTACAGGGGCGGGACCGCGATCCAACTGGTCGTCGAGCATCTGGCGCCGGCGCCGCTAACCGTCGCTTCGGCCTGACGATCATGGGTTGCGCAGTATCTCTGGCTCACAGTCACTAGCCACGCTGGCCATCAGGCATCCGCCTGGAAGCCCGGTGCCAGCGGTTGCTCTGTTATTCTTTACGGCCTGATTTGTGCACTCCGCGACGCCATGATCGAACTCAACCCAATCCGCCAGAGCATCGCCGATCTCCAGGAACGGCTGTTGTCGCTTCGGGGGTATCTTTGACTACGATGCCAAGCGCGAGCGCCTTGAAGAAGTAAACCGCGAGCTGGAAAGCCCGGAAATCTGGAACAACGCCGAGCATGCGCAAGCGTTGGGACGCGAGCGTTCCAGCCTCGAGAAAAACGTCAACGGCATCATTGTTCTCGAGGAAGGCCTGGCCGGTGCGAGCGAGCTGCTCGACCTGGCCCAGAGCGAGGACGACGAGGAAACCGCCCAGGCCGTTGTCGACGATGTCGCCGGCTTCGAATCGAGCGTGGACAAGCTCGAGTTCCAGCGCATGTTCTCCGGAGAACTCGACCCGGCCAACTGCTTCGTCGATATCCAGGCCGGTGCCGGCGGTACAGAGGCGCAGGACTGGGCCGAGATGATGCTGCGCATGTACCTGCGCTGGTGCGAGTCGCGTGGCTGGAAGGCCGAGCTGATGGAAGCCAGTTCCGGCGACGTTGCCGGCATAAAGTCCGCTACGTTCAAGGTCGAGGGCGATTACGCCTACGGCTGGCTGAAGACCGAGATCGGCGTGCATCGACTGGTGCGCAAGTCGCCGTTCGATTCGGACAATCGGCGGCACACTTCGTTCACCTCGGTGTTCGTTTCGCCCGAAGTGGACGACAACATCGAGATCGACATCAATCCGGCCGACTTGCGCACCGACGTCTACCGCTCCTCTGGTGCCGGCGGCCAGCACGTCAACAAGACCGAGTCGGCCGTGCGCATCACTCACATCCCCACCAACACGGTGGCTGCCTGCCAGACCGGCCGTAGCCAGCACGCCAACCGCGACACGGCGATGAAAATGCTCAAGGCCAAGCTCTACGAGCTGGAGATCCAGAAGCGCAACGTCGAGCGCGATGCGCTCGAAGCGACGAAGTCCGACATCGGCTGGGGCAGCCAGATCCGCAACTACGTGCTGGACCAGAGCCGCATCAAGGATCTGCGCACCGGCGTCGAGCGCACCGATACACAGAAGGTGCTCGACGGCGATCTGGATGGTTTCGTAGAGGCAAGCCTCAAGTCGGGGCTCGAAGCCGGCGCCAAACGCAGCGACGCCTGAAGCTCTGACAGCGGGCGCCGGGCCGCCTGAGCGGTAAACGCGATTTTCGAATCGAATCCAGCAACATGCAATCAAGGGATCTCCGCTTGCGGGGATGGACATCAAAGCACCACGAGAAGCCACGGCCGAATCCATGACAGACAACGCGCTCCCACCCGAGGAAAACAGCCTGATCGCGGAGCGGCGCGCGAAACTGACGGCATTGCGCGCGCAGGGCATCGCATTCCCGAACGACTTCAGGCGCGAGCACTTCGCAGGCGACCTCCAGGCGGAATTCGCAGACGCCGAAGCGTGGTCGTCCGAAGCGCTCGAGGCCGCTGGGCGCCAGGTCCATGTTGCCGGGCGACTGATGGCCAAGCGGATCATGGGCAAGGCCAGCTTCGCCCAGATCCAGGACGAATCTGGCCGGATCCAGCTGTTCCTCCAGGCCAGCACCCTCAACGAGGTGTACGACGCGTTCAAGGGGTGGGACGTGGGCGACATCGTCGGGGTGCAGGGTGGTCTCACCCGCACGCGTACCGGTGAGCTTTCGGTCAAGGTCGCCAGCCTCAGGCTGTTGACCAAGTCGCTTCGCCCGCTTCCGGACAAGTGGCACGGTCTCTCGGACGTGGAGCAGCGCTACCGGCAGCGGTACGTTGATCTCATTGTGACCCCAGAGGCTCGAGAGGTCTTCATCAAGCGCTCGCATATCATCCGCTCCATGCGCGAATGGCTGGACACTCGTCGCTTCCTGGAAGTCGAGACGCCGATGATGCATTACATTCCCGGCGGCGCCGCGGCCAGGCCTTTCACCACGCACCACAATGCGCTGGGCCTGGATCTCTATCTGCGCGTCGCCCCCGAGCTGTACCTCAAGCGGCTCGTGGTGGGCGGCATGGAACGCGTCTACGAGATCAACCGCAACTTCCGTAACGAAGGCGTCAGCACCCGCCACAACCCGGAATTCACGATGCTCGAGCTGTACGAGGCCTACGCCACGTACAACGAGATCATGGATCTCACCGAGGGCCTCATACGCGCGGTGGCAATCAAGGTCCTGAATACCAGCCAGATCAGATGGGATGGCGAACAGATCGACCTCGCCCCGGCTTTCCGCCGCTGGAGGATGGACGAGGCGGTGCGCTACCACAACCCGGAAATCAGCGTCGTGCACTGCACCGACCGCGCCGCGCTCGTGGCCCATTGCCGGCGGCTGGGCATCCACGTCAAGCCTGGCTACGGATGGGGACGACTGCTGCTGGAGATCTTCGAGAAGACCGTCGAGCACACGCTGGTCCAGCCCACCTTCATCACCGACCACCCGGTGGAAGTCTCGCCGCTGGCGCGGGCCAAGGACGATGACCCGGGCTACACCGACCGCTTCGAGCTGTTCGTCAACGGCAAGGAACTGGCCAATGGCTTTTCCGAGCTCAACGATCCCGAAGACCAGGCGGCACGCTTCCTGGCCCAGGTCGAGGCCAAGGAGGGCGGTGACGACGAAGCGATGCATTTCGACGCCGACTACATCCGTGCGCTCGAAGTTGGCCTGGCGCCCACCGGGGGGCTGGGGGTTGGCGTCGACCGGCTGGTGATGCTGCTCACTGGCTCCGATTCGATCCGGGACGTGCTCCTGTTCCCGTACATGCGGCCCGAGGCGGGCTGACATGCACGCCGGCCCAGGCGAAGGGGGCCGTCGCTACCATGGGGAACTGACGTCCTGAGTCAGTAATGGCTCCTGTTTTGCCACATTTTCGGCCGCGACCGCCCCCCACGAACCTGGGGAAGGCAGCAGCCGTGCACTGCGGGCCATGGGTTCTGGCGTCGGGGGCGTCTGTTCAAGGCAAATGGCACGTTACCTGCTTCAATACCATCGGATCCCCCGCGAAGGACGCGGGCGGAGTAAGGAAGAGACTGCAGGGAAGCCCGCAGTAACCACGGTACGAAAAGGACGCGACGATGCTAGATGCCAGCAGGGTGTACTCCGGAGTATCCTCACAGGACAGCCACCTCGCGTGGCCCAATGGAGTTGGCAGCCACTTGGACATCGTCATCGTCGACGATCAGACCTCGGCGCGCACGATGCTGCGCCATGTGATCGAGGACATCGCCTCGGAGCTGTCCGTGCACGACTTCGGCGATCCGGCGGTCGCGCTTGCGTGGTGTGAAACCAACCACACCGACCTGCTCCTGTTGGACTACCGGATGCCCGGCATCGACGGACTGGAGTTCGCGCGCAGATTCCGTCGCCTGCCGATGCATCGCGACATTCCCATCATCCTGATCACCGTCGTTGGCGACGAACCCATTCGCCAGGCTGCGCTGGAGGCCGGGGTCATCGACTTCCTGGTCAAGCCGGTGCGCCCACGCGAACTCCGCGCACGCTGCCGCAACCTGTTGCAGCTCCGGCAGCAGAGCGAGAACATCAAGCAGCGCGCCATGTCGCTGGAGCAGCGCCTGCTTTCGAGCATGCATGAGGTTGAAGAGCGCGAGCGCGAGACACTCTCTCGACTGGCGCGCGCCATCGAGTACCGCGACAGCGGGACCAGCGCATACCTGGAGAGGATGGCGCACGTGGCCGGTCTGATCGCGGAACAGCTGGGCCTGCCCGAGGACGAGGTGCGCGCGATCGAGATGGCGGCGCCCCTGCATGACATGGGCAAGATCGCCATTCCTGACGCGGTCCTCATGAAGCCGGGCCCACTGACCGAAGAGGAGACGCAGATCATGCGTCGCCATCCCCAGATCGGACACGAACTCCTCAGCGGCAGCCACAATCGTTTCATCCAGGCCGGCGCCATCATTGCCCTGCGCCACCATGAGCGCTACGACGGCAGCGGCTACCCGGATGGCCTGATCGGGGACGCGATCCCGTTGGAAGCTAGGATCGTGGCCGTTGCGGATGTATTCGATGCACTCATTTCTCCCCGCCCTTACAAGAAGGCCTGGGACGTGGACGCGGCGCTGGCCTACCTGTACGCGCAACGCGGACGCCTCTTCGACCCTGCCTGCGTCGAAGCCCTGGGTCGCGGGCGCGCGCGGCTGGAAGAAATCTGCGCGCAGTACTCGACGGTGAATGCCCGTCCGGGCATGCGCTAGGCGTGTACGCCTTCTTCGCCCGCCTGAAGTCGAGGCTATCCGACCGATCGGATAGCGAGCATGGCCAGGCGCTCGTGCGGCTCATCCTGATCACCATCATCCTTGTCCACACGTTGTTGCCCTCGTCGCGCGAGGCGCTTGATCCGGCGGAGTATTCCGTGGTCCTCGCCATCGTCACGGCCGGGCTGGTCAATGGCCTCGTCATCATGCTTTGGCTGCTGGTCAGCCCCGCCAAATCGCATCCGCGTCGGACGATCGGGATGCTTGCGGACTATGGCCTGCTTGGTGGGGCCATGGTGGTGATGGGCGAGCCGCTGGCCTGGACTTACGTCGTGCTGATGTGGGTTACGGTAGGCAATGGCCTGCGCTACGGCAACCACTACCTGATAGCGGCGGTGGCCATGGCCAGCGCCAGTTTCGCGTGCGTGCTGGTGTTCACGCAGTATTGGATCGACAACAGGCCGTTGGGACTTGGCTTGTTGATGGGCCTGGTGGCCATACCGATGTACCTGTCCGGCCTGCTTCGACAGCTGACGGCTGCGACCGAGGAGGCGAACAGGGCGAACGAGGCCAAGAGCCGGTTCCTGGCCAACATGAGCCACGAGTTCCGCACGCCGCTGAATGGGCTTTCGGGTATGTCCGAACTGCTCGCGACCACTCCGTTGGACAGCGAACAACGTGAATGCCTGACCACCATCCAGGCGTCGACCCGCAGCATGCTGGCACTGGTCGAGGACGTGCTCGACATTTCCGCCATCGAGGCTGGCAAGCTCAAGCTGGAGTGCCTCGAGTTCCAGCCACGCGAACTGCTCGAAAGCATCGGACTGATTCTGCTGCCTCAGGCGCGGGTGAAGAAGCTCGCCTACGAGGTGCATGTTGCCGATGATGTGCCGCAGAAACTTGTCGGAGACGCTCGCCACCTGCGACAGGTGCTGCTCAACCTTGCCGGGAACGCGGTGAAGTTCACCGACGTCGGTACCGTGCGGCTGGAGGTGGTTGCCGTAGCGGCCGGACCGGGGCAGTTGAATCTGCGTTTCACGGTTTCGGATACCGGCATCGGCATACCGACCCGCGTGCGGGCGAAGCTGTTCGAGGCATTCGAACAGGCAGATGTCAGCATGGCGCGCCGCTACGGTGGAACCGGGCTCGGCACGACCATTGCCAAGGGCCTCACCGAAGCCATGGGCGGGACTATCGGCTTCGAGAGTTCCGAGCACAGTGGCAGCAGTTTTTGGGTCACCCTGCCGTTCGACGTGGCTGATGCCGCACTTCAGGAAGCCCAAGAGGTCGTGCCGGCCTGGATAGAAGAGGGCGAGTCCGACAGCGCCCGCAACATCATCGCGTTCTCGGATCCATTCCTGCGCCATCGCGCGCGCGTGCGCAGCCTGCAGATCCTGGTGGCGGACGACCACGAGGCAAACCGCATGGTCGTGCAGCGGCTCTTGCAGAAAGCAGGTCATCGCGTGGTGTGCGTGACTGGCGGGGAAGAGGTGCTCGATGCCCTGGAGGTGGCGGACTACGATGCCGTGATCGTGGACCTGCACATGCCGGGAGTCAGCGGCCTCGATCTGCTGAAGCAGTTGCGGATCATGGAAGCAGGCGGCGGAACCCGTACGCCGGTGCTGGTCCTGAGCGCGGATGTCACTCCTGAAGCGATTTCCCGTTGCGAGCAGGCTGGTGCACGCGCATTCCTTGCCAAGCCCCTCGCCGCAGTGCGCCTGCTCGACTTGCTGGCCGAGATCGCCAATGCGGAACGCGTCATGCAGCCTGTGCCGGCGCCAACCCCGATCGAGGCGACGTCACTGGACAAGGTTCTGGATCCGGGGGTCCTGGACGAACTGAGTGCTCTGGGCATGGGAGAGAATTTCGAGCGCGAGTTCATTGCTCAGTGTCTCAGCGATGCCGAGGCCTGCATAGTTTCGGTTGGTACTAGCCTGGAGCGGGGCGATGGTCCGCAAATGCGGGAACATGCACATGCCCTCAAGGGAGTAGCGAGCAACCTGGGGCTATCAAAACTAGCCCTCGCCAGCGGCGAGATGATGCAACTGCCGGAAGTACAGATCGAACGGGAATGGCGCCGGCGGCTCGCTTCCCTCAAAGCGCATCTCGCGGACGGCCGCTCCGCCCTCTCGCAGCGCGCGCTCGCGCGGCGCGAACGCTTGGACAAGGGCGAGCGGAACTGACCGCTCGCGCGCGCTGAAAGTCTGGCCTGGCCGAGGTTCAGGCTGCCTGCGTGGCCGAACGCCTCTCCTGCGCGCGTACGATCCGCTCCATCATCTTCAATGACTTGTCGCCGAGTCCAAGCGCGGTGTCCACCCACAGTTCGGTGATGGCCATCAGTTCGTCGTAGCCCACTGACTGCGCCATGTTCCGGCACGCGTTCATCGCAAGATAGGCGTGGGGACTGCGCTGCTGCCGGGCGATCAGGTCATGCACCGCAGCTTCACCCTGGCCCTTGGGTACGAGAACATCGACCACTCCCAGGGCGTGCAGTTCGTCGCTCGTGTAAATGTTGCCTTCGAGGATGATCTTTTCGGCCACCTGTGGCGACACGCGCTTGCAGAGGAAGGAATACGCGCCCATACCCGGGAAGAGCCCGAACAACACTTCAGGAAGCCCCATTCCCACGCCTTGCTCTGCAACGATGGTGTGGCAGGAGAGTGCAATCTCCAGACCACCACCGAGGGCGTCGCCCTCGACCAGGGCGATGGTGCGGACATCGCCACCCAAACCGGTATTGAGCCGGTGCACCCCGTCGACACAGCGGCGCGCATATCCCAGCAGGCGGTCTCGATCGTTTGCGCGTATCAACTTTGCAAAAAGCGCCAGGTCGCCGCCGAGGTTGAAGGCCGCTG
>PPFU01004904.1_pt1 | contig 11129 bp, 8 predicted proteins | sample 1535991 | NCBI WGS metagenome assembly PPFU01 (sample SAMN04901290, study PRJNA319586) | Hypolithon metagenome, whole genome shotgun sequencing project. | isolation source: Antarctic Hypolithon | place: Antarctica: Miers Valley | collected 2014 | reverse complement strand
TCCGCGGGTCGAGGGTTTCCCCCAAGGATTGCACGGTGCCGAACGTCTGGGTGTAGTGATGCGAGTGCGAATCCCAGCTTCAGCAGTGACGTGGCTGTCAGTTTTTGTGCTCTTGGGATGGACTGGGAAAGAGGCGCAGGGCCAGGGGAGCGCGCTGCCGCCCCGCGTGGCCGTTCTCGGGCCGGATAGCTCCGCTGCTGCCGCTCTGGTCGAAAAGGAACTGTCGGACGATGCCCGGTTTGTCGTCCTGTCACGGCAGGATGTGCGGCAACTGCTCGGCGAGCAGGCGTTGAGCGCTTCGAATAGTGACCGTGTGAGCCTCGGACGCATTCTGCGGGCGGACCTTTTCCTGGGAATCGAACCCGCAGGAGACGGGTTTTCTCTGCAGGCGATCGACGCCGTCACCGGCGAAATACTCGGCGGGCGGGACGGAAAATCGCTGGAGACGGTCGGCGTCGAAGCAAGGAAGTTGCTCTTGGACGGCCATGCCGGGCGGCAACGAACGAATTCGACGGTTGCGGTGATCGATGGCGAGACCGACAGCGCGGTGGGAGCGCTGCTTCGATCATGGCTCCTGGACCACGGTTTTCGCGTCTTGGATCGCACCCTCACACTGCAAGTGCTCGAAGAACGCGAGTCCGCCGCACAGGGTTTTCGCGAGGGGCCGCCCCTGCAGACACCATTTCCCGGGGCGGATGTGCTTTTGCGGATCGAAACGGTTCGAGACGAAACGCGTCTGATTGCCCTGCACGCGGACGGGTCGGTTCTGGGCACGACGGATGTGAAAAGACCGGTGATTTGGGACGAAACGCTGGAGAGTTTTCTCCAGCGCCATCTCGGCAGGCACGGGATGGCCACGCCGACGGTATCTCGGCAGCGGATCCCGCCGGAGGCGTTGCAGCCGTTCTACCGAGGCATCGCTCTCTTCGAAGCAGGCAAACCGCTGGAGGCGACCGCGGAGTTTCAACGAGCCTACGAAGCCAGCAATCGCTTCGTTCCCGCGTATCTGTGGGAGGCTCGCTGTTACGATGCGTTGGAGTTGCCGGGATTCGCGGCTGCAATGCGGCGATTTTGCGAGATCGGATTGGTGGGCCGGGGTGCCGCGCTGGGCGTGGACACGACGGCCCGCGACGGCGTGACGTTTCTGGGAATCGACGCGCAAAGCGCACGGGATGAATTGCTGGCCATGCGGTTGACGATGGATGGAATCGGCGCACTGGCAGGACCGGGTCTGTTTCTCCCGGAATCGCTGGCGGACATCCGCAACGAGTACGATCTGCTCGTCCGCGCCTCCGACACGCAAGGCATGCGCTGGGAGACGAGTTCCGGATTCATCACCCGCATGGCGATACGGGGAAGCCTTGTTCGCGACGGACCCGACCCGCGCATCGATTTCACGGTCACGGATACGCTTTCGGGAGAAAAGCTCGCCCGGATCGAAGTCGCACCGCCATCCGGGTCCGCCGAATGGAGGAGTGTTCTCGCGGAGAAGCTGCCGATCCTGATGAAGGAGGCGCGCCAGTCCGGATCTTTACGGCGTCCGGAGGACCGGTCGCGTGACGAGATGCCGGACACCGGGACTATTCTCGCCGAACTTTCACGCGCTGGAAATAACGCCGATCGCAACGTCGCGCTGCTGCGCCTGATACTGGTCGATCCGGCGCATCCTCAATCGATCGGCGGCCGGCTCGGGAAGGGCAGTGACGAGAAGGATGGATTGGATAACTTTCTCGAGCAGGCGCGCAGAGACTGGTTGCTCGAGCGCCTCCATGCCGGGCATCCCATGCGGCCCTGGATCGAGTTGGCGCAGATTCAGTCGTTCCTGCCGTGGCCGGGGAACGGAGCACATCTCACCGGCGAAAACCGCGATGGACTCGCGGCTCTCGAAGCGTTCAGCGCCGGTCAACCGGAGCATCCGGCCCGCATCGCGGCGCGGTATTTCTGGCTGTACGACATGCAGGATCGCCTTCCACTTCCCGATCTCGTCCGCAAGGCAGACGCGCTCGCCGCACGCCTGCAATCGCAGAATGCGGAGGCGATCCCTCGACGTGACGACCTCTTGAAGCTCACCCGAACGCTCGCCTATCTGGCCCGCGTTGCGAATCGGGAAGCGGACGTGCAGCCACCAGCCGTCCTATACGCACCGGAGAGATTTCGCCTCGATATCGGGAAGGACGGCAAGCCGCAGCTCGAGTGGAACGATGTGGTGGGTTTTCAGGTGTTTGCGCGTTCGCTCTTCGACGATGCGGAGTGGCGCGACGAATGCGCATTCGTCATTGCATGCCAGGGGAAAGGGGACCGGCTCCTGCAAATCGAGCCCGAGTGGATGGATCGGTTCCCGCTTTGCCTCGGGCTTGCCGGCCACATTGCCTATGCCGGCATGCGCGCCGTGTCGCAAAACGAAGGTCGCCCGTGGACTCACATGCTGGCCAAGGATGCCAATGCCGAGAGGGAACACTGGCGACGCATGGCGGAGTACACACACGCAACGCTTCTTCACTATCTTGGCAAGACGCAGACCGCAGACGAGTTCCACTACATCGACAGATGGGTGCAATACTTCATCCATCGGCTTTGCAGTCGCGCGTTTCGCGAGGTCGTGTCCGACGGTGTTTACGCCAAGTGGCATGGGGAGCTGCGGGAGGCCAGCGAGAGCGCGGCCGCACGTTGTGGTGTGGCTCAACCGAATCCCCGGCACTGGGAGAGCAACATGCTCGACTGGCGGCTCCTATCGCGCGAGGAATCCGCAAGCCAACTCGAGGACGACCTCGACGTGGGCCCGCAGCATTTCCACGATCGCGAGGCATTGTTGGCTCGCGAACGAGCCGCTTTCGACCAGGCCGCATCCGGTGGTGGCTGGCGGCGTTGGTGGGCTTCCATCGACGGAGACATCGCGAAGGTCCTGTCCGCGGGGCAGCTTGCAGGCGACGTGGTCGCCCGTCGCCTGCCCACTCTCCTGGCAGCGTTCGGTGACGAGCCGATCCCAGACGACGATCGGGCGATGCTGCTGGATTGCGGCCTTGTCCTGATGCATGGGCGTTCGTGGCCGGAAGCCGAGCAGACGCTCCGGCTGGCGGCGGAGGCGCCAATGTCCGCCGACTCTTCGCCAGCCATCGGCGATGCGCTGCGCGCCTCCGCCCTTTGGCATCTGGCGCGCGTGCTGCGCGTCAATGGCCAGAACACCGAAGCAGTCACAGCTCTGCACCGCTGCCTGGAAATCGGAAGCCGCCGCGACATCCGCTATCTCTGGAGGGTGTCCCCAAACTACCTTGGCTGGCTCTTCCGCGTTCCGCAGGGGGCAAACATCCCTGCGCTGGCGATGCGGACCCTCGAGGAAATGCGCTTCGATCCCGCTCGGGCACGACTTCCGGAGGGCGTGGAAGCCGTGCAAGTGCGCACGAAGCAAATCAACAACCCAACTCTGTCTGTCTTTTTTCGAAAACCTCGGGGCGCCTCCGAAAAGCCGCCTCGCGTGTTGGTTCTGGTTCCTTCGTCGAACGAATCCGTGCTGCCTCTCCTCGCGCAGGACGCCACTTGGCCGAAATATGCCGACACGCACAACCTTGTTCTGGTGGCGCCTCAGTTCAATGGGGCCGACGTGCATCGGCAAGCATCCCACTCGCACGCCGCATTTCAAAACGCACAGGCGTGGTCGGGCGATGCGCTCCTCCGCGCGTTGGAGCGGATTCAGTCCAAAGTTCACATCGATGGTGAAAGGATCCTCCTCCATGGCTTCGGAGCCGGGGCGCAGTTCGCCCAGTCGTTTTCGAGATGGAAGCCGGAGCGCACGCTCGCGCTCTCCGCGCACAGCGCGGCGACCTGGGCCTGGCTCGAGAACGTTCCCGGACAGCAGCCACTGGCGACGCTGAGATCGGTCCCGATGCTATTTAGTGCCGGAGAGCTGGACGACTACGGAATCGACGAGGCGAATCGCCGGGCTTCCACCGCTCAGCTCGTCACAGTGCTGCGGGCAGCAGAATGCACTCCGGAATTCCATCTGCTGCCGGGCGTGTCGCACGATCCCACTCCCGACCTGGAACGACTCGCACAGGAATTCTTCGCGGACCACCTTCCACCGAAATAGACCCCATGAGAAAACGACCGTTTCTGAATCTCGTAATCGGTTTGGCCTTGGCGTCGGGCATCTCGACCGCTGCGGCGGAAACACGCCTCTTCACTGACTCTCACGGCAGGCAGCTACAGGCCGAACTGCTGAATTTCGATGGCGCCACGGCACGTCTGCGCGAGCGCAACGGAAGAATTCACGACCTCGGGAAATCGGCCTTCTCGCTGCCCGATCAGAGTTATCTGGAAAGCTGGCGTCTCAAAAAGGCCGGGATGCAGGTAGCATTGGACGAGCGGGTCAAACCGGGCGCGTCATTCATGCTGGAGTTCCCGGATCTACCGGAAACGGCCGATGGCAAACCCGCTGCGTGCGAAGTGCATATCCCATCGAATTTCAACTCCCCAGAGCCAGTCCCGGCGTTGTTCTGGATGAGCGGCGGAAAAGGAAGCCGCAACGTGAGCAGTGCAAAGGGCGTGGTGGACTTCGAACGTTTCGTCGTCGTCGCGCTGCCGTTTCCCAAGTCTGTTCCGAGCGTGAAGAAAGCCGTCGAGGACAGAAAGGTGGATGACGTCTGGGAGTTTCAGAAGAGCATGGTGGCGCGCGTGAAGGAACTCGTGCCCATCATTGATCCGGACGTCATCCTGGTCGGGGGAAGCAGCAACGGCGCGCATGCCATCGGCAGCGGTCTCGATCAAAAATGGGACGGCTTTTGCGACTACTTCTCCGGATTCATCCTGCACGAAGGTGGCAGCTCTCCGGGCGGGCGCTATGCGGGCGCACGAGGCAAGAGGATCCTGCTCGTCTCCGGCGGGAAATCACCTCACACGGATTACCAGCGGGGACTGGAGAAACGGTTTCATGACGTGCGCCCAAAACTCACCATTGAAGTGGTTCCAGGAGAGGGGCATGACCTCGGAGAGCAAGGTCGCGCCCGAATCAAATTGTGGATCGAGGAGCAATTCTTCGGCGCGCCTCCGACGCGATGACGATCGACCGTCGTGCTGTATGATCCCGTGAGATCTTGTTCAATAAACACCATCGGAATCGCCAGCATGCACGCCCGACGCGGTCGCGCATAGCGATGTCAGCACGATCGCAAACAGCGCGCCCCCTACCGCCCTATATAATGTGAACCGATAACACCCCATGGACCTCATTTGCCCACCAACTTCGGCACGATGCGGTCCATGAGCTTCCTCGCGGCATTTTCCAGCGCCTTCTTCGCCGCGATGTTTTCCGCGAGATCAACGGCGACGCCGGTCTCGCGATCCACCAGAAGAACCTTGCCGTCGGAGTTCGTGACCTTGATCTCGATTCGGGCGCGGCAGGAGACAAGGTTTCCACGGCGCATCGCGAATTCGCTAAAGGCCTCGCCGCCGATCCTGACCTCGGGCATCGAGGCTACGCCCGTCGGGTCGAAGAGCGTGAATCCGAGCCGCTGGAGCATGGTGGCGATTTCCGTTTGCGCTGTCGGATCGATGACGGCGCGGTTTAGGTGCTGCTCCTCGATGAGCACCGAGACGCTGTTCGGCAGCCGTGCCCCCGCGACGATCATCTTGAGTCGCTCGATCTGTGCATCGGGATCCTCCCGCTTCGCGACCAGCACGTCGGCGCGTTTCCCGATCACCTCGGCGATTTTCGGAGCGAGTTGCTCGACCGCCTTGTCCATCGCCGCGAGGTCCGAAAAAGTGGCGACCTCGCCGAAGACGCGGCTGGTCTCGGTGCCGATGATCTTCGCCACGAGGTAGTATTTTCCTCCCGAGCCGAAGACGCGCCCGGTCACGAGCACCTTCGCGCCGGTGATCGCGCCGACTTTCGCGGCGGTCGCGGCATCGACGGTGCCGGAGAGGCCGATTTCCTGTTCGCCCAGCAGCTTCTCGAGTTCCTGGCGCTCGACGAGGAGGAGGTCCGGCGAGGCGGAGAGCTGCGCGTTCAGAAGGACTGCGACTTCCGCGCCCTTGGCGGCGAGTTCGTCGCCGGTGGACTGAAAATCGAGCACGGCGGCGGTGAGCGGGGCGGGCGCTTCCTCCGCACGGAGCGGGAGGGCGAGCGCGAGAAGGGCGAGGAATGGGAGCAACTGTTTCATTGGGTATCGGTGGGTTGGGAGTGCATGGATTCGAGGATTTCGAGAAAGGTGTGCTGGCTCTGCGGATCGGTCGCGACCGTCTCGAGAAGCGGGAGGGTGACCTTTACGAATGCCCCCTCGGGCACGACGTGCGAATAGACGCCGGGTGCGACGGTGGGATCGTCGCTGAAAACAAGGAGCCTCCGCGCGCGCATCCTCCGCAGCGAATCGACCTCGGCGGGAGTTGCCGCGTCTCCGACGAGGAAAAGCTTGTCGGCGGGGGAGTCGGGCGGTCGTGCGCCGAGATCGCGGAAGTCCACTCGTCGTTTCCGCAGCAGGGAGCGAATCGCATCGCTCTTCCCGAACACGCCGATGCGCAGCCCCGACTCCTCCAGGATTCCCTTTGCGAAACGTCCGAGCCGGTCCATCGCGTCGCTGGGATAGACGACGAGGCGGAATCGTCCTGCAGCCGTGAAGACTTCCTCGGTTCGCGCCTCGATGCGTGCCTCTAAGATCGTGGGAACCTTCACGTCGGGCATCAGGATGGAAACGTCGAGCGCCCCCGCTCCCGCGATCTCGCCCAGCTCGACGGGAGGCCCAAGCGGGGCCGCGAGCGAAGTAGCCAGTTGAAACAAGGCCACCCGCAGCTTCGCCGTTTCCCCTTTCGGCGCAGTGATCTCGAGCGCGAGGTTCGCCGGTTCGCCGCCGACGACATGCAGCACGGGCTCCGGTGCCGGACCCACCGGTCGCACGGTGACCTCCCCTGCCTGGACCACCGCCAAGGACGCCGCCAGCAAAGCCAGAATGGAAACGATGCGGAGATTCATAGCTGCGCAAGCCGTTCGGCGGTGACCTTGCGTCCCACAATCTTCACCGGATTTTCCCGCGTCCACACGAAATCGTCGCCCGCCACAATCACGCCGCCGGAGTCCGTGACGAGCATTTCGAAACACAACTGCCGCCCCGCGAGATCGACGCAGACCCGCTGGCCGCTGTAGCTGAGGATGCGCACCGGCCTTTCCCGATCCGCGATGGTGAGCACGACTCTCTGCACGCTGGAGGGGCGCGGCTCGTCGGCCAGGACGACTTCGACCGTCTCCCCGCGCTCGATCACGGCATCGAGATTTCCGGGAAAGACACCCTCGAGCTGCCGGAGCAGATCCCGCGAAGCAGCCAAGTCGTCCGAAGTCGTCTTCTGACCGGGCGCGTTCACCAGAAACAAAACCAGCGCGATGGCGGCGAGCCCGGCGGCGCACGCCCAAAAAGACCTAAAAGAGCCCGTGTTAGCCTCTTCATCCTCGATCGAAGCTCCCGCAGAAAGCGCCAGACGCGCCTGAAAAAGCGCGCGCTCACGGGCTGCGGGATCCGCTTCCGGCACGGCGTACAGCTCGAGCAGTTTCTCGAGATCGTCTTCAGTCATGGCTGCAAAAGTCTCCTTCGCAGTTCGCGTTTCGCCCGGAAAACGCGCCACGAAATCGTCGTCTCCGCGCATCCGAGCACGCGCGCGGCCTCGGCGTGGCTCATTCCCTCGTAGAACGTCAGCACAGTCGCGGCGCGCCACGCGATGGGCAGCGCCTCCAGCGCCTGTGCGACCCGTGAAAAATCCGGCGGCTTCCCACCCGTTGCCAGATCGGCGCGGAGCATCAGTTCCTCATCCAGCCGACACCGCCGACTCCGGGCGCGGAGATGATCGGTCGCGGTGTTGTGAGCAATTCGATAGAGCCAGCCTCGGAACGAACCGCGGACTCCGCCGATCGAGCGAGCGGCCTTGATGAAGGCCTCCTGCGCGATTTCCTGGGCGTCCATGCGATCCGAGCAGAGACGATAGGCGAAGGCGTGGATCATTGGGTAATAGCGGTGAAACAGATCGGAGAAAGCGTTCGCATCGCCAGCCGCGGCTCGCCGGACCAGATCGTTTTCGTCGCCTTCATCCTCCATCAGCATTTTTCTACCAGTGAAGACGCTGAAAAAACCGCAATCCTTGGAGAATTTGCGCGCGAAACTTTGACGTCGGCTGATCCACGGACCGGATGCGCAGCAGCAAAAGGCAGCCGGGCGACCTGCAGTGCTGGCCTTCTTCATCCGCCCGGGGAGAGTCGAGAGCCGGGAAAACAACGAGCGGGTGGTATCCTCAAACTCTATGTATTCATGCCTTCTCGGATTCGGCAGCGTCATCCCGGCGGATCTGATTGCTACAGTGCAGCCCCTGATCGATCAAAACGTCTCCCGGTCTGCGTTTTAATAACGCTGCGCGTTGGGTTGGGTGTTTCGGCGAGGGCGCCGAAACCAGCCCGCGGGGGCGCGGGCGCTACCCGGGCGGCTTCGCCGGAATCTACCTGGCGTTGACGCGGGAGTGGGGGGGCTGGTAGCGATATGGGTCGAATGATGACTGGCAGCGGGACCGAGCATAACATCACAGAACTCGAGGACGGCGTGCGGGAGATGATCACGGAGCGGCTGCTCGAGGTGGACGAGGATTTTAATGACGACGCCGATCTGTTCGAGGCGGGGCTCGATTCGATGGCGATCATGCAGCTCCTCCTGCTCCTCGAGGAGCGGTTCGGAGTGGCAATCCCGCACGGGGCGGTCACGCGGGAAAATTTCCGCACCATCCGCACTGTCGCGGAACTGGTCGCCGAGCAGCGCGCCGCTGGCGCGGCCTGACGGGATGAGCGGCGGCGTAGCGGGAACGCGGGTGCCGGTCGAGACGCCGGATTGTTTTCTTTTCGCGCTCGATGGTCTCATGCGGCGCACGGGGCAGGGGGCGCACATCAGCCAATCGGTGATCGAACTCGATGCCGCGCCGGACCCGCGACGGCTGGAGGAGGCGCTCGTGCGGCTGGTTCAAGAACATCCGCTGCTCTGCGCGAAACTGCGCCGGAGCTGGCGGACGCTGCTGCCTTTCTGGACGATCGCGGACGCGGGCGGACGCGGACTGCCGCTGGGGCTCTGGCGGGAACCGGCGGCGGGCGGACGGCTGCCGGGCACGACTGAGATCGCGGATGCGTGGAAATTTCTGGAGAGCCGGCTGGCGGCGCCGATCACGGAGGAGCTGATCCCTTTCAATGCCCGGCTAGACTTGATCGAGCGACGGGACGGCACGGTGGCGATGGCGCTGACCTGGTCGCATCTGTGCATCGATGGGAAGGGCGCGGAGATGCTCTTTCGCGAGATCGCGCGGCTGTACGAGGGGCTCCCGGCACCGCCGGAAAAGCGCCCGGTGGTCAAGCCGCAGCCGCGGCTTTCGTTGTGGGAGAAAGTCGTGCAGACAAAGGGCGCGTCGCAGCGATTTCAGGATCTGAGCACACGCGGGATTCAGTCTTTGAGCGGGCCGGAGGCGAGGGCGGGCGAGGGAGTTTTTGAAATGGTCACGCTGCCGGCGGAGCAGGCCCGGCGCGCCCGGGAGCGGGCCGATGGAATGACGGGGCAGCTTTTTCCCCTCCCGTACTACCTCGCCTGCGCCGTCCGCGCGCATGCCCGGGTGGCGAGGGCGCGGGGAAGCGAGCCGAGTGCCTGGGTGGTGAGCGTGCCGATCCAGACGCGCAAACGCGGGGCGCGCGGGCCGATCTTTCACAACCAGATGACGATCCTGTTTTTCAGTGCGCTGCGGGAGCACCTCGGCACGCTGGAGCACGCGGCGGCGACGCTGAAGGAGCAGTTCGCCGAGATGACGCGGCAGCGGCTCGACACGTCGTACATGACGCTGCAGGAGCTGATGATGCGGCTGCCGTCGCGGCTGTTCATGCGGATGGTGCGGTGGAAGTTCAAGGGCGAGATCACATCATTTTTTCATTCGCATACGGGTGAATTCGCGCCGGAGCTGGCGAGCCTCGGCGGGGCGCGCGTGCTCAACGGCTACCATCTGCCGGCGGTCTCGACCCCGCCGGGGACGGGCGTGTTTTTCTGCGAGAAAAACGGGCAGCTCAATGTGACGATCGCGCGCCGGCGCGGCGCGATGTCGGGACAGGAGAGCCGGATGATGATGGGGCAGTTGATGGAGGATTTACTGGGAGAAAAAGCGTCTTGAACATCGTCGCGAAGATTTTTGAAAGGTGCGATCCGCACGCGGTGGCGCTCATCCGCGGCGAGCGGACAATTACTTTCGGCGAGCTGCGCGCGGAGGTCGCGACCGCGGAGGCGGCGTTGCGCGGAGCCGGCGCCTTTGTTGGACCGCGCGTTGGATTGAGCTGCCCGAACGGCATCGACTACGTGGTGCTCGCGCTCGCCATCGTGAAATCGGGATGCTGCTTTGTTCCCATCGCGTCCGAGCTGGCCGCGCCGGAGGTCGATGAAATCGTGACGCGCACCGGGCTCGCGAGCGTGGTGCTCGGCGGCGGCGCGCAGTGGCGCGGCGTGGCGGAGCCGCGTGCTTGCAGCCACGGGGCGGTGGTCGCGCTCGGCGCGGAGGTGGAGTTCGACGAGGCGGCGTTCGCGGCTCTGAATGTGGCGTTCGTCCGCTTCAGTTCGGGGACGACCGGGCGCAGCAAGGGCGTCGTCCTTTCCCACGCAAGCCTGCTCGAGCGCGTGACGGCGGCGAATCGCGGTCTGCGCATCGGACCGGAGGACCGCGTGGTCTGGATGCTGCCGATGGCGCATCACTTCGCGGTGTCGATCATCCTCTACCTGCTGCACGGCGCGACGACGGTGCTGGCCGAGTCGCACCTCGCGCCCGAGGTGCTGGCGGAGGCGCGGCGGCATGGCGGCACGGTCATTTACGGCTCGCCTTTCCACTACGCGATGCTCGCCGCCGAAGCCTCCGGCGATCCGTGGCCGACGCTGCGGCTGGCGGTCTCGACGGCGGCGGCATTGAGCCGGGCGACGGCGGAGGCGTTCGATGCGCGGTTCGGCGTGCCGCTCACGCAGGGGCTCGGGATCATCGAGGTGGGGCTGCCACTGCTGAATCTCGACGCGGCTCGTGAGCAGCCGACGGCGGTGGGGCGGCCGCAACCGGGCTTCGAGGCCGAGGTGCGCGGCGCGGCGGGCGGGGTGGGGGAGCTT
>PPFU01007099.1_pt1 | contig 11130 bp, 4 predicted proteins | sample 1535991 | NCBI WGS metagenome assembly PPFU01 (sample SAMN04901290, study PRJNA319586) | Hypolithon metagenome, whole genome shotgun sequencing project. | isolation source: Antarctic Hypolithon | place: Antarctica: Miers Valley | collected 2014 | reverse complement strand
CCGTGGTGTAATGGTAACACAGCGCTCTTTGACAGCGTTATTCAAGGTTCGAGTCCTTGCGGGACAGCGCTTCTCGACGATGCGCTTTTTCCTCTCCCTGATCGCACTCCTGCTCTCGTGCGGTGCCGGCGGTGCCATCGAGTTTTTCCATCGCAGCCCCGACGGGATCAAAGTCGAAGTGACCGGCGACGGCCTCACCGCCATCCGCCTCGGCGAGCGCGAGGTCGCCACTGGAAGCTGGTCGGTTTTTAACGGCGAGTCGTGGTTCAAAGATGGCGGCTCCAATGCCGTTGCGACCGAGCCGGCCGGCGAGAGGGTTGTGGAAATGCTGGACGATCAACGCGTGCGTGTCCGGCAGACCGGCGGCGATCTTGCCGCAGTGTTCGATTACCGATTCACCGGTGGCGACGTCTTCATCACCGCGCGCATCGAGAACAATCATCAGACCGAGCCTTTGCGCATCGTCGGCTTTCGCGGGCTAACCTTTCATTTCGATCAGCCGCCCGAGGGATTGATGCCGGTCCAGCACATCAGTTATTTCCAGACACATGGCGCCGAGGTCTGTCATCCGAGCCACTGGCAAAAGATCGGCGGCAGCTACGCAACCGACGGCAGCATCGGCGTCGGCTTTTCCCCCTCGCAGACCGGATTCACCCGCACGCTCACGCTGTGGGACTACACCGACTGGGCCGAGGGCCGGCGCGACAAAATTCCCGAGCGAGCATTGAATTACTTCGTCGTCAGCCCTGTGCCGCCGCGCGGAGCCGCGACGTTCGAGATGCGCCTCCGCGTGAGCACCAACCGCGACTGGCGGCATCTGCTCGAACCCTACCGCGAGCATTTCCGGGAGACCTACGGTGCCGTGCGTTACAAAGCCGACCCCCGCTGGATTGCCGCCGATTATCTCAACCGCGACCCGGCCGCAATCACCCGGCAGAATCCCTACGGATTTCACCCCGGCAACCGGCGCTTCGATCAGCCCAAGGCTGTCTCCGCCTTTACGCGCGTGCTGGTTACCATTTTGAAGAAAAACAACGGCCAGGGCGTGTTGCTCTGGGGGCACGGCGGTGAAGATCCGCGCGGGCAGATGTACCGGCCCGACTTCGACATTCTCCCGCCCGAGGTCGAGGCCGCGTGGCCGCAAATTGCCCGTCCTCTCGCCAGCGCTCAACTCCATCTCGGCGTCGCCACGCGGCCGAACACCATAGCCGTCCGTGAGACCTTCACCGGCGATCAGGTCATCGCGCTTGATCCCGACGACGACACACATCGGGAGATGCTCTGGCGGCGTTTCGAGCGAATGCGAAAGCTGGGCTGTTCAATGTTCTACCTCGACAGCTTCGGCTCGAGTCTGGAGGACGTGAAACTCATGCGCTTCCTCCGCGAGCGCCTCGGCCCCGACGTGCAGACCTTCGCCGAGCATCAATGCGACGCGATCATGCCCTACAGCGGCGCCTACTCCGAGACCGATTTCCTCACCGAGCCTGTGCCGCACTACGAGTTGCGCTCCGGCCTGCGCACTTGGGAAATTTACCAGTGGCTCGTCCCCGGCTCGCAGATGATCTCCCGGCTCTACGAAGGCCGCGAGAAAATCCCGCGCGGCTTCGAGCCGTTCGGTCAATTTGTCAAACGTAACAAAATCACCCCGCTCATCCCCCTCTCGTCACTCTCCGACTAATAGACTCGTGCGGACCGCGCCAGCGCCGCAGCCAGGCCGCTGCGGCTGCGCACTTGCAGTTTTTTGAAAACGATGTGCAACGCGTTTTTCACGCTGCCCAGCGCCCGGCCGGTCTCCGTGGCGATCTCCTGATTTGTCCGCCCCTCGCACACGAGGCGCACGAGCAGGCGTTCGCGCTCGCTGAGGGTGTCGGGCAGGCCGGCCTGGGTTCGCCTTGGAGACAGGCGCGCCGGGGCGGCATCGGTAAACTCCACACGAAAAGTCGGCCGCTCGAGTGAGCCTGAGGCGTGCGGGTGCAGTGTCACGATGGCCCGCGCCTCCGCCAGCCGGGGATGCGCGACGGTGAGGTGCGGGCTCGCCGCGTTTGCGGGGCTGCCGCGCCACCGGACCTGAAGCGCGAGGCAGGCCTCACGCACCTCGGCGGGCAGCTCGAAGGGCGGCGCTTTCAAGTGCGGCGGCACGAGGTTCCAGCGGGCGCAGCTTTCCCGCGCGGCGCGGTTTGCCTCCGCGACGCGCAGCTCCCAATCGAGGATGCACACGGCGCGAGGCGCGCTATAGCCGATGAGATGCAGGTCGTGGCGGATGGCGCGCTCCTGCTCGATGGCCGCCACGCGGCGCACGGCCGCCTGGATGTGCGGATAAAGCTGGTCGAGCACTGCGAGTTCGGCGTCGTCGAAGTCGGGCCGGTTTTCTGCCCGGCAGATGGAGAAAACCGCGAGCGGCCCGGTCGGCGGATCATCCCAAAAAAACAGGGCGGCGGCGTGGCGGAAGCCGAGCACCTGCATGACCTCGCGATAGAATCGCGTCCCGCGCAGCACCTCCTCCGGCGGCAGGACGTCGCGGGTGTTGATGAATCTAATGCCCGGATTTGCCAGTAGCTTCGGCATCCCGGGATGGTCGCGGAACAGGGCCTCCCTTAGCGAATCCGGCACGGGCTCGACCCCGCGCGAGTCCATGATCCGCAGCGCGACCTCGGCGTTTCCCTGGCGAACGATACGCAGGAAGACGTTCACGAAATCACATGAGGTGACTTTCCGCAAAAGGCGGAAGACGGTCTTGACGAGCGCGTCGCCATCCATCGCCTCCTGGAGGGAGACGAACAGCTTTTCCACCCGGCGATCGAGAATTCGCACCCCGCTGCGCATGCTCTCCGTTCGTAGACACCCGATGGAAAAAGACAAGCAGTTCTTCTGTGAGACGCCGCGAAAAGTGGCTGACGTTTTGTGACTTTAGTTGGGGAGACAGTGCGAAGGGACAGGCACAGGATGCGGCCGGAAACCATCGCGTATGAAACTTGAAATCGTCCGGCCCGAGGATTTGCTGAATCTGCAAATCGAGACGGTGAATTTGAAACTCGAGGAAGACGCTTTGGCGGTCGCGGATTCCGCGCAGCCGGCGTTTCTCATCATTACTTTTCCCCCGCAGACCATCGCGGAGCGGGCGTATTTCGAGGCGGCGGTCGTGAAGCCGGAACAGGGGCCGGTGCGCGAGGACCCGGATGCCGGAAGCAAGATTCGTGAGGCGCTCGATGCGCCCGGGTTGGTAACTGCGGATCGCCCGACGGCCGCGCAACTAGGGCATCCGACGCGGCTGGTCTTTCTCGTGCGGCCGGAGGTGCGCGTGCCTTTCACGGTCGCGGGGCTGCTGGATTGGTCGCGGCTCGATTTGCAGGTGAATCCCATCGCGGCCATCGGTGAAAAACCGACCGCGCAGCAGATCGCGAACGCTCCGGCGATCCGCGAACCGACCGCGCGCGAGACGGCGATCGAGCTGCCGTATCAGCTCGTCATTTCACCGACGCCGTGGGTGGCGTGGGATCATCGTGCGGAGCCGTTCACGCGGGCGGGGCGCACGGAGCTCTGGCATACGCGCTTGCAGATGAAAGGCGCGGACGGAGCAGTGGCGGAGCTGTCGCAGGAAGTGACGGTGCCGTTCCGCGCGATCTGGTCACCGGATTATCACACCGGCCCGCGAGGTGTTGTGGCGCGCAAGGACCCGGATTTGCAGCGCACGGCGATGGCGCCGGACGACCGGTATCAGATTGTGATCCTGACCTCGGCCTTCCACGGGTACGAGAGTGAGATCGAGATCGGCGGGCTCCGGCCCGTCGGCTTATACGCAAGCTCCTTAGCACCGATCCGCTGGAAGACGCAGGTGCCGTTCGTGCCGCAGCCATTTCACGTCGAGCAACTGATGCTCTCGCCGCTCGGCGGCTGGCTGCGCTCCCGGGGGCACTGGAATCCGCCGCATGTCGCGCCGCCGCCGCGCTTCCGCGAGCGCTTCGACCTCGCAGAGGTGCTCCGTCCGCTCCAGCTCCGGGATCACGTGGTTCGACCGCGCATCGACATCACCCAGCGCGATCTTTTCCAGGCCGCACCCGTGGAGGAAAAAAAGCAGCTCGACCTCTCGGAGTGGGTTCACATCGCGACACAGGGGCGCGATCACTACGTGCGGATCGTCTATGAGGGCGAGCTGTGGCCGTTCCGCCATCGCGCGGCGCTCATCAAAGTGACGGAGCGAAAGTTCCGCCAAGAGGCGAATTTTGTCGGCGCGTATCTCGTGCAGCGGATGTTCATCGTGGTGCGGGAGCCGGAGAAAAGTTTCGCGAAGGACGAGCGCGGGATGCCTTTCAAAAATGTGCGTCTCACGACTCTCGTCACGCCCGACATCGCCGATCCCGATGCGGCCGACGCGGCGAAAGTCGAGGGCGCGGCGGTGCGCTCATTTTGGGTCGAGGTGCAGACGCCGGGGCGCGAGTTTTTCCAATGGCATGCAGTGGGGACTGACATCGCGGGGGATCGAGTCGATTTCACGACGCCGCTGATGTTCGTCTCGAAAAGCGACGTGGAAGCGCACGGCGGCGCCGTGGCGAAAGAATACAACGACAAGAAAAACATCGCGCGCCGGACGATGAGCTTGCCGGGGCAGAAGCTGACGTTCGCGGAGCCCACGGAGGCGGATGGCAACACGCAGCTCGTCACGAAGACGCTCAATTTCGTCGCGAATGCCGCGGGCACTTCGCCGCGCATGCTGAAGGCCGAGGTGCGCATCCCGCAGGTCGAGCAGGTGCTCGGCTCGGAGGCGCCGGCGACGATTCGCTTTTTCGAGAAATACGTGGCGCAGGGAATCGAGGCGACGAAGGGCGTGTTCGCGGAAATAGCGAAGGAGGACTTGTCGAAATTCGCGGAGGACAATCCGCTCGCGGCGATGGTGGAGGAGACGCTCGGGGTGAAGTTCAGCGCGGATCAGGCGGGCGGCTTCGCGACGCCAAACATGAACATCAGCACGCTCTCGCGCGCGCTCGGGCCGCTGGCGGGGAAGGCGGCCGATGCGGTGACCGACACGTTCGATCCGGCGGATTATTTCAAGGGCGTGAGCGCGAAACTCTTCGGCAGCCTAGAGCTCGCGAAGCTGTTGAGCCCGACGACGATGAGCCAGAACGCGCCGAAACTGAAGACGCGAACGGAGCCCCTTCCCGGCGGGAAAAAGCTAATCGCCGATCTCAAGTGGGTGCCGGCGATTCACGACCTCGACGTGGGCGTGGTTGCGTTCACGAAAGATCGTGGCGGCAGACAGACGAAGTTGGTCGTCACCGGCCACATCGCAAAACCGGTGCTGGCCGCCGCACCCGGCGCGAATGGCGCGACGTTCGATTTCACCGGGACGTTGAACGATTTCCGCGTGAGCATGCTGAAGCAGGTCTTCATCAACTTCGAAAGCTTCAGCTTCCGCTCGCGCTCGGGGGAAAAACCGGACGTGAAAGTCGCGCTCGATCCGGGCAAGCCAATCGAGTTCGCGGGCGATTTGAAGTTCGTCGAGGAGCTGCGCAAGGCCATTCCGCCGGGACTTTTTGGCGATGGCCCGAGCCTCGATATTTCGCGGGAAGGCATCCGCGCGGGATTCGCCTTCGCGCTGCCGCCGATTGCCGTCGGCGTGTTTGCGCTCAAGGACGTGTCGCTCGGCGCGGCGCTCACGCTGCCGTTCCTCGATGGCAAGCCGGTGTTCGATTTCAACGTGTCGGAGCGCGCGCATCCGTTTCTGCTCGCGGTCTCGCTTTTCGGCGGCGGCGGCTTTTTCCACCTGCAGCTCGACACGGCCGGGATCAAGCAACTGGAGGCGTCGTTCGAGTTCGGCGCGACGGCGGCCATCGACATCGGCGTGGCCAGCGGCGAGGTGCATATTTTCGCCGGCATCTACTTTTCGCTCCAGCGGAAGGAGCCGGACAACGGGCTCGAATGCACGCTCTCCGGTTATCTGCGCCTCGGCGGCTCGCTCAGCGTGCTCGGGCTGGTGCATGTGTCGGTCGAGTTCAACCTGAGCTTCACCTACGTGAACGAAAAGGCCTACGGGCGAGCGACGCTGACGGTGCAGGTCTCGGTGCTCGGGCTGAGCAAGAGCGTCGAACTCACGGTCGAGCGCGGGTTCGGCGGCTCGAGCGGTGACCCGACTTTCGCGCAGCTCTACGACACGCCGGAAATCTGGAGCGATTACGCGCTCGCCTTTGCCTGACCTGGAGGAACGATGATGCACTCACAAAACAACTCACAGCAGACTCTGCTTTTCACCGTGATCCCGCGGGGGCTCAGCCTCGACGCCGATCCGCTGCCGGTCTCGGTCGTCGTCTCGCCGCGGCTCGGCGGGAGCGAGGTGCTCGGCGATTTCCCCGACTGGCTCGAGTGGACTTCGCGGTTGAAAAGCGACGGCCTCTCGCTGGATGTGCGCTGCGCAGGGCGGACGCAAACCGTGCAGATCGATACGGCGGTGCTCGCGCCGGAGCTGTGGGCGGAACTTTTCGATGCGGAGACGTTCGTCGAGCCGTTCAGCTTTCCCGATTACGCGGAGCGCGGCGTGCTTTCGTTCTCGATGCGGGAATCGCTCAGCGCGCTCAAGAATGTCTATCAGCAGGCCGGGCTCGAGCTGGCGCTGCCGGTGACCGGCGAGGGCGATCAGATTCGGAAGGAAAATCGGAACCGGAACCGGCTGCGGGAGCTCGTCCAGGGATTCGAGGTGCATTGGAATGCGCGCGTTGCGGCGTCGTCGCGGGAGGCGGTGCGTCGGAAAAATCGTTACACGGAGATCGGCGCGTCGGGCGCGAACCTCGACGCGGAGGGGCTCATTCGTCCCGGAGATAACGCGGGCGAGGCGCGAAAAGACGCAGCTCTGCCGTTCGCAGTTTTCCATCACATGCCGACGCCGGATCGCGAGGGGGTGCCGCTCGAACTCGACCGCGGGAAGGTGCTCGATTTTCACCGCGTGGTCAGCTCGCTCGGCGCGTATCCCGAGCTCCAGCGGAAGCTCGGGCTGGTCTTCGATCTCGAGCTGCCGGCGGAGTTCGTGGCACGGACGGAGCCGGAGAAATTTGAAACGCTCTCGATCGGCGCGGTGCATGCCGACTGGCGGACGGCGACGAAGACGCCGGAGGTGCGGACGGCCTATGTGCATCTCGCCACCGATGGCGGGCGGCTTTTCACCACAGCTCCTCGCGGCGCGGTCAGGCGCTCGTCGCCCACGAACGTGGTCGGTCTGCTCGATCTGAATCCTGCGCGATTCGGCCTCGCGCAGGTCGATGTCGAAGGCGGGATGCACAAGGCGATCATCCTCGCGGAGACGCTAATTCATCCCGATCGCGCGCGGAATCTCGACCATGATGCGAAGCCCGAGCCGGCGCCGCATCCAGAGGTTTTCGATCCGGGCGCGACGCTGCCCTCGCTGCGCTCGGGAGGCTTCTCGCTCTACGTGGATCAGCGCGGAGCCGAGGTGTTGCGCGGTTTGCAGCAGGCGAAAAAATTCAACGACGCCGCGGTGAATGGCAGCGCGCAACCGGAGCCGTTTTTCGCCGAGGATCTGGTGCGCGGCTATCGGCTCGATGTTTGGGATTCCCACTCCGGCGACTGGCACTCGCTGCACCTGCGCGATGGGAAATATCACATCGGCGACGAGACTTTCACTACCGAGGCCGAGGAGGGTTTCACGCAGCTCGCCTTTACGCAGCCTGCGCCGGGCGCGAAGTCGACCGACCCGGAGGCGAGGCGCGATCTTTACATCCACGAGGCGCTGGCCCGGTGGGCGGGCTGGAGCCTGAGCGCGCCGCGTCCGGCACGGCACCTGAACCGGTCGGCCGATCCCGCGAAGGCGCTCGAGGAGGAGGCGGGGAATCAGGCGGAGACGCCCTTCGACATGACGGTGGAATACACGGTGACACCCGGCACGCTGCCGCGGCTGCGCTTTGGGACGCGCTACCGGGTGCGGGCGCGGGCGCTCGATTTTGCCGGGAGTGGCCTGCCGCTGGGGCCGCTGGCGGATTCGCTGGCGCATGCTTTCGCTCTGCCGCGTGATCCCGAGGGGTTCGCCTATCTGCGCTACGAGCCGGTGATCGCGCCGCTGCTCGTGATGCGCGACGCGCAGGCGGTTCAGGCCCCCGGCTCGGCCATCGACCGGCTGGTGATCCGCACTTTCATCGAAACGACGGACGACGTGGCCGCGGACACGACGGCGGCGGAGCGGCACGTCGTGCCGCCGCGCACGAGCGTGGAGATGGGCGAGCGTCTCGGCATATTCGACGACGCGGCGGGCAAAATGAAGACGGATGCCGCCACTTGGAAGCTGATCGGCGAGCGGGACGCGGGGGAACTCGAGCAGGTGGAAATCGAGATCGCGAAAAAGGCGGACAAGTATCCCATCGCGGCCGGCGACCAGATCGCACCGCTGCCGTACCTGCCCGATCCGCTCTCGCGCGGGGCGGCGCTGCGCGACCTGCCCGGCACTCCCGGCGCGACGCTCGGCAAAGCCGCACCCGGTCCGGACGGCACGCTGCCGATTGCATACTCGGCTTTGGAGGACGCAAACCCGCGCCCGGGTTCCGCGACGTTGATTGGCTTTGGCACGAGTGGCGATTGGGAGGAGACGCGCGGCTTTCGCCTCGTGCTCGCGGAGCCGGCTCCGGGAGGAAAAAGTGCGCCCCCGGTGTGGAATGCGACGGAGCGGGTGCTCACGGTTTTCCTCGCGAAAGGCGAGACGGCGGTCGTGCCGCTGAGCAGCTACATGGAGCGCGACGATCTTGCGTTGATGGGCGTCTGGCAGTGGCTGCGCGAATACATTGAGCGCGTGACGATTGCAAAACCGCCACGCCAGTCGCTGCGCCCCGGCGGCCCGGACGACGAGATCGCACACATCCTTCAGCGCGTCGTCGAGGGCGGGCACTGGATGCTCACCCCACCTCGGCTCCTCACGCTCGTCCACGCCGTGCAGAAGCCGATCGGCCGGCCGGAGTTCGCCGCGCTGGAAGTCGCGCACACGCTCACGAAAGAAAAAACGCCGCTCGAAACCGCGGCGAGTGCGGGCCGCACCGACCCGGCGGAACTCGCGCCGATCACCGCGTGGCGGCGGCCCGGCTCAACCGACGCGTATCTGCTCGGAGCGTTGAAAGTGCATGGGGCGAGCACGGCGAAGGTCGATCTGCACGCGACATGGGACGATCCCATCGACGACGAGAAATCGCCGGAGGGCTCGACGATCGGCAGCCAGAGCGCGCAGGTCGAGGAACTGCCGCTGCCGACGTTGCGAGAGGATTACCTCATCGCTCCCGGCGCGGACCGCCGTGCCGTGGCCTACTACGACCCCGAGCACGACCAGATGTGCTTCGTGCGCGGAGGCGATGCATCGCTGCTGCCGGGGCCGAATCAGCTTCCTTTTTACCAGGCCGCGCCGCGCCACCAACTCGGTGACAGCAAACACCATCGCGTCACCTACACGGCAAGCGCCACCTCGCGCTACCGCGAGTATTTCAAAGACGGCGTCGATTTGACCAAGACGAGTGAGTCCTTCGTCGTCGATGTGCCGGCCTCCGCGCGCCCGCTCGCCGCGAGTGTCGCGTATGTGCTCCCGACGTTTGGCTGGGAGCGGCAGACCGACACGAATCTCAAGCGCAGCGTGCGCTTCGGCGGGGGACTGCGCGTCTATCTGCATCGCCCGTGGTTTTCCTCCGGCGAGGGCGAACTGCTCGGCGTCGCGCTCTGGAGCTACGACGGCGGCGCGGTGAATGAAGCGTCGCGCGACCGCTTCAAGAGCCACGTCACGCAATGGGGCATGGACCCGATCTGGCAGAGCGCAAATCTCGGCTCCGTGCCGCGGCGCGACAGCTTCCCCGATGCCGTCGCCACGGATGCCGCCGTGAGCCTCGAAGAGAAAACAGGCGGTGCTCCCGCGAATGTCGATGTCGTTGGATTCCCGGTGCATTTCGATCCCGTCCGCAAGCTCTGGTTCGCCGATCTCACTGTCGATCTGCCGGCGGCGACCTACATGCCGTTTATTCGGCTGGCGCTGGTCCGCTACCAGCCGCACGCGCTCGCCGATGCGAAAATCTCGCGCATCGTCCTCGCCGACTTCGCCCAGCTCACCCCCGATCGCTCGGCGATGGTCACCATCGATCCGCACCATCCGCGCACGGTGCGCGTTGTCGTCTCCGGCGTCGCCCCGCGCGGCCCAGTCGCCGTGGTAAAAGCCGAGCCGCGGCCTGCGAAACTCGCCGTCCGCCCGACGCAGGTGCGCGTCCGATTGCAAGAGCGCGACCCGGCAATCACCGGCGATCTCGCCTGGCGCGACGCGCCCGAGAGCGTGGCGGAAATCAAGCGCCAGTCCGAAGGCCCCGCCGCCGGCCAGCCCGACATCGCGTTGTGGGAGGGCGCCGTTCTTTTCACCGAGGCTCCCGAGCCCGGCCACTACCGCCTGCTCATCGAGGAGCACGAATACATCTCCGCCCGCTATACGATCCGCGAGGGCAACACCGCCCTTCAGCCCGGCCGGCTCATCTACGCCGAAACCATCGCGCTCGACACTCCGCAAGCCGGCTAGACTTCCAACCGCGGAAACAGCGGCACCGGCACGGCCAGGGCGTGTTGCTCTGGGGGCACGGCGGTGAAGATCCGCGCGGGCAGATGTACCGTCCCGACTTCGACATTCTCCCGCCCGAGGTCGCGGCCGCGTGGCCGCAAATTTCCCGTCCGCTCGCCAGCGCTCAACTCCATCTCGGCGTCGCCACGCGGCCGAACACCATTGCCGTCCGTGAGACCTTCACCGGCGATCAGGTCATCGCGTTCGATCCCGACGACGACACACATCGGGAGATGCTCTTGCGGCGGTTTGACCGCATGCGGAAGCTCGGCTGCACCATGTTCTACCTCGACAGCTTCGGCTCGAGTCTGGAGGACGTGAAACTCATGCGCTGCCTCCGCGAGCGCCTCGGGCCAGACGTGCAGACCTTCGCCGAGCACCAATGCGACGCGATCATGCCCTACAGCGGCGCCTACTCCGAAACTGATTTCCTCACCGAGCCCGAGCCGCACTACGAGTTGCGCTCCGGTCTGCGCACCTGGGAAATTTACCAGTGGCTCGCCCCCGGCTCGCAGATGATCTCCCGCCTCTACGAAGGCCGCGAGAAATTCCCGCGCGGCTTC
>PPFU01039536.1_pt1 | contig 11143 bp, 10 predicted proteins | sample 1535991 | NCBI WGS metagenome assembly PPFU01 (sample SAMN04901290, study PRJNA319586) | Hypolithon metagenome, whole genome shotgun sequencing project. | isolation source: Antarctic Hypolithon | place: Antarctica: Miers Valley | collected 2014 | reverse complement strand
GACAAGCTTTTAACAGAGAAAAACGCGCCAATTTCCCGCATGATCGCCCTGGAAGTACCGGAGGAAGAGCTAAAGAAGCGCATCAAGGAGAGAGGCAAAACATCGGGACGCGCCGACGACCAGGATGAAGAAAAAATTCGGACCAGAATTAAGGTGTATCTCGACGAAACACTCCCTGTAGCCCGCCATTATGAAAAACAGGGGAAACTAGCCATGATCGATGGTGTAGGTGCTATTGATGATATCTTCCAAAAAATTTGTGTAAAAATAGAGGAAGCCAGATAAGCGGCATGCTTCGGCAGGAATTTCAGGTGACAAAATGGGTAGTGTAGAAGATGCCTGCATCGATGGGCATCCTGGACTTCATTGGCAACCATGGTTCGGCTTAATTTTGTCTTTTTTTGCGTGAGGGATTGTAGTGTATAGCCCACAGCCCGCGAGGCACGAGTGGCGAGGACTAGAAACGGAAAGCCCGACCCGTAGGGGCACGCCCTCCATAAACTTTAATTTCAAAAAGGCTGTTGGGATGTATATTGAATCTTCATATGCTATGGAGATTTAAATTAATTTCATAGGGATAACAAAAGAATAGTGGCATCAAATAACTTTATAGATCATGTAAAACTCTGTAGCCGATCGGGCGCAGGGGGTGCGGGGTCGGCACATTTTCGTAGAGAAAAACATGTACCGAAGGGTGGGCCTGATGGTGGCAATGGTGGCAGAGGCGGCCATGTAATCCTTCGGGGGAATGCGCAGCTTTGGACGCTCTTGCACCTTCGCTACCAGAAGCATGCCATTGCGGGCAGCGGAAAACCTGGTGAAGGCGGCCGAAGATCGGGCCTTCAGGGTGAGGACATCATATTGGAAGTGCCTCTGGGTACGATAGCCAAAGATACTGAAACCGGTGAGCTGAAGATCGAAATAACAGAAGATGGGCAGGAAGAAATACTGACGCCCGGTGGTATGGGTGGCATGGGCAACGAAAATTTTAAAACGCCGACAAACCAGGCGCCGCGCTACGCACAGCCTGGCGAGCCGGGCATTGAAGAATTTGTGGTGCTGGAACTTAAGTTACTAGCGGATGTGGGTCTTGTAGGGTTTCCTAACGCCGGAAAATCTACCTTGCTGGCGGCAGTTTCTGCAGCAAAACCTGAAATTGCAGACTACCCCTTTACTACGCTGGTACCCAATTTAGGTGTTGTAAGCTACCGCAACTACAAGTCTTTTGTGATGGCGGATATACCTGGAATCATAGAGGGCGCCGCTGAAGGAAAAGGGTTGGGCATCAGGTTCTTGAGGCATATCGAGCGAAATTCCATGCTCCTTTTTATGATCAGCGCTGACAGTGCTGATATCAAAGCTGAATTTCAGGTACTACTGTCGGAGCTTAAAAAATACAATCCTGAACTACTTGATAAAAAAAGGATCCTGGCCATCTCTAAGGCCGATCTTTTAGATAACGAGCTGAAGCTGGAGATGCAGCAGGAGCTACCTCCGCAAATACCGTCGGTCTTTATATCTTCCATTACTGGTGAAGGAATAGATAAACTGAAAGATATGATTTGGGGCGCCTTAAACGAATAATGTCATATTGTCAGGATGCCTTCTTTGGCAAAATAATTGCCTGAAATTTCTAGAAAATCAACGAAGTGCAGGAAGTGGAAAGTAATCATAACGAGCAAGACAAACAAAAGCAGGCGCATGAATCAGCGGCCATGGATATAGATAAAGATATGGAAAGAGAAGAAGGAAAGGAGCAGGAAGTGCAGGAAAATGAGACGCAGCAAGGCGAGAGCGCTGCATCCATGGAGGCAGCCCCGGAAGAGGAGCTATCGGAAGTAGACAAGCTTAAAGAAGAAGTTGGACAGGCAAAAGATAAATATATCCGCCTGTACTCTGAGTTTGAGAACTTCAGAAGAAGGACTGCCAAAGAAAAGATGGAGCTTACAAAAACTGCCAACGAAGATATGATGCTGGCGGTTTTGCCGGTATTAGATGATTTTGAGCGTGCAAAAAAAGCGCTGGAAAATAAGCAGGAAGAAACGCCGGGTAAGGAAGGTTTTGAGCTGATTCATCATAAATTCTTTAAAATACTGGAGCAAAAAGGGCTAAAGCCTATGGAGGACCTGGTAGGGAAGGAGTTTAATTCCGAGATACAGGAGGCGATCACTTCTATACCTGCACCAGAGGAAAGCCTGAAAGGCAAGGTTGTTGATGTAGTGGAAAAAGGGTATTTCCTCAATGAAAAAGTTATACGATTTGCGAAGGTTATTATAGGAGCTTAAAATGGCAAAAAGAGATTATTACGAAATATTAGGGGTTGACAAAAATGCAACACCGGAAGAGATAAAGAAAGCTTACCGGAAAATTGCCATCAAATACCACCCTGATAAGAACCCGAATGACCCTTCTACCGAAGACAAGTTTAAGGAGGCGGCAGAGGCGTATGAAGTTTTAAGTAATACCGAGAAGAAGCAAAAGTATGATCGTTTTGGTCACCAGGGTGTAAACGGTGGTGGCTATAGTGGCGGCAATATGAATATGGAAGATATTTTCTCCCAATTTGGGGATATCTTTGGTGGTGGTGGTGGCAGCCCGTTTGATAGCTTTTTCGGTGGCGGTGGTGGCAGAGGCCAGGGTGGCAGAAGCCGCAAAGGCTCCAACCTGCGCATTAAACTTAAGCTTACCCTCGATGAAATAGCCAATGGCGTAGAGAAAAAGATCAAGGTGAAGCGCTATGTGTCTTGTGGCACCTGTGGTGGCAATGGTGCAAAAAATAGTTCATCGCTGCAAAGTTGTACTACCTGTGGTGGTAGCGGCCAGATGCGAAAGGTGGTAAATACTATGCTTGGCCAGATGGTTTCTACAACCACCTGCCCTACCTGTGAGGGAGAAGGGAAAATCGTGATTGATAAATGCGATGTTTGTCATGGCGAGGGTCGGGTAATGCAGGAGGAAGTCATTCCTATCAAAATACCTGCAGGCGTGGCAGATGGCATGCAGCTGTCGATGTCGGGTAAAGGAAATGTACCACTTCGTGGAGGCGTACCTGGCGACTTGCTGATCGTAATAGAGGAAGAAGAGCATGAGTTGCTGAAAAGAGATGGCAACAATGTGGTTTACGACCTGTATGTCAATTTTGTAGATGCTGCCTTGGGCACATCGCTGGAAGTACCCACGATCGATGGCAAAGTAAAAATAAAATTGGAACCTGGCACGCAAAGTGGTAAAATCCTGCGGTTGCGTGGTAAGGGTATTAAAGACATCAATGGCTACGGCAAGGGCGACCAGCTGATCCATGTAAATATATGGACGCCCAAGCAACTAAGCCGTGAAGAAAAAGAAACACTGGAAGGTCTGAAAGAGTCGCCAAATTTTATCCCTAGCCCGGGCAAAAATGAAAAAGGCTTTTTCGAAAAGATGAAGGAATTTTTTTAGCAGAGAAATAATTTAAAAAGGCAGCAAAATTTTGCTGCCTTTCTTTTGCCCACGTAACACTTTGATAACATAACACGTACTAATGCATTATGTGGAAAAGTATGGTTTTGGGCCTTTGTGGGATTGTTCTGTCTGTAGCCAGCATGGCACAGCAAAAGCAATTTTATACAGTTGAAGATGACCCGGATACAGAGCGGATATATTTTACTTTATATAATCAAGAAGGTAAGTGTACCATCAAGCCCACCTACAACATCAATCCTATCAATATTTATGGCAAAACATCCAACACGGATTTTAAACCTGAGTTCGAAGTCAAACACCTTAAAAACGAGAAACGTGTTTACCTGAACCTGTCGGAAAAGCAGTCGGGTAGCCTCAGCAAGGTGATATCTTACAAAATGTTTAATGCCGAAGGGAAGGAAGAACAAAAAAATTGGAATATTTATTTGTCGCGAAAGAAACCGCTCAACCTGGAGCTAAACTATGGTGTAGGGGAAGCATTAGTGGATCTGTCCGGCTTATCCATAGAGAATTTAAAGATTAATACGGCAAGTGCAGACATTGAGGTAATGTACCAACCTGGGCAGATGAACAAGATTGACATGGATACCTTTGCTGTAAAGGTAGACCTCGGAAAAATTAAAGTTCAGCGTTGTAATTTATCAAAAGCTAAACAAGTCATTGCAGATGTGGGCTTTGGAAGTCTTTACTTAGACTTCAGCGACAAATCTCTTATCAAGAGCACCATTACTGCAAGTGTGGGTGCCGGAAGCCTCGTCATTTATGTCCCTGATGTGGAAAGTCCGATCATCATCAACATCAATAACTCACCCCTTTGTCATGTAAAACTGTCAAAGATTTTTAAAGAGATAAAGCCCAATGTCTTTGTAAATAGCACTTATGCCGCGGATGCTGAAAATCTCATTACCTTTAACTTGGATGTAGCCATGGGCAATATCTCCTTCCGAACCAAATAGCAACTTCCTGCTTTTAAATTAATTATATACCTTTTATCATTTTTTGCTGGTTTTAGTGCATTAATAGTTTATATATTTCGCAAAATTTTTGTGTGTATCATCTATTTTAATCACTAAAAATTACGCTATTGAATATACTGGAAGTAAACCATGTCAGTAAAAGCTATGCCCAGCATCAGGCATTGTCTGACGTAAGCATCAACATCCCCAAACAAACCATCTTCGGTCTACTTGGCCCCAATGGCGCAGGAAAAACAACCTTAATCCGAATCATCACCCAAATTATTGAAGCCGACCAGGGTGAAGTGTTCATCAATGGGGAAAAACTGAACCCGCGCCACATTGGTGTGATAGGATATCTTCCGGAAGAAAGGGGTTTATACAAGAAGATGAAGGTGGGCGAGCAACTGCTTTACCTGGCTCAGCTGAAAGATCTATCCAAGGCTGAGGCGAAGGCAAGAATCAAAATTTGGTTTAAGAAGCTGGATATTGAAGGCTGGTGGAATAAAAACATCGAGGACCTTTCGAAAGGAATGCAGCAAAAAGTACAATTTGTAGCTACGGTTATTCATGAACCTGCCTTGCTCATCTTAGATGAACCTTTTTCGGGATTTGACCCGATCAACGCTAATTTGATTAAAGACGAAATTCTGGAGTTGCGGGAAAAAGGCAGCACCATCATTTTCTCAACACACCGCATGGAATCTGTCGAAGAGCTTTGCGATCATCTGGCCTTAATCCATAAATCGAAGAAAATACTTGATGGCGCAACCAAGGACATTAAGAATGCCTATAAAGCTAACACGTTCAACGTGGAACATACCGGGGATCTGACCTTGCAACATCCTTTATTTGAACAGCTGCAAAAGCAACACCTGGAAGATCACACTTACCGGTCTGTTATCAAAATTCTATCGACCGACAGTCCGAACAGGCTGCTGCAGGAATTGATTGGGCTAACTGAAGTACATTCTTTTCAGGAGAAAATTCCAAGCATCAATGAGATATTTATCTCCAAGGTACAGGAAGAAAAATAGCTTAAGGAGTCTATATGTAGATCCCCAGGCGTAAATAGTCATAAAAATTAGTTTTTACTTCAAGATAATATCGCGTGTATGAATAAAATTTTTCTCATTATTCAAAGAGAGTACCTGACAAGGGTAAAGAAGAAATCGTTTATCATTATGACTTTCCTGGGGCCATTGCTTTTTGCAGGCTCATTTGCTGCCATCATTTGGGTAAGTATGAAAGGCGGTGACACGAAAAAGATTGAAGTGTTGGATGAAAGCGGCCTTTTTGTGAATAAATTCACTGAGCAAGGCAACCTTGTTTTCGAATATATCACCACCGATATCGAACAGGCAAAGAAGGAGCTACCCGAGGGAGATACTTATGGAATTCTTTATATTCCTAAGATTAACCTTGAAAAACCCGAAGGCATCGTCTTCTTTTCCGAAGGAAATCCTAGCCTTGACATCACCAGTACGATCAGCAAGACATTGAAAAGCGAGGTAGAGGAGATTAAACTTACCCGATCGGGAATAGATCGGGAAACGCTGGCGAATCTGAAAACAAATATTACCATCAACACCATTAACCTTACAGAAACAGGGGAAGAGGAAAGTAATGCCGCCATAGCATCAGCTGTGGGGTATGTCAGTGCGTTTCTTATCTACATGTTTATATTTCTGTATGGAACCCAAATCATGCGCGGTGTGGTTGAAGAAAAAACCAACAGAATAGTGGAAGTAATTATTTCTTCAGTAAAGCCTTTTCAACTGATGGCAGGAAAAATTATTGGGATAGCCCTCGTGGGTCTAACCCAGTTTTTACTGTGGGTGATCCTTACTTTCACCATTTCATTCGCTGTCGTGACCTTCTTTCAAAAGGATATCTCCGCCGAGTCGGCGATGATGGAAAATATGGGCAACAGGCAAATGGCGGATGCTGTAGGCGAGTCCGACCAGGCAGAGCCGGAGAGTTTTCAGAAGATCATGGAGGCTGTAAACACCATTAACTTTCCGCTGATCCTTGGCTGCTTTATGTTTTACTTTATTGGCGGCTACTTTTTATATGGTTCGCTCTTCGCAGCGATTGGTTCAGCTGTAGACAGTGATGCCGATACGCAACAATTTATGTTTCCAATTGTCATTCCATTGGTTTTTGCCATTGCATCACTTGCTGTTGTGCTGCGCGACCCCGATGGCAGCTTTGCCTTCTGGACCTCCATCATTCCTTTTACCTCGCCTGTCGTGATGATGATGAGGGTGCCTTTTGGCGTAAGTACCTGGGAACTGCTTCTTTCGATGGCATGCCTCACCGGTGGGTTCATTTTCACCACGTGGATAGCCGGCAGAATATATCGTATCGGAATTCTTATCCACGGTACGAAAATCAATTATAAGGTTTTGGGCAAGTGGATATTCATGAAAAACTAATTATATTGTAACCACTTTTTTGGTGGAGATGAAGAGTGTATCCTTTATCTCCACTTTTTTTGAATAAAAAAACTGATTGGATACTGCCGGGGGAGTTGTCTGCATATTTTCTTTGGTCTAAACTATATTATTTTGCTTAAATTTGCTGTTATAGTAGGGTTTATACTTTTGCCCTAAAACTAGCCTGTATTCATGGGAAAACGCCTGACAGAAGTTGGTGTAGCCAATATTTACCAGAATAAATTTACGTTAAAGATCGCTACTGTAGCTGTTGCCTTGCTCATTGGCACTGTTTCAATCATTTATACCAACTCACTTGTAAATGAGCTAAAGGAAAGAGAGCAGAAACTAATTGAGCTTTTCGCCAATACGTTGGAGTATACGGGAAATGAAAACAATAGTGACAACCTGGTTTTTATTTTTCAAGAAATCATCGTAGCCAACAATTCTGTCCCTGTTATCCTGGCAGATGCCGAAGGAAATCCCGTGAATTATAATAACATCACGATCAAGGAGCCCATTACCGAAGAGGAAAAAGAACAACGATTGAAGCGAGAAATGGCCGAGATGCGGCTACAGCACGAACCGATTGAGATAGCGCTAAAAGACCCTGAAACAGGACGAATCTACGAATATAACTATGTCTACTACAAGAACTCCAAACTGTTAAGCCAGCTTACCTACTACCCATACATCCAGCTTTCCGTTATTTCTGTTTTTGCCATACTGGCTTACCTGGCCTTTAGTTATTCAAAAACTGCCGAACAAAATAGAGTATGGGTAGGCCTTGCCAAAGAAACAGCCCATCAGCTGGGCACGCCGCTCTCGTCACTGATGGCCTGGGTAGAATATTTCCGTACCGACCCGGTGATGGATCAATCCATTGTGGACGAGATCAATAAAGATATCAGGCGGTTGGATATGGTAACCTCCAGGTTTTCCAATATTGGCTCTGTGCCAACACTACGGCCTGAAAATATATATGAAGTAATCAAGGAGATCATCACTTATCTGGAGCCACGAATTTCTACAAAGGTAAAAATAAGCGTGGAAGCGCACGACGAAGAGGTGATGGCCCTGATCAATAAACCCCTATTTGACTGGGTCATAGAGAATCTATGTAAAAATGCCGTGGATGCCATGCGCGGCATTGGTACCATTAAAATCAACATCGGCAATGAAAACCCGGAGAAGGTGATCATTGACATTACAGATGATGGAAAGGGCATTGCCAAATCGAAGATAAAGAAGGTTTTTCAGCCCGGCTTTACCACTAAAAAACGAGGCTGGGGGCTTGGACTTACCCTTGCGAAAAGAATTATCGATCAATATCACCAGGGTAAAATATATGTAAAGTCGTCAACGCCGGATGTCGGTACTACGTTTAGCATCATTCTCAAAACGGTGGATTGAAACTTAAAACCATTACCTTTTAGGCGTATGGCACTGAAAATGAAATTACTGCCTGCCGGGCATGTTATCTCTTTCAAAGAAGTTCTGCTACAATATGAAAATGGCTTTGTATTATTTAATTTTTAAAGTTACTTTTGCAGCGTTAAATTTTAACGCTAATAACCTATTATAAAGAAAGAAAAATGGCAAATATTGGCAAAATAACCCAGGTAATCGGCCCTGTTGTAGATGTTAGTTTTGATATTGAAGCGTCTCGCTTACCAAATATTTTAGATGCTTTGATAGTAACTAAAGATGGTGGTCAGAAAGTTGTGCTGGAGTGCCAGCAGCACTTGGGTGAAGACAGAGTAAGGACAATTGCTATGGATGGTACTGAAGGCCTTGTTAGAGGAATGGAAGTAATAGATACCGGAACTCCTATTCAAATGCCTGTTGGTGATGAAATCAAGGGTAGACTATTCAATGTGGTGGGTGAAGCGATTGATGGTATCCCTCAGCCGGATGGTGCAAAAGGATTGCCGATACACAGGTCAGCGCCCCGTTTTGAAGATCTTTCCACCTCTACGGAAGTGCTGTTTACAGGCATTAAAGTAATCGATTTGCTGGAGCCTTATGTAAAAGGTGGAAAAATTGGCCTTTTTGGTGGTGCTGGTGTAGGTAAGACGGTACTGATCATGGAATTGGTAAACAATATTGCCAAAGCTTACGGCGGTCTTTCGGTATTTGCCGGTGTAGGAGAAAGAACAAGAGAAGGAAATGATTTACTAAGGGAGTTTCTAGAGTCTGGCGTGATCAACTATGGTGAGAATTTCCGTCATTCTATGGAAGAAGGCAAGTGGGATCTAAGTGCAGTCAATAAAGAAGATCTGAAAGAATCTAAAGCGACACTTGTGTTCGGTCAGATGAACGAGCCTCCGGGAGCACGTGCAAGGGTGGCCTTGTCGGGTCTTACGGTAGCGGAATATTTCCGTGATGGTGAAGGAGAAGGACAAGGAAAAGATATCCTGTTTTTTATTGATAATATATTCAGGTTTACACAGGCTGGTTCTGAAGTGTCGGCGCTCTTAGGCCGTATGCCTTCGGCAGTAGGTTATCAACCAACTTTAGCAACAGAGATGGGTGCAATGCAGGAGCGTATCACGTCAACAAAAAGAGGTTCTATTACCTCAGTACAGGCTGTTTATGTGCCTGCAGATGATTTAACTGACCCTGCTCCGGCAACAACTTTTGCTCACCTTGATGCTACCACCGTATTGTCAAGGAAAATATCTGAACTTGGTATTTACCCTGCTGTGGATCCTCTGGATTCTACCTCAAGGATATTAAGTGCCGACGTTTTGGGTGATGAGCACTATAATACGGCGCAACGGGTAAAAGAAATTTTACAAAGATATAAGGAGCTCCAGGACATTATTGCAATCCTTGGCATGGACGAGCTTTCCGATGAGGATAAAGAAATCGTGCACAGGGCGCGTAGAGTACAACGATTCCTTTCTCAGCCATTTTTCGTGGCCGAGCAGTTTACAGGGTTAAAAGGTGTACTGGTAGATATTAAAGATACCATCAAGGGTTTCAACCAAATCATGGACGGCGCCTATGACCACCTTCCTGAAGCAGCTTTCAATCTTGTAGGAAGCATTGAAGATGCAGTGACGAAAGGAGAAAAAATGTTGGCTGAAGCCAGAAAAGGAAATTTTGCTGCCGTTTAAAAACAATATCTAATGCTTTTAGAAATTATAACACCAGATAAGAAAATTTTTAGTGGGGAAGTAGAATCAGCTACATTCCCCGGTAGCGAAGGTTCATTTCAGGTTCTTAATAATCACGCGCCATTGATCAGCTCTCTGGAAGAAGGAAAAATCCGTTATCGAACGGGAGCCGGTGAATTTGAGGTCACCGTAAATGGTGGTGTAGTAGAAGTTCTAAAGAATAAGATCATTGTATTGGCGGAATCAGCCAAATCCTAATAAGCAGGACATATAAAAAAAGAGGCTTTTCCATGGAAAGCCTCTTTTTTTTAACGGTAGCACTTCCTCTAATGCAGGTAGTCTATATTTTTATTTTTCACCTTCGTTTTTTCCAGCACCAGAAATTGTTCCCAAAAGTCCTGGTCCGGAAGCCCTGCTCTTACCAAAACCGGTTCTTTTTTCACAGGGTGTGTAAATGCCAGATTTTTGGCATGCAGATTAATATTTCCATCGGCATTAGGTTTTGAAAACCCATATTTTAGATCGCCGCGAATAGGCGAACCAATGGTAGCCAACTGCACCCTGATCTGGTGAGGACGGCCCGTGACGGGTTGTACTTCTAATAGATAATGGTCATTGAGTTTCCCCAGTACACTGTAGCTAAGCTCGGCCCGTTTGGTTCCCTCCGCTTCATAATCAAATGCAGTGCTCACATTTTTCTCCTCATTCTTTTTCAGCCAGTGTACGAGTTTATCCTTTTCGTTTTTTGGCCGCTGCTTTACCACCGCCCAATACGTCTTATATATTTCGTTATTCCTGAATAATTTATTCATCCGCTCCAACGCTTTGGAAGTACGGGCAAAAACAACCAACCCACTGACAGGCCGATCAATACGATGCACTACTCCAAGAAAGACATCACCAGGCTTGTCATATTTTTTCTTTATGTATTCCTTACAATGGTCAACCAAAGGTTTATCGCCTGTATTGTCGCCCTGCACCAACACGCCACCAGCCTTGTTTACGATCAGCAAATGGTTGTCTTCATATACAACTTGAAAAATGTCATTCATCTCTTTTCATTTAAAACACAAAATTACACCTAAATTATCAATATGAGTAATTTTTATCCTTTTAAGAAGAATCACCTATTGATCTTAAAATAATTATATGTTAATAAGCAGTA
>PPFU01020833.1_pt1 | contig 11150 bp, 12 predicted proteins | sample 1535991 | NCBI WGS metagenome assembly PPFU01 (sample SAMN04901290, study PRJNA319586) | Hypolithon metagenome, whole genome shotgun sequencing project. | isolation source: Antarctic Hypolithon | place: Antarctica: Miers Valley | collected 2014 | reverse complement strand
GGCGGGGGCAGCGTGTTCGTCACCGTCGATCCCGAGCCTGCCGATCCGCTTGCCTCGATCTGTGTCGAGGATGACGGGGCGGGCATCCCCGAGGCCCAACGGATCGCCATCTTCGACCGCGGAGCGCGGCTCGATACCGGCAAGCCCGGGACCGGCCTCGGCCTCGCCATCGTGCGCGACGTGATCGGGATCTACGGCGGCACGATCACGCTTGGCGAGAGCGAGGACCTTGGCGGGCTGATGGCCACCGTGCGCCTGCCGCGCGGCGGGGCGCGAGCGGATGCGGTGGCGGCTTAGCGCGGAGTTCGATTGCGATCCCGCCGGGCGCGCTCACGCGATCTTGTAGTAGTCCGCCACCCGGTCCAGCGCCAGGCGCAGCACCAGCTTGCCGCTGCGGGCGGGCCACTGCAGCGCCTTCTCCGCGGTGGGCAGGGTCTCGCCCGCGCATACCACGCGCCACAGGATATCTTCGAGCCCCTTGCCCGCCTGGCGAATGGCCGCATCGAAGCGTGCGCGCGCGGCGATCTGCCCCTCGCTGCGGGTCAGGCCCGGATCACCGGTGGTCGGGATCCGCACCGGGTCCCAGCGCATGGTGACGCTCGGACCGAGCTGGGCGCGCTCCCAATCATTGCGCAACCGCTCGCCGGCATCGAACAGTCGCTCCTCGAGATGCCCGTGAGCATGGAGCCAGCTCAGCGGCGATTCCGCGATGTTGACCGTCACGCTGCGCTTGCCGCGCGCCGCCCGCCCCTGCCGCCTGGGGCCCTCGTTCGTCAGCTCGCGTTCGACCAGTTCGCGCTTCATTGTCCCATCTCCCGGCTGAGGCTTATTGCCTGCGCGGCCTTGCCAAAGCGCAACGCTTGTAGGAAAGTGATAAACCAATCCGGTTAGAGAGGAGCACCCCACGTGATCAATCGCATTCGCGACATCCGCAAGGAGAAGGGGCTCACGCTGGCAGATGTCGCCGAGCGATGCAATCCGCCGACCACCGCCCAGACCATCGGTCGAATCGAGACGGGCATGCGCAGCCTCTCGCTGGCCTGGATGAACCGGATCGGCGAGGCGCTGGGCATCGATCCAAACATGCTGGTGAAGAGCGGCGACGCTCCCATTCCGCAGGTGATCGCGCAGCTCACTCAGAACGGGGCTGAGAGCCTCTCTGTCCCGCGCGATGCGATCCTGCCGACCGACCTTGCGGGATCGGGGAGCGACGGGAAGCCGCTCGTGTGCCTGCTGATCGAGAGTGCAATCGGGGAATATCGCAGCGGCGACCAGCTGTGGATGCGGCAATTGTCTCCCGAAGAGGCGCCGCGGCTGGTCAATCGCGATGTGCTGGCGCCGCGGCCGGGGGGGCGTTTCGCGTTCGGCCGGCTGATCGATCGGCAGGGCTCGCGCATCGGCCTGCTTCCGCCGGGACAGGGCCAGCGCCAGATCGTGATCGACACGCCGTCCTGGCTGGCGGCGGCCGAGATGCTCGTCCGCAAGCTCTGAACAGCGTCAGATTTCACCGCGCGCCTTGCGCTCCTGCCGGTCGGCGACGCTATCGGTGGGCACAAAGCTGTCCGAGGTGACGCCGAGCCAGATGAGGATCGGTCCGGCGGTGTAGACCGAACTGTAGGTGCCCACGAAGATGCCGAGCGTAATCGCCGCTGTCAGGCCGAACAAGCTTTCGGGGCCGAACAGCAGCAACGGGATGAGCGCGACGAGCAGCGTCAGCGATGTCATCACCGTGCGCGCCAGCGTCTCGTTGACCGACAGGTCGAGCAGCTCTCCAAGCGGCATCCGCCTGTACTTCTTCAAGTTTTCGCGGATCCGATCGTAGATGACGATCGTGTCGTTCAGCGAATAGCCGATGATCGCCAGGATGGCGGCGACGATCTGGAGGCTGAACTCGAGCTGGAACAGCGCGAACATGCCCATCGTCAGCGAGACGTCGTGGAACAGCGCGAACAATGCGCCGACCCCGAACTGCCACTCGAAGCGGACCCAGATGTAGATCGAGATCGCCAGCATCGCGGCGAGCAGCGCATAGACCGCCTTGGTGCGGAACTCGCCCGCGACCTTGCCCGAGACGGTGTCGTTGCCATCGCGCCGGACGTTAGGATAGTTCTGCTGGATCTCGCCGATGACACGATTGCCGATCTGCGTCGCGCCGCCCGGCCGGTCCTCCGCGCCCTCGGGCAAGCGCACGCGGATCGAAACCTGGTTGGGTTCGCCGAAACGCTGGATCACCGGTTCGCCAAAGCCGAGCCCGCCGATCCGCTCGCGCAGTTCGACAATCGGCGCCTCCTCGCGGCCCTCGAAGGTGACGCGAACCTCCTGACCACCGGCGAAATCGACGCCGAAATTGAGGCCTTGGGTGAACACCAGCGCCCAGCTCGCGACGATTATCAGCAGACTGACGATGAAGAACGGATAGCGCCACTTGAGGAACTTGATGTTGGTGTCCTCGGGGACGAGCTTGACGAGCCGCATGTCTGTCTCCCCTCAGATCGTGATTTCGGTCGGCCGCGCCTTGCGCAGCCACAGGGCGACCCACATCCGGGTCAACGTCACCGCGGTGAACACGCTCGTGAACAGGCCGATGATCAGCACCACTGCAAAGCCGCGGATCGGCCCCGAGCCGAACAGAAACAGCAGAACGCCGGCGATGAAGTTGGTGATGTTGGCATCGTAGATCGCACGAGATGCCTCGCGGTATCCATTCTCGATCGCCGCGATCACGCGCCGGCCCTTCTTGCGCTCCTCGCGGATGCGCTCGTAGATCAGCACGTTGGCATCCACCGCGGCGCCGATCGTGAGCACGAAACCGGCAATGCCGGGCAGCGTCAGCGTGGTGTTCATCACCGCCATGATGCCAAGGATCATCAGCACGTTGAGCACCAGCGCGCCGGTCGCATAAAGGCCGAAGCGGCCATAGACCGCGATCATCAGGGCGATAACCAGCGCCGAACCGATGGCCATCGCAATGGTCCCCGCGCGGATCGAATCGGCGCCCAGGTCGGGCCCTACGGTTCGCTCCTCGATCACCGTGAGGTCGACCGGCAGCGCGCCCGAGCGAAGCGAGATGGCGAGCTGGTTGGCGGTTTCGGTGGTGAAGCTGCCCGAGATCTGCGCGGTGCCGCCCAGGATCGGCTCGTTGATGTTGGGGGCCGAGAGCACCTCCTCGTCGAGGATGATGGCGAAGGGCCGGTTGACGTTCTGTGTCGTCAGATCGGCGAAGCGGCGGGAGCCTTGCGAATCGAAAGTGATGTTGACCACTGCCTCGTTGGTCTGCGGGTCCACGCCGGCTTGGGCGTTGGTCAGCGAATCACCGCGGATGCCGCCCAGACGGCGGACCGCAATCGCCGCGCCGGCAAAATCGCTGCCCTCTGCGCCGGGCACGATCTCGCTGCCCGGCGGTGCGACGCCCTGCTCGACATCGGCGGCAATCGCCGCGGTGTCGACCAGCTTGAATTCGAGCTCGGCGGTCTGTCCGAGCAGCGCCTTGAGCGCCTCGGGGTCCTCGAGACCGGGCACCTGGACGACGATCCGCTCCTCGCCCTGACGCAGGATGGTCGGCTCGCGCGTGCCGAGCGCGTCGATCCGGCGGCGCACGACCTCCGTGGCGCTGTCCATCGCCTGGGCGACGGCGAGTTCGAGCCCGACGTCTGTCTGCGCGAGCACGATGCGCTGGCCGTCGAGGATGCCGATGGTCCAGTCACGCTGGCCGGTGAGCCCGGCGCCCTGCGTGAGCGGCTCGAGCGCGTCGCGGGCGACGTCGACCTGGGCCGGATCGTCGAGCAGCATGGAGAGGCGGCCATCGCTCGCCGAAACATCGCCGAACTCGATGCCCGCATCGTCGAGCGCGTCGCGCGCGGCCTCCTCCATCACCTCGAGCCGCTGGCCGGCGACCTGCGAAGGATCGGCCTCCAGCAGGATATGGCTGCCACCGGCGAGATCGAGCCCCAGATTGATCTCGGGATCGGGCAGCGCGTCAGGCCAGGCGGCTCCGGTGAGCGAGACCAGCGAGGGCAGAGCCGCCGCCGCGAGCATAAGCGTCACCGCCCACACGAAGATGCGCTTCCAGCGCGGAAAATCGAGCATCTACGCGCTCAATCGTTGGCCGGCTTGCCGCCGCCGGGCGCGAGCACGTCGCCGATGGTGGCCTTGACCGTCTTCACCCGCACGTTCTGCGCGATCTCGACCTCGGCGTAGTCATCATCCACCTTGACCACCTTGCCGACGATGCCGCCCGCGGTCACCACCTGGTCGCCCTTCTTGATCCCGGCGATCTTGCTCTGATGCTCCTTCTGCCGCTTCATCTGCGGGCGGATGATGAGGAACCAGAAGATCGCGATCATGCCGATGATCGGCAGGAACTGGACCCATCCCGGGGGGGCTCCGGCAGCGCCGGCGGCGAGGAAATCAAGCATCGGGGAAGCTCATTGGGTCAGGGGTGCTGCGAGGTATGGACAAGGAGGCCGAAGACCCGTTTGGTCGTGTGTCCGGCCGTGGGGAGCGCGCCTAGCAGCGATGGTGGGGGTTGGCAATCGGACGCGGGCGGCGGCCGCTTGCCTTGGGCGTGCCACCTGCCTATAGCCCGCCGCTCCACTGCTCGGGACGTAGCGCAGCCTGGTAGCGCATCACACTGGGGGTGTGGGGGTCGCAGGTTCGAATCCTGTCGTCCCGACCAGTGGTTTCAGCATCTGACGTGTCGCCTGACGCACCTTCGAAAACCGGACGAGTCCACTCGTGTAGCGTTCCCCCGCGAGCAACGCCTGCGGGACAAGCTACTGAAAACGGGTGCGCTTCCTCCTGATTGGCCCGATCGTGACAATGTCGCTTTCCTACACTAACCAATCTGGTTCACTATCCGGCTTCCGCAACCAGCAGGAAGCATCACACCATGGCGCTCGCCCAACTCCTCGGACCAATCAGCTCCATCATCGACAAGGTATTGCCCGACAAGGCGGCGCGCGAGCGGGCCAAGCTCGAACTGCTGCGGCTGGAAGGCACGCAGAGCATGCAGCAGGTCGAGGCGCGGCTCTCTGCGATCATTGCCGAGGCCAACTCGCCCGATCCGTGGACCAGCCGGGCACGGCCGAGCTTTCTCTACGTAATGTACGTGATGCTGCTGTTCGCCATTCCGATGGGCCTGATCGCAGCTTTCAGTCCAAGCACGGCCGATAATATCGGTCGCGGGATGACGTCCTATCTGAACGGCCTGCCCGAGCCGCTCTACGTGCTGTTCGGCACCGGCTACCTCGGCTACACCGCCGCGCGCCAATGGGGCAAGGTGAAGGCGCTCGAACACGACCGGTAAGTTTCAGATCGCCTCTGGCTCGATGGCCCCGGACACCCTCCGCGCGGCGAAATAGAGAAGCGTCCCGACCGCGATGATCGCTGCCACCATGCCGAATGCGTCGGCGTCCGCCTGCCGAGCGATCCACAGGCAGGCGAGCGTCGCCAAGATCGGCATGGCGATTTCTCGCGCGCGCCATGCACCCTCGCCGCGCGCCACCTCGCGCCGGCGCAGCACCGGCAGCGCGGCGGCGCAAAGCAGGTAGGAGACGATCCGCGAAAGCGTGCTGGCCACCGCCAGAAATACAAAGGCGCCGCTCAACGCGAACAGGCTGGCGACGATGCCGAGCAGCAGGATCGAGACATCGGGCGTGCCGAAGCGGCGCGAGACGTGCCCCAGCACCCTTGGCATAACCCCGCTCACCGCCATGGCATATGTCAGCCGCGGCGTGCTGATCCCGCTCTGGAGCGTATTCGCGCAGATCGAGGCCGCCGCGGTCAGCGCGATGGCCGATGTCGCCCAGGAGCCGGCCAGCGCTCCGGCCATACTGGCGAGCGGCATCTCGTCCTCGCCCGTCGAGCCGAGCGCGGGAGCCGCCCCGATATAGGCCCATTGGACGAGCATATAGAGCAGCGCAGTCCCCGCGATGCTGGCGATGAGCACGTTGGGGATCGTCTTGCGCGGCGACTTCACCTCGCCGGCCGCCATCACCAGCCCTTCGAAGCCCATGAAGGTGTAGAACACCAGCAGCAGAACCGATTCCGTGGCGCCGAATTCGGGCAGGGCGAACCGGAATTCAGGCGGCGACACGGCAAATGCGACCCCGATCAGCACCAGGATAGGCACGAACTTGAGCACCGACACGCCCGCCAGCGCGCCGACCGCCCGGCGCATTCCCGAGTAGTTGATGAGCATGATCGTCCACAGGATCGCCAGCACCGTCACCGGGCGCGCCACCTGCCCATCCAGCGCGGGAAACAGCGCGGCAAGATAGGATACCATCACGTGCAGATTGGCGGCTGCCGAGGCGGCGGACGAGGCGTAGCGGGTCCATCCGGCCTGGAAGCCGAGGAAAGGGCCGAACGCTGCCTGACTATAGAGCTGCGGGCCTCCCGATTGCTCGAACCGGCTGGCGAGCTGGGCAAAGCACGAGATGATGGGGTAGAACAGCGCGCCCACCAGCACGAACATCCACGGCGCGAAATCGCCAACGCCCGCGTAGACCAGCGCCGGAATTGCAAAGATGCCCGATCCGACCATTCCGTTGATCGGCAACAGCGCGGCACCTAACGGGCCGACCACGCGCGGGGGAACGATGGAGCCAGTCGCTGCCGATTGCCCGTCGATCTGCGCGAGGGCGCCTTTGGAAGAAATGTCAGACTTCATGATCCCCCCGACCGCCCGACCCATACGCGAGAAGGGGCTTTGCAGCGAGTGCTGAGTCAGGCGGCCTCTGGGAGACATAGCTCGGCGCTTTGACCCCGGGCGGGCAACCGCTATCACCCGCCCGCGCTGCTGCAATACCCCTCCCGGAGCCGATACCATGGCCGATACGATCTACGTCCTCAACGGGCCCAACCTCAACCTGCTGGGCCTGCGCGAACCCGAGATCTACGGACCCGATACGCTCGACGACATCGCCGCGCGGCTGGAGGAGCGTGCGAGCGAATTGGGCGCGCGGGTGGAGATGCGCCAATCCAATCACGAGGGGCACCTCGTCGACTGGCTTCACGAGGCGCAGGGCGAAGGCGCCAGGGCGGTGATCCTGAACGCCGGCGCGCTCACGCATACCAGCCTGGCACTCTACGATGCGATCCGCGCGATCAAGGTGCCGGTGATCGAAGTGCACCTCTCCAACCCGCACGCGCGCGAGGCTTATCGCCACAAGAGCTACGTGGCGATGGCGGCCAAGGGCACGATCGCGGGGCTGGGCGCGCTCGGCTACGAATTGGCTCTGGAGGCGGCGCTGCGGTTGCCGCCGGCCGGGTAGCGCAGCGCGGAGGAGCGGGGGCCGCTGCGCTTGCCTTGCCGCGACGCGCATCGCATAGGCGCGGGTCAATCCGGTTGAACGGGGAGCCGCCGATGGGCGAAGAAAAAGAAGAAGCAGGCCCTTCCGACAGCATGAACGTCGATACCGCCCTGGTCCGCGAGCTCGCGCAATTGCTCGACGAGACCGGGCTGACCGAGATCGAGGTCGAGGACGGCGAGCGCAAGATCCGGGTGGCGCGCAAGGGCCAGGCGGCGGCGGCATTTCCCGCGCAGGCCCCGGCGCACGCTGCTCCCATGGCCGCGCCCGCGACCGCCCCCGATCCGGCAGCCGCACCGGCGGAACCCGCTCCGGCCGATGATGCGAGGGCGCTCAAGAGCCCGATGGTCGGCACCGCATACCTCCTGCCCGAGCCCGGCGCCGAGCCGTTCGTCAAGAAGGGCGACAAGGTCAAGACGGGCGATACGCTCCTGATCGTCGAGGCGATGAAGGTGATGAACCCGATTACCGCACCCTCCGACGGCACGATCGAGGCGATCCTGATCGAGAATGCGCAGCCGGTCGAATTCGACCAGCCGCTCGTCGTGATTAGCTGATGGGGATCAGCCGCCTGCTGATCGCCAATCGCGGCGAGATCGCGCTGCGCATCCACCGTGCGGCGCGCGAGATGGGGATCGAGACGGTCGCGGTCCATTCCACCGCCGATGCCGAGGCGATGCACGTGCGCCTCGCCGATCACGCGATCTGCATCGGCCCGCCCGCGGCGAGCGAAAGCTATCTCAACCAGGCGGCGATCATCTCGGCGGCCGAGATCAGCGGGGCCGACGCGATCCATCCCGGCTACGGCTTCCTTTCCGAGAACGCGCAATTCGCCGAAATCGTCGAGGCGCACGACATCGTCTGGATCGGCCCCAGCCCCGAACATATCCGCACGATGGGCGACAAGGTCGAGGCCAAGCGCAGCGCCGCGGCGCTCGGCCTGCCGTTGGTTCCGGGGAGCGACGGCGCCGTGGAAGATCTGACCGAGATGCGCGCGATCGCGGAGGGGATCGGCTACCCGGTGCTGATCAAGGCGGCGGCAGGCGGCGGCGGCCGGGGGATGAAGGTCATCCCCGATGCCGATCAGCTCGGCACGCTGGTGCGCCAGGCGAAGGCCGAGGGGCAGGCGGCGTTCGGCGACGATCGGATGTATCTCGAGAAATACCTGACCAATCCGCGCCATATCGAATTCCAGGTGTTCGGCGACGGACAGGGCAACGCGGTCCATCTGGGCGAGCGCGACTGCTCGCTCCAGCGCCGCCACCAGAAGGTGTTCGAGGAGGCCCCCTCCCCCGTCATCACGCCTGAGGAGCGCGAACGGATGGGCGGCATCGTCGCGAATGCGATGGCCGAGATGGGTTATCGCGGGGCGGGCACGATCGAATTCCTGTGGGAAGACGGCGTTTTCTACTTCATCGAGATGAACACCCGGCTCCAGGTCGAGCATCCGGTAACCGAAATGGTTACAGGGATCGACCTCGTGCGCGAGCAGATCCGTATCGCCGAGGGCAGGCCGCTGTCCTGCACGCAGGACGAGATCCGCATCAACGGCCATGCGATCGAATGCCGGATCAATGCCGAGGACCCATTTACCTTTATCCCGAGCCCCGGCCGCATCACCACTTATCACGCGGCAGGGGGGATGCATGTGCGCGTCGATAGCGGGCTCTACGCAGGCTATACGGTGCCGCCCTACTATGATTCGATGGTCGCCAAGCTCATCGTCTATGGCCGCACGCGCGAGCGGTGCATGATGCGCCTGCGCCGTGCGCTCGAGGAGATGGTGATCGAGGGGGTGAAAACCTCGATTCCGCTGCATGAAAAGCTGCTGCGCGAGCCTGCGATCCTCAACGGCGACTATTCGATCAAGTGGCTCGAGGACTGGCTGGCCCAGCGCCAGGACTAGCGCAAGAAGAGGCTGCATCCGCCCTGCCGACAATCCCGGTCCGGCTTAGAATGTTTCAGCAATGCGTCATTGATGAGTCTGATTTATCGTGATTTTCCCCGTTGACGCAAGCAGATGCGCGGAGGATGATCATACCCACACGACTCGAGACCGCTTTCGCTCAAGCGGCCTAAAATGGGACTGAAGCCGAAGCCTCGCGCGGCTGTCGGTGATGGAGATGAGTCGATGCCCGCCAAGAAAGTCGCCGCGCTTGCCGCAATAAGCTCGCTTGCGCTTACGTCCATCGCTGCTCAGGCCCGGGATGGCTGTTGGTATCCCAACGAGGCCAAGGCGGCGCAGTTGCTGCACCTCAACACCAATCTGATGATCGGCGCGCTGCATTGTCGTGACCGGCAACCCGATACGATCGCGATGTATGACGGGTTCGTCGACAGCCAAATCGACATGCTGCGCGCGCATCACGCGATCCTCCAGCAGCGTTTCGACCGGGAGCATGGTTCGGCCGAGAGCGGCCGCGATGCCTATCGCCAGTATCGCGTCTCCACCGCCAATCGCTATGCCGCCGCGCCGATGGAGCGCAATCTCAACGAATGCGAGCGGGTGATGTCGCTCGCCGACGTCGCCTCGGGCATGTCGCGCGACCAGCTCCTGATGCTGGCTGCCTCCTTCGCCGATGCGCCGGTGACCGGCCCGTGCCGCCCGTCGCGGTTCAGCTACGATACCGGCCCGGCCGCGGTGTCCGCTCCCGCCCGTTCACCCGATGCGCAGGACCCCTGGGCACGGCTCGATGGACCCACGGCCGACCTGGCGCCCGCGCCCTATCCCAACGAGGCGCCGAGCGCGGCTCCGGCGATGCAACCGGCGGTGGTGGTGGAGGAAGCACCCACGCCCGCACCGCTCGCCGAGACTGCGCCAACGCTTGCCGCTGCCGCGCCCGAAGCATCGGCATCGAGCACGCCCGAAATCGCGTCCCCCGCCCCCACCCGCTCCCGGTCGTCGGAGGCGGCGCTGCAATCCGCGGTGGCGGCGTTGCAGGCGGCAACCGCCGCGCTATCGGTGGCGTTGAGCGAGGGCCAGGCGGAGCAAGCGCCCGAAGGCTCAATCGAGGGCAATTGACGCGAACCGCGCGGCGGGCGCCGCCTTCCCCGGACGCGGCGGCTAGCCGATCGGCACGCCCGGCAGATGCTTGGCCGTGCGGATGGTCAGCGAGGTCTTGACCGATGCAACATTGGGCGCGGGCGTCAGCTTGCTGGTGAGGAATTCCTGGAAGCTTTGCAGATCGCAGCTGACGATCTTCAGGATGAAGTCGATCTCGCCATTGAGCATGTGGCATTCGCGCACTTCGGGCAGGGTGCGGATGTGATCCTCGAAGGCGCGCAGGTCCTGCTCGGCCTGGCTCTTCAGGCTGACCATGGCGAACACGGTGATCGCGAAGCCGAGCCTGGAGGCGTCGAGCTCGGCATGATAGCCGCGGATAATGCCCTGTTCCTCGAGCGCGCGCACGCGGCGCAGGCAGGGGGGCGCGGTCAGCCCGACGCGGCGCGCCAGATCGACATTGGTCACCCGGCCCTCGGACTGCAACTCGTTCAGCAGCTGTCGGTCGATTTCGTCCAGCATCTTGCGGTGAGGCACCCCCTGCTAGCGGATGCCGTTTCCCCTCCCTCAATCCCACGTGCCGGTCGGGTATGTTCCGGCAACAATATTTCAGCAACCTATACCTCATGCAGACAGAACGCGCAAATACTCGCAGCTTTAATTCGCAATTCCTATCTGGATGCCACGTCAGGATGTTGGGGCCCCGCTCCGCTTGCCAGCCGGGCAAGGGGGGGCTACCTGCGGGCCCGCGTGCCGCGGATATCGGATCGGGCCTGTAGCTCAGCGGTTAGAGCTGGCCGCTCATAACGGCTAGGTCGCGGGTTCGAATCCTGCCGGGC